>WBZO01006038.1_pt1 | contig 10034 bp, 11 predicted proteins | sample 5204261 | NCBI WGS metagenome assembly WBZO01 (sample SAMN12412400, study PRJNA552823) | activated sludge metagenome | isolation source: activated sludge from anammox sidestream of wastewater treatment plant... | place: USA: North Carolina | collected 2017-09
GTCGGCGCCTTCTGCATAGGCACCGATCAGGTCGCGCTGCAGGCCGCCGCCGAGCGCGGGATCGCGGTGTTCAATGCGCCCTACTCCAACACCCGCAGCGTCGTGGAACTCGCGCTCGGCGAGATCATCGCCCTCACCCGTGGCCTGACCGAGAAGAACCGGCTGATGCACGACGGAGTGTGGGACAAGTCGGCCTCCGGGGCGCATGAGCTACGGGGTCGCAATCTGGGCATCGTCGGCTACGGCAACATCGGGGCGCAGCTCTCGGTGCTCGCCGAAGCCCTTGGCATGACCGTTTACTTCTACGACACCGTCGACAAGCTGGCCCTGGGTAACGCCCGCCGGTGCGCCACCCTGGACGAGTTGCTCGCTGTGGCCGACATCGTGACCATCCACGTGGACGGCCGGCCGGGCAATGCGGGCCTCTTCGGCGAGCGGCAGTTCAGCCGGATGCGCCCGGGTGCCATCTTCCTCAACGCCTCACGCGGCTTCGTGGTGGATCTCGCGGCCCTGCGGGCGCACATCCTGTCGGGTCATGTCGCGGGCGCGGCCATCGATGTCTTTCCCGAGGAGCCGCACAATCGCGGCGACCGGTTCGAGTGCGAGCTGCGCGGCCTGCCCAACGTCATCCTGACGCCCCACGTCGGCGGCTCGACCGAGGAGGCCCAGGAGGCGATCGGCCAGTTCGTCGCGACCAAGCTGCGGGACTACATCCGGACCGGGTCGACCACGCTCAGCGTCAACCTGCCCAACCTGCAGCTCGAGCACACGGGCGTGGGTCGGATCGCGCACCTCCATCGGAACGTGCCCGGCGTGCTGGCGGCGGTCAACCAGGTCTTCGCCGAGCACGGTGCCAACATCGTCGGCCAGGTGCTGGCCACACGTGGCGAGATCGGCTACGTGGTCACCGACATCTCGGATGTGACCCAGCGAGGCGCATCGGCCAAGCTCCAGGCGCTCGAATCGACCATCCGCCTGCGGGTGCTCGACAGTCTCGCGCGGGAGGAGCTTCCGCCGGGCCCGGCCGCGGCGCACTGGGCCACGCTGGCGGGCACGGCCTGACCTGACGTCGACGATGCGCCGATCTGCCCCTCCTGGCAGTCCGGCATGGGCAACGCTCGCCGGCAAGCCCCCTCAGCCTCCGGCGACCGCCGGGACCACGTGGATCACCGATCCCGGCGCCACCGGGCTCGGGAGGTCGGCGCGCGCGCCGTCGACGAAGACGTTGATGAAGGGGCGGATCACCGGTCCCGGCTCGCACAGCCGGTCGAGGATACCGGGGTACGCCGCCTCGAGGGCGCCGAGGACCGCCTCCACATCGGAGCCGGATGCCTCGACCACGCGTGGCGTCCCCGGGACGAGCGCGACGAGCGAGCGCGGCAGGTGGACGACGGCCATGGGGTCCTGGGGCAGTCGTCAGACGAGCACGGCCGTCTCGACCGACTCGATGCCCGGTAGCAGGTCGGTCACCAGCGACCATGTATCGCCGTCGTCGCGACTGCCGTACAGCTGACCCGTGCTGGTCCCGAACCAGACGCCTGCCGGGTCACCCCGGTCGGTGGCCATCGCCTCGCGCAGGACGCCCACCCACGCACGACCCGGCAGCCCGCTCGTCAGCCGCTGCCACGACGCCCCGTCATCGGTCGTGCGCCAGACCGCGACCTGCGCATCGGGCATGTAGCGACCCGCCTGGTCGCCGTTGAGCGGGATGGTGTACGCGGTGGAGGGTCGCCGGGGATGGATGACCATCGGGAAGCCAAAGGTCGAGGGCAAGGGGCCGCCGATCTCCAGCCACGAGTCGCCCCCGTCGTCGGACCGATAGACGCCCACGTGGTTCTGCTGGAACAGGAGCTCGGGGCGGTCCGGGTGGTTCACCAGCTTGTGGACGCAGTAGCCGGTCTCGGGGACCGCGTCGGGCGGCGCGTCGACGGCCCGGATACCCCGGTTCTGGGCCATCCAGGTCCGCCCGCCATCCCGCGTGTGGAAGGTGCCCACAGCAGAGATGGCGACCCACATGCGGTCGGGGTCGGTGGCATGGGGCACGATGGAGTGCAGGATGAGGCCGCCCGCACCGGGCTGCCAGGTGGGCAGGGAGGGATGCTCCCGCAAGCCGCTGACGTGGGTCCACGTGACGCCCCCGTCGTCGCTCCGGAACAGGCCGGCCGGCTCCACGCCCGCGTACAGCGTGCCGTTGGCAGGCGTGATGTTCCAGACCCGCGTGACGGCCGGCTCGTCGGCGCCGTACGCCAGACCCACGCTCGACTGGGTCCAGGAGGCGCCGAGGTCGGTGCTACGCCACACCGTGGGGCCATACCACGGGCTGCCCGATGCCGCGTAGAGCGTGCTCGTCGCAGGGTCGAACACCAGGTGCTGGATGGGCATCGTCTCGCAGAACGGGCCCCTGACCCCGGCGGCTCCCGCGTCGGGGTCCACCAGGAACGCGCCCTTGCGGGTCCCCACCAGGATGGTCGTGCTCGGCATGGCCCCTCCCCCTCCGTGCGAGCCCAGCGTGCCCGCTGTCAGGGTAGACCGGCGATGACCACGGGATCCATCGGCGTGTGCGACGCGTCGATGGTCGCCTCGGGTCCGCAGATGAAGGGCGGGCGGCGCACGGGCCGCGCCGAGCGCCAGGCCGGGACGTCGGCGACGTCTGTGGGCAGGAGCCCGGTCCGCAGCGCCGACTCCAGCCACGCCGTCACCTCATCGAGCCGATGCCAGGGCTCGATGGCCACCCCCGCGGCCTCGCACCACGCCCGCAGCGACCCCTTCGCGAACGTGACGTCGGCGTGCCACGCGGCGTAGCGGTCGCTGGGCCCGTCCCCCACGAACACCACGACGCGCCCATCAGCCTGGTGCGCCCGCACCCGCTCCCGCTTGCAGGTGCCGCACACATGGCACGTGGGGTGGCCATATGGGAACGACACGCCCGCCCCGCCACCTGAGACGAGGTTGCGATTGGTGGCCACGGGAAGGTCGCCTAGCCCGAGGCGGGCCAGGTTGGACTCGACGTAGAAGCCCAGGCCGTCGCTCACCACCTCGACCGCGATGTCATGGTCTCGACACAGGTCCACGAGCCCCACGAGGCCCTCGTCCTGGGGCACCGAGGCTGCGTGAGCACGCAGCAGCGCCGGGTCGTCGGGGAGCATGTCCATGTCCCACGCCATCAGCTCGCGCGAGCCGACCTCGCCCGTGACATAGCGTGCGTCCATGGCATCGACCTCGGCCTGGTCCGCCACGAAGCGCTTCATGAGCTCGTCGCCCACGTCACGGAGCGAGATGGTGCCGTCGTAGTCGAGCAGGACGGCGATAGGCGCGCCCGAAGGGCGACCGGGCATGGGCGGCGTCAAGCGGGGACGGGACGGATGAGGGTCAGGGACGCGTCGTCCCGATCACTCGGGCTCGCCCTGCTCCTGCTCCAGCTCGAGCGGCTGCTCGTCAGAGTCCTCGGTCAGCTTGAGCCAGATGAACAGGCCCGCCAGCAGCACCAGCGGGACGACGACCGCTGCCGCCACGAGGAGCCCGATGAGGGCCCCCAGGAACTTGATGATCCTCATGAGTGAACGACCTCCGCACGCATCTCGTCCGGGCAGTGTAGGGCCTTTGGCCAGACGAGGGTCAGGGCCCTGTCGATGAGCGTCGGGGCCACCCTGTAGCGCCTCATCACCTGTCGTGGCTTGCCCAGCGCTCAGGGCCCGGGGTGGGTGCGCAGCGCCGGTGCCTGCTCGGCCCGCGCGGCAATCTCGTCGGGCGTGAACTCGACCAGCACGTGCTGCATCCCCGTCCGGGCGCCCATCAGCAACCGCAGGAGCCATGACCCCTCCTGCTCCATGAGGAAGACGTCACGTGGCTGCTGCTGGTCGATGTAGCTGCCCAGGACCCGGAGCGCCCGCTCGTACGGCCCGGCCACGGCGGGCGCGCCATCGAGACGGCCACCACGGCGGAGCCTGGACTCCTCGATGAAGCGTGCCACGTCCTCGTCGAGGAACGTGTACGTCTCCTTCTCGATGCGGCCGGCAATGTGGTGCTCGTCCGTAACGAGCGCGAGGCCCTGAACGACGAAGCCATCGGGCGCCTCGAGGATGAGGATGCCCCGCATGCCCCGCTGGTCGATGAAGCCGCCCAGCGAGCGGAAGACCTCCTCGTAGTCCTGGCGCGGTCGACCTTCGTAGATGCGCATCAGTGACACCTCCCGGGTATCGGCGGGTCTCACGGACCATGGGTCGGATCAAGGCGCCCGCACGCACGCCGGGTGCCCACCCGATGGGTGGCGCACGACCGTGACGAGTGTAGACACGGCCGTGGCCGCGAGCAAGACGACGGCGCATCGACACGGTGTCTGGCGCCACCAGCCTCGCCGCAGCGGAGCACACCGCGCCCGAACCCCCCGCTGGTGGCAGCGTCCGCCACGAGTGCCCGCCAGGCGCCCTCGATCCACCAGGTGAGCGGCACCACGAGTCGACAACCTGTGATGCAGGGCCATCGCATCGGGCCCGCTGGCTGATTCATGTCCAGCAGCATGGTAAGGTTGTAAGGAAGTAAGCCACGCTCTGTGAACGAGGGACGAGTCGTGCTCGCCAAGCTCACATCGAAGAACCAGGTCACCCTGCCTAAGGCGATCGTGGACAACATCGACGTCACCGACTACTTCGAGGTGACCATCGATCGCGGCCGGATCGTCCTCACACCGGTGCGCGTCCGGAACACGAACGTCGTGCGAGACAAGCTCGAGGCACTGGGTGTCACCGAAGCGGATGTGGCAGAAGCCGTGGCGTGGGCTCGTCGATGAGATTGGGCCGCGTCGTGCTCGACACGAACGTGGGCGTCTCAGCGCTCCTGTTCACCTCCGGTCGTCTCGCCTGGGTCCGCCACGCCTGGCAACGCGAGCAGTTGACGCCGTGCGTCTGTCCCGAGACGGTGGCCGAGCTCGTGCGCGTGCTGGGCTACCCAAAGCTGCGACTGGACCAGGACGAGGCCACGGACCTGCTCGCCGACTTCCTGCCATTCGCCGAGCTGGTCGAGCTGCCCGATCCGTGGCCGGCGGTCCCCGAGTGCCGCGACCCGCATGACCGGGTGTTCCTGGCACTCGCGGTCGCGGTCGACGCGGCTGCCCTCGTGACCGGCGATGCGGACCTGCTGGCGATCGGTCGTGTCGGTGAGGCCGCGATCCTGACGCCGGAGGCGTTCGCGAGTTGGCGCTGAGCTGGCGGGGCCCCTCAGTCGATGACCTCGGCAAGCGGCACGACCCTGGTCGCGATGCGCTCGACCACCGCGCGGGTCGTGGCCCACGCCTCCGCGGTGCCCTTCGGCAGCCTCACGCGCACCTGGTTGGTGGCCGCGGCCACACCCCCTGCCGGCACCCCCGGCAGCCGATCGCCCGGCCCGGCCGGCGCGAGCGCCCGCAGGACCCCCGAGCGTGACCAGCCCTCGGCGAAGCGCACCACCAGCTGGCCGCCCTCCCGCGACAGCGAGGCGATGCCCGCCCGCTCCGCGGTGAACCGGAGCCGCGCCACGTCCAGCAGCCGTTCCACGGGTGGCGGCACGGGCCCGAACCGGTCCTCCAGCTCGCCTCGGACCGCTGCCAGCTCCGCCTCGGTGACCACCCTGCCCAGGCGTCGATACAGCTCCAGCTTGGCCGGCTCCTCGGGGACGTAGTCGTCGGGCAGGAAGGCGTCGATGGGCAGGTCGATGACGGTCTGGGCCCGGGCGAGCCGCGCGGGTCGGTGCTCGAAGGCGGCCTTCTCCTCCTCCACGGCCTCCGCGAGCATGCGGGTGTAGAGGTCGAAGCCCACCGCGCTCATGTGGCCGTGCTGCTCGGCACCCAGGATCTCGCCGGCACCCCGGATCTCGAGGTCCGCGAGCGCGATCTGGAACCCGGCGCCCAACTCGGATGCGTTGAACACCGCCTGGAGCCGCTTGCGCGCGACATCGGAGAGACGCTCCCGCCGTCGATACATGAGGTACGCGTACGCCCGACGGGACGACCGACCCACCCGCCCGCGGAGCTGGTACAGCTGGGCGAGCCCCAGGGCGTCGGCGCGGTCGATGATGATGGTGTTGGCGTTGGGGATGTCGAGGCCCGATTCGATGATGGTGGTGCACACCAGGATGTCGTGGTCGCCCCGAGCGAAGGCGATCATGACCCGCTCCAGCACTCCCTCCGGCATCTGGCCATGACCCACGACGATGCGGGCGTCGGGTAGCAGACGACGCAACTGCTCCGCCTGGGCCTCGATGGTCTCGACGCGGTTGTGGACGTAGAACGCCTGGCCACCCCGGTCGAGCTCCCGCAGCAGCGCGTCCTTGACCAACCCGGCGGATGCCTCCGCGACCCGGGTCTGGATGGGCAGCCGGTCCTCCGGCGGGGTCTCGATGACGCTCATGTCCCGCACCCCGACGAGCGCCATGTTGAGCGTCCGGGGGATGGGTGTCGCCGACAGCGTGAGCACGTGGACCTCGGTCCGGAGCTGCTTGAGGCGCTCCTTGTGGGCCACCCCGAAGCGCTGCTCCTCGTCCACCACCAGGAGGCCCAGGTCCCGGAACCGGATGTCCCTGCTGAGCAGTCGATGGGTGCCCACCACCACGTCCACCGACCCCGCCGCGAGTCCGTCGAGGGTCGCTCGCTGCTCGGCCGCCGGCACGAACCGGCTGAGCATCCGGACGGTCATGGGGTAGGCCGCGAAGCGGGCCTGGAGCGTCGCCAGGTGCTGCGCGGCGAGCACGGTCGTGGGCACCAGCACCGCGACCTGCAACCCCTCCTGGACGGCCTTGAAGGCCGCGCGGATGGCGACCTCCGTCTTGCCGTACCCCACGTCACCGACCACGATGCGGTCCATGGGCGTGGGCCGCTCGAGGTCGGCCTTGACCTCCAGGATGGCGCGCAGCTGGTCCGGGGTCTCCTGGTACGGGAAGGCGGCCTCCATCTCCGCCTGCCAGGGGGTGTCGTCCCCGAAGGCCCGACCAGCCACGTTGGCGCGCGCCGCGTACAGCGCGAGCAGGTCCTTGGCGAGGTCGCGGACGGCCTTGCGCACGCGGGTCCGAGCGCGCTGCCACTCGCCACCGCCCAGGCGTGACAGTTGCGGCTCCTCGCCACCGGCGTATCGGGTGACGCGACCGATCTGCTCGACGGGCACCCAGATCCGGTCGCTGCCCGCGAAGCGCAGCTCGAGGAAGTCGCGCTCCTCGTCGCCCTCCCCGCCGGCGGGACGCCGCACGAGACCCGCGTAGCGCGCCACGCCATGATCGACGTGGACCACGGTGTCGCCGGGCGTGAGCCGCTCCAGGGCGTCCCGCGGCACGACGCGTCGGAGCGCGCGCGGGCGTCGGACCCGGACCGTCCCGAACAGCTCGCGGTCGGTGACCAGGATGATGTCGTCGGGGCCGCCCTCGAAGCCCCCGTTGAGGCTCCGCTCGATGAGCACCGTGCCGCCGGCCGGTGGCACCTCCGCGAGGTCGGCATGGGGCGCGACCACGATGTCCGCCTCGCCGAGCAGCTCCGCGAGCCGCGCCGACTGGTCCGAGGCAAGCACCACCCTCGCCCCCTGCGAGCGCCAGCGACGGACCGTCTGCCCGATGGACCCGATGGGCGCGGGCGGCAGCACCGGCTCGTGCCAGCCAAAGGGGTTGCCACCGGGCGCAACGCCCTCCGCCTCCGGGTCCCAGGTCAGCTCCAGGGTGCGAGCTGCCAGGAGGGCCCGCTTCCAGGCGCGCGGCTCCGGGTAGGCGGCGGGCCAGCCCCTGGGCAGCTCGCCCGCCCGCTCCAGCTCGGCACGCCGCTCGTCCGCCTGGGACCACAGCGACTCCGCGGTCGTGGCCACGTCCGCCGGCTCGTCCACCACCCACGCGGCGTCGCCCAGGTGGTCGAGCGCGGTGGCCGGGGCGAGGTAGCCCGACCATGTCTCGGCGGTGTCACCGAGCGACCCCGTCTCGAGCGCGGCCAGGTCCGCGGCGAGGCGCTCGGGCAGGCGCCCCGCGAGCCTCCCCAGCCCGGCACGCAACTCGTCACCGGTCGTCGCACGGAGGAGGAACTCGCTGGCGGGGAGCATGGTGGCGGTATCGACCGGCCCCACGCCCCGCTGGTCCGCCGGGTCGAAGGCGCGCAGGGACTCGATCTCGTCCCCGAACCACTCGATGCGCAGGGGCAGCGGCCGCCCTGCCGGGAACACGTCCACGATGCCCCCGCGGCGCGCCATCTCGCCCCGTCCGCCCACCTCCGGGACCATCTCGTAGCCCAGCGCCACCAGCGTCCCCAGGAGATGGTCCTGCGACAGGCGCTGGTGAGGTCGCACCACCACGGGCTGCTCGGGCAGGGCGGACGGCGGCAGCGTGCGCTGGAACAGCGCCTGCACGCTCGCCACCAGGATGCGCGGCGTGCCGCTGGCCCACGCCGCCAGCGTCGCGACCCGGGCCGCGCTCTCGTCACGGACCAGCTCGCTGCGCTCCCACGCAAGTGCCGTGCGCGGCTCGAGTGTCACGATCGAGGCCGGGTCGCCCATCCAGGCCACCAGCTCCTCTGCGACCCGGTCGGCGATCTCCGCGTCCCGGGCGACCCAGACCAGGCGCCGGCCCGACGCGACTGCGAGCGCGGCCGCGAGATGGCTCTTGGCGCCGTGGGGCACGGCACCGTAGGTGACGTGCCGACGGGCCGTGGCCCTCTCGAGGCCGTCGGTGCTCCCGAGTCGCGCGGCAAGCTCCCGCACCAGCTCGGTCGCCGCGAGGTGTCGGGTCAGGGGCGAGAGGTCCGGCAGCCGATGCCTGCCGGCGGGCGCGCCGGGCCCAACGAGCGAGGTCGGTCGCACCGCAAGGCGCTCTGCGACCGCTGCGTCGATGCGCCGTTCCCGGCCTCGTCGACCCCGGGGCGGCGTGGTTCCGTCAGTCACGACCGATCGCCCCGCCGAGCCCGTCGAGCCCTGGGCGGCGCACCTGCGCGGGTGTCATGACCGGTCGTCCCGCGTGCCCCTCTCGAGCAGGCGGCGCCATCCTGTTGGCGTTCGCACGATGCCGTCCACATCGGGGGCGCCCTGACGTGCCACGGGAGCGGACGTCCGCCCCGGATCCGGGACGGCGCCCGGTGCTGGCGCCTCGGTCAGCGGCAGGCGCCAGGCGTTGAAGCGATCGGCGGCACGGGCCGGCCCATCGGCCGCCCAGGTCTCGACGGCATCAGCGGCCGTGTCGAGGAGCGTCGGGAGCGCCCCCTGCTCATCGGCGGTGAACGGCGCGAGCACGTGGTCGACCGCTGACCCGCCGTGCGTGCCGATGCCCACCCGGAGGCGCGCCCATCGCTGGGTGCCCATCTCGGCTACGATCGAGCGCAGTCCGTTGTGCGTGCCGGCGCTCCCCTCGGCACGCACCCGGAGCCTCCCGAAGGGCAGGTCGAAGTCGTCGACCACGACGAGCAGGTCCTCCAGGGGCACCCGCTCGCGGGCCAGGACCTTGCGCACCGCGACGCCCGACAGGTTCATGTACGTGGTGGGCTTGACGAGGACCAGGTCGACCCCGCGGTGCCGGCCGCGCACCGTCACGGCTGCGTCACGCGCCTTGTGACGACCGGTGAGACCAGCGCGCTCCGCGAGTCGGTCGAGCACCAGCCACCCCACGTTGTGGCGCGTCCGCTCGTACTGCTGGCCGGGGTTCCCCAGCCCGATGACGACCTTCACCCGGCTCCTCTGGTCGGAGCGCGCCCCGTGGCTTCCGGGCGCGCGGACAGGCCGCACCCGACCTCGACGGCCTGGCGCGGCGGAGCCGCAAGTGTAGCCCCGAGACGGAGGTCAGGACTCGCTGAGGGTCCGGCGAGTGGCCGCCTGCCTGGGGACATCGGGCGACCGTGCCGCGACAGCCTTGGCGCGTCGATTGCCAACCGCTCGATGGACCCGGTATGCCGTCAGGGTGACCAGGAGGATGGTCGCGGCGCCATACATCGCCAGCGCGAATGGGGCACCCGAGTCCGAGCCTGCCATCAGGCCATGGAGGGTCGTGGCAAGCGCGATGATGAACGTCAGATAGTGGAGCCGACGCCAGGTGCGCTGGCCGATGCGTCG
>WBZO01007542.1_pt1 | contig 10033 bp, 9 predicted proteins | sample 5204261 | NCBI WGS metagenome assembly WBZO01 (sample SAMN12412400, study PRJNA552823) | activated sludge metagenome | isolation source: activated sludge from anammox sidestream of wastewater treatment plant... | place: USA: North Carolina | collected 2017-09
AGCACGCTGATCGCGCCCAGGTAGACCAGCACCTGGGCGGCGGCCACCAGAGTCGCGCCCATGAGCGCGTACAGACCCGCGAGCGCTGCGAAGGCGCCCACCATGAACAGACCCGAGCGGATGATGTCACGGCCGATGACCACGAGCAGGGCGCTGCCGAGCATCCCCCCGGCGAGCACCAGGAACACGAGGTCGTCCCAGGACCAGCCGAGGAAGGGGATCGTCTGCGGGAGTGCCATGGGGTGCGAGGCTACCGGGCCTGTGGGTGGCTCGCGTGACCACCGGCCGCGACCGGGGTCCCTCCGTTGCCGCCGATGGCACCGGGCGGGAGCATGGGCAGGAGCCGGCCGGCCGGGATCGACCGCCCGTCCGCCTGCGCGCGCGCCAGCCAGTCGCGCTCGCGACGCACGTAGCTGATCTCGGTGTCCCGGTCCAGGGAGCCGATGGCCATCAGGTCGATGGTCGGCTCCTGGCGGCTCTCATGGGCGAGTTCGTAGTCAGGGCCGCACCGCAGCGCATCGTACGGGCACGCGTCCACACAGATGCCACACAGGATGCAGCGACTCTCGTCGACCTCGTACCGCTCCAGCACCCGCGGCTTGGGCATCAGTGCCCCCGTGGGGCATGTCTCGGCACAGCGGCCGCACGACACGCAGGGGGTCGTGTTGAGGCTCATGTCGAGCGGGGTGGTGACGAGCGTGTCAAAGCCGGTGCGCATGAAGTCGTAGCACGCCGCGCCCACGATCTCCTTGCACACGTTGGCGCAGCGACCGCAGTCGATGCACCGGGAGGGCTCGCGCAGGATGAATGCGTGGCTGTCGTCTCGGAGATAGTCGTGGTTGTAGCCCGTGAACCGGTTCTCGGCCACGCTCCGGTAGCTGGTCCCGTTGCGCGCCGGCTCGAGTGTCCGGAGCGTCGTCCCGTACTCGATGCCTTGGCGTCGGAGGTCGCAGTACCCGATCGCCTCGCAGGTGCACTGGAGACAGCGGGCGGCCTCGCTCATGGCCTCCGTCTGGGTGTACGGGATCTCGTACTCGACGTAGCTCTTGTTGCGCACCTCGGCGGGCATCGCCCTCAGGCGCAGGCGCGGCTCCTTGACCTCGCCCGTGAACGGGACGATGGACAGGAACTCGGGCTGCGGCTCGGCCAGGGTCTGGCGCGTCCGGATGGCGTCGAGGTCCAGGCCCTTGAGGTACGCATCGACCGCGTACGCCGCGCGTCGACCCTCTGCGGTCGCCTGGACCACGGTCGCGGCACCCGTGCGCACGTCCCCTGTGCCGAACACGCCCGGGCGACCTGTGGCGAAGGTGACGGCGTCCGCTGCGAGACGGCGCTGCTTGCTGGCGACGACACCATCGGCCCCGGTCCCCGTCCATGACAGGTCGGGCCCCTGACCGATGGCGAGCAGCACGCGGTCGCACGCGATGACGAACTCGGTGCCCGCGACGGGCTCCGGACGGCGGCGCCCGGACGCATCCGGAGCGCCCAGCGCCATGCGCTGGAACTCCATGCCGGTCACCTTGCCGCGCTCGTCGGTGACGACGCGCGTGGGGGCCGCCTGGAAGATGGCGCGGGCGCCCTCCTCGAGCATCTCGTGGACCTCGTTCGCCGCCGGCATGTCCTTCATGTCGCGGCGATAGACGAGCGTGACCTCCTTGGCGCCCTGGCGCACCGAGGTCCGGGCGCAGTCCATGGAGGTGAAGCCACCGCCCACGACCACCACTCGTGTTCCCTCGTGGCCGGGGTAGGGCAGGCCGAGCGTGGCGATGCGCAGGTACTCGAGGCCGTCCAGCACCCCGTCCGCGTCCTCGCCGGGAATGCCCAGCTTGTTGGTGTCGTAGCAGCCGATGGCCACCACCACCGCGTCGAAGCCCTGGTTCTGCAGGTCGCTCACGGTGAAGTCCCGACCCAGTTCCGCGTTCGGGACCAGCTTGACACCCAGGTCCCAGACGCCCTGGTACTCGCCCTCGAGGATCTCGACCTTGGGCAGCCGATACTGGGGGATGCCATACCGGAGCATCCCACCAGGTGCGGGGTCACGCTCGAACACGGTCACCTCGTGACCGGCGATGGCCAGGTAGTAGGCCGAGGACATGCCCGCGGGCCCCGAGCCCACGACCGCCACCCGCTTGCCGGACGCCGCCTGCATGTCGAAGGGCACGGGCGCCCTCTCGCCCAGGGCCTGCGCCTTGAGCACCTGGTCGCCCGCGTAGCGGTGGCTGTCGCGAATGGCGATCGCCTCCTCGACCTCGTCCCGCCGGCAGTGCTCCTCGCACGGTGCCGGGCAGACCCGCCCGAGCACGCTCGGGAAGGGGATGGTGCGCTTGAAGATGCGTGCCGACTCGATGAACGAGCCTTCCGTGTTGGCCTTCAGGAAGCCAGGGATGTCGATGTGGCTGGGGCACTTGTTCTGGCAGGGCGGCAGGCAGTAGGCGTTGTGGTCGCTGAAGATCAGCTCCAGGTTGGTCTTGCGGATCTGCCGCAGGCGGGGCGTCTGGGTGCGCACGACCATGGCCGGCTCGGCCGCCCTGGAGCAACTGATGGGCGGCGTCTCCTCACCCTCCACCTCGACGACGCACATCCGGCACGCCCCGAAGCCGGGCAGCTTGGGCTCGTAGCACAGGGTGGGGACCTCGATGCCGTTGTCGCGGCAGACCTCCAGGATGGTCTGGCCCTCGCGTCCCGTGAGCGTGCGGCCGTCGATCTCGATGGCGAACGCGGGCGTCACCTGAGGCCGCTGTGGGCTCTGCGTGGTCAGCAGCCGCTCGGCGACGGCGTCGATGGCGTCGTCCCGGAGGGCGGGGAGCGTGTCGGTCATCAGTGGAGGGATCCCTGGGAGGCCACGTGGGGTTCGGATGGGACGCGGGTCATGGGTGCGCCACCGCAGCGACCCGGATGGGCTGGCAGACACCTGCGGGACAGGTGCCCCGCACGATGTGCTCCTCGAATTCCTGGGCGAAGTATCGCATCCCGGACCGCAGCGGGTTGACCGCCGTGCGCTCCAGGCCACACAGCGCCCCGGCCTGGATGTCGTCCGAGAGACTCGCCACCAGCGCCTGGTCCGACGGTCGGGACCGGCCGCCACAGAAGCCGGCACCCAGCTCTGCGAGCCGACGTGTCCCGATGCGACAGGGGATTGTCTTGCCGCACGCCTCGTCGCTGCAGAACCGTGTGAGCAGGGAAGCGAGGTCCACCAGACACGTCGTGTCGTCGACGACCAGGATCGAGCCCGAGCCCAGGATGGCGCCCGCGGCATCGAGCGCCTCGTGCTCCAAGGGCGTGTCCAGGGCCTCCGGCGGCAGGAAGCCGCCAGACGGGCCACCCATCAGCACGGCCTTGAGCGTGCCCGTCGCACCGCCACCGGCCTTGGTGATGACGTCCCGCAGCGACGTGCCCATGGGCACCTCCACGACGCCCGGATGTCGCACGGCACCACTCAACTGGACGAGCGTGGTACCGGGCTCATGGGGCGACCCGATCGCCGCATAGGCCCCGGCCCCGTTCGCGACGACCCAGGGCACGGCCGCCAGCGTCTCGACGTTGTTGACCACTGTGGGGTCCCCCCACAGCCCCTTGGACGTGGGGTGTGGCGGGCGCTGGTCGGGCTGGGCCCGCCGGTCCTCGAGCGCTCGCAGCAGCACCGTCTCCTCGCCCAGGACGAAGGAGCCCGTGACAGGCCGGACCTCGATGCGCACGGGACTCCCGGTCCCCATCGCGCGATCGCCCAGGTACCCCCTGTCCGTGGCCGCCGCTACGGCATCACGGAGGCGCCCCACCACGACCGTGGAGCGTGCATCGACCGCGATGATGGCGTCCTGCGCACGGACCGCCCAGGCGGCCAGGGCCACGCCCTCCACCACGGCGTGGGGGTCGGTCTCCATGAGCGTCCGGTCGGTCTGGGCCCCAGGATCGGCCTCGACGCCGTTCGCCACGACATGGCGCGTCCGTCCGCGCTCGGCCGCGCACGCGGCCCACTTCTCGCCCGTGGGGAATCCCGCGCCGCCCCTCCCGCGCAGCCCGGCGTTGGTGACGAGCTTGATGACCTGCTCCGGTGTCAGCGTGGCTGCCACCTGACGCCAGGCTGTCCACGCCCCAGCCGCCTCGGCGGCCGCGATGTCCGTCGCGACGTTCGGGTCGCCCGCCCGGGCCAGCAGGATGGACGGCCAGGACCCGTCCCCGGTGACGATGGCCATCAGGCGCTCCGACCCTGGGGCACGTTGCCGCGCAGGGCTGCCGCGATGGTCAGGGCATCGCTCGCCGTCACCGTGGGCAGGACACTGCCGTCGATGATGACGCGGGGGGTCGTGCGGGACTCGCCGCGGCAGTCGGTGGTCTCCAGGCGCACGGCGCCGTCGGGCGAGATGCCCCCCACCCTCGTGCCCAGGTGCTCCTGGAACGCCGCGAGCACCGCGCCACCGCCCAGAACCGTGCACTGCGTGCATCGGCACACCTGGACCAGGTGCGCGGATGGGGTCTCGAGATGCAGGTGCGGGTAACTGGTGGCGATGCCGTACAGCTCGGCGTACCAGATGCCCGTGCGGAACGCGATGTGCTGGAGCGCCGCGACCGGCAGATGCCCGTACGCACCCTGCGTCGCCTCGAGGATCCGGACCGCGCTCCGTGGTCGGAACGCAAACTGCGCGAGGATGGCATCGAGGGGCGCCAGGTCGATGCGCGCGAACGGCTCGAACGTGGCGTCGGGGACCGGGCGGCCGGAGCGTCGGAGCGCCGACTCCTCGCGCCGCTCGGCGTACTGCTCGGACGGGCCCCAGTGGATGTGGTAGCGCTGGCGCGTGTCCACGCCCCCCATGTCGATGCACTCGATGGGACAGGCCGCCGCGCACTGGAAGCATGTCTCGCATTTGAGCGTGCCGGCTTCGTCGTACAACAGGATCAGGCGACCCCGATGACGGGGTGAGATCTCGTTGCGCACCTCCGGGTACTGGATGGTCGCCTTGGGCCGGAGCGCCTGGGCGATCGCGAATGCGAGCCCCTTGGCGATGCCCAGCCCGGGAACGCGGTCGGTCCTCACACCGGCCTCCCCAACTGCTCGAGGACGACGATGGCGGCCGCCGTCACGAAGATGTTGACCAACGCCGCGGGCACCAGCCACTTCCAGGCAAGGCCCATGAGCTGGTCGATACGGACCCGTGGCAGGGCCGCCCGCAGGATCACGAAGAAGAGGATGAGGCCGATCGTCTTGGCCAGGAACCAGGCCAGACCCGTCACCCAGTCGAGGTCGACCGCCAGGAAGGTCAGGAGCGCCCCCACGGCAATCAGGTTGAACAGCACGAAGCCGACGATGAGGCAGGTGACGATGCCCCAGCTGGATCGCAGCATCCACACGATGCCGGTGAGCAGCCCGATCAGGAGGGGCGGGACGATGAGCACCAGCCACAGGAGACCCGGACCCAATGAGCCGGGGTCGAGCGCGATGTTCACCGGGGTGGCGACCCCGAACGCGGTCAGGATCGGGTCGATGTCGATGGGCGCGTTCCAGCCACCCAGGAACAGCACCGCGGTCATCGCCGAGAGGATGAACATGTTGACGTACTCGGCGAAGAAGAAGAAGCCGAAGCGCATGCCGCTGTACTCGGTCGCGAAGCCGGCCACGATCTCGCTGTCCGCCTCGGTCAGGTCGAACGGCGAGCGAGCGCCTTCCGCGGTGGCGGCGATGAAGAAGATGAGCGCACCCAAGGGCTGGCGAACGATGTACCAGTCGAGGAAGCTGCCTTCCTGGTCGCGCACGATCTGATTGAGGTTGAGCGACCCCGACAGGAGCACGATGCCCATGACCGCGAGGATGAGCGGGAGCTCATAGCTGATGAGGGCGGCCGCAGCGCGCAGGCCACCCAGCAAGGAGTACTTGTTGAAGCTGGCCCAGCCGGCCATGATCAGGCCCACGACTCCCAGGCCACCGACCGCGAAGAAGTACAGCAGCCCGATCTCCATGTCGTAGCCGTAGAGTCCGGGCGCGAAGGGCACCACGAGCAGCGTCATGACCGCTGCCAGATAGACCACGGCGGGTGCGAGCGTGAACACCGGCACATCGGCGCCGGTCGGGGTGAAGTCCTCCTTGGCAAGGACCTTGAGCCCATGGATGACCGAGGCCAGCGTGCCCCACGGCCCGATGCGATTGGGCCCGATCCGCAGGTTGACGAAGGCGATGACCTTCATCTCGAAGAAGATGTTCATGAAGGCCACTGGCACCGTGACCACCAGGATGATGGTGGCCGCGATGAGGAACCGGACGATGCCCACGTTGGCACCGAGCGCATCCAGCAGCCATTGGATGAGGAACGGCAGGAGACCGCTCATCCACAACACGACCATCGCAACGCTGACCGCGACCAGGACGAGGACCAGCGGCAGCACCAGCTTGCCCGCGAGTGACAGACGGTTCCAGGGCCGGGAGACCACGCTCACGCGCTGACCCTCCCGACCCGATGGCCCGCGCGACGCCTGAGCGGTGTCACTTGTCGATGCCGCCCATGATCGGGTCGAGGCTGGCCATGATGGCCATCGTGTCCGCGACCAGGTTGCCGGGAACCAGGTGATTGATCGCCTGGAGCGTGAAGTACGACGGGTCATGGATGCGGAACCGGAACGGCTGGTCGGTGCCATCGCTGATGCCATACGCGCCGTACTGGCCGCGAGGGCTCTCGAAGGCGACCCACGCGCGCCCGGGCGGGACCCGCAACAGCCGCGGCAGCCGCGCCATCACCGGCCCATCCGGGATCTGGTGGAGCACTTGGTCGATGATCCGGATGCTTTGGCGGATCTCCTCGAGGTGCAACAGGTACCGCGCGTACGAATCGCCCTCGGTGCGCGTGGGGATGTCGAACTCGAGCTCCGGGTAGACGCTGTAGGGATGTGCCCGGCGCACGTCATAGGGCACGCCCGTGGCCCGCAGGGGCGGGCCCGTGACGCACGTCCGTAGCGCGGTCTCGCGGGTGAGCACCCCCAGGCCGCGCGTGCGACCCACGAAGATCTCGTTCTCGTTGAGGAGCTTCGCCTGGTCCTCGATGCGGCGCCCCGCGCGGCTCATCCAATCGCCCAGGCGGCTCAGGAACTCGTGGTTGAGGTCACCATTGACGCCACCGATGCGCAGGTAGTTGAAGAGCAGCTTCTGGCCGGTCAGTGCCGCGAGCATCTCCACGATCTCGTCGCGCTCGATGAAGCCGTACAGGATGGGTGTGAGACCGCCCAGGTCGAGCGCCAGCCAGCCGATGAACAAGGCGTGGCTGGAGATCCGGTTGAGTTCCCAGGCCAGCACCCGGATGTACTCCGCGCGTCGAGGCACTCGGAGGTCGAGCAGCTTCTCTGCCACGAGGACGGGCATCGCCTCGCTGAACATCGAGGCGATGTACTCCAGCGGGTCGCAGTTGCTGATGGCGTGATGCCAATCCCCGTTCTCGCAGATCTTCTCGACCCCCCGGTGGAGGTATCCGAGCACGGGATCGAGGTCGACCACCCGCTCGCCATCGAGCTTCAGGACCACGCGCAGCACGCCATGGGTGGAGGGATGCTGGGGCCCCAGATTGATGAACATCTCGCCATCGCGCAGCGCGTAGAACTCGGCCTCTCGCTCGGTCCGCGGCGGGTACGGCGGCACCGAATCGATGATGGTCGCGGGCGAGTGGACCAGGACCTCCGGGTCGTCGAGCGACCGCACGCGCGTCTCAGCGGTCATCGATCGCTGCTCGCGGGGAGTGTCGGGAGCCCCGTCTGGACCCCTGTCGCGGTGGCGGCAGGCCCGGTGACGAGGCTGCCCGTCCCAGGGCTGCTCCGGAGGACCGGGACCCGGCGGCTCTCCCCGGTCCCGAACGCCCGCTCGACGTGACGCACGCCCAAGCCAGGCGATCGCGACGCGTCATCGGGCATCAGGAAGTCCTTGCGCAGCGGGAACGACTGATAGTCGGGGGGCATGTAGATGCGCCGCAGGTCGCGGTTTCCCTCGAAGATGATGCCGAACATGTCGTACGCCTCGCGCTCCGCCCACTCGGCGCCGTTCCACAGGTGGGTCACCGACGGCAGTCGCGGGTCCTCCCGCGGTAGCCCGTCACAGATCACCCGCAGCCAGTCGGGCGACAGCGCGGACCATAGGTGGTACACGACCTGGAGCACCGTCCCGGTGTCCACGCCCGCGAGGTCCGCGAGCAACTCGAAGCGCAGGTCCGGGTCGTCATGAACGGCCGTCATGACCTGTGTCAGGTGGCCGGGCCCCACGATGAGCTCCGTCGTGTCACCCCGGGCGGTGACGGGAGCCAGCGTCAGGTCGCCCAGTCGCTCCGTGAGCCGCGCGGCGAGGGCAGTGTCCGTCATGGTGTTCGCTCGCGCTCCCGGGCCGTCAGACGCCCGCCGGCACGCTGGGGCCGACGCGGCGCTCGGCCCACGTGCCGCGGCGCTCCAGGATGAGCTGCTGGAGCTTGAGCATCCCGTAGATGAGGCCCTCCGGGCGCGGCGGGCAGCCAGGCACGTAGACATCCACGGGCATCAGCCGGTCGATTCCTTGGACCGTGGCATAGGAGCGCTTGTAGCGGCCTCCGGAGCAGGTGCAGTCCCCCATGGCCACGCACCACTTGGGCTCGGGCATCTGCTCCCACAGCCGGATGAGCGGGCCGGCCATCTTGGTGGTGAGGGTCCCCGCGACGATGAGCACATCCGCCTGGCGCGGGCTGGCCCGGAACGGGAACATGTTGAAGCGGTCCATGTCGTTGACGCTCGTCGCCGCGGACATCATCTCCATGGCGCAGCAGGCGAGGCCTGACAGGAGCGGCCACAGGCTGTTCATGCGGAGGTAGTCGAGCAGGTAGTCCGCGGTGGTGGGGATGACGTCCAGGGCGCCCCACCGGGCGTTGTCCCCCTTCTCCTCGAACTCCAGTTCCGCGAGATGGGTGATGGTCGGTGGCTGGCCACCGCCGTATGCGGTGGGGTCCGCTGCCTGCCACAGGGTGTTGGGGACCACGATCGGCGAAGCGGCAGGTGCCGCGGGAGCCGCCACGACTGTCGCCTCACCCGTCGGGGTAGGCGACTCCGTGCGGGCACGGCGTCGCCTCGTCGCCGCTTCGGTCGGGCGATCGGTGGGGCCGGGCGTCACTTCCACGTGAGCACCCCCTTGCGCCATGCGTACCCCAGCCCCAGGAGCAGGATTCCCACGAACAGCAGCATGGACAGGAAGCCGCCCAGCAACAAGTCATGGAACACGAGCGCCCACAGGGTGATGAAGATGACCTCGATGTCGAAGGCGACGAACAACAGGGCGTAGATGTAGAACGAGAGACCGAAGCGCCCCCACGTGTCGCCCATCGTGTCGATGCCCGACTCGTACGGCATCCCCTTGTGCCGGTCACCCCTGTGCCGGTGGCTGATGAGCCAGGACATCCCGATCGTGAGGAACACGAACGTGATACCTGCGAAGGCGAAGCCGAGCACATACCAGAGCGGGCTGGTCAAGCTGGATGGACCTCGAGACCTAGGAAGGGCGACACGCGATGTGCGGGGACCGCGGACGGGCCCCGCCGCGGCCATTCTACCGCGAGGCCTCAGCCCGTCGTGCCGCGAATGGCCCTCATGAGCAGCGGGAGGCCTGGACCCACGAGCGTGTGGCCGCCGAGCAGGATCGGTGCCGGTGAATCCACGGCCGCGTGCGTCAGCGCTCCCAGCCATGCGTCACGGACGAGGTCGGGGCGCAGGAGGTCCGACGCGTGGCGATCCTCGTCGGACGGCCAGGCCCGCTCGTCGGCGCCCAGTCGATCGGCGAGCAGGACACGGCTGTCGATGATCGCCCCGTCCGCGAACGTCGCGACGAGCGCGCCGAGGCCGCCGGGCCCTGTGGCGCTGAGCGTGCGGCCCAGGAGCGATGCGGGTGGGCGGGTGATGCGCGGGCCGTCGTCGGTCGCGGCGACACCGATTGCCAGCTCACTCGCGGCGCGCATGCCACGCTCCTCGACGAGCGACCTGACGCGACATCGAGCGTGGCGCTCCAACCACAGCAGCGTCGTCGCGCTCGTGCGGCCGGCGAGCAGCAGTT
>WBZO01007544.1_pt1 | contig 10028 bp, 7 predicted proteins | sample 5204261 | NCBI WGS metagenome assembly WBZO01 (sample SAMN12412400, study PRJNA552823) | activated sludge metagenome | isolation source: activated sludge from anammox sidestream of wastewater treatment plant... | place: USA: North Carolina | collected 2017-09
ATCCGCGAGCCGGTCCGCCGCCAGCACGGCCGCGCCGCCGCCGTTGGTGAGGACCGCCAGGCGCTCTCCCTTCAGCGCCGGCAACCGCGAAAGGATCTCGGCCGCGTCGAACAGCTCCCGCAGCTCCTCGGCGCCCAGGAGCTCGCGCAGCAGGTCCCGGTCCAGGGTCAGCGCCTGCGCCCGTCGGTCGGCAAGGGGGGCGTCGCCCTCGTACATGTAGGACGCGATGTAGTCGAACAGGAGCGAGCTCGCGAACGGCGACGCCCGCTGCGTCTCGACGCTCACCACGCGCACCTCGTGCCGCTCGATGGCACCCAGCAGATCCCGCAGCGCTGGCAGGTCGAACACGTCCTGGAGGCACTCCCGATACGTCTCCAGGATGATGGGGAACGACCCGTAGCGGCTGGCCACGGCCAACAGCTGCGAGGCGCGCTGGCGCATCTGCCACAGTGGCGTCCTGCTGCCGGGACGCCGCCTCGGCAGCAGCAGCGCTCGTGCCGCGTTCTCGCGGAACCGGCTCGCGAACAGCGCGGACGAGCCCACCGCGCCCACCACCAGCTCCTCGACCTCGTCCGCTGGCACCAGCACCGCGTCCTCCGCGGCCCGCGCCATGCCCCCCGCCCCGAAGCCTGCGCGCTCGTCCGGCCCGCCCCGCTCGTCATCGGGAGACCCCCACGCGAGTGCCTCCTCCGCGGCCGGGAGGCGGATGACGATGCCATCGTCGGACCAGATGGGCTGGACGTCCACGCCCAGACGCTCCCGGAGGCGCGCCTCGATGGCGAGGCACCACGGCGCGTGCACGCGCGCCCCGAAGGGCGAGAGCAGGACCACCCGCCAGTCGCCCAGCTCGTCACGGAAGCGCTGGATCACCACCGTCCGGTCGGTGGGCAGGGTGCCCGTCACCTCGCGCTCCTCATCGAGGTACGCCAGCACGTTGCGCGCCGCGAGCTCGTCCAGGTCATGGTGCTCCCGGAGCGCCCGGAGGGCCCGGTCACGACCCGCCACGCCCTCGCCCGCCTGCTCGCCGATGGTCCGGGTGAACGACCCGAGCTGCCGACCCAACTCCACGGGACGCCCCACCTGGTCACCCTTCCAGAAGGGCACCTTGCCCGGCTCACCCGGTGCCGGCGAGACGAGCACCCGGTCATGGCCGATGGACTCGATGCGCCAGGCCGAGGCGCCGAGCAGGATGACCTCGCCCTCGCGGGTCTCGTACACCATCTCCTCGTCCAGCTCGCCCACCCGCCGCGCGCCGGACCGCGCGGCACGCGCGCGAGTGCCAGGGACCGCGTCCGCCACGCCCCCATCGTCGACGAGGTACACCGGGAACAGCCCGCGCTCCGGGATCGTGCCACCGGAGGTGATGGCCACGACCCGTGCGTCGCCGCGACTCCGGAGCGTGCCCGCCACGCGGTCCCAGACGACGCGCGGCCGCAGCTCCGCGAACTCGTCGCTGGGGTACTGCCCAGCGAGCATCCCCAGGACCGCGTCAAAGGTGTCCCGACCCAGGGCCGCGTAGTTGTCCGCGCCACGCACCATGGCGAACAGCTCGTCCGTGGGCCAGGTGCTGCCCGCGCACGCCGCCACGATCTGCTGCGCCAGGACGTCGAGCGGGTTGCGGGGCACCACGGTGGGCTCGATGACGCCCTCGTGCATGAGACGGGTCACGACGGCGGTCTCCAGCAGGTCACCGCGGTACTTGGGGAACAGCACCCCCTTGCTGGGCTCGCCGACCTGGTGGCCGGCGCGCCCGATGCGCTGGAGTCCACGCGCGACCGACAGCGGGGACTCGACCTGGATGACCAGGTCCACGGCACCCATGTCGATGCCCAGCTCGAGCGAGCTGGTGGCCACGATGGCCGGCAGCCGCCCCTCCTTGAGCATCTGCTCGATGAGCAGGCGCTGCTCGCGCGCCAGCGAGCCGTGGTGCGCCCGCACCAGGTCCTCACCGGCGAGCTCGTTGAGCTTGAGGGCGAGGCGCTCCGCGAGACGGCGGCTGTTGGCGAACACGATGGTGCTGCGGTGGGACCGGATGAGCTCCAGGATCCGGGGGTACACCGACGGCCAGATGCTCGTCCGCTGGTCCGCACCCGCCGCCGGGCCACCAGGCTGCCCCTCGAGCGGGACGACCTCGCCCAGACGACCCATGTCCTCCACTGGGACCACCACCTGGAGCTCGAGGGGCTTGCGGACGCCGGCGTCCACGATGGTCACGGGGCGCGCGGGTGGGAGCGCATCGGACCCCGCGTGTGCGTCCCTGCCCCCCAGGAACCCCGCCACCACCTCAAGGGGACGCTGTGTCGCGGACAGGCCGATGCGCTGCGGTGGGTCGTCCGTGAGCGCGGCGAGCCGCTCCAGCGACAGCGCCAGATGGGCTCCGCGCTTGGTGGGCGCCAGGGCGTGGATCTCGTCCACGATGACCCATCGGACGCTGCGCAACGCTGCACGCGCCTGCGAGGTGAGCAGCAGGTACAGCGACTCGGGCGTGGTCACCAGGATGTCCGGCGGCCGCCGCCCGAACGCGCGCCGCTCCTCCGCCGGCGTGTCCCCCGTGCGCATGCCGACGCTGATGTCCGTGGCCTCGCCGCCGAGCCGCTGGGCGGCGAGGCGGATGCCCGCCAGTGGCGCCCTGAGGTTCCGGTCCACGTCGTGGACGAGCGCCTTGAGCGGCGAGACATAGAGCACCCGGAGCCGGGCGAGCGGGTCGGTGGGCGCAGGCTCGCCCATGAGTCGGTCGAGACACCACAGGAACGCGGCGAGGGTCTTGCCGCTCCCCGTGGGGGCGCAGATGAGCGTGTGCTCCCCTGCCGCGATGGCCGGCCAGCCTTGTGCCTGCGCCGCCGTGGGGGCCTCGAACGCGCCCTCGAACCAGGCACGGGTGGCTGCGTGGAACGCGGCCGTCGGCTCATGGGGAGAGGGCTCGGCCGGGGGCCGCGGGCGATGGGGCACTGGACGAGCAGTATATCGGAAGCGTGGGTGGAATGGAACACCCGTTCGATTTGGCCATCCCCATGCCCATGATGTCGACCAAGGTGGGCCGCGCGAGGCGCATCGGAGGGCGGCGGGTCGTATCGTGGTCTCGGGTCGCCCAGCGCGCGCCAGCGTCGGGTCGTCCCATCGACTGCCAGAGGGAGGCCATGGGATGCGGGTGTTCCTTGCCGGGGCCGCGGGCGTCATCGGGCGTCAGCTGGTCCCGATGCTGCTCGCCGCCGGTCACGAGGTGACGGGCACCACACGCTCGACCGAGCGCGCCGCATGGCTCACGGGCCAGGGCGCAACGCCAGCGGTCGTGGATGTCTACGATGCGGCCGCCGTCGGCGCCGCCGTGGCCGGGTCGCGACCCGATGTCGTGGTGCACCAGCTGACCGACCTGGCGAGCGGCTTCGACCCGGCCTCGCTCCGACGCAACGCGCGCATCCGGGTGGAGGGCACGCGCAATCTGATCGACGCGACCCTGGCGGCCGGGGTCGGTCGCATGGTCGCCCAGAGCATCGCCTGGCTGTACGCGGAGGGCGCCCTGCCCCACACCGAGGACGACCCGCTCCGTGACCCCGAGGCATCGCCCGAGGACGTCACCCTCCCCGGTGTCATCGCGCTGGAGCGACAGGTGACGGGCACGCCAGGGCTCGAGGGGCTGGTGCTCCGATACGGCGGCCTCTATGGGCCGGGCACCAGCACCGACACCCCCACCCAGCCGACCAGCTGTCACGTCACGGCCGCGGCGCGCGCCGCCGTGCTCGCGCTGACCCACGGGGGTCCCGGGCTCTACAACGTGGTCGATGACGGCGGGCCGGTGAGCAACGAGCGCGCACGTCGGGTCCTGGGCTGGGACCCCGGCACGCACGCCTGAGCCTCGCCGACGAGGCGGCCCCAGGGGCCCGCAGGCCGCCCACGGCGCCCCGCAGGGCCCGGACGAGGACTCGGCGGGCGGCGGCGAGCCCAAGGATGCCGGGTCGCACCCGCCTGCTTGACGGGCGCCGTACGCTGGCACACGACCGCGACCGGTCGATCCGCGACATCGATCGGCGAGGCGGTCTGTGGCGCTTGAGGTGGGACGCGGGTCGTCCGATGTGTCGCGCCCTTGGCGGTCGACGTGCTGCTCGTCAGCACGCTGGCGTTCGGTCAGGGGCAGCGACCATCCGCCTCCCCCGTCCCACTTCGCGCCGCTATCGGATGGTGACGCTCCTGGTGGAGGACCAGTCGCCCACGTTGCCCGCGCGGTCGCGCGCGCGCACCCGGAACTGGTATCGGACACCTCGGGTGCCGCCGATGGTGGCAGCGGAGCCCGTCACGCGGGCACGGACGGTCGCCCACCCGCCCCCACTGCGACGGCGCTGGACGTCGAACGACGCGATGCCGCTGGTGCCGGTAGCCAGCAGACGGTCGGCGCCATGCCAACGGACACGCGCGCTCCTGGAGCCGCTCGCGCTCGACACGCTCGTGATGCTCGCGGTCGGGTCCGAACGGTCCGGACCCTGGATGAACACGACCGTCCAGTAGCTGAGGCCGCCATCCATGGCGACCCCCACCCCCGCGTAGTTGGACGTGGTGGACACGATCAGGTCGTGGTGACCGGGTGATGCCATCCACTGCTCCACGGCGCCCCTCGCAGCATCCGAGATGGGCGAGCGGCCGTTCATGGCGATGATCTCGCCCGCCCACGACCAGCTGATGCCTGCGGCATCCAGATGATCCCACGGCTCCAGCCCATCGGGGTCCTCGTGCGCGAAGTAGTGCCGGCTCACCATGTCCCGGGATCGGGCCTCCGCGACCGCACGGATGCGGCCGTCCATCCGGATCGGGCGCAGGTCGCGGTCCGCGCGCTCCTCGTTGATGCGTGTCAGGACCAGGGTCGCTGCATCCTGCAGCTGGGCCTCGGTGGGTGACGCCGCGGACGCCACGCCCGGCAGGCTCGCGACACCGAGCGCGACGGTCATGACGATGGCGATGAGGCGGCGAAGGCGGGTGGCCGGATCGGGCATGTCCCCATGGTCGGGGCCGTGGCTCGCGCCGACCGTCGTCCCTCCGTACCAGCGTGTCCGGCAGGTGGTCGCATCCCCGCCCCACCGGACCCCCACGGAGACCACCGGAGCGGACCGCCGCCCACCTGCCCCGCGGTGCCAGGCCGCACCGGCCCGCCGATGAGGTCCATGACCTGCTCGCGCCGGGCCAGTCTGACCTGACGTGCTAACCTTGAGTCATGGACATGCGACTCAAACGCCGAGCGGGTCACACGCGGCTGTCGGCGAACAACCAGGTGACGCTCCCCAAGGCCGTGGTGACCGCGCTGGGCCTCGAGCAGGGCGCGGAGCTCCGGGTGGAGGCGCGAGGGCACGAGGTGGTGCTGAGCCCGGTCGAGGACCTCGCGGCCCGACGAAGGCGTCTGCTTGGGGAGCTGGCTGGCCGGTTCTCCGGGCTGTACGAGCCGGGGTACCTCGAGCGGCTGCGTGACGAGTGGGCCTGACCGTCCTCGACGCGAGCGTGGTCATCGGCATGCTCGACGACACGGACGCCCTGCATCTGGCGGCAGCCGAGGCGATGCTCAGCACGACTGACGAGCTGGTCCTGCCGGCCTCCGCGCTGGCGGAGACGATGGTCAACCCGCATCGACGAGGCGTCGCCATGGATGTCCGCCGGGTGCTCGACCAGGCGGGCGTGCGTATCGAGCCGCTGACCGATGCGATGGCCGACCGCGCGGCATCCCTCCGCGCCCGACATGCGGCGATGCGCCTGGGTGACGCGCTGGTGCTGGGCACGGCCGAGGTCCTGGGCGCCGACCGGGTGCTCACGGGCGATGCCCGCTGGCGCGCCTGGGGCGAGCGCGTCGTCGTGGTGGGTGCCGGTTCAGGGGCCTGACTGGGGTCGTCGCCTCAGGCCTGTGCCAGTAGCTCCCGTGCCTGGGCGAGCGCTCGTTCGGCGGTGCGCAGGTTGCGCTCCCCCACTCCTGCCGGCTCGGCCACATGCAGGCGCTCCTCGTCCATGAAGCACTGGGGCGGGGGGGACTGGCCATACCGTTCGGCCTCCGCGGCCCAGCGCTCGCGCCACGGCCCGGGGGTCACGTCCGGGATCGGGGCGTGGGCCTGGGCCAGCCACACCAGCGCCCACGAGCGCGGCACCACCCGATAGGCGTCGTAGCCGCCGCCACCGGTCGCCACCCAGCGTCCCTCGCACCATCGATGGGCCACCTCGTCCAGCAGCCGGGTCGCGTGGGCATAGGCATCGGTGGTCAGGCGCAGATGTGCCAGCGGGTCGAGGACGTGGCTGTCGCAGCCGTGCTGGGTCACCAGGAACGTGGGCCGGAACGCCTCCGCGAGCGCAGGCACCACCAGACGCACGATGGCCGACCAGCTGGCACTCCCGGTCATGGGCTCGAGGGGCACGTTGACCGCGCTGCCCCGGGCGCCCGGACCGCCGGCCTCGTCCACGTCGCCGGTGCCCGGGAACAGCGACCGCCCCGTCTCGTGGATCGAGAGCGTGAGCACCTCCGGGTCGTCCCAGAACAGCGCCTGCGTGCCGTCGCCATGGTGGACGTCAAGGTCCACGTAGAGCACCCGATGACCCGCGTCCCGTGCCGCCGCCACCGCGAGCGCGACGTCGTTGTAGATGCAGAAGCCGGACGCCCGCGCTGCCATGGCGTGATGGAGCCCGCCCCCGGGGCTGAAGGCGTGCGCTGCCCCTCCCCCAAGGACCGCGCCCGTGGCGGCGAGCGAGCCGCCCACGACCAGCGCGGCCGCCTCGTGCATCCCGTGGAAGGGCGGGCAGTCGCCCGGGCCGATGCCCATCGCGGGTGGCTGCCACGCGTCGTCCGAGAACGAGCGCACCTGGCGGATGTAGCGCGCGTCGTGCAGCCGACCGATGGCCGCGTCCGTGGCCTCCTCGGGAGCCAGGAAGCGCGTGGCGCCCACCTCCCGGAGCAGGTCGAGGCCCGGTCCGAAGCGTCGTGGCGTCAGCGGATGGGAGGGCCCGAAGTCATACGCTCGGATGCCCTCGGACCAGGCGACCAGGGGCTGGTCGTGAGGCTCGGTCACCCCAACGGCCCGCCGACCTCCTCGCGGACCACCTCCACGGCACCGATGCCCGCCGCCTCGAGCGCTGGCAGGAACGCGTCCGCGTCGCCCACCACGACCACCGACAGCTCATCGGGGCGGATGTGGGCCCGGGCCGCTCCGAGCACCTGGTCGGCCGACACCGCGGCCACCGCGGGCCGATAGCGGTCGAGCTCGTCATCGGGCAGACCGTTGGCCACGAGGCCCGCGATGGCGCCCGCCACCTGCCCCGAGGTCTCGTAGCGGAGCGGGAAGACGCCCACCAGGTAGTCGCGCGCCGTCGTCAGCTCCTCGTCCGTGACGGGTGCCTCGCCGATGCGTCGCAGCTCCGCGAGCGTGTCCAGGATGGCGGGCACCGTGAACTCGGTCTGGACCGCGGTGCGCACCGCGAACGGGCCCGCGCCCACGCGCATGTCGAACGAGGAGTGGACGCCGTACGTGTACCCCTTCTCTTCGCGCAGGAGCGCGTTGAGACGCGACCCGAACAGGCCGCCCAGGATCGCGTTGAGGACCGAGATGGCGTGGAAGTCGTCCGTGCGGCGTCGCACACCCACGTGGCCGATGCGGAGCTCCGACTGGGGTGACCCCGGCCGATGGACCACGACCAACCGACCTCCCGGCGCCGACGCATCGGCGGTCGAAGAGCCCACCCCGACGCCGGCCTCCGACCCTGTCCCGGTGCCCGACCATTCGCCCAGGACGTCGGTCACGAGCGCGGCGGCGTCGATGCCCGTGAGGTCGCCCGCGAGGACCAGCGTGGCGTGCGAGGGGTCGAGCATGGCCCCGTGGCGCGCCGCCAGCGCGGCCCGGTCGAGACCGGGCACCGTCGCCTCGGTGCCGCCCTGGGGTCGGGCGTACGCCGCGTCGGTCGCGTAGAGCGTGTCCGCGAAGGCCCGCTCCGCCCGGCGCCGGGGCTCGGCCCTCGCCTGGAGCAGGTCGTTGAGGCGCTCGTCCCGCAGCCGACGGACCTCGTCGTCAGGGAAGCTGGGCTCAAGCGCGACCTCCGCGAGCAGCCCGAGCGCGGGCGCCAGTCGCGTGCGCGGCACCTCGACCGAGACCGCGAAGCTGTCCCAGCCCGCGTCCGCGGCGATCTCCGCGCCCAGGCGCTCGGAGGACTCGATGAGCTCGATCGCATCGCGACGCCGAGTGCCCTCGGTCATGGCGCGTGCCGCCAGCACGGTGGCCCCGGCCTGCGCGGCCGGCTCGCCGGTCGCCCCGGCACCTGGGCCGTGGAACAGCAGATGCCCCACCAGCAGCGGTCGTCCCGGGAGGTGCGCCGTGATGAGACCCAGCCCATGGGCCAGGCGGGAGCGCTCGAAGCGCGGGAACCGATAGTCCTTCGGCTGACCCGGTCCCGGCCGCTGGTCGAGCCATGCGGTGTCGATCGGCGTCTCGATCATGCGGCGGCCTCCGTGGGCTCCTCGCCGGCGGCCGGCACATACGTGATGACGGCCCGGTTGTCCGGGCGGAACACCGCAGCAGCCGTGGCCTGGATGGCGGCGGCGTCCACCGCAAGGTAGCGCGCCAGTTGCTCGTTGATGAGCTCGGGGCGGTCGAAGTAGGTGGCGTACTGGCTGAGGCGGTCGGCGACCTCCTCGACGCGGGAGAGGGCGCCCATCTCCGACGACTCGATGAGCGCTCGCGCCCGGGCCAGTTCGTCGTCCGTCACGGGCTCCGCGGCAAGACGGTCGGTCTCCTCGTGCCACATGCGCTCCACGGTGGCCGCGTCGCTCTCGGGGCGTGCCGTCACCCAGCCCGCCAGGATCGAGGCACCACCCACGAGGTCGAGCGGGAACGCGGCGACGTCCTGCGCGACACGCTCGTCACGCACGAGGCGCCGGTACAGGCGCGAGCCGCGCCCGCCCGCCAGGATCTGGGTGGCCACGCTCAGCGCGTCGTACTCGGGCGTCCCGAACGGGGGGATCCGATAGCCCACGTGGACGCGGACCAGCGGCACCCGGTCAGGGACCACCTCGCGGTGCTCGGTGCCCATGGTCGCCGGGACGGAGGGCGTCGCGGGTCGGGCCAGGTCCGCCTTGGCCGGGATGGGCCCGAACCAGCGCTCGGCTGCCGCGAACCCCTCATCGCTCGTCACATCACCGGCGATGGTGAGGACCGCGTTGTTGGGTGCGTACCACGCGCGGAAGAAGCTGGTCACGTCCCCCAGGCTCGCCGCGTCCAGGTCCTCCATCGAGCCGATGGGCGTGTGATGGTACGGGTGCTCCAGAGGGAACACCGCGGCCATCAGCTTCTCGTAGAACGAGCCGTAGGGTCGGTTGTCATAGCTCTGGCGCTTCTCGTTCTTGACCACCTCGCGCTGGTTGTCCAGGTTCTCCTGGGAGAGCGCGTCGAGCAGCGTGGCCATCCGGTCGGCCTCAAGCCACAGGCCCAGGTCGAGCTGATGCGAGGGCAGCGTCTCGAAGTAGTTGGTCCGGTCGAAGAAGGTGGTCGCGTTGTTGACCCCCCCGGCGCCCTGGATGAGCGACATGTGCTCCGCCTTGGAGACGTGCCTGCTCCCCTGGAACATGAAATGCTCGAACAGGTGGGCAAAGCCGGTCTTGCCGGGCTGCTCGTGACGGGAGCCCACGTCATACCACAGGTTGATGGCCACGACCGGGGCCAGGTGGTCGGGCGCCACGATGACGCGCAGGCCGTTGGCCAACCGGCGCTGTTCGAACCGGACGTGCGGCAGGTCCGGGCCGCTGACAGGGGCATGGGACATGCTGGGGAGAGTACCAGCGGCCGGGGCCGGGGCGCGCCGGGCCGCCTTCGGCACGGCCGCCGCCACGCGTAGTTCGATGAGAGCTGATCGCAGCGTCGTCCGCCTTCGTTGGTACCCCTTCGGGAGCGGAGGCGCATTGCGGGGAAGGGGTGGCGCGGAGCGCGTGGGGGCGCCTTGGGAGCCGGACTCCGCTGGTCCTCGGGTGGCGGGCGGGCCGGCGTCCGGCCATGGGCCGCGTGTCCACCAGTCACGAGATCCGC
>WBZO01007545.1_pt1 | contig 10027 bp, 9 predicted proteins | sample 5204261 | NCBI WGS metagenome assembly WBZO01 (sample SAMN12412400, study PRJNA552823) | activated sludge metagenome | isolation source: activated sludge from anammox sidestream of wastewater treatment plant... | place: USA: North Carolina | collected 2017-09
GTATGGATGGCGACGCTACTGTCCGGCGTCCACGCCACCGTCGCCGGTGTTGCGCTGGGACTACTGGCGTCGGCGTACCCTCCTCGGCAGCGCGACCTTGAGCGCGCCGGGGTGCGCTGGCGTCGCTTTCGCGAACAACCAACGCCGGCGTACGCACGAAGTGCCAGCCGCAGTCTCACCGGCACGATCTCTTCTAATGAGCGGCTGCAACACCTGCTGCATCCCTGGACGAGCTACGTCATCGTCCCGCTGTTCGCCCTCGCGAACGCCGGCGTCGCGATGGACGGGGAGGTGATCGTCCACGCCATGTCCTCGTCGGTGACGCTCGGGATCGTCGCGGGCCTCGTGGTCGGGAAGCCCGTCGGCATCCTCGCCGCGACGTGGCTGTCCAGCCGGACCTGGTTGGGGGGAGCGCCGCTGCCCATCCCGTGGGCTTCTGTGGTAGGAGCTGCCACGCTGGCGGGCGTCGGGTTCACGGTGTCGCTGCTGATCGCGGACATCTCGTTCGGAGGTCGGGAGCTCGAAGACGCCAAGCTCGGCGTTCTCGGCGCTTCGGTCCTCGCAGCCCTGCTGTCAGCCGCCGTGTTCTGGGGTGCCCGGCACCTACCGGCACGGATGCGCGTCATCCGTTCCAATGGTGTCTCGACGACACCGGGCGACCTCGCCGAGGCGGTATCGATGGACATCGATCACGTCCGAGGCGAGGCCCAGGCGCCCGTCACGCTGGTCATGTATGCCGACTTCGCCTGTCCATATTCCGCACGCGCGGTGTCGATCCTGAGGGATCTGAGGCGCCTGACAGGCGAGGATCTGCGGGTGGTCTACCGGCATCTTCCTCTCACCGACGTACACGAGTACGGACAATCGGCCGCCGAGGCATCCGAGGCCGCCGCAGTCCAGGGCAAGTTCTGGGAGATGCACGATCGGATGTTTGCCGATCAGGAGTCGCTGACTGCCGACGGACTCCGCCGTCTTGCAGAGACGCTCGATCTCGACGTGGAACGCTTCGATCGTGATCTCGCCGGACGACGCCACGCGCTCCGCGTGTCACGGGACGTGGAGAGCGCTGCGCTGAGCGGAGTGGTCGGCACACCCACGCTCTTCATCAACGGACGCCGCCACCCCGGTTCATATGAACTCGATGCGCTGCTCGCCGTGGTCCGTCGCGAGGTGGATGCCGTGCGACATCGTGAGTAGCGGGTGCGAGCGTCGGATCCGAGTGCGTGTCCCAACCGGTTCATCACCGCGGCCCGACGACGGTGTCGTCCTGACACGCGAAACAAGCGAGTAGGAGAACGCTGCCCGCTCAGAACCACTAGGATGCGCCAGGGTTGTCGTCGCGGGCGGCGATGGAGGCGGTCAGCAAATGGTCCCGACCCGCCACACATGAACGAGACGGCCTACGACAATATCGGTGCGTGGATCCTTTCGTATGAACTCGCCCTGCGGGGCGACCGTGGGACGGTCGCGGCCGCGGCCGAGCGCGCGTGCCAGCGCTTCTATGGACGTCTGCGGCCTCTCGTCACACTGGCCGGGAGCCAGGCCTTCCTTTCCCGCTCGCTGCACCTCGCCGCCAGGGAGTACCCATTCCTCGCGGACGTCCGGGCGGGCCCAACAGATGGGGAGTGCCTGCAGGGACTCGATCACGCGTTGCGTGGCATCGACTCGGCGAGGGCGACGGACGCGTTCGTCACCGTCCTCTCATACATGATCGGGCTCCTCGTCACGTTCATTGGACACGACCTCACCATGCACGCGATCAGAGAAGTCTGGCCGGACGCGTGCATACCGCGCCCCGCCGAGGGAGAGATGTCATGACCGGCGCAGCGGGCGACGGACGCGTTGGGATCAATAGCCTCGCCACGACCGTGCCGGGGCTGGACGAGGTGACCGGCGGCGGACTGCCTGAGTACTCGTTCAACCTCATCGCCAGTGCTCCGGGCACCGGTAAGACCACGCTCTCGCAACAGATCATGTTCGACCTCGCCACACCTGAACGTCCGGCGCTCCACTTCACTGTGCTGGGCGAACCGCCGCTGAAGATGCTGCGCTACCAGCAGCAGTTCTCCTTCTTCGACGTCGCGCAGGTGGAGGACGGGAGCGTCCGCTTCCACAGCCTCGCGACGGAAGCGCTCCAGGGGGACCTGCGCGGGATCCTGGACGTGATCCGCCGCGAGGTCGAGGCCGTGCACCCGGCGGTCGTCGTCGTCGACTCGTTTCGGACCTTGGTGGGCGCCGCGCCGACCGACGGCGCTGCTGAGCTGTCCTTGCCGGGATTCCTCCAGGAACTCGCGGTGCTACTCACGACCTGGCAGGCGGCGACGTTCCTCGTCGGGGAGTACATGGACGCGGAGACGCACGACAGCCCGGTGTTCACGATCGCAGATGGCGTGCTGTGGCTGCACCAGAGCGTGGATCGCAACTCGATCGTGCGGAAGCTGCAGGTCGTGAAGATGCGCGGCCGGGCGCATCTCCCAGGGCTCCACACGATGCGCGTGACGAGCGACGGCGTTCAGATCTTCCCCCGGATCATCCGGCGCATCGCCAAGATCGACACGATCCGGCCGACCGAGCGCCTGTCACTCGGCGTGCCCGCGCTCGACGAGATGCTCGGTGGAGGGATTCCGGCGTGGGACGCGGTGCTGGTCGCCGGGCCCGCCGGGTCGGGGAAGAGCGCGCTCGCGACCCAGTTCATCGCCGCGGGCCTGGAACAGAACGAGCCGGGCGTGATCGCGGTCTTCGAGGAGCGCCCGAAGGAATATCTCCAGCGAGCCAGGACGCTGGGGGACGTCGACCTGGACGCGATGATCCGTCGCGGGATGCTCGAGGTGCTGTACCTGCGACCGCTCGACCTCTCGGTCGACGAGGCGCTGCTGGAGGTCCAGCAGGCGGTAGCCCGTTCCGGCGCGAAGCGCTTGAGCATCGACTCTCTGTCAGGGTTTGAACTGGCCCTCGCGCCCACCTTCCGCGAGGACTTCCGTGAATCGCTCTACCGCATGGTGGGTGCGCTCACCGGGTCCGGGATCACGGTCTTTATGACCATGGAGGTGCCGCAGTCGTTCACCGACCTCGTCTTCACCCCCAACCTCGTGTCGTTCTTGACCGACGACTTGATCGTCCAGCGGTACATCGAGCTGGAGGGCCAACTGCGGAAGGCGATGATGGTGGTCAAGATGCGGGGGAGCGGGCACAGCTCGGACATCCGGCTCTACGACGTCAACGAGAGCGGACTCGTCATCGGCGACGCGCTGACAGACTACTCCGGCGTCCTCACTGGCGTCCCGATCCATCGCAACGTCCGGTCGGAGCCTGGCGCCTGACCGGGCCGGGTCCGTCTGGGCTCCGCGCCGACCCCGGGGTGGTAGGATGGCGTCCCGGCCGCGACGGCCGTGTAATTTGAGGACTCCCCATGGAGCCCCGACGCTCCAAACAGCAGGAAGTCGCGGCGACGGCACGTCCTGAACGGGCCATCGCGGGAGCGTTCGCCTGGGAAGCCTTTGCCGGAGCATCCCCGCTGCCGATTGCGACCACCACCGGCCGGCGCCATATCGTCCAGCACGCGACGGCCGCATTCGAGGATTCAGTCGCTGCGTCCGGCGGGACGATCATCGCGAAACCGCTCGGGGAGCTCCTCCCCACCGGCCAGGCGACCGCGTTGTCCGCCTTGCTCGATCGCGTCTACGCCACTGGCGTGGGGGAGATCTCGGCCGCCCCGGTCGAGGGCGATCCCGACGAATCCGGCTACCTGACCCTCGCAGCCTGGCCATCGTTCGATGGCAACGCGAGGCCGGTCGGGCTGGTCGTGCAGATCCAAACAGTGGCGCCCGGGGCCGCCGAGTTGCAGGACGCGAACTACCGGCTCGTGGTGGCCGGGCTCGCGGCAGACGAGCAGGCCGAGCAGGCCGGGGACGACGCGGCTCGGTTGAACGCGCTACTCGCTGGCCTGCAGGAGGGCGTGGTCGTCCTCGATGGCGACGGCCGCACACTGCTCATGAACGATGCGGCTCGATCGATCTGGGCGTTGTCAGAGACTGCGTCGACTCTTGAAGATCGGCCTGCGCACCTCCGCGCTCTGAATGGTGCCCTGGTGGCGGAGGTCGACTGGCCGACGACGCGGGCTCAACGGGGCGAGCGGTTCGTCGATCAGGAGTACCTCCTGTCGCGGCGCGGTCAATCGCGCCGGATCGTTTGCAGTGGCAGTTCAGTGACCGACTCGGGTGGTCGTGAGGCCCTCGCGATCATCACCTTCCGCGATGTCACTGACCTCCGCCGGCTTGAGCAGTTCCGCGACGAGTACGCCGCACTGGTGGCGCATGACCTGCGCGCTCCCCTGACAGCCGTCCTCGGCCAGGCACTGATGCTCCGCCGGCGGCTGGAACGGACCGAAGTGCCCGCCCCCGGTGCTCTCGACTCGGTTGAGGAGATCAGCGCGGCCGGACGTCGCATGGAAATCATGATCCAGGAAATGCTCGACTCCCGATCACTCGAGTCAAGCGCCATGTCGATTCGCCGCGAGCCGGTTGACCTTCGAGATCTGATCGCGGACGTGGCGAATGCGATGAATGCATCGACCGAGGATGCGCCGCGGATCAAAGTGGAGTTCGAGGCCAATCTGCCGGAGCTGCACGTTGACCGTGGCCGGATCGAGCGCGTCCTCAGCAACCTGCTCACCAATGCGCTGAAGTACTCCCCTGCCCCCGGGGCGATCAGGGCAGCCGCCAGTTCCAGCCCCGAGGAGGTCACTGTCTCCGTCACTGACCAGGGCGCGGGCATTGCACCGGACATGCTGCCGCACCTGTTCGACCGCTACTACCGTGTAACCGGCTCGTCGCTGGAGTCACGGACCGACAGCTACGGATTGGGACTCTACATCGCGCGCTTGATCGTCGACGCTCACGGCGGCCGTATTTGGGTCGAGAGCCGGCAAGGGATCGGCAGCACGTTTTTCTTCACGTTGCCGATCAGGCAGGCGTAGATTCCCACCACGACATGCGGGTCGAGGCACAGGAGCAGTGTAGCCTGCCCCTTGTCAGTCGATGAGCCCACCGCGGGGCCTGGCGAGTCGCCGCTTGAGCGCCATGAGAAGCGGGATGGACGGCGATCGCACGACGCCCCCCGGCTGATGACGTCGCAGCTAGTCGTCCTGCTCCGCGCGTATGAGGAGGACAGCCGCTTGCTCGATGTTCCGCGAGACGGCGTCCGCCACCGATCCCAGTAGCAACCGTCCGAGGCCACCTCGCCCGTGGGTCGCCATCACCACGAGGTCTACCTCCAGGCGTTCCGATGCGTCGAGGATGGCGTCGGACGGGGAGCCGGAAGCGACCTCGACCACGACCTCTTCGAGGCCCCGCGACCGCAGGGCGGCCTCGTGTTCGCGGAGTTCTGCCTCGACGGCAGCGCGTTGTTCAGCGACGACACGCTGCGCGGCATCAGGGGAGATGCTGGGCGCCGGTGGAAGTCCGACCGGGGTGCTCGCGGCCAGGAGTTCCGCTTCGCTGTCCGTGGCCTGGAACAGCACCAGTTCGACGCCCAGGGCTCTCGCCAGGTACTCCGCATGAGGGAGCGCGATCCTGGAAACCTTCGACCCGTCGAGGGTGACCATGGCGCGGCGCATCCGTTGGTCTCCGCCAGCCTCGCGCGCGGGTGAGAGCAGGATGGCGGTCTCGCGCGCCTCGCGGATCAGTTGTTCTGCGACCGACCCGAGCACTGCTCGTCGGAGGCCACTCTCGCCGCGTGAGCTGATGACGAGGAGATCGGCCTCAAATTCGTCAGCCGCCTCGATGAGCGCGTCTGACGGATTGCCGTGCAGCACGAGCGAGCCGACCTGCGGGACGCCCCCTGCCTGCAGTGCGACCACGACCTCGCTGAGGTGTGGCTCCGCTTCCAGTGGCGCAACGACCGCATCGGCACGGCCTTCCGGGCTGACGTACCGTCCCACTCATCCTCGTCGAGGTCTTCGGGTCGCACCCCGGCGTCGCGGGAGACTCGCACGACGAGCACCTCAGATCCGCAGGCCGTGGCCAGCGCCGCCGTCCTCGGAATCGCCGAGCGAGCCAGGGCTGAACCGTCATCGGCCAGGATCACACGTGAGTACATCGGTGCCTCCTTGGGCGTGTCCATCCAATCGGGTGCTTCTAACGGCAACAATCGGTGTGACGATGCCGTCGACGGCTGGAGGAACGAGGGTTCCGGGCGGCTCGCCTGGTCGAGCCTCTAGGTCCCTACTTGGCTGACGGCGCTCCCGGAGGCCGCGCGCCCTGACGCGTCATCATTCCACCGGACGACGGACCAGGAGCACCGGGACCTGCTCCGAGTGCCGGACGACATGGTCGCTGACCGAGCCGAGGACGGCGCGCCGCCATCCCGAGCGGCCGTTCGTGGTCATCACGACCACGTCACAGCCGCGCTCCTCCGCGGATCGCACGATCGCCGGTCCGGGCTCGCCCGATCGAGGTGTGCGTCCGCCTCTCGGCGGTGTGCCTCCAGGGACTGCTTCGCCAGTTCGTCGGCCACGGAGACACGGCGCCCCGCGGCGCCCGCGCTCGCCGTCGCCGCCATCAACTGCTCGATCGACGGGATCACCGTGAGGACGAGGATCACTCCGTCCGGGAGGGTCGCCTGCACCGCCGTCTCGACGGCAGCGAGCGCGATAGCAGATCCGTCGATCGTGAGCAGCGCGCGGTGGAACATCAGACACCTCCCAGGAGGATGACCTTGGCCGCCGTGAAGTAGATCACCAGTCCGGTCACGTCCACCATCGTGGCGACGAACGGTGCCGAGGCGGTGGCCGGGTCGAACCCGAAGCGGCGCAGCACGAACGGGAGCGTCGCGCCGGAGAGCGTCCCCCAGGTGACCACGCCGACCACGCTGACGGCGACGGTGAGCATCACCCGGACCCACGGCTCCCCGTAGGAGCCGAACAGCATTTCGAAGCTGAAGATGCGAAGCGCGCCCAGCGTCGCCAGGATCACTCCCAGTACAAACCCGAACCCGAGTTCTCGATGGACGACACGCCACCAGTCGCCCAGCCTCACTTCACCTAGGGCCATGGCGCGGATCACCAGCGTCGACGCCTGCGATCCGGAGTTGCCGCCACTGGAGATGATGAGCGGGACGAAGACCGCGAGCACCACCGCTTGCTCGATCTCGTGTTCGAAGAACCCCATCGCAGTCGCGGTGAGCATCTCGCCGATGAAGAGGATCGACAGCCAGCCTGCGCGCTTGCGCAGCATCGGCACCGGTCCCGTCCGGAAGTACGGGAGGTCCAGCGCCTCCAGGCCGCCGAGCTTCTGGATGTCCTCCGTCGCCTCCTCGCGGACCACGTCGATCACATCGTCTGCTGTGACGATCCCGCGCATGCGGCCATCCGCATCAACGACGGGGACCGCCAGCAGCCCCCGCGACTGGAGGAGCGCAGCGACCTCCTCCTGGTCGGTGTCATCGCGGACGGCAGAGACGTCGGCGAGCATCACCTCTCGGATCCGGCGCTGCGGGGCGGCGAGGATCAGGTCGCGGAACGAGACCATGCCCACTAGCCGACGGTCGTCATCCACAACGTAGGTGTAGTAGACCATCGGGACTTCTGCCCCCTGGAGGCGCAGATAGGCGAGGGCGTGCTCCACCGTCATGTCAGGCGGTAGGCGCGCATACCGTGGATCCATGCGTCCGCCCGCCACATCGGCGTGGTAGGTGAGCAGGGCTTCGACGTAGGCACGAGAGCGTGGATCGAGCAGCTCGATCAGTCGCTGGCGGTCGGGCTCCGCAGCCTCCTGGATCAGGTCGGCGGCATCGTCAGGGGGCAGCATGCGCAACCAGACGCGCTGCTCCGGACCATGCAGTGCCAGCACCAGCTGGTTGTGCTCGTCGTCCTGGAGGCGGATGAAAAACTCGGCGGCATCGGCCGGGCTCAGTGCTCGGAACGCATCGATCTGCTCGTCGGGCGATCGCGTCCGCCAGACCTCGATCTGCTCGTCGAGAGTGGGTGTGATGGGGTTGGTCATCTCGCCTCCGCGCACGCGCCCACGGGCGCGCGACGAGGCGATCCCGAGGGCTACCGGTTCACACTGTGACTACTGGAATCGTCCATCGCGCCTCGAACTCCTCGAACTGTCCAATCCTGGTGGTGCTCGCGGCGGAGAGGTGGCGCAACAGCGCCCGACGAGGAGTGCGAGGAGGTGGGAGCACTCCGGAGGGATTGGCATGCATTCGGAGCGCGGCGTGCAGGACTGTTCTCGTGCCCGCATCACGATGCGTGTCAGTCTCCCGACGAGGAGTCGGCCCTCCCTCCTCGATTCCGACTGTTGCCAACGAGGGTTGTCTACGGAGAACGTCATGAGCGTCATCGCCTGGATCCTGCTCGGCCTCGTCGCCGGCTGGATCGCGAAACTGATCTCCCGGGGCCCAGAGCCTGGCGGCGTCCTCGGGACAATGCTTGTCGGCATCGTCGGAGCCCTCGTTGGCGGCGTCATCTGGAACTTCCTCACGGGCAACGATGGGTACGGCGACTTCGACATCGGCGGCATCATCATTGCCGTGGTCGGTGCGCTCATCTCCCTCGCCGTGTACCAGCGGCTCATGGCTGGGCGGCAGCGGGTATGAAGGTCGAGGAGCTCAAGGGGATGTCGGTCATCAACCTGGCGGACGGAGCGCGCATCGGCCGCATCGAGAATGTCTTGATCGACACGACCGCACTCCAGATCCGATCACTGGTGCTGACAGCCACTGGCGGCCGTTCCACGTTCCCCTTCGCATCCGCTCGCATTGGCCCGGACGCCGTGACCGTGGAGAGCCTGGAGCCTCTGCAGGTTGGCGAAGCGACCGTCGAGGGCGTGCTGCGCAGCCTCGAAGAGCTCGACGGCATGAAGATCGTCAACGCGGATGGAGCCTACCTGGGCGATGCTCGCGAGCTGGAGATCAACGAAGCGGACGGGACCCTGACGGAACTCGAGGCGCACCGCGGCGGAGTCCTCGGCGTAGGCGGCACGAACGTCAGCATTCCCGCCACCAGCATCCGTGCGATCGGCCCGGACTTCATGACCGTGGACGCGCCGGCGCCCACGTGATCAGTCACGACGTCGCACACGCCGAGCATCGCGGCCGATCAGCGTGATCTCCCGCCGTTTGACCTGGTATCCGTCCCCACCTCGACCTGGTATGCGTCCCAGGGGCGCACCATCGCCTCAGCGGCGCCGGGTATGGGACTCATGACGTGCTCCGGCCAGTGCCATGAGTCCGCAGCCAGTCGAGCAGGTCCGAGACGTTCGCCGTGGCGAGCCCGATCGAGGTGTCCGCGGCGCCGTAGTACATCTGCATCTGACCGGTGACCTCATCGACGACCGTGCCACAGGAAAAGACGACGTTCGGTACATCACCTGTTACCTCGTATTCAGCCGACGGACCGAACACCCAGTCCTCGCCGCGGGCCACGACGATCCGGGGGTCCTCCAGATCCAGGAGTGCGAGTCCCATCCGGTAGAGCGCACCGGAGGCGGTGTGGCGCACACCGTGATAGAGGATCAACCAGCCCTCCGGCGTTTCGACCGGAGGCGGGGACAGACCGATCTTGCCAGCGTCCCAGTAAGACCCGTCCCGGGCCTCCATCAGCATCATGTGATCGCCCCAGTGCTTGAGGTCGGGCGAAAACGACAGCCAGATATTCGCCTTCGACGAACCATGGCTGGCAACCGGACGGTGGATCAGCGCCCACCGTCCCCCAATGCGATGCGGGAAGAGCGCCGCGTCCTTGTCCTCCGGTGGGGTGATCGGACCACGCCGCTCGAACGTCCGGAAATCCTCGGTCAGCGCGAGCGCGACCAGAGGCCCGTTTCGGGAGAAGGCGGTGTAGGTCACGGCGTACCGCCGGATCTCGTCGAGCCAAACGATCCGTGGGTCCTCGATTCCCCAGAGCTCCTCTGGGGAATCCTCGGGTCGCGGCATCAGAGCCGGCTCATGGTCGATCGTCCAGTCGGAGACACCGTCAGCGCTGCGTGCGGTCGCAAAGTGCGAGGCGCCGCGCCGATCCTCGATC
>WBZO01006463.1_pt2 | contig 10026 bp, 8 predicted proteins | sample 5204261 | NCBI WGS metagenome assembly WBZO01 (sample SAMN12412400, study PRJNA552823) | activated sludge metagenome | isolation source: activated sludge from anammox sidestream of wastewater treatment plant... | place: USA: North Carolina | collected 2017-09
GAAGTGAAGCAGCCTCCTCGAATTTCTGGCTCTTCACCACTTTGTTCTTCTCATTCTTCACCTCCTCGATCTTCTTTTCCAGGTCCAGAATATTCTTCGGGACGTTGATGTTTTTTAAATGCACCCTGGCTCCCACTTCATCCATGACATCAATGGCTTTATCGGGAAGCAGGCGATCCGTGATATAACGGTTACTTAGTTTTACACAAGCCTGAATGGAATCTTCACTGAAGGTGACATTGTGGTATTCTTCATATTTGGGTTTGATATTAAGAAGTATCTGAATGGTATCATCCACACTCGGCGGATCCACCATCACTTTCTGAAAACGGCGATCCAAAGCTCCATCCTTTTCAATATACATCCTGTACTCATCCAGGGTGGATGCTCCGATACATTGAAGTTCTCCCCTTGACAATGCCGGTTTGAAAATGTTGGAAGCATCGAGGGAACCGCTGGCTCCGCCTGCACCCACTATCGTGTGCAATTCATCAATGAACAAAATGACATCACGGTTTTTTTCAAGCTCATTCATGATTGCTTTCATTCTCTCTTCAAACTGTCCACGGTATTTCGTGCCGGCCACCAGGGCTGCCAGGTCAAGTGAAATAACTCTTTTGTCAAAAAGCACTCTGGACACTTTTCTTTGAACGATCCTCAAAGCAAGTCCTTCGACAATTGCAGTTTTTCCCACACCGGGTTCACCGATCAGGATCGGGTTATTCTTTTTCCGGCGGGAAAGGATCTGAGATACTCTCTCAATTTCAGAGTCACGTCCGACGATAGGATCCAGCGATCCTGCTTCAGCAAGACGGGTTATATCCCTCCCGAAATTATCCAGTACGGGAGTTTTACTTTTTACACTGCCTTGCTGACGGCTGCTCTTCTGCCCGGAATATTTTTTTTCATCATCAAAATCATCATCATTCTCATCTGTGTATTCGGCACGGGGATCATTCGATTTTACAATGCCCAACTCCTGGCGGAACAGATCATAATCCACATCAAACTGATTTAATATCTGGGTAGCAATGTTCTCTTTGTTTTTAAGAATGGAAAGCATCAGGTGTTCGGTTTCCACGGTAGCGCTCTTCAAAGCTTTTGCTTCCAGAACGGTAACACGGATTACCTTCTCCGCCTGCTTGGTAAGCGGAAGGCTGTTGATATTCGGAATGTTCTTTCCGGTCTTGTCTTTCACGGCCAGTTCGATTTCTTTCCTCAATTCGTACAGATCCACATTAAAGCTTTTCAGAATACGGACGGCAGTGTTATCTCCCTCACGGATCAAGCCGAGCAATAAATGTTCGGTACCGATAAAATCATTTCCCAGTCTCAATGCCTCCTCCCTGCTGAACGAAATGATCTCTTTTACCTGCGCTGAAAAATTATTATCCATTTTTAAGATAATTGGTTGTGATACAATATTAACAAATAAATTTGACACTGGTTTTTTAGTATTTAACGTAAAACCTGCCAATTCAATTGTTATGGAGTTCAAAAGAGATACCAAAGAAAAACTTCATGTCATCACGCTGCCCGGCCCTGCATTGTCTGCTACAATGACAGACGAACTGAATGGCTATCTGCTTTCGTACCTGCAAAATGACTCCTCCCGGCAAAACGATCAGGCTAAAAATATTGTACTCGTATTAAAAGACATCGAAAATATTGATATCGCTGCTGCGGAAGCTTTGACAAATATCCAGCAAAAATTTTATGAGAGCAACGCATCTTTTGTGATTTGTGAATTACAAAAGGCGGTAGAAAAATTCCTGGACGAAAATGAACTTTTAGAGATAATGAATGTTACACCAACGATCAGCGAAGCATCCGATATTGTGCAGATGGAAGAGATAGAAAGAGAGTTCATGAATGGCGAAGAAGAATAGATCCGGGTCAATTTTCTCCATCGGGAATGGGATTAATCCTGATTGTAATGCAGCTAATGACTGTCTATTGCAGTCTTTACTCACAAACACTTAACTAAAATAGACCATATCAGTTCTGAATATGCTGGCAGTCACTATTCTTGGAAATAATTCAGCAGTGCCCGCTTTTAACCGTCACCCTACAAGCCAGGTAGTGACCACTGATGGTACCAGCTTTTTGGTGGACTGTGGTGAAGGAACGCAGACCCAGATGATGCTGTATAAGATCAGGCGCAGCAAAATTTCGCACATCTTCATTTCGCATCTTCATGGAGACCATTATTTCGGGCTCATCGGGTTGCTCAACAGTTTCGGATTGCTGAACAGGATACCCGACCTGCACCTCTTTGCTCCTGCTCCGCTCAAAGAGATCATTGACCTGCAACTCAAAGTTGCCAATAATGAGCTCCCATTCAATCTCCAATTTCACCCTATCACTGAAGAAGGCCTGTTGGTGGATGAAGAAAAATATTCGATCCGCTGTTTCCGGACCAACCACCAGATCGAGTGTTATGGTTTTTCTTTTGCCGAGAAAAAAAAGCCCCGTCGCCTGCTGCCTGAAAAAGCAAAGGAATATGGAATCCCTTCTCTTTTTTTTGAAAAGCTGACCATGGGAGAAGATTATGCAAGAAAAGACGGGAGCATCGTCAAAAATGAATGGGTGACCGAAGAAGGAGCCAAAGGAAAAGTGTATGCCTTTTGTGCCGACACAAAATATTATGAACCGATCATTCCTCATATAAAAAATGCCGACCTGATCTACCATGAGACCACCTATCTCAATAACCTTGCAGAAAGAGCGGCTCTACGCTTTCATTCCACTTCAGGCCAGGCAGCGCTGATCGCCCAAAAAGCTGAAGTAAAAAAATTGCTGATCGGGCATTTCAGCAGCAAGTATGAAAAACTAGATGAGTTTGAAAAAGAGGCAAGAGAAGTTTTTGCTAATACGGATCTTGCACTGGAAGGAGTGACTTACCGGGTATGACCCGGCTATTTCTTTTTTTCAATTCATAATCCATTGATAGAACATCGGGAATTCTTTGCGCCAGGCCTGTTCATTATGCCTGCCGTCATCCCTGATCACAGCGGTTATTTTGGAGTGAGAACGTTTGCTCATTTCCTGCATGGCTTTGAGCATATCCGGTACCATGGAATCGCCTTCTTTTTTCCCCGCATAAAAAAATATTTTTGAGTTCACTCTCTTTCCTTTTTTCTTAATGTCTTTGAAGATCTTCGGCCCCACCCAGAATGCAGGAGAAAATACGCCTGCCCCTCCATAAACTTTGGGAAATTTCAGAACAGCATACATGGAGATCAATCCGCCCATGGAGCTCCCGGCAATGAACGTATGCTCCTTATCACGAAAGGTCCGGTAACTTTTATCAATATAAGGTTTCAGCTTTCTTACCAGGAACCGTACATAACGCTTTCCTTCTCCTTTATTGGAAGAGTAATTTGCCGCAATGCCCGTGAGTGAAAAATTATAGGGGCAATATTCATTCAGCCGCTTGTCTTGCCCGTTGTCAATAGCCACTACAATGGCTTTTTTCTTCATGCTGTCTATACACTCATCCACTCCCCACTCGCCGGAATAGGAAGTGGCATTATCGAAAACATTTTGTCCGTCGTGCATATATAGAACAGGATAACTTTCCTTTGAAGTATCATATCCTTCCGGCAGGTAGATCCAGATTCTCCTTTTGCGGTGAAGCTGGGGTATCCAAAAAGCAGAATCAAGTATATGCACATTTTTATCTGCCGTGCTTTTTACCGGCACAGATGAGAAATGATCTTTCCAGCCTTCCACACTAAGCCTGATCAACGTATCAGAAGTAATCGTTATCTCCCTGTTTGCAATGTCTGCTCCGGATCCGGTACATTCCACTTTATCCCATCCTCCTCTTGTTAGTTTAAACTGGTAAGAACCATCATTGAGCTTTATGTCAAGGGAAAAATTCCCGCCATCATTCTTTGAAAAAATAAAGTCTTTATTCTGCGGGTTCCATCCGTTCATGGAGCCTGCGAGATAGATCTCAGTACCGGATGTTTGAAAAGAAGGAAATGAATTTATTTCAATACGCACATTATTCTGTCCTGCAACAATTCCTCTTATTGAAAGGAAAAATACAAAATAGAAAATTGTTCGGGCCTTCATTTAAACGGTTTTCATTAACTCTTTTATCTTTTGATGAAGCGGATCGCTCACTTTCCACACCGGCAGGCGGAAATAGTTTCCACACAAACCCATTTCAGACAGGTAAGCTTTCACCCCGCTCGGATTCCCTTCGGTAAACATGGTGGAGATGATGTCAATATATTTATAATGCAGTTTGCGGGCTTCTTCAAATTTTCCTGCAAGGCAATACCTGACCATGTCGGAATAATCTTTGGGATAAGCATTGGCCACAACTGAGATAAGTCCATCTCCTCCGGCTGCTATCATTTGCAGGGTGATCGGATCATCACCGCTCAGCACCATAAAATCAGCGGGTTTGTTTTTCAGGATATAATTGATCTGTGCAAAATCGCCGCTGGCTTCTTTAGTGGCAAAAACATTTTTACACTCCTTTGCAATACGAACCTGCGTCGGACCGGTCACGTTCATCCCCGTTCTTCCGGGGACATTATACAGGATGATGGGCAATGGTGTGGCTGCATCCAGTGACTTATAGTGTTGAAACAAGCCTTCCTGGTTTGGTTTGTTATAATAAGGAGATACAGAAAGTATGGCATCATAACCGGTCAGGTCGAAAGTTTTGAATCCTTCGATCACTTCATGAGTGTCATTACCGCCGATGCCGGCGCATAAGGCCACACGGCCTGCATTGACCTTATTTACAAAAGAAAAAACTTCCTGCTTCTCTTTCCCGTGAATGGTGGCGCTTTCACCGGTGGTGCCAAGCACAGCAATGAATTCACACTTGCCATTGATAATATGATTTATGATCTTTTCAAAAGAATTCCAGTCAATGGATCCATCCTGATGAAAGGGTGTGACGACTGCAACTCCCGTACCGCGGAATTTTTCTTTTAAAGTCATAGAATTGAAATTTTAGATTAAAAAAGAACTATGAATTTCATAGTATAGCCGGCAAAGCCTCAACTCTTGCCTTATAAATCTTTTATTATTGATCAGGCTATATGCAGGCATCGCAATGAAGGTTATGCAACTTATTTCATCTCTTCCCAAAAACCCATCTTTCCGAACTTTTCAATCCGCTGATCAATTCTTTCCTGAGGAGAAATTTGTTTTAATTCTTTAATCACAGGGACAATGTAATCTTTCAGAATCCGGGCTGACTCGTCATAATCCCAATGAGCCCCTCCGACCGGTTCGGGAATGATGCCATCCACCAGCTCAAATCCAAACATCTCGGTGGCAGTCAATCGCAGTTGCTGCGCTGCCACTTCTTTTTTATCCCAACTGCGCCATAAAATGGAAGAGCAATTTTCGGGAGAAATCACGGTGTACCAACTATTTTCCAGCATGAAAACCCTGTCTCCCACTCCAATGCCCAAAGCGCCGCCACTTGCACCTTCACCGATGATCACACAGACCACAGGCACCTTCAAACGGATCATCTCATAAATATTTCTTGCTATGGCTTCACCTTGTCCTCTTTCTTCTGCTTCCATACCGGGGTAAGCTCCCGGAGTGTCAATTATAGTGATGATCGGTTTTTCGAATTTTTCGGCAAGTTTCATTAATCTTAATGCTTTCCTGTATCCTTCAGGATTGGCCATTCCGAAATTCCTTATTTGCCTGGTTTTAGTATTGCTTCCTTTTTGCTGACCTATGATCATTACTGTTTCGCCTTCCAGCGTGGCAAATCCACCCACCATTGCCTTATCATCCCGCACATTACGGTCGCCGAACAGCTCAACAAAATTGGTAGTCATCTTTTCTACATACTTAAGTGTATAGGGGCGATCAGGATGCCTGCTCAATTGCACCCGTTGCCACGGATTCAGATTTCCTGTTATTTCCTTCCTTTTTTCCAGGATGCTTTCCTGTAACTTTCCGATAGCATCAGTCATGTCCACTTTTGTCTTTTCGGCAGTATGCTTCAGCTTTTCTATTTCATCGAAAAGATCCTTGATCGGTTTCTCAAAGTCCAGGAATTGCCTGTTGTTGTCCGTTGGCATATATGGTAAAATGAGGGGCTAAATTAAGCATTAAATAATAATGAAAATATTAACGATAAATATGCGATTTCCTGGAAATGTGTATCCAAAACTTTTTGGCAAAAAACAGCGACAAGCCTATCTTTGCCGTCCCTGAGCAAAAAGCAAGGATCGGTAGTTCAGTTGGTTAGAATGCTGCCCTGTCACGGCAGAGGTCGCGGGTTCGAGTCCCGTCCGGTCCGCAAACTTAAAAGCCGAGCAAGCAACACTGGTCTTTGATCAAAAAGAAGAACAGATCATAATTTTTGCTGAATAAACGGCCGCTAACCATGACAAAGATGCTTGTGAATACTTCACAGGCATTTTTTATTATTAATACCAAACCGGTGAATCTCTGATGAAAAACGCCAAAGTATTCTCTGTCGCTCTTGTTGCATTTTTGATCTATCTGCTGCACCTGCCCTTAGGCTTTGCAAGATCTGTTGGGAAAATAAAAGATATAAACGGGCTCTTTAAAAAGGACGATCGCACTTTAATTACCGGCCACAATCCCGACGAAGAAAAAAATTTATCCGTTTATGACAGCCTGCATCTTGACCTGAGCGGCCTGAACAGAAAAGCATTTGACCTGGCAAAAAAAGGGTTTCTAAAATTAATTTCTCAGGGCAGGACCGTCAACGACAGCATTCTCACCATTGTTGATTTTAGCCAGCCAAGCAGGAACAAAAGATTATATGTGCTGGATATGAAAAATTTTAAAATTCTTTTCCGGACACTTGTCGCTCACGGAAAAAATTCAGGAGCTGAATGGGCCAGGTCTTTTTCCAATAAGCCACGTTCCTTTAAAAGCAGCCTCGGTTTTTATCTCACATCGGAAACCTATGAAGGGAATAAAGGATATTCACTGAAACTTCAGGGCTTAGAACCCGGCTTCAATGATAAAGCTTATCAAAGAGCCATTGTGATGCATGGCGCTTCCTATGTAAGCAGTTCTTTTATTGATTCGGGAGGTTATATCGGCAGAAGTGAAGGATGCCCCGCTGTGCCGGTGAAAGATGCAGAACCGGTCATTGACCTGATCAAAGACGGAACTTGTCTTTTTATTTATTCCCCCGATCCTTATTATTCACGTCATTCTGCTCTGATACAGAGTTAAAATTACAGCCACATATTCACTGAGCAAACAGGCGTTCAGTCTTTATCTTTGCATATCATTTTTTAAATATGCTGAAAATAGGAGTATTTGGTGTCGGTCATCTCGGCAAGTTTCATCTCAACAACTGGAAAGAAATACCGGGCATTGAACTGGCCGGTTTTTATGATCCTGATGACCAAACGGCAAAAGAAGTTCAGGAGAAATACCGTCTCACCCGCTTTGATAATACGGATCAACTGATGGACCAATGTGATGCGCTGGACATTGTGGCGCCTACCACTTATCATTTTGAGTTATGTGAACAGGCCATAAAAAAAGGAAAGCACGTCTTTGTGGAAAAACCTTTGGCACATACCATGAAAGAAGCCGAACAGTTGGTTGAACTGGTGAAAGAGTCGGGAGTGAAATTTCAGGTAGGCCATGTGGAACGATTCAATCCTGCTTTTTTATCCGTAAAAGACATGCAGTTGAATCCTCTCTTTATCGAAGTGCACCGCCTGGCACAGTTCGATCCGAGAGGAACAGAGGTAAGCGTGATCCTGGACCTGATGATCCATGATATTGACATCATCCTGAGCATTGTAAAAAGCGATGTGAAGCATATTTCCGCAAGCGGCGTGGGTGTACTTACTGATACTCCTGACATTGCCAACGTACGCATAGAATTTCACAACGGATGTGTGGCCAACCTTACCAGCAGCCGTATCTCCATGAAAAAAATGAGGAAGATGCGCCTGTTTCAGAAGGATGCTTATATCGGCATTGACTTCCTGAACAAAAAAACGGAAGTGATCAAACTGAAAGATGCAGATGATCACAAAGCGTTCACTTTCGATATAGACACTCCTCACGGAAAAAAGACCATCGCTGTGGCCAATCCCCCAGTTCCGGAAGTGAATGCCATCAAAAGGGAACTGGAAGAATTCCGTAATTCAATTCTGAACAATACCAAAACGGTTGTATCTGAGATTGACGGCATGATGGCCATGGATGTGGCACACCAGATCCTCCGTAAGATCGGGCACAACGTTATCACTTCCTGATGCAGTCACAAAAGCCAATATCTGTTTCGTGGTATGCAGTGATCGATCTTATCACAGCAGCATTGGCATGGATCTGTTTTTACTTTTTCAGAAGATGGCTGTTGCAAAACGATCCTTCAGAATCAGACGATCTTTCTTTCGATGCCCGTTTTTTCCTGGAACTGATCCTCATTTCCGCAGGATGGCTCATTCTTTATTCTATTGCCGGAGCTTATCATATTTCCCTCTATAAAAAATCAAGGCTGACGGAATTCACCGGCACTTTTATCATCAACACGATCGGCTGCATCATCTTGTTTTTTCTTTTTGTGAAAAACGACATCAGCAGCGGACATGCTTATTATTACATCGCTTTCTTCTCCCTGCTGGCCATACAATTTATTTTTTCTTTCACCGGCAGATGGATCATACTGAATATTGTGAAGCGCCAGATACTCTCCGGAAAAGTTTTCTTCAATACGCTGATGGTGGGCAGCCAGGATAATGCGATCCGCACTTTCAAAGAAACGGAAAAAAGCATGCACAATGATGGTTACCGTTATACTGGTTTCATCACCCCGGATGCCAACGGAGTGAACAGCATACACAAATTCATTCCCAAGCTCGGGGTCATTGATCAGATGGAAACCATCATTGACCGGGAAAATATTCAACAGGTAGTGCTGGCTCTGGAAAGATCTGCACAGCCTTTGCTGGAAAATATCATAAACCGGCTTGCAGAAAAAAATGTGGAAGTAAAGATCCGACCCGATGCAATGGATATTCTCTCAGGGTCCGTGAGAACGATCAATGTCCTGGGCGCTCCTCTTATTGATCTTCAGACCACTTTGATGTCCGACTGGCAACTGAACATAAAACGCCTGGTTGATGTCTTCGTTTCATTATGCGGGCTGATCCTCCTTTCTCCATTGATACTTTATGTTGCACTAAGGGTCAGGTTTTCATCAAAAGGTCCTTTGATCTATCAACAGGAACGCATCGGTTACAAAGGAAAGCCCTTCATCATGTACAAATTCCGGTCAATGATAGAAGATGCCGAAAAGGACGGGCCTGCTCTTTCTTCGGACAATGATCCGCGTATCACCCGGTGGGGCAAAGTGATGCGCCGGTGGAGGCTGGATGAACTGCCTCAGCTCTGGAATATACTGAAAGGAGACATGAGCCTTGTCGGCCCCAGGCCGGAACGGAAATTTTATATTGACCAGATCGTTGCCCGTTTCGCCTATTATAAATACCTGCTCAGGGTAAAACCCGGATTGACCAGCTGGGGTATGGTGCAGTTCGGATATGCGGAAAATACAGACGAAATGATTGAAAGAAGCAAATACGACCTGCTGTACATCGAGAATATTTCATTGACCCTTGATTTCAAGATCATGCTTCATACCCTGCGAATAATCTTTTTGGGAAAAGGAAAATGAAGCGATCCGGAAACGGTTTTTACAATTCGGAGATGACAGTTATAAATTGCAAGATTATTCTTTATTTTTGAGAAACGATATCCATTTGAAAAATATAATCTTACTCTTTTCCGCATACTGCTTATTGCCCCCTGCTTTCTGCCAGCAATCTTACTGGCAACAACAGGTCAATTACACCATAGACGTTTCACTCAATGATAAAGATAACACGCTGGATGCATTCGAAAAGATAGAATACTCCAACAACTCGCCCGACACCTTAAAGTTCATCTGGTTTCATCTCTGGCCCAATGCATACAAAAACGACCGGACAGCTTTCAGCGATCAGCTTCTGCTCAATGGCAACACCCGGT
>WBZO01007546.1_pt1 | contig 10025 bp, 5 predicted proteins | sample 5204261 | NCBI WGS metagenome assembly WBZO01 (sample SAMN12412400, study PRJNA552823) | activated sludge metagenome | isolation source: activated sludge from anammox sidestream of wastewater treatment plant... | place: USA: North Carolina | collected 2017-09
CGAAAGAACATAAAGCAAGATTCATGAACAGTATGTAAATTAATTTTTTCATGTTCTTTATCGTATAAGATTAATGTTTCCTTTTCTTGTAATATTACTTCCATCATCCAAACTAGCCTTGATGTAAAACACAAATACACCAGCATTTAATAATGTACCTCTAAATTTACCATCCCAGCAAAAATCAGCATCATCAGAATCGTAAACCTTTTCGCCCCAACGGTTATAAATTGCTATATAAAATGTATTAATACATTTCTTCCATCCCTTCAAACAAAATTCATCATTGATACCATCCCCATTTGGTGTAAATGCATTTGGTGTACTATAATCGCTATTACTACTACAATCAATTTTTACGGTTACATCTGTACACGATGTGTTAGTGCAGGTTCCTACAATAGATAAAGCGCAGTATTCGGTTGTAACAGTTGGAGAAGCGATAGGATTAGGACAATTTGTACAGCTTAATCCCTCTGCAGGTGTCCAGAAAACATTTGCATTAGCGGGCACTTGAACCAATAGCGGTGTGCTTTGCCCTTCCATAATCGTAACATCAGCACTAATATTCACAGTTAGTGTGCCAGCACTAATAATATTTGTAATACCTGAAGCAGTACAACCATTAGCATCTGTAACTAATACGCTATAGCTTCCTGTTGATAGACCTGAAATTGTACTAGTTGTATTATTATTGCTCCATAAAATTGTTGTGGGCGCTGTCCCGCCAGAAATAGTAACGGATGCTTCGCCATCATTATCCATACAACTTGCATTCGTAGAAGCAACATTTAGTCCTAAACTTGGACTTTGAGTAATGGTTACAGCTATCGTACTAGTACATAATGCAGCATCGCTTACAAAGACAGTATAATTCCCGGCTCCCAAACCAGTAGCTGTAACGGTATTACCTCCTGTTGGAACCCACGAATAAGTATAGGGGCCAGTACCAGATGTATTTATTGTTGCAGCCCCACTATTTGCATTTGTACAATTAACGTTTGTTTGAGATGATATAGAAAGGGTTGGTCCAGTACCTGATGAATTAATGGTTGTGCTAAATGAAATAGTGCAACCATTATTATCCATAACCAAAACAGATACATTTCCAACTCCTAAACCTGATATAGAGTTGCTATTACTTGATGTAGGCGACCAACTATAAGAATATGTAGGGGTGCCTCCTGAAACTGTTACAGTAGCACTACCAACACTATTACCACATCCTGTAGGGGAGTTTGTAATAACTCCGCTTAATCCTGTTACTGGTTGTGTAATTGTTAAAGTGTTTGTTCCAACACATCCACCTGCATCACTAACATTTATGGTATATGTTCCTGCCGTTAAATTGGTTTGAGAGGCGCCGCTTAAATTACCAGGCATCCACGTATAAGTATAAGGTCCTGTTCCCCCTGTTCCTGCTACTGTTGCTGTACCAGTATTTGTTCCAAAACAATTGACATTGGTTTGAGAACTTACTGAAAGAGTCGGTCCATTTGCGGAGGTAATATTGGCTATTGCTGTTAATGTACAACTATTTGCATCTGTAATTGTTACAGAATAATTTCCACTTGATAATCCACTCGCTGTTGCACTTGTTCCTCCACTTGGTGTCCAGTTATAGGTATAACCTGTTGTACCCCCTGATGCTGAAACAGATGCCACTCCATTGCTGCTTCCACAACTTGCTGCCGTTGTACTCATCACAGCAGTAATTGAACTAGCGGGTTGTGTAATTGTTAAAGTGTTTGTTCCAACACATCCGCCTGCATCACTAACATTTATGGTATATGTTCCTGCCGTTAAATTGGTTTGAGAGGCGCCGCTTAAATTACCAGGCATCCATGTGTAAGTATAAGGACCAGTTCCTCCTGTTCCTGCTACTGTTGCTGTACCGGTATTTGCTCCAAAACAATTGACATTGGTTTGAGAACTTACTGAAAGAGTCGGGCCACTTGCTGAGGTAATATTGGCTATTGCTGTTAATGTACAACTATTTGCATCTGTAATTGTTACAGAATAATTTCCACTTGATAATCCACTCGCTGTTGCGCCTGTTCCACCACTTGGTGTCCAGTTATAGGTATAACCAGTTGTACCACCTGATGCTGAAACAGAGGCCACTCCATTGATACTTCCACAACTTGCTGCCGTTGTACTCATCACAGCAGTAATTGAACTAGAGGGTTGTGTTATTTGAAGGGTTGTTGTACCCGGGCATCCATTCGCATCATTCATTGTAACAGTATATGTTCCTGCTGTTAAATTGGTTTGAGAGGCGCCACTTAAATTACCTGGCATCCACGTATAAGTATAAGGTCCTGTTCCTCCTGTTCCTGCTACTGTTGCTGTACCGGTATTTGCTCCAAAACAATTGACATTAGTTTGAGAACTTACTGATAAAGTCCCTCCACCTACAGAGGAAACAGCGGTAGTGGTAGTTGTAGTACAACCACCAGAAGTTACAGAAACAGTATATGTTCCCGGTTGATTAATTACTGCAGATGCAGAACCGTTTCCTGATACAATACCAGGACCACTCCAACTATAAGTCCCTCCACCTGTTGCTGTTAAAGTCGCTGTTGTATTTGTACATGATAAGGTAGCACTATTCACCGTAACAGTTGGCCCACCACTTGCTGCACTTGGAGAAACAGAAATGGTTAACATCGCTAAACAACCTGATGCTCCTCCAACAAAACAAGTATAATTGGTCGGAGCAGTTGGAGTAACAACAATAGAAGGGGAAGAGGTAGAGCCAGAAATAGAACCTGGATCGGTTGATGCCCAATTATAAGAAGATGCGCCTGAATTAACGCTGAGTGTTGTTGAAGCACCAGAGCAAAGTGTACTTGTAATAGCGGTGAGACTATATGAAGAAGCACTGGCACAGATAGCAACTCTTGACATAGAGGCTGTGTTATTTTGACCAGAATAATTACTAGCTGTTGTTAAATTAGCTGAAGTAATGGTTGGATTTGCAGTATTAATTGTAGGTACCGAGTTAGCTGGTGTAATTATAGTACCACACGTCGCAGATGAACCGGCAAAACCACTTGTGTCGGTTACTACCAATCCAAAATCCCAACCACTACCTTTATTTGGCCCCATCCATCCACTCGCTAGATAAGTACAGCCATTTATTGTTAGACCGTGAAATCCATCATCACTAGCGCCTGCGCCTCCGCCATTACCATATCGTTTGCTCCACATAACAGTTCCGGTACTTTCCACTAATTTTATTAGCATAGAATAGTTGTTGTTTGTTTCTCCGGCCACTACCACAGCACCGTAAGGATCCATGGCACAACTAATACCCCATGAATTTCCCATTTGAGTGGGATTACGCATATACCAACTATATTGTCCGTTTACCTGACGTGTCCAGATTATATTACCTGATAAATCAATTTTTACAACCACTAAATTTCCAGGATTACCTCCTGTAGAAGCAGCTGTTGCTCCACATAAAATTAACCCACCAGAAGGTGAAGCACACATACCTGTAAAATGAGGACTAAACGAAGCTCCTACATAAGTTTTGCACCAATTCACGTTTCCCGTGGCAGCATCTACACTCAACACATATGATCGTGCGTTACCACCTTCATCTATACTTCCAGTCATATAATAATTAGATCCTACTTGGTGTATCATATAGGCGTCTGCATCTTTTCCAGCTATTGTAAATTCTTTATACCAAATTAAATTACCATTGGCATCTGTTTTTAAAATACAGGGTTTTGAGTTAAATCCAGCAGCAACCACATCGGTTCCATCCATAATAATATATCGTATATTTCCTGCGCCATAGTTTTTAGTGTATAACTGCGCCATAGCAGGACTATATTTTACAATGTATTTATTCTCTGCACCAATAGAACCATAATAACCACCTCCATAAATATTATCAGAGGCATCAATAGCAGCAGTAAACAATTCTCCTGAACTTGCTACAACACGATTAGTAATATACGCCCCTGTAACATCTGCAATAACAAGGCATGGCTTGCTATCTAGATAACCTGCCATAACTAATTCTCCAGCAGAATTAATTACTAAGTGGTTTGACCAAGATGCTTTACCTGTTTGTCCGTAATTAAAATAACCAATATTTTGACTATTACAATTACTATACTGACTTATAATTAGTAACAATGTTATTAAGTACCTCATACGATTTCATTTAATGAGTTTATTTTAACGTAGAAATTTTAGGAGCAAATTACAACAGAAAACATGGTAATTTTTTGACTTAGGTCAAAAAATCAATTTACACACAAAAAAGGGCTTATTCAGATGAACAAGCCCTTTTTAAAAATTTTAAATCTCATTGTTTAGAAATCAAAACGACCTCTGTGATCTTCTATATTAGCTTTAGCTTTTAATGCATCAAACATTTCATAATCTACTCTGCCACTTACCATTCTTTCAATTTCTTGTTGTTTACCTTTGAAATCTTTTGGTAATACTGCATCGCTTACAGACGACACTGAAACTACAAATACGCCATTTTCACCTTTTGTAGGCTTACTTATTGTATTGGCTTTCATAGATGAGGCTGTGCCAATTAAAGCATCTTCACGCCCTACAGCAGGCAGATTAAATGAAGCAAAATTTAATTTATCAGCTTGCTCAACGGTTAAGCCCATTTTTGAGGCAATGTCGTTAATTGAAGCTGAAGCACCAGCTTTGGTTTTAAAGTCATTTATAAATATTTCGGCTTTTTTATCACGAATTGATTTAACAGTAACATCTTCGATAACTTCTTCTAGTGGAGCAATTCCCTTTTCTTTAATACCTGTTAAAGTTGCTACCACAAATCGATCTTTAAATTCATACACCGGAGACACCTCTCCCTTATTTGCTTTGTAAGCCCAACGTACTAATTCTTTAGCGTCTTCTAAGCCTGGCAAAGCTTTGTCGCCTTCTTTAATGTTATCGGCAATACGTTTGTTTAATTTTTCTGTATCAACCGCTTTGTTAAAAGCGTCGGTGCTTTGATTTTTACCTGCAAAGTCGCTAGCTGATTTATAATATTGTTGAGCTGTTTCTTCGCTTGGTGTAATAAGCTTAGTAATTTGAGCTATTTTATATGAATTATGACGTGTTTTAGAAACACCTACTACTTCGATAATATGGAATCCAAATTGTGTTGGAACGACAGAGATGTCGCCTAAAGTTCCCAATAATCCTGCGTTTTTAAATGGCTCTACAAAACTTTTAGTTTCATCAAACCAACCATAATCTCCGCCTTTATCTATGGAGCCCATATCGTCAGACATTGTTTTTACAAGGGTATCAAAATTTACTTGCTTAGCTTTTAAAAGCACTAATAAACTATCTGCAATACGTTTAGCTTGTTCGGTAGTACGTTGTTGTTGTGTTTTTGGGTTTTGAAGCCCAATTAAAATATGACGAACTTTAGCCGAATCAGCAACTGAACTTACATCTTCGAGTTTGTAAATTTTAAGGTAAGTTCCTTCAGTGTATGGGCCAAATACAGTGCCCTTAGAAGCGGTATAAATAGCAGAGTCATTAACAACCATGTTCTTCTTACCATAATTAGCAATACTAATCATGCCGCCTTCACTTTCTTGGGCGATATAGGCCGAATCTTCTGCTAAGGTTATTTTGTTTTTAAATTCTTCTGCAACTGTTTGAGCTTCTTTTACTAAGTTTTCGTAATCAGCCTTAGATGGTAAAACATCATAGGAGATGTATTCGATTTTACGTGTTGTTTCTTTAACACGATAACTGTTTTGGTGATTATTGTAGTATTTATTAATTTCTTCGTCTGTAACTTTCACCGTAGAATCTGGTACATCGCTATAACGCTTAATAACAAACGATGCTGTTACTTGTTTGTTTTGTGCAATAAATTGATCTTTAGCTTCGGCAGTAGTAGCATACATTGCTTTTTTTACAAGCGCTGTATATTTTTCAGCTAAACGAACCTCGGTAATTGATTTTTCTAATTGTTTCCAAAACTGCTCTTGTTCGGCATTCATTTGACTCACCCATTGATTTAGTTTTACTAAATCTAAACTTCCATCAGGACGAGCAAACCCTTCATAAATTTTTCCTGTTTGTTGATCAGTTAATTGTTGAATAACGTATTGGTGTGGGTGAATAAGCATTAAGTCTGCTAATTCATCGTCTGAAACAGTAATCCCTAAATCTTTATAATGAACTTTTAACACTTTGTCATTAATCATTTGATTCCAAATAGCATCCGCAATTTGTTCTTTCATGCGCTCATCTACTGTTGTATTTGGATTAGATTTTTGAATTTGGGCTATTTGTTCATTCACTTTTGCGCTAAAAGATTGAATATCTACCACATCGCCATTTATTTTACCTACCATGGTATCATTGCTTTGAAATAAAGCACTTCCAGAGCCTAATAAACTTTCTAAAATAAAAATTAATAAAGCCACTCCAACAAATCCAACTAAAAGACCTGTTTTACTACGAATTTTTTCTAAAACACTCATGTTTGTTTATATTTTAAGGACTGCAAATATAAAATTATTGCTGAAAATCGAAAAATTAATTATCAATATTTTAACCCAGATGAGGTATTAAAATCTTTGGGGTTATTTTCGCGGTTCGTTATTTAACAATCGGTCTTGGTTTCTGCGCTGGTATTTTCGTAAAAAGTACATAATACAGGCTATTAAGAACACAAAAAAGAAATATAAAGCACTATCGTTGTCTTTAATTATTAAAAAATAGGCTGAAATACCTGCGCATACCAAAGCAGTAATTAACCAAATAATTTCGAGAATTTTAAAAAGTTTTCGGTTTTGCATCATAATTTTAGGTTTAAAGTTGGCTGTCATCTAATTTAATAGAGCCCGTAATTTCTTTTATTTCATACTGAGAAAAATCTTGATTAGCCTCTAAGCCTTTTCCCATAATAATTTCTTTAGCGGTTGTAATTTTTACAAAACTATTAGAAATTATTTTCTTTTTTTGTTCATCCCAAATGAGGTGTTCTGTATTTAATTTCTCACCGTTTACATTTACAACCTCCACATTGTACTTAGCCTCCATGCGTTTACTGTATTCGTACCGCACACCATAATCTGCCTTTAAAGTAGTGGTTTGTTTGCCATCGTTATCATAAAACACAACATAAAGTCCTTTGGGCATAATGGTGATAGGCTCTTTTACATCTCTCTCATACTGTTGCATTTGAGGTGTAATGAGTTTTATTTTTAGTAGTGTAGAGTCTGAATACAACATGGTTACCTCTTTACCTACCAACATGGGCATTACTGGTTTTTTACCAATTGCCATCACCTCGTTTCTATCATTTTGGCAAGAACATGTAAGTAATCCCACTGTTATAAACCATAACAGATAACTATGTTTTACAAGCCTCATAAACATTAATCGTATTTATATTTAATGAACCAGCGTTTATTAAATGTAAAACCAACTACTAAGCGAATAAAATCTTCTTTTAAAAGGTTATTACTTAAAGTTCCGTTTTTGCCATATTGTACAGCAATATTTACCATCCCTATTTCATCGTCAAGTCTTCCAAAACCAACAGGTAAACCAAGTCCTGCAGAAACAAAGGCATTAGCAATGGCTGTGTTTTTAATATCTAAATATCCATCTGAATAAGATACCCCTAAGCGATATTGTACACGCTTATGATAATTAGAAAAACCTCTAATAATTTTATTAGGTACATAATTTAATCCCGCCGACACACGATAAGTGTTTCTAAAATCGGTGCTTGGTGTATTAAAATATTTAAAATCTTTCCATTGTGTCATAGCAGCATCAACTAATACTGTTAGTCGTTCTCCTTTTTTAACTGATAAGCCAAAGCCAAACTCAATGGGCAATGTAATATTACCTGCATTATTTTGCGAATTAAGCGCTGTATCTTTTGGTGTTTCATTACCAAAGCCATCTAACGAGTAATTATAAATAATGGTACTTTGTTTGGCATTTATAGTCATTGGTGTGTTTACAAATGCTCCAAACCCTATTTTTATTTTTTCTTTTAATACACGTTTCCCTTGTTTAGATTTTACCGAGTCAATAATAAAATGGGTTTGAATACCTCCATTGCATGTAAAATCATTTACTTGTGTAGCACGTTGTCTTTTAGCATTGTAATAAGTAATGGATCCAGGATAAATAACATCGGTTGTATTATTAATAGTACCAAATAAATAATTACCTATAACACCAATAGATAACTCCGATAGTAATTGTTTGCCAAATTTTATGCGTTTGTATTTAGCAGTTTGTTGGTGTTTAATTAAAGTATCGGCTAAAGCAGAGTTGTAAAATTTTAAAGCTTGTCTTCTAAAAGGCTTTATGCCTGTGCCTAAAAACACTTTGTTAATACCACCATCTCCTTGAAATACATAATTAATAGTGCCTATATTAGCATCTTCTTCGGTAGAATTTATTTTATATCCTACGGTGCTATATGGCATAATGCCAAATGCCATTCCGCCAATACGCTTTAAAGGAAAGCCAATAGTACCATAAGAAAAGTTTACATTCTTCTTTTTTACAGAGGCTGTTTGGTTGCTTATTGTTGTAAACTGTCCTTGCCCTCCTACTTCAAATGTAGAAAGTCTTAAGCCTGCTAAGCCTGCTGGGTTAGCCACGTTTATAAAAAAAGGTGCAATACTATCTTCTTGTTGATACGCAATAAAGGAACCACCAAAACCCGCCGATGAAGCAAAAGTAGGTAAGTTTAATTCACCAAAACCATAACGCGAATAAGGGCTTGATGTGAGGATTTGAGCACGCCAAACGGGTACTATAATTATAAAAATAAAACATACTATTAAAAATCTTTTTCTCAATTTATCCTTTTGAATGTTCAATTGTGTAATTTAAAATGTCGTTAAGCCCTTTTGCCACCAAATTTTGGCGGACAAATATGCGGTTTTTTAATTGTTTTGCCAAGTATTCGCTATCGCCCCCTGTTAAAACACAAATAACATCGGGATATTGTGCTTTAAATAAATTAATCATACCGTCTATTTCGGCTACACTACCCATTAAAACACCTGATAATATGGAGTTTTGTGTATTATCTCCTATTAGTTGATGATATGAAAAATTAGGAGTAACAAGCGGTAACCTACTGGTGTGCTGAGCTAACGCCTTAAGTTTCATCGGAATACCTGGCGATATAGCTCCACCTAAATACTGGTTTTGAGCATTAGTAAAATTATATTTAATACAAGTGCCTGCATCTATTACTAACACATTAGCATTGGGATACAATCCATAAGCGCCCACCGATGCTGCAATCCTATCAGAACCTAAAGTTGTAGCCGATTGATATAAATTTGTAAGAGGTGTTTTAGTGTCGGCTTTAAAGAAAATAGTGGTAGGTATGTGTGTTTTAATAACCAGGTAGAGTTCATCTATGTGACTTACCACACTGCCAATGATGCAATGTGTGGCTTTTGAAAACAGTGATTGATGATGTAACAACTCTTGATAATTATTAAAATAAGTGGTTTGATGAACATTTTGCTGATCAAATAAAACCACCTTGGTGCGGGTATTGCCAATATCAATAACTAAATTCAAGAAAGTTAAAGGTACTTAAAAGCTTTAAAATAGAATGAGGATTAAGATTTTTTAATAAAACTTTTTGAGATACCAATATTTATCTTAAATTTGCAACCCAATTTGGTTAAACCCAATGCTGGTACCTTAGCTCAGATGGTAGAGCAACGGACTGAAAATCCGTGTGTCCCTGGTTCGATCCCTGGAGGTACCACAACCCCACTCTTAGTGGGGTTTTTTTATTTCACTTTATCAACTCATTTCTATCCCGTTGTCGTGGACTTGTAGTCCTTAACTATTTAACTAAAAATAATCAACCTTTTTGGATGCTTTAATTTAAAAAGTGTATGCTTCCCTTTTTTTCGGACCATTCAAAAATAGAAATTTTTTTTGATTTCAAATATTAGTGCTTAAAAAGTTATTTCCAACTTCAGGTCTTTTGGTCTTGGCAAGGGCCGACC
>WBZO01007547.1_pt1 | contig 10024 bp, 6 predicted proteins | sample 5204261 | NCBI WGS metagenome assembly WBZO01 (sample SAMN12412400, study PRJNA552823) | activated sludge metagenome | isolation source: activated sludge from anammox sidestream of wastewater treatment plant... | place: USA: North Carolina | collected 2017-09
GTAGACGTAGGTCGCCACGAGGGTCTTCTTCTCGATGACGCACCTGCGGATGATTCTGGCCACCTCCGGGTCCTCGGCCTCTACCGGCGCCTCGCCCCGGTTGAGGAGCGGGATCTTCCAGAAGGATCGCACGCTCGGGCGCTGCATCCCGATCACGAACTTGGACGGCTTCCCCCCCCTCCCCCGCGCGTCTGCGACGATGGCGGCCATGACCGCCCCGACGAAGCCGACCCCCATGACGACCACGATCTCCCGGCCCGCCGCGCGATGGGAGGCGGCGAGCCGCCTCAGGCGGGAGAACTCGCGCGAATACTCCCTCCGGCCGGGCAGGGCGAAGACCTCGCCGGAGGGGCTGATCGAACGGGGCGTTTCGCTCTTCTTCATCTGCGGGCTCCTTTGAGGCGCGGCGTCGGCGCGCAAACGGTTATTGTACCAGATTGAACCGCGGCACCTGTCTCGGCCGGCCGGGAAACCGGCTTCCCGGGGCGCGGGCCGTCCGTTCCGTCCGCGGTCAGGAGATGCCGTGCTTCTTCAGCTTGTACCAGAGGTTTCGTTCGCTGATGGCCAAAAGCCGGGCCGCCCGCGACTTCACGCCGTCGGCGTCGCGAAGGGCCCTTTCTATCATCGCCTTCTCGAGGGCCGCGACCGCGCCGTCGAGCCCCTCCCGTCCCTCGGGCGCGGCGGCGGCCTGCCCGCCGCCGGGCGCGTCCGCCTCGCCGGCCGCGGCCCAGTGGACGATCTCGGGGGGGAGGTCCTCCATCCCTATCCGCCCGGCGCCGCTCAGCGCCACCGCCCGCTCGATCACGTTTTGCATCTCCCTGACGTTCCCCGGCCACGGGTAGGATGAAAGCGCACGCAGCACCTCCTCCGAGGGCGGCGCCACCTCCTTTCCCCATTCCCGCGAGTATTTCCGCGTAAAGTGCTCGACGAGGCGGGGGATGTCGCCGCTCCGCTCTCGAAGCGGCGGGACCACGATGTTCACGACGTTGAGGCGGTAGTAGAGGTCCTCGCGGAAGGCCCGCTCCCTGATCATCGCGCGGAGGTCGCGGTTCGTGGCGGCTATAACGCGCACGTTCACGCCGATCGTCTCGTTGCTCCCGACCTTCTCGAACTCCTTCTCCTGGAGGACGCGCAATATCTTCGCCTGTAGGACCGGCTCCATGTCCCCGATCTCGTCGAAGAAGATGCTGCCGCCGTCCGCCTTCTCGAACCTCCCGGTCCGCTCCACGTTCGCCCCGGTGAACGCGCCCCGCACGTGCCCGAAGAGCTCGCTCTCCAGGAGCGGGACCGGGATCGCCGCGCAATTCACCGCCACGAAGAGCCGCTCCCGCCGAGGGCTCTTTTCGTGGATCGACCGCGCGAGAAGCTCCTTCCCCGTGCCGGTTTCGCCGGAGAGGAGGACCGACGCGTCCGTGACCGCGACGCGGTCTATCAGGGCGTGTATCTCGCGCATCTTCGCGCTCGACCCGACGATCTCCTGGGCCTCGCGCGCGAGGGTGAGCTCCTCCTTCAGGAAGACGTTCTCCCTCTTCACCTTCTCCAGGTCGAAGACCTTGGCGAGGACCACCTCCATGCTGTCCACGTCGAACGGCTTCAGCACGAAGTCGCTCGCGCCGTGGCGCATCGCCTCTACGGCGCTCTTGATGGTTCCGTAGGCGGTCATGATGACCACCGGGGTCTTGAGGTCCCTCCGCCGCATCTCCCTGAGAAGGTCGATCCCGCTCATATTCCCGGGCATCTTGAGGTCGGTGAGCACCAGGTCCACGCGTTTCGACTGGAGGACGGCGAGCGCCTCCTCGGCCCCGGCCGCCTGGAGCGGTTCGTAGCCGATCCGATCCAGCATCATCTCGGCCAGGCGGAGCATGTTGCGCTCGTCGTCCACCACCAGTACACGCCGTTTCATCCCCCCGCCCTCTTTCATCCGACCGCCGCGCGGGCCCGCCGCGCGGCGCCGGGTTACGCCGCGGGCAGCACCACCGTGAATGTGGTCCCCTTCCCCCGGACGCTGTTCACCTCTATCCTCCCCTTGTGCGCCTCCACGATACGGTACACTATTGAGAGACCCAGCCCGGACCCGCCCTCCTTGGTGGTGAAGAACGGGTCGAAGATATGTTCGAGGCTCTTCTCCTCTATCCCGCCGCCGGAATCGCCGACGCTCGCCGAGACGGTGTCGTCCTCCCCCCCCGCCGTGGAGAGGGAGAGTCTCCCCCCGCCGGCCATCGACTGCACCGCGTTCAGGATCAGGTTCAGGAACGCCTGGCAGAGCTGCTCGCGGTCGCCGCGCGCCCTGGCGGCCCCCTTCGCGTAGGATCGGGAGATTTCGATATCCTGGAGGCGGTGCTGCGGGCCCACCAGCGAGATGGCGCGCTCGATTATCTCGCCGAGGTCGCACGGCTCGCTCTTGGGGGCCGAGGGGCGCGCGAAGTCGAGGAGGCGGGTGACCACCCGGTTCAGGCGGTCGACCTCCTCGATCATGAACCCCGCGAGCTCGAAGTTCTGCTCCCCCTCCCGGCTGCCCCGCCTGATCATGTCCGCGGACGTCTTCATGATCCCCAACGGGTTGCGTATCTCGTGGGCCACGCCGGCGGCCAGCGTGCCGATGCCCGCGAGTTTCGCCGACTGGAAGAGCTTGCGCTCGAGCGCCTTTCTTTCGCTGATGTCCTTGGCGTATTCGATCACGTGCGTCACCCGCCCCTCCTCCTCGATCAGGGGGAAGATGTACAGGTCCATTTCCCTCGGCTTCCGCCCCGGGATTCCCCACTGGAGTTCCCTCGACGAGGCCGCCCCGCACCGGAAGGTGTCGGCGGCGGGACAGCCCGGGCACGGGGTCTCGCGCCCCTGGTAGGCGCGGTAGCACGCCTCTCCGATGAGCTGCCCCGCGTCGCGCCCCACCATCGAGGCGATCCCCGTGTTGGCGTTGACGATGCGATACCCGTCGTCGATCACGGAGATCCCGTCCGCTATGCCGTCGAAAAGCCGGCGCAGGCGCTGGTTCGACTCGTCGAGCTCGCGGGTCCGGTTGCGCACCCTCTCCTCCAGCTCGCGGTAGGACGCCTGGATCCGCGCGGCCATCACGTTGAACCGCGCGGCGAGGGCCTCGAGCTCGTCGCCGGTGTCGAGGGATATCCTGTGCGCGAAATCCCCCTCTCCGAAGAGGCGGGCGCCGCGGTCGAGCTCCATGATCGGCCGCGAAAAAGCGCGGGCGAGGTAGATCGCCAGCACCAGGCCGCAGGCGAGGACGATCACCCCGCCCACCATGCTGATCTTCTCGGCCTGCCGGTCGGCGTGGACGGCGGTCTCCATGGCCAGCCTCCCCTCCTCCTGGGCCAGTTCGCGGAGTTCCGCGATCCTCTCCAGCGCTCGGTTCTTCGCCTCCATGATCCGGATGGAAAGCCGCCTGAGGTGCGACTCGGATTCCGAGATGGTACGCCCGAGCACCTCGAGTTCAGCCAGGCGGTCCCGGGCGTCCCGGGTGCTGACGCCGAGGAGATTCTCCAGCACCGCGAGCTCGCGCGCCTGGGCCCCCCGGCCGTGCGCGGCGCCCTTGGCCTCGACCACCCCCTTCACCGTGGCCGCGACATCCTGCAACAGACGGCGCCCCTGGGCCTTCTCGACCTTGTCGGCGAGGCCGATGAGTTCCCGCGAGCCCCGCTCGATCGCGTCTATATCGGCCTTGAGCGCGGCCAGCTTCTTCCTCTCCCCGTCGCGGGCCGGCCCCTCCGCATCCCCGCCCCTGCCGCACGCCTCCCCGAGCGCCTCGAGGTCTTTCCTGTAGAAGAGAACGAGCTGGATAAAAGTGGTCCGGCGCGTCTCCTTGCCGGAGAGCAGGTATTCACCGAGGGCGGTGACGGCCTGGTCAAGCGTCATCTGGAGGTCGCTGATGAGCCCCTCCTTCTTCTGGACGTGGACGAGGCGGCGCGTTCCGTCGGCCATGATCCGGATGGAGATCAGGGTGAAGATGAGGAGCGCGCTCATGAGCGCGACCATCGCCATAAAACTGGCCAAGATCTTGGACTGTATCCTGATCCTCATGGGACGTGCGCGACAGCGGGCGGGGGGCGTCCGGACCTACTCGACCGTGACGCTCTTCGCCAAGTTCCTGGGCTTGTCGATGTCGCAGCCCCTGTACCGGGCGATGTGGTAGGCCAGCAGCTGGAGGGGAACCACGTTGACGATCGGCGACAGCTCCTCCCGCGTCTCCGGGACGTAGATCACGTCCTCGGCGATCTCCTCCATGGCGGCGTCCCCCTCCGTGGCGAGGGCTATGATCCTGCCCCCGCGCGCCTCCACCTCCTTTATATTGGAGATCATCTTATCATACTTCTCGCCCTTCGTGCAGACGCAGACGACCGGGAACTCCCTGTCGATGAGGGCGATCGGCCCGTGCTTCATCTCCCCCGCCGGGTACCCCTCGGCGTGCAGGTACGAGATCTCCTTGAGCTTCAACGCCCCCTCGAGCGCGGTAGGGTAGTTGAAGCCGCGCCCGAGGAAGAAGGCGCTCTTCGCCCCGGCGTACTTCGGGGAGATCTCCCGGATCCGGGCCTCCGCGAGGAGGGCGCGCTCGACCCCCGCCGGGATGGCCTCGAGGTCCGCGAGGATCCCACGCGCCTCTTCGGCCGAGATCTGCCCCCTGATCCTCCCCGCGTACACCGTGAAGAGGACGAACGCGGCGAGCTGAGCGGTGTACGCCTTGGTGGAGGCGACGCCGATCTCGGGCCCCGCGCGCGTGTAGATGACCCCGTCGCTCTCCCTGTCTATCGTGCTCCCCATGACGTTCACCACGGAGACGATGCGGCACCCCTTCTCCCTGGCCATCCGGAGGCTCGCCAGCGTGTCGGCGGTCTCCCCCGACTGGCTCACCGTCATCACCAGGGTGTTGCGGTCGAGCTTGGGGCTGCGGTAGCGGAACTCGCTCGAATAGTCGACCTCGACGGCCAGGTCGGTGTAATGCTCGAGGAAATAGCGCCCCACCATCCCGGCGTAGCAGGCGGTTCCGCAGGAGATGATGAAGACCTTGTTGAGGGCACGCATGCCCTCCTCGTCCATGCACGGGAGCTCGAGCGCGACGCCGGAGCGGCCCGGGGCGATCCTGCCGATGAGCGCGTTCCGAAGCGCCTCGGGCTGCTCGTAGATCTCCTTCAGCATGAACTTCTCGAACCCGCCCTTCTCGGCCTGCTCCAGCGTCCACTCGACCCGGTGCGGGGAACGGGCGACGGGGGCGAGGGAGCGGTCGAAGACCTCGACTGCGCCGCGGGTGACCCGGGCGAGATCGCCGTCGTCCAGGTAGATGACGCGGTCCGTGTACTCGATGACGGCCGTGACGTCGGAGGCGATGAACTGCTCGCCTTTTCCCAGGCCTATCACCAGCGGGCTCGCCTTCCGCGCGGCTACGATCTCGTCCGGGCGATCCGAGGAGACGACCGCGATCGCGTAGGCCCCCTCCGCCTCCGCCACGGCGGCGCGGACGGCCCGGAGGAGGTCGCCGGCGTAATGTTTCTCGATCAGATGGACGAGGGCCTCGCTGTCGGTCCGGGAGGTGAAGGCGTGCCCCTCGGAGATGAGGCGCCGCCTCAGCCCGGCGTAGTTCTCGATGATGCCGTTGTGCACCATTGCGATGCGGCCGGCGCAGTCCGTGTGGGGGTGGGCGTTGGGGGTGTCGGGTTCGCCGTGCGTCGCCCAGCGGGTGTGTCCGATCCCCGCGTGTCCGCGGAGCGGGGCGGCCGCGAGCTCCGCCGCGAGGCCGGCGAGCTTCCCCTCCTTCTTCCGGACGAAGATCCCCCCGCGCTCGATGATGGCCACCCCCGCCGAGTCGTAGCCGCGGTACTCCAGCCTCGAGAGCCCCCTGAGGAGGACCTCCTGGGCGTACCTTCCGCCGATGTAGCCGACGATGCCGCACATACGCCCTCTTCCCTCCCGGCGGGGCCGCGTCCCTCAGCCCCGGCCGAATCCGGGCGCCGCCCAGGCGACCTCGCCGCCGATGACGGTCGCCTTGACGTCGTACCCCTCGTCGAAGATAACGATATCGGCGTCCATCCCGGGGGCGAGCGCGCCTTTCCTCCCGCCGAGGCCGAGCGCGCGCGCCGCGCCCTCCGCGGCGAGCGCCGCGACGCGCTCGGGGGCGCCCCCCGTCCAGCGCCCTACGTTGCGGAGCGCCCCGCTCATCGTCAGCACCGAGCCGCAGAGGGTACCGTCATCCGCAGCCGGAGCCCCGTTCCGGACGGAGACCCTCCTCCCCCCCACCGTGAACTCGGCGGCGGCTGAATCGAGCGCCTGCATGCAGTCCGTGACCAGCACTATGCCCGCGCCCCCCTTGAGTTTCAAGGCGATCTTCGCGATCTCGGGATGGACGTGCACGCCGTCGGCGATCAACTCCGCCGACACGCGATCGTCCGACAGGGCGGCGGCGGCGAGGCCGGGGGCCCGGTGGTGCGTGCCGCTCATGGCGTTGAAGAGGTGAGTCACGTATCGCGCCCCCGCGTCGAACGCCGCGCGCGCAGCCGCGTAGTCGGCGTCCGAGTGCCCGAGCGCGGGCACGCCGCCGCGCGCGCGGACCGTCCCGATGAGCCCCGGTGCGCCGGGGAGCTCCGGCGCGAGCGTCACTATCACGGCCGCGCCGGCCGCCGCGTCCAGGAGCCTTTCCAGGTCCGCCGCGGAGGGGGGCCTGAGGTGCTCCGGGGGGTGGATCCCCGCGCGCGAGGGGTTCAGGAAAGGCCCCTCCAGGTGGATGCCGGCGATCCCCGACCCGCCGTCCGCTATCACCCCGGCGAGGCGCTCGGCGGCCCGCTCCATCATCCCGAGCGGGGCGCTCCTTACGGTGGCGAAGAGGGCGGTGGTGCCGTATCGGGCGTGGGCCCGCGCTATCCTGCGGGCGGCCGCCTCGTCCGCCGTGAGGAAGTCCGCGCCGGCGGCACCGTGCACGTGCGGGTCGATGAAGCCGGGGCAGACGTAGCATCCGCGCGCGTCTATCAAGCGCCCGGCCGCCGCACCACCTGGCGGGGCGTCGGCCACGCCAGAGATCACACGGCCGCTTATGAAGACCGTCGAGTCGCGGAGGCCCCCCCCGGGGCAGATCAGCCGCCCGCCCGTGACGGCAAGCGTCGCCCTCTTCATACGGCCGCCGCGCCCATCATACGCATGACCTCGCCCACGAGATAGATCGACCCGGCGGTGAACACGCCGTCCGCCCCGCCCGTTTCCACCGCCCGGCGGGCGCGCTCGAACGCCTCGCCCGGGCAGGGGGCGATCTCCGGTCGGGCCCCCCCGCACGCCCGCCAGTGCGCCGCGACGGCGGAGGGGTCGGCGGAGCGCGGGCTCGGCAACGGCGTCAGAAAGGCGGCCGATGCGACCGGGGCGAACGCCTCGCAGATTCCCCCCGCGTCCTTGTCGGCGAGGACGCCGAGGACGAGCGCCCACCGCGCCCCAGGGAATAACGCTGCGGCGGCGGATGCGGCGGCTCGCGCGCCGTCGGTGTTGTGCGCGCAGTCGACCAGGACGAGGGGGGAGCGCCCCAGGATCTGCATCCTCCCGGGCCAACGCACCCCCGCCATGCCGCGCGCGACGGCGCCGTCGTCGATCGCGGCGCCCCGCCCGCGCAGCTCGCCGATGATCCCGCACGCCGCCGCGCAGTTCGAGGCCTGGTGCCGCCCGGCGAGGGGGAGGGCAAGCGGACCGAAGCGCCCCAGCCGCCCCGCCACCTCGAGCACGGTCCTCTCCGGGGATTCGTCCAGCACCGAGTAGAGTATATCATCCCCCACGCGGAGCACGGTAGCCCGCTTCATCGCCGCAGCCCGCGCGATCACCCCGAATGCCGCGTCCGGCATCTCGCCGCACACGACCGACGCCCCCCCGGCGATGATCCCCGCCTTCTCGGCGGCGATCTCCTCGATCGTGCCGCCGAGGACCGCCGTGTGGTCCAGGCCGATCGATGTCACCGCGGCGACGGGCGCCTCCGCCGCGCTCGCGGCGTCGAACCGCCCCCCGAGCCCCGTCTCGATCAGCGCGAAATCGGCCCCTCGCCGCGCGAAGTGGAGGAACGCCATGGCGGTCATGAATTCGAAGTACGTCGGCGGCCCCGCACCCCCCGAGGCGATCTCGTCAGCAGCCGGGATCAGTTCCGCGGCTAGGGCGTCCGCCTCCGCCTCCCCCACCGGCTCGCCTCGGAACCTGATCCGCTCCGTGAACGCGACGAGGTGGGGGGAGGTGTAGAGCCCCGTGGCGAAACCGGCGGCACGGAGGACCGACTCGACCATCGCGCAGACCGACCCCTTCCCGTTGGTACCGGAGACCTGCACGAGGGAGACCGCGCGCTGCGGCTCGCCGCAGGCGGCGAGGAGCGCCCGTATCCTTTCGAGGCCCGGGCGCATTCCGAAACGCTCGAGCCGCGCCAGGTATCCCGCGCAGAGGCCCCGGACAGGCCCGCCTCGCCCGGACGGGGATGGGCGCAGGGGGGGAGGGTTCACGCGCCCGCCGCGGCCCCGGGGCGACGGGCGTTCGGAGGGATCATGGCCGCCGTGAAGGGGGGGGCGTTGAAGAGCGACAGGATCTCGGCCAGCGTCCGCTTCATCTCCTTGCGCCCGGCGATCAGGTCCACCATGCCGTGCGCGATGAGGAACTCCGAGGTCTGAAACCCTTTCGGAAGCTCCTGCTGGATCGTCTGTTTGATCACCCTCGGGCCGGCGAATCCGATCAAGGCGCCCGGCTCCGCTATGATGACGTCGCCGAGCGAGGCGAAGGAAGCGGTGGTCCCCCCAGTCGTGGGGTTCGTCATCACCGAGATGTAGAGGAGGCCTTCGGAGGCGAGGCGGGCGAGGGCGGCGCTGGTCTTGACGAGCTGCATCAGGCTGAGCGCGCCCTCCTGCATCCGCGCGCCGCCGGACGCGGAGACGATTATGAGGGGGAGGCGTTTCTCTATCGCCAGCTCCACGAGGCGGGCGATCTTCTCGCCGACGACCGAGCCCATGCTCCCCCCCATGTAGTGGAAATCCATTGCCGCGAAGGCGACCCCGAATCCGGCGAGCGAACCGATCCCCGTCACGACCGCCTCGGGAACACCGGCCTTCTTTTCCGCGCCGGCCTGGCGCTTCGGGTACGGCAGCGTGTCCACGAAATGCAGGGGATCCGTCGGGCGCATCTCCGGATCGATCTCGTGGAACTCCCCCTCGTCGAAGAGGCTGTTTATGCGCTGCCAGGCGGGGAGCGGGTAGAGGTAGTCGCACTTCGGACAGGTGAGCAGGTTGGTGGCGACCTCCTGCCTGGTGACCATCTCGCCGCATCCCTTGCACTTGATCCAGAGCCCGGCCGGGATATCCCTCTTCTTGACCTTTATCTGCCTGCTGAAGAACCGCATCGCCTCATCCCCCGAGCCTCTCCCTCAGGAGCGCGTTCACCACCTGCGGATTTCCCTTTCCCCCCGTCGCCTTCATGATCTGTCCGACGAGAAATCCGAGCGCCTTCGTCTTCCCGGCCCGGTAATCGCCGACCGACTTCGGGTTGGCCGCAATCACCCCGTCGACGACGCCGGCGAGTTCCCCGGCGTCGCTGATCTGCCCGAGCGCCTTCGCCCGTACGATCTCGCCCGGGGCGGCGCCGGTCTTGAACATCTCCGCGAAGACGCCCTTCGCCGTGGCGGCGCTGATCGTCCCCGCGGCGACGAGGCCGAGGAGCCCCGCGACCGCCTCCGGCCGCGCCCGGCACGCCGCGATCCCCGCGCCGGCATCCTTCAGGGTGCGGAGCATCTCCCCCATGATGAAATGCCCGGCCGCCTTCGCCCCCGCGCCCGCCGCCACCACCGCCTCGAAGTAGTCCGCTATTTCGCGGTCGGCCGTCAAAACGTCCGCGTCGTACGGGGCGAGCCCGTAAGCCGAAACGAACCGGTCCCTCCTGGCGATCGGGGCCTCCGGGAGCGAACGGCGAAGCCGCTCGATCCAAGAGTCGTCGGGGGCCACCGGGACGAGATCCGGCTCCGGGAAATACCGGTAGTCGTGCGCCTCCTCCTTGCTCCGCATCGGGCGGGTCACGCCCTCCT
>WBZO01007549.1_pt1 | contig 10022 bp, 8 predicted proteins | sample 5204261 | NCBI WGS metagenome assembly WBZO01 (sample SAMN12412400, study PRJNA552823) | activated sludge metagenome | isolation source: activated sludge from anammox sidestream of wastewater treatment plant... | place: USA: North Carolina | collected 2017-09
GGCGGCCTCCTGTGCGGTGAAGAACACGGCATCGAGATTGGTGCCGAGCACGCGGCGCCATTCCTCCTCGCTTAGTTCGACCGCGCGGGTGGAGTGCGCGACGCCGGCATTGTTCACCAGGATGGTAACGGTGCCGAACGCCTTTTCGGCCTCGTCGAAGGCGCGCGCCATGGCCTTGCGGTCGAGCACGTCGGCGCCGATCGCCACCGCGCGGCCGCCGGCTTTCTCGATGCGCTCCCTCAGCGCCGCAAGCCGGTCGGCGCGGCGCGCCACCAGCGCGACCGCGGCCCCGTTCGCGGCCAGGACTTCGGCGAAGCGCACGCCGAGCCCGCTCGATGCGCCGGTGACCAGCGCAACGCGTGCGGTGAGGTCGAAGATTTGCGTGGCGGCCATCATTCGGTTCCTACGTGTCCCGGACGCGGAGCAGCGCGAAAGCGGTGCACCGTAGAGCCGGGACCTTACCAAGCTCCGAGCGGGGAACGGTCCCGGGTCTGCAGCGCATCACTTTCGTGCTGCGTTGTGCCCGGGACACGCGTGAGTCATCCCCCATAAAGCCTGTGCGGCAGGGCGGTCGCAAGCCCCGGCGCAAACCAGAGGACCACCAGTGCGAGGAGCTGAATCAGCACGAACGGGATGATGCCGATATAGATGTGCTTGGTGGTGATCTCCGGCGGCGCGACGCCGCGCAGGAAGAACAGCGTCGGTCCGAGCGGCGGATGCAGGTAGGAGGTCTGCAGGTTCATCGCCATCATGATGCCGAGCCAGATCGGATCGACGCCCGGCATCTTGAGCAGGGGCGGGGCGACGATCGGCACCACCACAAAGATGATCTCGAAGGCGTCCATCACGAAGCCTAAAAGGAACATCCCGATCATGACGGCGAGAATGGCACCGTCCACGCCGCCGGGCAGATTGCCGAGCGTGCGCTGCACCAGGTCGTCGCCGCCAAGGCCGCGGAATACCAGGCTGAACAGCGTGGCGCCGATCAGGATCACGAAAATCATGCTGGTGATATGCGTCGTGCGCATGACGACCGGGGCCAGCACGTCCGTGAGGCCTTTGCCGCCGAGCTTGAGGGCGGCCAAGAGAATTGCGCCAACGGCGCCAACCGACGCGGCTTCGGTCGGGGTCGCGACGCCGCCGAGGATGGAGCCGAGCACCGCCAGGATGAGCAGGATCGGCGCGACCAGCACTTGTGCCAGGCGGGCCGCGAGTGCGAGGCCGTGGGGCGCCTTGGGATCGGGCGAGATTGCGGGCGACGTTTTCGGGAAAAACACCGCCATCGCGATCAGGTAGACAAGATAAAGCATGACCAGCGAGAAGGCCGGCACAATGGCGCCGGCAAACAGGTCGGCCACGGTCACCGAGAGCGGCGAGAAGATACCCTGCGAGAGCTGCGCTGCCTGATAGGCGTTGCTCATCTGGTCGCCGAGCAGGACGAGCACGGTGGCGGGCGGAAAAATCTGCGCGAGCGTCGCGGTGGCCGCGACCGTGCCGGCAGCGAGCCGCGGGTCGTAGCCGTGGCGCAGCATGGTCGGCAGCACGATCAGCCCCATGGTCACCGTGGTGGCGCCGACGATGCCCTTGGCGGCGGCGAGCAGCACGCCGACAATCAGCACCGCGATGGCGAGCCCGCCGGTGAGCGAGCCGAACAGCCGTCCGATCGTTTCCAGAAGCTCCTCGGCGATCTGCGAGCGTTCGAACATTACGCCCATGAAAATGAACAGCGGGATCGCGAGCAGCACCTCGTTGGTCATCACGCCGAACATGCGCTGCGGCAGCGCGCCGATCAGCGTGAAGCTCATCGCTCCGGCGAGATGCCCGACCGCCGCGAAGGCGAGCGAGACTCCGCCGAGCGTCAGCGCGACCGGATAACCGGCAAGCAGCGCCACGCAGACGGCCGCCACCATCAGCACGGCAAGCATTTCAGCGGGCAACATTCGTGCCCCGAATGACCAATGCTGCGCGGATCGCCTGCGAGATGCCTTGCAGCGCCATCAACAGCGCGAACAGCGGAATGAGCGTCTTGAGCAGATAGACGAACGGCAGCCCGCTTGCTTCCCGCGAGCGCTCCAGCAAGGCCCAGGAGCGCGCCACGTACGGGATGGCAAACCAGGCGATCACCGTCATGAACGGCAGCAGCAGAAGAAGCGCGCCGAGGAGGTCGACCCAGGCCCTCCTGCGTGGCGAGGCATCCGCATAGAGGATGTCGACCCGCACATGGCCGTCGGCCTGCAGCGTCCAGGCGGCGGCCAGCATGAACATGGCGGCGTGGCCGTAGATCACCGATTCGGAAAGCCAGATCGAGCCGATGCCGAACACGTAGCGCAGCACCACCACGGCGAACTGGGTGAGAACCACGAACAGCGCGAGCCACATGGCGGCGCGGCCGACCGCCTTGACCAGGCGGTCGATCTGGTTGGCGGCAAAGACGAGGCTGCTGGCCATGGGCGGAGCGGCTTCCGGGCGAGGTGGCTTCTTGTCATGTCCCGCGCTGGGGAGGGTGCTGATCATCCGCTTTCGCGGACCATCGTACAATGCGCCAAACGCCGACGACGAAAGCCCCCATGGCCAGCCACGATGGCTCTATACACCGTGCGGTTCGAGGGCCGCGCCACCGACTGCGCGCCGCACGGTCAGCCGATCGGGCTCCAGCCGCAGGATTTTGGGGGTTAGCCGTCATTGCGAGCGCAGCGAAGCAATCCAGCATCACGTCGCAAGTCTGGAACGCTTCGTCGCCCCTTTCAGGGGCTTCTCGCAATGACGGATGCCTAAAGCCCCACCATGCGCTCGCTGACGATGTAGCCGGTCAAGAGCAGCGCGCCGAAGGCGAAGATGACCATCGCCGCGCCGACCTCGATGCCGCGCATCGCCAGCATGCCGTAGCCCGAGCGCGCATGGGAGAAGCGGCCGGCCCAGGCCTTGGCGCTGACCGCCACCGTCGCGATCGCCGCGACCGTGATGGCGGTGCCAAGCCCCATCACGAAGGTCGAGACGACGCCGGCCCAGAACAGCCCCTGCGCCAGCGCGAAGACCAGCACCAGGATCGCTCCGGAGCAGGGCCGCAAGCCGACCGCCACAACCGCCGACAGCCCGCGCTTCCAGCCGCCCGGACCGGCGAGTTCCTCGGGCTCCGGCGCGTGCCCGTGACCCCAGGCGGACGCCTCGCCCTCGTGGTCGTGGTGATGATGCGCGTGGCCATGATGATCGTGATCGCCATGGTCGTGCCGTGCGTGGCCATGGTAGCTGTGCACAGAATCGTCGTGCGCATGATCATGATGATGGTGATGATGATGGTCGTGCCCATGGCCATGGTGATGGCCGTGGCCGGGATGATGATCGTGCAGCTGATGCGCCGGGGTCGCCGCTGCGCCCACGGTCTTCGGGCTGTGCAGCCGCCGCGCCTCGGTGATGAGCGCGCGCCCTTTCACCCAGAGGAGCCGCGCACCGATGAGGATGATCAGCGAGTAGCTCACGATCTCGATCCAATCGACGGCGGATTTCATGGTGCTCGCGGTGGCGTTGAGAAAGGCCGCCGCGATGCCGACGAACACCACGGCGACCAGCGCCTGCAGAAGCGCCGAGGCAAACGAGAGCACGACGCCGCGTCGCCAGGTTTCCTCGTTGGCGATCATGTAGGAGGAGATCACCGCCTTGCCGTGACCAGGGCCGGCGGCGTGAAAGATGCCGTAGAGAAAGGACAGCCCGAACAGGCTCCATGCCGCGCTGCCATCAGACTTGGCGGCGCGGATCAGTCCGGAGAATTGCTTATAGAACTCCGCCTGCTTGGCGAGGATCCAGCCGACCACGCCACCAGCCGGTGCGGGCGCCGCTGGCGGCCGCGGCGTGCCGAACGGGCTTGTTTGTGCGAGCGTCGCGTCAAGCACGCCGGCGATGAGGAGTACGCCGGCAACGGCTATGGCAAGGTAGGTGAGAAAGAGAACCGGTCGCCCCCCGACGACGGTTTTCATGGACATTTTACCACGATCTTGTTGGCAAATTCGGCGCCGATGGTCAGCGACGGATCGCGCTGGTCCGGGCCGAGCTGACTCAACTGCTGTTGCAGCGCGGCACCCATCTCCTGCGGTTTGCCGATGGTAAGCTTGCACTGCGCCGGCGCGCCGGCAAGCTTGATCGGGTCCTTTTCGTCGAGGCTGAAGTCGACGAAGTATTCCCGGTCGTAGACCTCGATGTTGAGGTTCTGCGCTTTCACCGGCGTCTTGAGCGGCAGCTCGAAGTGCAGCGTCAGCACGGTCTCCTTCGGATCGTAGAGGAGGTAGTAGCCTTCGGGCGGGTCCTTGAATTCCACCTTCTTGCCGTTGGCGGTGGCGTAGGTGAAGAAGTCGTACTCCTTGAGCGACTCGACATTGACCTTGGCGAGCGGAGCCAACTCCTCGCGGGTGAACTCGCCCTTCTTCTTCGCCTCCAGTCCCTGGGTGGCGAACACCGAGAACATGTCGTCGAAGGTCCAGATGTGCCGCACGCCGGTCAGGGTGCCGTCGGGCGCATAGACGAGCTCGCTCTTCACCGTCACCCAGACATGAGGATGGGCGGATGCCGGTCCGGTCGCAATTGCAAGCGCGGCGGCAACGGCGGCCAGAAGCCACAAAGAGGCGCGGTGAAGCATGGAATGCCTGTGGGAATGAGGAGGCCCTAGTGTGGCGGTTCGGAAGTCCGCATTATTCTTTCCGCGAGTCCCTCATGCGGACTTCCGAACCAAGCCACACTAGCCCAATAAGTTGCCAGTGTCCTTCGATTCCGAAGTTCGCAAACGAGGGTGCCGCAGAATGGTGCGAACTTCGGAATCGGGACACTGGCCGGACGATATCATGGACTGCGGCCAAATGGAGGCGGCAACATCACGGTCCTGTCACCCGCCGGCACTGCCGCCATCGGCACGCGGATCGCGTGCTCCTTCCAACGCGCCATCGAAGTGCAGCTTACGCCGGCGCCTCGCTCAGCCCGCGCCGGCGGAGCAACGCGTCCGGCGTCGGCAGCCGGCCGCGGAAGGCGGTGTAAAGCTCGGCCGGATCGCGCGAGCCGCCCGATGCATAGACGTTGTCGTGCAGCTTTTTCGCGGTGCCGGCATCGAAAATGTCGCCGGTCTCCTCGAAGGCCGCAAAGGCGTCGGCGTCCATCACCTCCGACCACATGTAGCTGTAATAGGCCGAAGCATAGCCGCCGCCCGAGAATACGTGACCGAAATGGGTCGGCCGGTGGCGCATGACGATCTCGGCCGGCATGCCGATGCGCGCGAGCGAGGCCTGTTCGAAGCTGGCGATGTCGAAGCCGTCGGTGCTCTGCTGGCTGTGGATGTCGAGATCGACCAATGCGGAGGCGACGTACTCCACCGTCGCGAAGCCCTGGTTGAAGGTGCGCGCCACCAACAGCCGTTTCAGCAAATCCTCCGGCATCGGCTCGCCGCTGCGGTAATGCGCCGCGAACTTGCGCAGGATTTCCGGCCGCTCCAGCCAGTGCTCGTAAAGCTGCGAGGGCAGCTCCACCCAGTCGGTGAGCACGCTCGTGCCGGAGATCGTCGGATAGGTGACGTCGGAGAGAAGCCCGTGCAGCGCGTGGCCGAATTCGTGGAATAGGGTGCGCGCATCGTCATAGGAGAGCAACGTCGGCTCGCCCGGCGGCGCCTTGTTGAAGTTCATCACGTTAACGACCAGCGGCCGGATGTCGGCTTTGAGCTTCTCCTGGTCGCGGATCGTGGTCATCCAGGCGCCGCTGTTCTTCGACGGCCGCGCGAAGTAGTCGCCGAAGAACAGGCCCATGTGGCGGCCGCCGGCGGCGCGCACCTCCCAGACCCGCACGTCCTCGTGCCAGGTCGGAATGCCGGTGAGTGGCGCAAAGGTGAGGCCGAACAGGCGGTTTGCGGTGTGGAACGCGGCCTCGATAATGCGGTCGAGCTGGAAGTAGGGCTTGATCGCGGCCTCGTCCACGTCGTAGCGCGCCTTGCGCAGTTTCTCGGCGTAATAGCGCCAGTCCCAGGGCGCGAGCGCGAAGTTGTGGCCTTCCTCTTGCAGCATCGCCTGCATGGCGTCGCGGTCGGCCAGCGCGCGCTTGCGCGCCGGCGCCCAGACGCGATCGAGCAGTGCGCGCACCGCTTGCGGCGTCTTCGCCATGGCGTCGTCAAGCCGGAATTGCGCGAAGTTTGCGTAGCCGAGCAATCGCGCGCGCTCGATACGCAGCTTCACCATCTCGGCGATGATCGCCTTGTTGTCGGTCGCCCCGCCATTGTCGCCGCGCGCGATCCAGGCCCGGAAAGCTTTTTCCCGCAGGTCGCGGCGCGCGGAAAATTGCAGGAACGGCTCGACGCTCGAGCGGCTGAGCGTCACGACATGCTTGCCGGGCAGCCCGCGCGCCTCGGCGTCGGCACGTAATGCGGCGCGCAGGAAATCCGGCAGCCCGGCGAGGTCCTCTTCGGTTTCGAGCACCAGCGTGTAGTTCTGCTCGTCGGCCAGCACGTTCTGGCTGAACGCCGTGCCCAGCGTCGCCAGCCGCTCGTTGATGGCGGCGAGCCTCGCTTTGCCGGCGTCGTCGAGCGCCGCGCCCGCGCGCTTGAAACGGAGGTAATAACGCTCCAGCACGCGCTGCTGCTCGGCCGAAAGGCCGAGGCGATCCTTCGCTTGATGCAATCCCTCGATCCGGCAGAACAGCGCGGCGTTCATATGGATGCCGTCCCAGTGCCGGGTGCTGAGCGGGGCGATCTCGCGCTCCAGCGCAAGGATCGCGTCGTTGGTGTGCGCGCCGGCAAGCACGTGGAACACGCTATCGACGCGCGTCAGCGCTTCGCCGCTTCGCTCCAGCGCATCGATCGTGTTGGCGAAGGTCGGCGCCGCCGGGCCGGCGGCGATGGCCGCGACCTCGGCCGCGTGCGCCGCGAAGGCGTGTGCGTAGGCCGGACGGAAATGCTCCGGCCTGATCTCGCCGAAGGGTGGCACGCCGAACGCGCCGGTCCAGTCCTGCAGCAGCGGGTTGTCGCCGTTCGATGAAGTGGCAGTCGGCTCAGTCATGCACGTGATATAGGGCAAGCCATCCGTCATTGCGAGCGCAGCGAAGCAATCCAGAGTCGAACATGAAGTCTGGATTGCTTCGTCGCCCTTGGGGCTCCTCGCAATGACGGGTAATTTAATCGCACTGGATTACACGCCAACTGCCCGCAGCGCTTTTCGCGCCGGCTTGCCGGACGGTAAGCTGATGCAGATAGCGCTAGTGTCCGATTCCGAAGTTCGCATCATTGTGCGGCACCCTTATTTGCGAACTTCGGAATCGAAGGACACTAGCAACTCTATGATTCTAGTGCGGCTTTGGATTTGACGTTCCTACGAAGGACTCGTTGGAATTCTGGTAGGAACGTCAAATCCGCCGCACTAGCCGCCCTTGCGAACAAAACGGAGAAACCGCATGCCCGCCATCACCCTCGACCAGGCCGACCGGCTGATCGACGCCATCCTCAAGCGCGGCGCCGAGCTTGCGCTTCGCCCGCTCGCCGCGATCGTGGTCGAGCCCGGCTGCGTGGTGAAGGCGTTCAAGAAGGACGACGGCGCTTCCGCCATCCGCTTCGAGATGGCGTACGGGAAATGCTATGCGGCGCTCGCGCTCGGCCGTTCGTCCAAGCTGGTGAAATTACGCCGCGTCGAAAAGCCGGCCTTCATGGACTACCTCGACAACGCCAGCCGCCACCAGATTTTCGACGAGGGCGGCGGACAATTGATCCGCAACGAGCAGGGCGAAGTGATCGGCGCCGTCGGCGTGACGGGCGACACGGAAGAACAGGACGATGTGCTCGCGCTCTATGGCATCCGCACGGCCGGCCTCAAGACCGACGAGGACTTTGCCGGTCTCGGCCGCCGCTCGAGCGTGCGGCTGACCAACACGTAGTATCGCGAGGCACCATCGCCCCGCCGGGGACTTTCTCGGCGCCGGCATGCTATAAGCAGCCGATTTTGCCGCAGCCCAGCCCGGTCCTCGGCCCAGGAGAATTCAAGATATGCCCCGTCACGCGAGCTATATCCCGCACGGCGTCATCCCGGCCGTGCTGCTGCCGTTCCACGACGACCTCTCGATCGACGAGAAGAGCTTTCGCAGCCATCTGCGCGACGTGGCGGCCGTGAAGGGCCTCTCGGCCATTACGATCAACGCGCACTCGACCGAGGTGGCCTCCTGCACGTTCGATGAACAGCGCCGCGTGCTCGACATCGCGCAGGACGAGATCGGCGGCAAACTGCCGATCGTCAACGGCGTCTGGGCGGACGGCAGTCTCGAAGCGGCCCGCATCGCCCGTATGGCGGCCGATGGCGGCGCCTCCGCGCTGCTGGTCTTCCCGCCGGCCCCGTTCACGCTCGGCCAGTCGCCCGAGATGGCGCTCGCGCATTTCAAGCGCATCGCCGATGCCGCCGACCTGCCGATCATCGTGTTCCAGTATCCGCTCGCAACCGGCCAGGGCTACCCGCGCGACACGCTGCTCAAGATGTGCGAGCAGGTGCCCTCGATCCGCGCCATCAAGGATTGGGCCGGCAACGTGCCGCAGCACGAGATGCACATCCGTGTGCTGCAAAGCCTGCCGCGTCCGATGAATGTGCTGACGACACACAGCGCCTGGCTGTTCTCCTCGCTGGTGCTCGGCTGCAACGGGCTGCTCTCCGGTTCGGGCAGCGTGATCGCCGATCTGCAGGCGCAGCTCTTCCGGGCGGTGCAGGAGAACGACCTCGCGGAGGCCAGGCGGCTCAACGACCGCATCCAGCCGACCGCGCGGGTGTTCTATGCCGATCCCTGGGCCGACATGCACAACCGCATGAAGGAGGCGCTGGTGCTGCTCGGCCGGCTCCCCCGCGCCGTGGTGCGGCCGCCGCTGGTGAAGCTTTCGCGCGCCGAGATCGAGCGCATCCGCCTGGCGCTGGTCGAGGCCGGCCTGCTTGATGCCAAGGGAGCGCGCGACGCAGCGTAATGCGCCACACACGCGTTCTGCGCCACCCTGTCATAATGACAGCGCCAGGCACCGAGCCATGCTGAAATGGCTCATCATTCTCGCCCTCGGCTACGGCAGCATCGTTGCGCTGCTCTATATCACCCAGCGCTCGCTGCAGTATTTTCCCGAGCGCATCCGCACGCCGCCGCCGGCCGCCGGCCTGCCGCAGGCGGAGGAGATTGTCCTCAACACGCCCGATCATGAGCGCCTCATCGTCTGGCACGTGCCGCCGCGGGGCGAAAAGCCGGTGATCCTCTATTTTCATGGCAACGGTGGCGCGTTGCGCCACCGGGTCGAGCGCTTCCGGGCGTTTGCGGCGGACGGGGTCGGCATCGTGGCGCTGAGCTACCGCGGCTACGGCGGTTCGACCGGCAGCCCGACCGAAGCCGGTCTCATCGCCGACGGCCTCGCGGCCTACCAATACGCGACGGCGCGCTACCCGGCGGAACGCATCGTGCTGTGGGGCGAGTCGCTCGGCACCGGCGTCGCGGTCGCAGTTGCCGCCGAGCATCCGGTCGGGCGCGTCATCCTGCAGGCGCCGTTCACGTCGACAGCCGACATCGCGGCGGCAAGCTACTGGTGGGTGCCGGTGCGGCTCCTGATGAAGGACCAGTTTCGCTCCGACCTGCGCATCGGCAAGGTGACGGCGCCGGTGCTGGTGATGCATGGCGAGATCGACCAGGTCGTGCCGATCGCGATGGGCGAGCAGCTCTATGCGATGATCAACGCGCCCAAGACCTTCGTACGCTTCCCCGCCGCCGGACACCTCGACCTCGGCGCGCATGGTGCCAACGAGGCCGCCAAGGACTTCATCGCCGGAAAGTCACCGGGGCGCTGAGCAAGCCCGGCAATCACTGTTCGATCGAACGGGCGGAGAATAATGCCGGGGTAAAAACATATAGCGCGGATAAATAATCCACGTCCGGTATCGAATGATGAGACAGCGAGGCGGATGTCCGGCCGCGGATCAATGGATCAGAACGCCGGACGCGGAGGACGCGGCGGGCGCCCCGCGCCGCCGGGGCCGCCGCCCGGGACGACCTTCGGC
>WBZO01007550.1_pt1 | contig 10020 bp, 6 predicted proteins | sample 5204261 | NCBI WGS metagenome assembly WBZO01 (sample SAMN12412400, study PRJNA552823) | activated sludge metagenome | isolation source: activated sludge from anammox sidestream of wastewater treatment plant... | place: USA: North Carolina | collected 2017-09
ATTTGGGCGGCGTCTTTTGGGCGCTGGCTGTGTTAGTGAAATAGTTACGTAGCGAAGGCTATGCGCCTATTTCACTGCCTTGCCAGCCCCCAAAATACACTGGCCGAAATACCCAACTTATTTCTGGCACGTTCCTAAGCAAAAGATCAGGGCTTAGGGAGCTGCCCGAAAACTCTTCACTGCTCCTTTTGCAATCAGGTACTGCCCTGCCAGATAAGTGACCATAATTGCCAGGCTCGCCCAGACTTCCGAGATTTTAGTAAATTTAAACTTTGTCAGTGCGAGCAGCGAATCGGACAAGACGAAAAGCAGGGCACCCGAAATCAGAGTGTAAAAAACTGAGGGAGGCACCCTCCCTTTCATATTGAAGCAGGTCAGCGTCATAAAGACAATGACGATGGCATAAAACGCAACGGGAGGTCTGAGCCCTTCGGGTAGGGTGTCCCACAAAAGCCAGAGCATCAACAGAAGAAAAAGCAGCAGGGGTACTGCCAACCAGACATTTTGGACGATAGCTCCCCGGCTAAATCCAGGATAGTTTAGAAAGGCGTAGGTGTAAAAAAGCTGGGTGACCAGAAAACTACCTAACCCATACAGGAAAAATTGCTCAGCTCCTGGCTTGTTGTACAGGAGCAGGGTATCACCCGCAATGGAGCAGATAAGCCCTCCCAGGATAGCGACAGAAAAAGCCGTTGGCTTGTTTTTGGTTTGCAGAAAAAACCAAAGCGATAAGGACGCCAGCAGCAATGGTTTGCTCAGGGTAATGCCTGGTTGTGATTGGAGTACAATCGCCAGCAGGTGAGCCAGCGATACTGCAAAGAAAAGTTTCAAAACACTGGAATTTGGAATTTTCATTTTCGTTGATTCTTAGTGGTTACTGCCCGAGTTCTCCCTCTATGCCGCTGATTACAGCAATAGCACGTTCATAGATTGACTGCATATCTTCGGAGTTGTCCATGCCCGCGAACAGAGCCATCTCACAAGTTTGAATGATTTTCTCAAAATCCTCGATCAGAGAAGCACTGACCTTCAGAGATTGCAGCTTTTCTGTGATGTTCTCCCGGGTGAGCTGAGAAAGGGGGATACTCAATTTGTCGCAGACGTAGCCCAGTGCAGCTTTTGAGACTTCATCGTAAAAAGCCCGGCTATCCGCGGCGCTGAGAAGCTCCCGAGCTTTGGAAAGGCGCTTTCGGGCTTCTTTGCCGGCCTGCCTGCTCTTGAGCAATCCCATATCAGTGCCTTTTTGTTTGTCCTGCATTTTTCTAAAAAAGAAAATACCAAGGAAGGCGGCGAGAGGCAAAGCTGTCAGGCTCCAGAACACCGGCGAGCCGACAAAGTCTGCTCCTTTTTGCTTCAGGCTTGCTGAGCTTTTAATGAAGCGAATGTCGCTGAGCACTTGGCCGGCATCTTCTTCAGTAGTTTTTTTTGCCTCGTGACGGTCGGTGCCCTGGCGCACAGACAAAGGAAAAGGGCCGGCACCCAAAGTGACGTAGCGCCCGGATTCCGTGTCGAAGTAGGTGAAGGAAGGTGCTATGGTGTAGAAGCCCGGGTATTTAGGCAAAACGAGGTATTCAATTGTCTTCTTAGCAAGGATATCGCCTTGGTATTCCTCCATTTTATCTTCTACGACTTTTGGCGCATATACTTCAAAGGAATCGGAAAGCACCAGTGGAGGTGGCTGAATGCGTTTCACATCGCCTTTCCCCGAAATGAGCAGTAGGATGGACACCGCCTCATCCGTTGTCGCTACTTTCCGGTCGGCTGATGCCTGAAAATCTAATTTCCCAACAGCACCGTTAAAGCCTGCTGGGGCATTAGGGGGCAGTGGCTTCACCTCGATGCTCAGTGAATTTGTAGTGTATTGAATCGTTTGGGTATTGCGGTAGAAGATGCTCCTGTTGCGGTCTTTGTCTTCCACAGCTGCCAGGTAAATTCTCATCGGCTGGATAGTTTGTACGCCTGTTTGCTGGGGATAGAGGGCAATGCGGCGCAAAATCACCGTGGTGTATTGCTTGCCATTGACCACTTCCTGTAGGGTATTCGAGGCAGGGCGCATAATCTCCTGGGCGAAAAAGCCTTGGTAATCTGGCTCTTCGGGAATATCATAACCCTCAATTTGGAGGCTGGTGTAAAGTTTAAGATCAAGGATGATTTGCTCTCCCAGATAGGCTTCTGTTTTGTTGACTTCGAGTTGCAGGAATACCTCTTCAGCCTCTGAGCCCCTGGCCTGGCCTGCTGCGTTCGCTCTCAACACCTCAATAGACAAAGGCTCAGTGGTCATTTTTTTACCGTTTGCACGAATGGATGCACTACCGATGGTAAAATTGCCCACTTTTGCAGGCTGCAAAGTGAAGGAGTAACTCATTTCTCTGGACACACGACCGTTGACAATCTGCATGCTATTGGAAGCATTAGGGCCTGCCATGATGATGAAATCCTTGAACGAAGGAGGGGTAAAGTTAGTCCCGTTTGCGTTTTTCAAAGTAAAATACACCTCAAACTGACCATTGAGCAATACCTGCTTTGCATTGGTGGAAGCCGTAAAAGTAAGCTCGCTTTGGGCAGGTAGCTGTACAGCAAGGTATAGCCCAGCAAAGAATAACAGCACCTTTATCACAAAAAACTTTTTAAATTTTTGATAAAACACCTCCGATGATTTTGATACAAAAATACACAACTGACAATTTGACTGTAATTTTTCGCTGGCAAACATATTGATTAAACCGACTTTAAACTATGTTAAAAAAATTCCGCATAATGAGTAAAAAGAACAAAAAGGATAGCGAGGAGCTACAGGATGCAATGGCCCCATCGGGAGATGTGATGGTGGAAGACCCAGGTAGTGACACCGCCAGCCAGCCTCAGGACGCTGCACCCACCGTGGAAGATGCAGATGTGTTGACTCAGCAACTAAACGAGCTGAAGGACAAGTATATGCGCATGTTCGCCGAGTTCGACAACTACAAAAAGCGCTCGGTTCGTGAAAAAATGGACTGGATGAAGACGGCAGCACAAGACACAGTGTCAGCTCTTTTGCCTGTTTTGGACGATTTTGACAGGGCAAAAAAATTTGCTGAAGAAAACCAGGAAAGCGGCTGGAGCGAAGGTGTCGAGCTGGTCTATCAAAAACTCTACAACACCCTGCGGCAAAAGGGCCTCGAAGGAATGGATAGCATGGGCCAGCCTTTTGACCCTGAGCTGCACGATGCATTCATGGAAATCGCCGCTCCCAGCGAAGATATGAAAGGAAAAGTACTGGACATCATCGAGAAAGGTTACCGCTTGAACGACAAAATCATTCGCCACGCTAAAGTCGTGGTAGGCAAATAGTTGAATGGTTAAATGGTTATCTGACCCTTATTTTTCAGCCATTTGACCATCCAGCCATTCAACCTGTCAACAATGGCAAAAAGAGATTATTACGAGGTGCTCGGCGTACCTAAAAACGCCGATGCCGATGAAATAAAAAAAGCTTACCGGAAAAAGGCACTCGAATTTCACCCTGATCGAAACCCCGGAGACAAAGCTGCTGAGGAAAAGTTCAAAGAAGCAGCAGAAGCCTACGAAGTGCTGAGCAATGCCGACAAACGCACGCGCTACGACCGCTATGGCCATGCAGGGGTTGACCCGAACATGGGCGGCGGCGGGTTTCGGGGTGGCAGCGGCGGCATGACGATGGAAGATATCTTCGCCCAATTCGGTGATATTTTTGGCGGATCCGGCAGCCCCTTCGGCGACATCTTCGGCGGAGCCAGAGGCAGCAGTGGGCGTAAACCAATGGGGCAGCGCGGCAGTAACCTGCGCATCCGGGTAAAGCTGACACTGGAAGAAATCGCTACCGGCGTTACAAAAAAAATCAAGGTAAAAAAACAAGTCCCCTGTCAAACCTGCGGAGGAAATGGTGCCAAGGACCGCAACGCTGTTCAGACCTGCACCACCTGCCGCGGCTCGGGCTATGTTCGCCAGGTGCGCAACACCTTCCTCGGGCAGATGCAGACGACTACGACCTGCCCTACCTGCCACGGCTCGGGCGAAATGGTCACAGCCAATTGCCCTACCTGCCGCGGCTCGGGACACGTCTATGGCGAAGAGCTGATTGAAATCAACATCCCGGCAGGCGTGGCCGAGGGGATGCAGCTTTCCCTCTCGGGCAAGGGAAATGCCGGCACCAAGGGCGGCCCTGCGGGAGACCTTTTGGTTAACATCGAAGAGGAGCCGCATGAACACCTGCAAAGAGATGGTCTCAACCTCGTCTATGAGCTATTCATCAATTTTGCCGATGCAGCGCTGGGTACTTCGGTCGAAGTGCCTACCATTGACGGCCGGGTGAAAATAAAAGTCCCCCCAGGAACTCAGGCCGGCAAAATATTCCGCCTGCGAGGCAAAGGCCTGCCCTCCGTACAGAGCTACGAAAAAGGAGACCAGTTGATCCAGGTCAACGTCTGGACGCCTAAAAAACTGACAGACGAAGAGCGCCACTTGCTGGAAAAAATGAAAGAGCTGCCCAACTTCAAACCCGACCCCGGCAAAAGTGAACGAGGCTTTTTCGATAAAATGAAAGACTACTTTTCGTAGCAAAAAAATGGAGAACAGACAAGGCGTCTGCTCTCCATTTTCTTTTCTCGTAACTATTGTAGTGGATCTTAAGGAACGTGCCGGAAATAAGTTGGGTATTTCGGCGAGTGTATTTTGGGAGCTGGCAAGGCAGTGAAATAGGCGCATAGCCTTAGCTACGTAACTATTTCACTAACACAGCCAGCGCCCAAAAGACGCCGCCCAAATGCGTAAGTTATTTCCGACACGTTCCTAAATTCTTGCAGAGTCCTCTCAATAACACGAAGAGCTTGTTTGCGATTTGCTCACTTGGCTAAAAAACGGCCCTTTTGCGCAACAAGCCCTAATGCAGTGTAGTTACCCTTGTTTTAAAGCCCTCGTCTTTTCATTTCTTTGGTGATGAGTTTTAGCTCCCGGCTCAGGTCGCCGGTGAGGGAGGTATTTTCCTGGGTGCGGCGGATGAGGTAGGCCAGAACGTCCTTCACCTGACCGTACACGACGTATTTCCCCACGAGGTAACCAGCATGGGCCAGATTAAAGGTGAGATTGTCGCTCATGCCGTAGAGCTGGCAAAAGTGGAAATGAGGATGATTGCGCGGCGCTCCTTTTTCAGCGATCAGGTTGGCCATCAGCAGATTGCTGTCCGCATTGTGAGAGGCGTTGCAGCAGGCAATTTTTTCGTAATTGTCTATACAGAAGCGCAGTCCCAGGTTGTAGGCGTGGTCGGTAGCCTCTTTGTTGGGATGGATGGGGGAGGGGTAGCCCATTTCAGCTGCCCGTGCCCGCTCTTTTTCCATGTAAGCCCCTCTAACCAACTTAGCTCCCAGCAGGTAAGATTCCTGTTGGGCACGGTCGAAGGAGCTCATCAGGTACGGCAGCCTGCTGACAGCGTACATCTGGAAGGTGTTGTACACCACGACTTTCTTTTGGTTATAGCGCTTCATCATCTGATTGGCAATCTTGTCAATAGCTGCCTGTATCCAGGTTTCTTCGGCATCAATGTAAAGGCACACACCTTTTTGAGAAGCGTGGTGGCAAAGCGTGTCCACCCGTTTGACCACATTTTGAAACTCCTCTTTTTCCTCAGATGTGAGCGCCTCGCCGCTGCTGACTTTTTCGAGCAGGGCAAAGCGGGCCATGCTGGTAATCTTTGTACTGACTACGAGGATACCGGGTTGCTGTGTAGAGAATTCGATGCCCCGCAGGATTTCGTTCATCGTCAGGTTAAAATCTTCTTCCCGTGTTTTGCCCTCTACGCCGTAGTCCAGTACGGAGAATACCTTATTGCGGTGAAGGCGTTCGATAGTGCCTTTTGCTTCGAGCAGCGTAGTACCTCCGCAAAACTGCCAGAAGATGGTCTTTTTCACAATGCGCTCAAAAAACGGCAGGCGAAGCTTTACAGCGATAGATGCCATTTTGGTGCCGAAGCTGACCAATTTAGGGTTGTTCATCAACCTATAAAGCCAGGCAGTTTTTTTCAATTCTGCATTGCTCTTGTCAACGAACGCATTTTCGACATTGGAAAAATCAATGATTGACTTTTCATTACTGCTTTTAAAAGCAGCAGCAATTTTCTCAAGGTGTTCCATTTGCGGAACGGGTTTCCCTACATTTTCCATATTGCCAGTGTTTGGTAAACTCCTCTTTGGTTCTGTTCAGCAGCAAGACTTATCAGGAGTTTATTTTCTGGTAAGGCTTTGAGACGACAGCTTTGAAAAAGGGGTCGGGTGCTCTGGAGTTCCATCCATGTGTTTTCCTTCGCCTCACAAAAATACAACAGGGAGATGACTACTCCCATCTCCCTGCCGGGTTTCTTTGCCTCGGGTTTACAAATTCAACACTTGCTGTGGCTTTTTATTGAAAAGGTGCAAATGCCTCCTCCAGCTCTTGGGCATAAGCGTCGTCTTTCTGGTTTTTAACAGCCCGCAACAGCAATTCTTTGGCGTTCATGGTTAGCTCGAAATCCTGCCCGAACTCGCCATTTTCTCCTATCATCTTTGGGTCAATGGATTTGTAGAATGCCAGCTCCTGCTGCAACTGATCTGCCAGGATTTTGATGTGCGGCTTGGCCTGTTCATAGCCTCCTGCCTGTATCAGCGTGTTGATCATCTGCATGGTGTTCCAGTCGTAGGGAAAATTGAAGCTCGGAAAAGCCTCGAAGTACTTTTCGAGCAAGGCGATGGCCTTTTCGTTTTCACCTTTATCTGTCAGTCTGCGAGCTGCCCGGAGAATGATAACGCGGATGCTCTGCACACTGGGGCTGTAGCTGCGGTCCACAAATGTGTTTAATTTGTCGAAATTGCCCCATTTGAATTTGTTCATCACGTTGTCATACAGCAAATCCGTGTCCACCCTGCCGAAGCCGTAAACGTAAAGCCCCTGTTCACTGGTAGATCTCACCGGAACGATGCGCAGGCCCAGGCCTTCGAGCTGCATGAAGTCTTTTAATCCGAGCATCTTCTCGGGGCGACAGGTGACTGCAAAATACACGGGGCGCTCGTTGATGTTGGAAGCAATTACGTCCAGAATGGCTAGCTCATCTTTGGTGATGTACTGGCGGTTGGGCAGCTCAAGCGGTATTTTCCCCGTAAACTGCAGGCTGTCTTTGGGGTTGTAAGCTCCCGTTGTCACCGCTGTTGCACTGTCAACTTCAAGGTAAACCAGCTTGGTAGGCAGGTAACTTTCTAAGGTTCTGCCTCCTGCTGCACGTAGCGTGTGGTCTTCTCCGATGAATTTGAGTACATCAAGCGCATTCATCTCCTTGTCGTCCTGCGAGGGATTGTAGTAGAAAACGGCGTTGCGCTGCTTGCCGCGATAGCTGTCTTCCGGAATGGTGAGTTTCACCGGTGGAGAGTCGTTTATTTTTCTGCGAAGCAGGTTGATGTACCAATCCACCTGTATGAGCGAAAGGTTTACTACCCGCACATCGCGCCGGATGTTTTCCACCTCTTGTGCGTACCAAAGCGGGTAGGTGTCGTTGTCGCCATAAGTAAAAATGATGGCATTTGGCTGGCAGCTCTCCAGGAAATTGGACGCGTAGTCGCGCGCAGCAGTATGGCCTGCCCGGCTGTGGTCGTCCCAGTTTTGGGTGCCCATTAAATAAGGTGCGGACAAGGCCAGCACCGAGCCGATTGCTGCAGCGCTTAATCTGCCGACTTTTTCTCGCAATAAATTGTAAATAAACAAGACCCCCATACCAATCCAAATGCAGAAAGTGAAAAACGAGCCGACGAGCACATAGTCCCGCTCGCGGGGTTCGTTGGGTGGCTGGTTGGAGTAAATGATGATGCCGATTCCCGTGATGATGAACAGCGCCAGTAGAGCAATGGCGTCTTCCCGCTTGTGTTTAAAATGGAAAAACACCCCCAACAACCCAAAAATCAGCGGCAGGAAGTAATAGTGGTTCCGGCCTTTGTCGTGCTTCATAGAGTCCGGCAGCTTGTCCATATTGTATAAGCGTGCCTCGTCTATGAACTTGATCCCCGACTCCCAGTTTCCGCTCTTTTTGTCCCAAGAGTAATAACCTTGTTCGGCATTTTGCCGCCCGATGAAGTTCCAGGCAAAATAACGCCAGTACATCCAGCCCAACTGATAGCGGAAGAGGAATTTGATGTTGTCAGCAAAATTGATGGAGCCTGCGGGCTTGTCAATCCAGGCTCTGTATTTTTCGGGCCTACCCTGCGTATCGTCACCCATGCGAGGGAAGAATTGCTTGTCGTTGCTGTTGTATTTATAGGAGATCTTTTCATCTGTGATCTCGTAGCGCTCTATCTTTTTGCCGTTTTCCTCTTTTACCACCTGGCCGTAACGCTCCTCTACGTCGTTGCCCGTCGGCTCGGCCTCAAAGCTGGGGCCGAATAAAAGCGGGCGCTCCCCGTACTGCTCCCGGTTGACATAAGAAAGCAGGCGGATGGGGTCAGAAGGTCTGTTCATGTTGATGGGCGGGTCAGCATTGGCTCGCACCACAATGACGCCAATGGTTGAAAAGCCCACCACGGCCATCAATGCACTCATGACGATTAACTGAGCAGCCTCGCTTTGCTTTTGGTGGGCGTACCGAAAGCCGAAAAAGAAAATTGCCGCCAAAATCAGCAGCGTAGGAATCAATCCCGAGTGGAAAGGCAATCCCAGACCGTTGACCATCAGTAGCTCCATGGCTTTCCAAAGCTTGGCAATGCCCGTGACAATCAGCACCTGAATGGCCAGAATAGCTACAACGCCTAAACCCGCAGAAGCCAGCATTCCCCAAACCGTGTGCTTTTTGTATTTCTTAAAATAGTAGAGCAGCGCCAGTGCCGGAAAAGTCAACAAGCTCAGCAGGTGCACGCCGATAGACAGCGCTGAGGCATACACGGTGAACACTAGCCAGCGGTCGTGTTTGATCTCGTTCGGCAGGTGGTACCATTTTACCATTGACCACAGGGTGAGGCAGGTGAAAAAAGTGGACATGGCGTACACCTCCCCTTCTACTGCCGAAAACCAGATGGACGTGGCAAAGGTCATCGAAAGACCCGCTACAAGGCCGGCACCTGCCAGAGCAAGGTTCTGCCCTGCATCTGTCGTACCCTCCCGGCCGGTGAGGGCCAGCTTGCCCAGAATTATCGTGATCCAGGCCAGAAACATAGAGCCAAATGCCGAGCTTATCCCCGACATGACGTTTACTGCAATCGCAATATTTTCCGGATGGGCTGCTGTATCGGTGAACAGCTGGGCAAACCAGATAAAAATCCGACCGACAATCATAAATAGCGGCGCTCCGGGTGGGTGTACAACTTCCATCTTGTACGCTCCAAGGATGAACTCTCCGCAGTCCCAAAGGCTACCCGTTGATTCTGCGCTCAACCAATAGACCGTGGCAGCTATTGCAAAAACCAGCCAGCCCGTGATGTTTGTGATAGATTTAAAGGAATTCATGAATTCAAGGTGATTTTTATGGCAAATTCGGGCGTTGGTGTATAATAGGTAAAAGTTTGATTGCCAAATCTTTAAATATAGATCAGTAGAATGCCAAACACCCGTTGTTTTTGAAAGACGCAAATGTAAAAAAAATCAATGGGCAGCAAGTATTTTACCACCCCGCTTTACATGGGCTGGCTGCTTTAGAGCATGTTGGGGATTTGGTCACTTGGTCAAAAACAGCCCTTTTTCGCCTGCTTTTTACCTTTTTTCAACTCCATAGGGATGCTATACCACTTCAAAAAGCTAAAAACCTGACAAAAAGTTGCTCGTTTTTAGAAGCTACTAACCCCGCCCTGGCACGAGGCAAATAGACGAGGAATGGCTGGCTTTTGGAGCTTGTTTGCGTTTTGGTGCTTGAGCAGAGATGCGGTTGGGATGGGGTTAAGGAACGTGTCGGAAATAACTTACGCATTTGGGCGGCGTCTTTTGGGCGCTGGCTGTGTTAGTGAAATAGTTACGTAGCTAAGGCTATGCGCCTATTTCACTGCCTTGCCAGCCCCCAAAACA
>WBZO01007551.1_pt1 | contig 10020 bp, 9 predicted proteins | sample 5204261 | NCBI WGS metagenome assembly WBZO01 (sample SAMN12412400, study PRJNA552823) | activated sludge metagenome | isolation source: activated sludge from anammox sidestream of wastewater treatment plant... | place: USA: North Carolina | collected 2017-09
CGGGCCGGTCCGAAGAGTCGCCGTTCTGCCGTTCGCCGATCTGACCGAATCGGGCGACCTCGACTACTTCTGCGAAGGGCTGGCCGAGGAAGTCATCGACAGCCTGAGCCGGCTGGAGGGTCTGGCCGTGCTCGCCCGCGGGTCGTCGTTCAAGTTTCGCGGCCCGGAGTTCGATTTCCTCGACATCGGGCGGCAATTGGACGTTGACCGGCTGTTGGTGGGATCTGTGCGCCGTTCAGGGACGGTGTATCGCGTCAGCGCCCGTCTCGTCGACGCCAAGACCGGCGTGGCGCTCTGGTCCAGCCAATTCGACCGGGAGGCGGGCAACGAGCTTCGCGTGCAGGAGGACATCTCGCGGGAGGTCGCCCGCGCGCTCGAACTGAGCCTGACGCCGCGCCGGGAGCGCGCGCAGTCGCGGGCCGGAGCCGAAGCGCACAATCTCTACCTGCGAGGCCGATACTATTACTGGAAAAGCACCGCCGAGGACGAGCGGCGGGCGCGCCAGTTCTTCGAAGAGGCGATCGCTCTGGCCCCCGATTTCGCCGCGGCCCACGCCGGACTTGCCGATACCGTGGCCAGCATGCCGCTGCGCGGCCTGAAAGTCGACGAGGCGCTGCTGGATCAAGCGCGCGCGGCATCGGAACGCGCCTATGCCCTGGACCCCCAACTCCTCGACAGCCTGCTCGCCAAAGCGCACCTGGCGCGGAATATCGATTATGACTGGGGCGAGGCGGAGAGGCTGTATCGCCGGGCGGTTTCTCTCCATCCCGGCGCGGCCCGGCCGCACAACTCCTACGGCGTGCTGCTCTCGCTGATGGACCGTCTGGAGGACGCCGACCGCGAGTTGCGCGAGGCGCTCCGGCTCGACCCCCTCTCCATGCAGGTTCACACCAACCTGACCTTGAATCTCTACCGGCAGGGGCGTCACGCCGACGCCGTCGAGCAGGCTGACAAGGCCGCCGCCATCGACCCCAACTATCGGAACATCTACTCGCCGAAGGCGGCGGCCCTGGGGGCGCTCGGCCGGCCGGACGAAGCGCTCCGGACGCTCGAAGTGCTGCGCGACCGCAGCGGCGGCGAACTGACCGACAATCACCTCGCCTTGAAAGGACACATCCTCGCCCGGGCCGGGCGCATCGCCGCCGCCCGCCAGGTCCTCAGCGAACTCGAAAAGCGCGGCGCGGCGCGCTATGTGCCAAGAGCCGCGTTTGCCGACGTCTTCCTCGGTCTCGGCGAGAACGACCGGGCGCTGCAGATGATGGAGCAGGCGCTGCTCAATCGTGAAGTTCTGCTCGCCGGCCTGTTCGTCAGCCCGCACTCCAGGGCGATCAGAAACGATCCGCGCTTCAGGCAGCTCCGCGAGCGGCTGGCGAGGCGGTAGCGGCCGGCCGGACGCGGATCGATCGGAACCCGATGCGCAACTCGTCGCGCGCGTGAAGCTGCAGCGCGAAGCGCCCGGCGAGGCCAACCCTGCGTCTGCGGTGCGCCGCGTCGTCCAGCAGGCCCGCGCCATCGAAGTCCGCCGCGGGCAGACCGTTCAGCCACGTGCGGACGCGGGCGCCTTCACAGACGAGCCGCAGCCGGTTCCAGCCGGATGGCTTCCAGCGGTACTTGTGGGGATGGTCTGAAGGTTCAATCCGCCAGTCCTTGAGCGGCGGATGAATCCAGCGCCGCGCTTCCCAAGTCTCGTCGTAGATCAGTCCGGTGCGGAAAGGAGCCGGCGGATGGATATCCACCTGAGGGCCGTGCAGCCAGCCCTGTTCGTGATCGTACCGGCTGCGGAACTGCAGTCCGGAGTTGCCGGGCGAATCGGCGAATCCCTGGACTTCCAGCTCCAGCTCGAAATCGGAGAACTCCCGCTCCGAGACGAGCCAGACATAATCGTGCTCCTTGCGCCCCATCGAATCGCAGACCAGCATGCCGTCGCGAGCCGACCAGAACCGCTTGACGGCATCTTCCGGCTTACACTCCACGCGCCAGCCAGCGAGGCTCTTCCCATCGAACAGCGGGATCCACCGGTCCGCTTCGCCCGGCTCTCTCAGGTGCAGACTCCGCCGCTCCGCCGCGCCGCGCACCACCAGGCGGTCCGCATGGACGTCGACGATGCGGCAGGCTTCGGAAGGCTCGTGCTCGACGAGCCCCTTGAACGTCACATAGTGCAGGCCGCCGCGCTCGCCGGCGCCGCCCTGATGATCGTGTCCGCTGAAGCAGGCCGCGGCGGCGGGCGAACGGTCGAGGATGTCGAGCACTGCGGAGTAGTTCCACAGCGTGTGGTCCGGCCGGCACCCCTCCGGGAGAACCGGGAAGTGGCCGCAGACGATGGCGCGCTGCCTTTTCCGCGCGGTGTCCCGAAGCGTGTCTTCAAGCCAGGCCAACTGCGCTGTTCCGGCCGCTCCGTTCCAGTCGTTGGCATGCGGTTCGCCGGCCTGCCGCAACGACGCGAGCATGGCGCGCCCCGCCGCCGCGTTCGGATGATCCTCCGGCCAGCCGCCCCTGGCCGCCACCTCCATGCCGTCGATGACGATGAAGCGCCAGCCGCGAACTGCGAAACTGTAGTATGCGCTCTGCATGCCCAGGCGCGGCAGCAGCGTGCTTCGCGAGATCGTGTAATCGTGGTTGCCGGTCACCAGCCGGACCTTGGGATGAAGCCTCCTGAGCGCGTCCAGCGCCGGAGTGAGGTTGTCCAGGCCTTCGTCGATCAGATCGCCGAGGTGAACGACGAACTCGAGCCGCTCGCCGCGGATCGCTTCCCTCCAGGCGTCCAGCTTGCGGAGCGAGTCCCTGTAGCGGCGCGCCCCGGCCGCATCCTTGGCGGCGTATTGGACGTCGGCCACAACGCCGAAGGAGAAAGCCCGCGGCTGCGCGGCGGCAAGAGCCGGGACCCCGGCCAGGAAGGAGCGGCGCGTCGGTCTCATGGCATGGCGGTTCCCCAACAGTGTATCGAGACCCGGACCAGGGGCCGCATGATATAAGGGTTGCGCGATGACCTTCCGTGAAACCAGCGCCGGCCGTGCTGCGCCGGTTGGAACCGCATGAGCAACCATCCCCCCGGACTCGCCACGCTCTTCTTCGTCGAGATGTGGGAGCGCTTCAGCTACTACGGCATGCGCGCCATCCTGGTGCTTTACGCCGTCGCTTTGCCGGCCCAGGGAGGCCTCGGCCTCGAGGTTCAACGCGCGGCCTCGCTGTACGGCACGTACACCATGGCCGTGTATCTGCTCTCCGTTCCCGGCGGCTTCATCGCCGACCGCTGGATCGGCGCCCGCGCGGCCGTTCTGCTGGGCGGAGCCGTGATCGCCTGCGGGCAATTCCTGCTGGTTGTCTCCGCGCTCCCGTTCTTTTACGCGGGCCTCTCGCTCATCGCCCTCGGTACCGGCTTGCTCAAGCCCAACATCTCGACCATGGTCGGCATGCTGTATGGCGAAAACGATCCGCGCCGCGACAGCGGCTTCTCGCTCTTCTACATGGGCATCAACGCTGGGGCGGTGATGGCGCCGCTCGCCTGCGGCTTCCTGGCCGAGAGCCCTGCGTTCAAGGGCTGGCTCGCCGCCCGCGGCTTCGACCCGTCGGGCAGTTGGCATTGGGGCTTCGGCGCAGCCGGGGTCGGCATGGTCGCGGGGCTGGGCGTGTTCCTCCTGCGCCGAGGCACGCTGCCCGGCGTCGGCCTTCGCCCGCGCGCGTGTGCGCAGTCCGGCGCAACCGCGCCCGCCGGAGCGCTGACCGCCGCCGAATGGAGGCGCATCGGAGCCATCTCCATCCTGTTCGCATTCACCATCCTGTTCTGGTCGGCCTATGAGCAGAAGGGCGCGAGCCTGAACCTCTTCGCCAAACAACTCGTCCGGACGCGGCTCGGCGATTGGGAGTTCCCGGCCAGTTGGCTGCAGTCGATGACGCCGTTCTATGTCATCGTCCTGGCTCCGGTCTTCGCGCGAATGTGGATCCGCATGGGAGACCGCCAGCCCTCGAGTCCGGCCAAGTTCGCCCTGGGTCTGGCCGCTATCGGTCTGGCCTTTTGTCTGCTGGTCCCGGCTTCCTTGCTGACGGCCTCGGGCCGGATCAGCCCGCTCTGGCTTGCCGCGGTCTACTTGCTCGACGTCGTTGGCGAGTTGTGCCTCAGTCCGGTCGGTCTCAGCATGGTCACGAAAGTGGCGCCGCCGCGGCTGGTGGGGCTGATGATGGGCGCCTGGTTCTTCGCCACCAGTCTCGGCAATAAGCTTGCCGGCTACTTTTCCGGGTTCTTTGTGGCGCACGATCCGGGCGCCCTGATGCGGCTCTACGGCGGAATTGCCGCTGGCCTGCTGGCATCCGCCCTGGTGCTCGCCTTCGCCGCGCCTGGACTCAGACGGCTCATGGGCGGCGCAAGCCGGCTGCCCTAAAGGGCCGTGCGGGTCGCGCCGATAGTCCGGTAGATGCGCGACAGTCTTGCCCACCCGAGCTACCCGGTGGTCGAATGCGGGGTGCTCTATTCCCTCACGCCCGGCTCTTCGCTCGGTTGCCGCGAAGCCTATATCGTCGATGTCTCCGACGGCGGGCTCGCCGTCCGGCTGGACCATCCCGTCGAACTCGGCATCCACATCCGCGTGGATCTGAGTTCGTGCGTCTTCGAGGGAATCGTGTCCTATTGCAGACGCCACGGAGGCGGCTTCGACATCGGCATCAAACTGCGCGGACGCGCCGACTGCGGCAGGGCCGGCACGCTCCAGGCCTGAGCGCCGGCCGTTAATCGCGTAACCGCCGCCAGGCGTCAACCCGTCTCTCCGCTGGGAGGGAATATGCATCGACGTTGGCTGATGCTGTTCGCGGCGCTGCCGGTTGCCGCCCAGACCCCGGCGGCGAAGCCCAAACCCGCGCCAACCCCGCCGCGCGATGATCCGCAAGCCGCTCTACGGGCCGCCGTGCAGGCGGAAGTCCAGCGCGCGCGGATCGAATTGAAAGAGTCGCTGCGGCAGGAGTTGCTCGGCGAAGTGCGCCAGTCGCTACGGGAAGACCTGCGCGCTCAACTGAAGCTCGAACTCAAGCAGGAGCTGAAGTCGGAGCTGCGCTACGAATTGAAGAACGAACTGAAAAACGAGATCAAGGGTGAGCTGCGGATGGAGTTGCGGAGCCTGTAAGTTCACGGCGCATCCGCCGGCCATGCGCGCAGGCATAGAGCCCATCGAATCCGATGGTGAGCCCGGAAGGACTTGAACCTTCAACCCGCTGATTAAGAGTCAGCTGCTCTGCCAATTGAGCTACGGGCCCGGTGTGGGTGGGACGCCTCTGAGTATACCAACCGCGTCGCGCTCAAGTCCACGTTTCATCCAGCATCAGAAACGCGTGCGCATACCGCCGCCCCAGCTCGCGCAAAGACGGCGCGTTGAAGTGCAGTTCGTCGCCCCGGTGAGCCAGTCCACCCGACGGCACAAACGCCGCATTCGCAATCGCGGCCGGCGCCTGCGCCAACTGCCGGTTGACCAGATCGGCGTAGGGCGAGGCGAACTCGACGCCGGACGTCCGCAGGAATCCGCCCAGTTGACCAACCACAACCGGCAGCGCCGGCGCCTCCAGATCGCGGCGAAAGCACTCCACCACCCGCGTGAACCGCTCCAGGTAGGTCTTGGCCCGCGTCTCGTCACTGGCGTCGGACTCCCCCTGATGCCACAGCAGACCGCGAAACCGCCCGCTCGCCCGCGCCACCGCGGCGCGCCTCAGCGCTTCCACGTAGTGCTTGCCGCCCGGAAGCCACTCGTCCAGCAGCGAACCGCCAAATGCCGCCGGAACCAATCCGATCTGCGCTGCGGGGCGGCACGCCAGCAGCGTTCTGCCGAATGTTCGCGCCAGCCCCACGCCCGCGATCTTCGGCTTGTCGTAGTGAACCGGATCCGCCGCCGGAATCCACCTGTCCGCGGCCGAGAGCGCGAACAGCCCCTCCACCGTCTCCCGGTCCTGCGGTTCGACATCTCCCCGGCCGGCCATGTTCGACTGCCCCGCCAGCAGGAACAGCTCCAGCCGCGCGTGCCGGCGCGTCTGCGCTGTCGCCGCCAGCGACGCGGCGAGCACTGAACGCCGGGTGAGGTCCGGTTCCTGCATCAGACCCTCGGCGCGTCGATCGCGTGCCGGAGCAGATCCTCCAGCGAGACCACCTCCAGCGCGCTCTCGTGCGTCGCCTCGAGGATGACCGGCGCGGCCATGCCCGCGTCGAGCGCCTGCTTCCATCGCGCGGCGCAGACACACCACCTGTCGCCGGCCTTCAGACCCGGAAACCCGAGCTCAGGCGCGGCGTTGGTCAGGTCGTTGCCACACGCCGCCGAAAAACCCAGAAAATCGTCGGTCACCTGCGTGCAGATGGTGTGCGATCCGAGATCATCCCGATCCGTATCGCAGCAGCCGTTCCGGTAGAAACCCGTCAGAGGATCGATCGAACACGGGGCCAGCACGCCGCCCAGTACATTGCGTGAAGGACGCATCACCACTCATTGTAAGGCGATCCCTCGAGCGACTTCCTGGCGGATTTCGATTTCACGTCGAAGATGCCCGGCTCGGTCTGGTTGACACTGGTCATCGCGTCTTCCATCACCACCTCCCAGTCGCTTTGTCCGGTCATCGGATCCACCGGCACCTGCCGCAGATACCCCTCGCGCACCAGGTCCTCCAGAGCCTGCGGCGCCTTCGCCTTGTCGTAGGTGTATTCATCGATCACCGTTCTCAGGCTGAACAGGTTCTGCCGAAGAACGCTCTCCTTCGCGCGGATGACGCTCTTCTGATAGATCGGCACGGCTACCGCGACCAGCGTCGCGATGACGGCCATGACAATCAGCAGCTCGATCAGCGTGAAGCCGCCGCGGAAGCCGCCGCGCCGGCGGTCACCACTCGCCGTAAGGCGTGCCATCGGGGGTCTTCTCCAGGGTCTTGCTGTAGACGTCGAACACGTTCTGCCCTCCCCAGCTCAGGCTCTTGGGGTCGTCCTGCGTCGCCCGCAGGCCCCAGTCCGCCGTCTGCGTGAACGGGTCGCGCGGGATGCGGCGCAGGAACTTCATCTTCTTGCCGCCGGCGTCCTGTCCGATCTTGACGCCTTCCACCAGCACTTCGAGCGATTCCGGATAGCAATCCGATCCCAGCTTCGGCGTGCCGAGCTGGCCAGCGTCGCAGAGGTCCTTGTACTTGTCGAGAGCCGACCGGATCTCCCGCAGCGCATACCGCAGCTCACGCTCCTTCTCCCTCCGGACCCGGAATCGCGCCAGCGGCAGCGCCATCGCGGCGAGCAGGCTCATGATCGTGAACGCCACGATCAGCTCGATCAGAGAGAGGCCAAGCTGGCTCCGCCGCCGCATGCCGCAATCCTCACTTCACCCGGATCGCCATCGACGGCGGCCGGACCGCGATGTCGCTCAGCTTCGCGTCCCGAAGGATGAGATCCTCGAAACTCAGCATCGCCACCCCGCGGCCGACCGCCTGGAACTTCAGCGTCAGCAGCGTTCCCTGGCCGCTGACGCCGCCCGCGCCGGGCACGCGGTTCATGCTCACGATCACTCCGCCCGGATCGTTCAGTTTGGTCTCGGAAAACGTCACCTGCGCGCCGTCGCTCGACAGGAACGGTCCTCGCGCCACCTCCGTCAGCCGCAGAATCGCCGCGTTGAAGGCGATCCGCATCGGCGCCGCGAACAGTCCGGCGACGTTCTGGATATTCAGGCTTACGGTCACGGTCTCGTTCAGCGCCACCTCCGTCGCGCTGGCCTGGAATGAAAGCTGCGCGCCTCCGGTCCCGGCGGGAGCCGCCGCCGCTGCCGGCCGCTTCACGACATCGGCCGGAGCCGGCGGCGGTGCGGCTTCTCCCGCAACGGCGGGCTGCGCCTGGGCGGCCTCGGCCGGCTGTGACGGGCTCGGTTGCGGCGGAGCCGGCTGCGCCGCGCCGGGTTGTGCCGCGGGAGGCTGAACCGGCGGCGGGACAACCGCAGGAACGGCGGGCGGCGCTGCCGGCTTGGGGGGTTCGGGCTTCCGCTCCGGTTCCGCCGGCGGAGCGTAGCTCACCTTGTACTGTTGCTCGGTTCCGCTGGCCACGCCGCGCAGATTCTCCGGCTTGATGTCCGGTGACCGGACGATGTGCGGCACCAGCGCCACCAGCAGGTCCGAGTCGTTCTTCTCCACCCCCTCGCCGGAGAACAGCCTGCCCAGGACGGGAATATTCGCCAGCCCCGCCACGCCCGAACGCGACCTTGTCTGGATGGACTGCATCAAGCCGCCGATCATCGTCACTTCGCCCTCCTTCAGGCGGATGACGTGACTCACTTTGCGCTGCCCGATCACCGGCTGCTGCAGCCCGCCCACGTCGATGCGCTCGCGAATCGTCGAGATCTCGAATTCCACTTGCAGCGATACCTCGTCGCCGCCGTGGATCCGCGGCGTTACGTCCACATTCACGCCCACGTCGGCGAACTGGAACTGCGTCTGAACCAGCGGATTGATGCCCGCCCCGCCGATGCCGGGCTGGAAGCTGCCGGTCGCGTAGGGATACCGGTCTCCCAGGCGCAGCGTAGCCTTCTGCCCGTCCGTCGCCCGCACCTGCGGCGTCGTCATCACGCGCGTCTGCCGGTCGCTCATCAACGCCTGCACCAGCGCTCCCGGCACCACCGCGCTCCAGTCGCCCGCGGTCAGGTTCTTGAACTCGGTGAGCGGAACGAGACGCGACGTCGTTGAACTGTCGCTGCCGCTTGATGTCCCCCCAGTGAACGAAATCGGAAGCGAAATGCCGTTCTTGCCTCCGCTGACCGGCGTGAGCGCAATGTCCCGCGCCTTCGTGCGGTTCGCCTCCATGACGATCACATCCACCAGTACCTCGGGCTTGGGCTTGTCGAGGTCCAGCAGCACCTTTTCGGCCAGCGAAATCTGGTCCGCCGATCCCCGCACCGCGATCGCCGATTGCGAGTTGATGGGGAAAACCTTGCGGACGTCCACCACGGTCCGCATACCGCTCATCACTTCCTGCAGCTCCTGCGGGCTGGTGACGTTCTGCAGATAGAAGATCCGCGTGACCTGCTCTTCGTGCTCCCGGCGCTTGGTCTGATTGTCGTTCAGCACGAAGATCGTGTTCGCCGAAAGCGCTTTCCAGAAACTCTTGGTGAGCACGGAGGCGTAGTCCAGGGCCTCTTCCAGCGTGGTGGAGGCGAGGTCCAGCGAGTACTTCTTCCCCTGGTCCGCGTAATCCGCCTCGAACAGCACGTTCACCCCCGTCAACTTGCCCAGCGTTTCGTAGATCACCTTTGGCGACTGGTTGACGATCTTGAGGTTCGTCACCTGGCGCGTCACCGGCTTCAGTTCGGGGACCGCCAGCAGCGTGGCCGCCCGCTGCTCCGCATCCCTCCGGGCCCGCTCGGCGGGCGTCAGGCCGCGCGCCTCGGGCGGTTCGGTACCGGAGCCGGCCGCCGGCTTCACCTTGGCCTGCTCGAGCATGTAGATGGTGCGCCGGATCTCCTGCTCGGCGATCGACGAGGAAGGATCGATCGCATAGGCCTTCTGGAAATCGGCCAGCGCATCCTCGAGCCTGCCCTCCTGCCGCAGTTTCTGGCCGGTGTCGACATAGCGCTGCGCGGCCGCAAAACGCACCCGCCGCGCGCCCAGTTGGTAGCCCGCGTCGCGCGGGTCCAACGCGATCGCCTTCTCATAGCACTCCAGCGCCTTCTCGTATTCGCGCCTGGCTTCGTGCGCGCGACCCTCCTCGAAGAGCTTATCGCCCTTCCTGTTGCCCGCGGCGGCGGCTGCGGCCAGCAGGGCCACGGCCCCCAAAAGCACACCTAACCGCTTCATCCGCCAAGTGTTACGCTGCATGTTAAAAACCGGTTTGCATGCTAGAGTGGAAGTACGAGCCAACCACCCTGCTCTCAACTGGATGACGCGCCGCCGGGCGTGGACGTGGAGTACTAATTTGGCCGCCGATGCCGCCGGATTCAAGATCGTGACCGAGAACCGCAAAGCCTTCCATGACTACTTCGTCCTGGAACGCTTTGAAGCAGGGCGGGTGTTGACCGGCACCGAGATCAAGAGCGC
>WBZO01002058.1_pt2 | contig 10018 bp, 7 predicted proteins | sample 5204261 | NCBI WGS metagenome assembly WBZO01 (sample SAMN12412400, study PRJNA552823) | activated sludge metagenome | isolation source: activated sludge from anammox sidestream of wastewater treatment plant... | place: USA: North Carolina | collected 2017-09
GTTATAAGAGGAGGCTGCCACTCAAACAGGAAGGAGACGAGCCGGGGCGGGGCCGCCTGATCCGCCTCATGCCACCATTCGCGCAGGCTCCGGAGCGCGAATCCGGCGCTTTCCGCAGCGTCGAGAAAAGCGGAGATATGGTGCACAAAGGCGGGGATCTCAATTTGCGTCTGCCCCCGCTGGAAGGTCGCTTTCTTTCCTTCGTACTGGCGAAAGGGGTGCAACTCACAGATGAAGAAGCGCCCGCCGTCAGTCAGGACACGACCCGCTTCTGAAAATACGGGCGCCAGGTCTTCGATATGCTCCAGCACCAGATTGCAGACGACGAGGTCAGCGCAGCGGGCGGCGCACGGCCAGGGCCGGGTGAGATCGGCGCTGGCGAACAGCGCGGACGTGCCCGCCAGCTTCCGCCTGGCCTCCCGGATCATGGCCGCGGTGAAGTCGAGGGCTACCACGCGCGCCCCGATCCCGGCCAGAAAAACGGTGTTCTTGCCGGTCCCACAGCCGATTTCGAGGATGCGCGCGCCGGTGTACCCGGCAAGCTCTGCCCGCGTAACAGCCTGATCGAGATCGCGGGTCAGGTTGTTGTCAGTGTCGTAGGTGGCTGCCCATGCGCTGTAAGCGCGGCGGATATCGCTCATCCCGACGATCCTCCCAGGACCTGTATATGCGTCAGACGTTCCAGCAGAGTATGGCGGAGGGCGCTCGGCTCCGGCGGCAGCGCTGAGACGACCACCTGCGCGGCGGTGGTGACGTGCCCCTCCGGATGGGCGTAGTTCCACAGATCGTGGATGGCGTAGGGGATGCCGTCTGCTATGCCCAGGTACAGCATCACATGGCCCGGCAGGAAGAGCAGCGCCCCCGGCGGCGCGACGGCCAGCTTGCGCAGGCGGGCATCGTGCGGCTCGTCCGGCTCGAAACGGACAGCGGTGCGGCCCATGTGCGCCTGCTGCCCGCTGTTGCGTGGCAGGTCCACGCCAACGCAGGCCCACACATCCCGGACGAAGCGGGAACAGTCGCGCCCCCGCCGGGCCAGCCGCCGCCCTCCCCAGGCATAAGGCTCCCCCAGGGCGGCGAACGCCTGGCCGAACACGCTGCGCAGAGTCGGCGGCAGGAACCCTTCCCGCCAGCCGGCGACGGCGGACACAGCCCACCCGTCCACCGTGACCAGCCGCCCCTGCCCATCCGCCGCGGGGATAGCCATCCGCCACAGACGGCCATCCGTCCCGCGCAGCGGCAGGCGGCTGCCCATCTGCAGGATCAGCCCGGCCCGGTCGCCATCCGCCAGGGCCGCGTCCGCCCACGGCGCCACAGCCAGCAGGAACGGCTCCGCCGCGGCGAAAGCGCGCGCCTCCTCCCGGCTGGCGAAAGCCACGTGGCGCGTCTCCAGCCAGCCGCGATAATGCGGCGTCACGGCGAAGGCCCAGCGGCCGTCCGCTGACGTATGCAGCACGGCCAGCGGCCAGCCGGCATCCACCGTGGTCTCCTGCAGGCGGTCGAAAGCCAGGTCGCCCGGCTCCCTGAGCGCCGGCCGGAGCGTGGGCAGGGCGCGGACGGGCGCTTCGCGCAGGGTCACGCCAAAGCGAACCGGCACGGAAGCCGGCAGCGTCTCCAGAGCCATCCGGTCGTGCAAAACTGCCCAGTAATCCCCGGTCAGTGGAGAGCCATCCACGGCATGGCGCGCGTCGGCGGGTATCTTCGGCAGGGCGGCGCGCACCTCCGCCGCCGGCATCTCGTCCGGCAGGTCCAGCACGGGCGGCACGCCGCACACTTCCACCGTCCGGGCGCTGAGGGCCGCCAGCGCCGCCGCATCCAGCAAAGGAGCGTCCGGATCGGGGGCGCGGGCCAGCCAGAAGTCAGCGAGCAGCATTTCCGGGGTGACATGGGGCAGGAGCATCATCGCTATCTTCCTTCGGCCACCGCTGTTCGCGGAGGGTTCGCACCCCCGCTATTCTACCAGCCAACCGGGGATTAGCGACCGCCGCCGGACCTTGCCGTAAGTCCGCGTAAAGACAACATCAATCCAGCCTGTATCCTCTAGCGAACACTTTTGATTCAGCATCCATTACCCCCCTATAATGAGATCAGGACAAACAGGCGCGTCCGGCGGACAGACGCGCCGTCAGGAGCAGGAGCAGCGCATGGCTGAAGCCAAAGCGTCCGTACCCTCCTACAGGTTGCTGGTTGTTGATGATCAGGAAGGTATCCTGAAGACTATCGAAGTTATGCTGCGCGGCTCTCCCTTCGAGCCGGTGCTGGTGACCAGCGGCGAAGAAGCGGTGGCCCTGGCTATGGAGCAGTCGTTCGACGCCATGCTGCTCGACGTCCTGATGCCCGATATCTCCGGGATTGCCCTGTGCGTGCGGCTGCGACATATTCCGCATCTGAGCAACGTGCCGGTGGTCATGCTCACGGCGGCCAATGATATCGGCCTGCAGCGCCGGGCCATCGCCGCCGGAGCCGATGATTTTCTGCTCAAGCCGATCGGCAAGAAGGCCCTGATCGCCAAGCTGATGCAGGCTGTGGAGAAACGTCAGGCCAACCGTCCGGCGGTGACTTCGGAGGACGAGTCGGCCATATCATCGCAATAACGGGTAACGATCAGGAGACCAATCGCCCGGCAGTGGATAACGGAGCGGAGGGAGAAGATGTTCCCGGATGACAGCCGCCACAATCCGTGGTCCTCGAACAGGGTGTTCGCCGAAGTGATTACGGTGCTGACAGCCGCCGCGACCGTGCTGGCACTGGCCGCGCTGGTGGCGCTGGTCGCCTATATGATTGTGACGACTGTCAGCGATGCCGTGTTGTTCACGATCGGCCTGCCAGTGCCGTAGAAAGACCGGCGTCCAACCTGGCTGCTCCTCAGGCCAGCTCCCCTGCTGGAGGGTTTCCCCCGCGCTGTTCCTCTTTTCCCCGGTCCGTTAGCTGGCCAGCGCCTGCTGAATCCGCTGCAGCAGCATGGCTTCCGGCGCGGCGCCCTCGACGAACGTATCCTCGTTAATCACGGTCCGCGGCACGCCCATCACGTTATAACGCATGGAAAGATGCGGGAACTCGTTCGCTTCCACCATATCGGCGCGGACTTTCGGCGAAGCGAAAGCGAGCTGGTGCGCCAGAATGACGGCGTTCGGGCAGTAGGGGCAGGTCGGCGTGACGAACACCTGCAAATGCAGGTCGCCCTCCAGCGCCGCCAGGGCGCGCCGCGTCTCCGGCGTCAGGTCCACTTCTCCGGTGGAGACCAGGCGGATCGCCGCCAGCAGCGACATAAACTCGTACCCGGAAGGGATGCCGTAGAAGCGGATGCGAGTGTCGGCGTCATTCGCGCCCAGCACGGCGATCGCCGGAATCTTATCCACGCCCAGCGACTCGGCCAGGGAGGCATCGGCGACGAAGTCGTGCACTTCTACGGTGATGTGATCGTTGAGCGCGGCGACTTCCTCGCAAATCTGGCGCGTCTCGGCGCACATCTGACACTCGAACTGCTGGGTGAAGACGAGCAGCTTCACCGGGCCGGTCAGATCGCTGAGCAGCTCGCGGACATCCTGGCGGGTTTTGTCATCCATAAGAGGCATTGCTGAATTCTCCTTTCAATCCGGCCGCCAGGCGGCGCACACTGTCATGTGCCGGGCGCCCGGATCGCGTAATCGATAAAAGTCGTTCCCTTACCACCTGCTTTGATGCACCAGCGGGGCGGAGGTCACATTCGGGGAGCGGATACGCCACTCGAAGGCTGCTGCCCGCTGCGCGCCCCTGGCCCTCCCGCGCTGATGCCGGCGGGAAGCCTGTTTACACACCAGACAGAGCGCGGTAAGATTCGGCATGCGTTTGCGGTAATCACCCAGGGGGCAAGCCATGCATCTGATTATGATCCGGCACGGTCAGAGTTACGTGAACCTCCCGGACTGGAAGGGCGAAGAAGACGCCAGCCTGACGCCCCTCGGCCAGCAACAGGCGGAGGCGCTGGCCGGCTGGCTGGCCCGTCAGGTGCGCCCGGTCGCCATTTACACCAGCGCGATGCGGCGCGCCCTGGAGACAACGGAGCGGGTCGCCACGGCCCTGGCCCTGCCGTTCACTCCTGATGACCGTCTGCGCGAGATTGGCAACGCCTGGCCCGATGCCACGCCGATTGACTTCACCAGAGATCGGCTTGAATGGGCGGGCCACTGGGCCAGCGAGCGCCCTTTCACGCCGGTGTATCAGGGGGGTGAAACATGGGGGGATTTCATCACCCGGGTGGGCCGGTCGCTCTACGAGATTGCGGACCGGCACGACGGCCATGCCGATATCGTCCTGGTGATCTGCCACGGCGGGGTGATCAATGCGGCGGTGGACATCGCCTTCAACATTGGCCCCTGGCGGAGCACTGACCTGTGGCTGCGCAACACTTCCCTCACCCACCTGGAGTATAAGCCGCCAGAAATGCGGCAGGAAATGTGGCGGCTGCACGGGATCAACCTGTGCTATCATCTCATACAGCCGGACGGCGCCATGCTCGGCTACGAAGCCTGGCACTGGCCAACCCCGTAGGTTCTTCCTAAAAAACGCGGGGCCAGAGAAACACCCCCGGCCCCGCGCAGGCAGGAACGACAGGTAACGCTGGCTACCGCTGGCGGCCAAACAGGCGCAGCAGGAACAGGAACATATTGATGAAGTCCAGGTAGAGCTTGAGCGCGCCAAGCACGCTGAGCTTCATCGTCATGTTGCCGTCAGAGCGAAGCTCCGGATCAGCCGCCATCTGCTTGATCCGCAGTGTATCGTAGGCGGTCAGGCCGGTGAAAATCAACACGCCCGCGCCGCTGATCACCATTTCCAGCCCGCTGCTGCGCATGAAAAAGTTGACCACCATGGCAATCAGGAGGCCGATCAGGGCCATGAACAGGTACGTGCCCATGCGCGTCAGGTCCATCTGCGTGGTGAAGCCGACGACGGTCATCGCCCCGAACAGTGCCGCCGAGGACAGGAAGGCCAGCGCGATGCTCTCCTGTGCGTACGCCAGAAAGATGCTGGACAGCGTCACCCCCATCAGGGCCGAATAGATAAGGAACATCAGCGCCGCTACCCCTGGCGTCAGTTTGGTCAGGGCTGCGCTCAACACGACGACGAGTATAAGCTGGCCGATCAGGGCGACCCACAGCCACGGCCCTGAAAATAGCGCCATCTGGGTCTGGGGGGAGCCAGCTACCAGCGTCGCTACGCCGAAGGTCACCAGCAGACCCAGCCCCATCCACAGGTACACCCACTTCAGCACATCCTGTATGGCGATTGCTGGCTCACTGATTGAGTAAAGTTCCTGATGCGGATCGTACGACGACATCCCGTTTTCCCTTTCTTTACCGGTAAGCCGTTCCGGTTTCTGGCTTCATATAATTATAACCCTATTGTTCGACAAATGATTTCCGGGCTTCATTAATTCTCTATAAGAGTTGGCCGGGCGACTGCCAGCCCTGCTTCCAGCCTTCACGAGGAGCAGCATTGCCTTTGTATTGCCTATGTATTGAGGATGAGGTTCATAGTGACGAAAAAAGGCGCTTTCCCCTATAATAGGGACAAATAACTCCGCCAGAACAATTCTGGGCAATCGCAATCGTCCCGGCAAGGACCACTCATGAATCGTGAGGCGCGCACCTTCTTCCATCGTATCACGGCATTCTGGCGACGCCAGGTTGCTAATCCGCGCCGGAAGGCGCTCGCAGCAGCGGCAGCCGTTGCCCTGATCGGGCTGCCGGGGGCAGTCTGGCTCCTGAGCGCGCTCCCCGGCGAGGTCTCGCGGTGGAACGCCCTGCTGCTGGTGCTGCCGGGTGCGCTTGTGACCTGTTTGATCGTCTACCGGGAAGCCCGGCTGCACGCCCTGGCCGCAGGACAGGCCGGGCAGAGCAGCGAACAGCCGCAGCAGATCGGCACGCTGCTGTCAGAACGGGCGGAGGATGCCCTGCAAAGAAGCGAAAGGCTCTTCCACGGCGTCCTGGACAGCGTCTACATGGGCATGGCCCTGCTCGATCTGGAAAATGGCGCTTTCTTGCAGGTCAACCACCCTCTTACTGATTTGCTGGGCTATACGGAAGCTGAGCTTCAGCGCCTCCACCTCCAGGATATCCTGCCTCCTGACGATCGCGGCGCTCTCCTCCTGCTGATGCAGGATATCCTCGCCGGCTGCCGGCCCCATGTGGCTTTTGAGCAGCGCTGCCTGCACCGCGCGGGAACAATCATATGGGCCAAGATTGGCCTGTCGCTGGTTCGCGACGATGAAGGCCAACCCCTTTGTTTTATGTTTCAGGCGGATGACTGCAGCCAGCAGCGAAAAATGGAAGAGGCGCTGTGGCAGCAGACGCTGCGCGCCGAGCTAATTCTCCAGACCGCGACCGACGGCTTTTGTATCGCCACTGAAGAGGGGCAAATTCTGGAGGCGAACGAGGCTTTTTCCCGCATCACTGGCTATCCGCTCAGCGCCCTGTCCCATATGTCCCTGGCCGACCTGGACGCCGGCGACCCGGGCTACAGCCTGGCGGCCCAGATCTCCCGGGTACAGGAAGGCCCCAGCCTGCGCTTTGAGGCACGCTGCCGCTGTCAGGATGGCCGGATCGCTCATCTGAACGCCAGCCTGGGCCAGGTGGATATCGGCGAAAATCGCTTCCTCTTCCTGTCTGTGCAGGATATGACCGAGAAGCAGCAGGCCGCCGCCGCCCTGTATGAGAGCGAACAGACCGCGCAGGGCCTGATCGAACACTCCCATGAAGGCATCACGATAGTGGATGAAGAGGGCCGGATCGTGACCTGGAATCCTGCCGCGGAGCGAATCACTGGCTCCCGGGCGGAGGAAGTGCTGGGCCGCTATATCTGGGATGTGAGGCTGGAGCAGTTGCCAGAGGCAGAAAGGACGCCCGAACAACGCCAGCAGCTAAAAGAGTTTACCTTTGAAATGATGCGCACCGGTCAGGTCGCCATCCCGCCCTATCCCATTTATCGACCGGACGGTCAGGTTCGCATCGTGAGCAACTCGCTCTTCCTCATTCAGTCGGCCCGGGGCGTTCTGATCGGCGGTATCATGCGCGATATGACCGAAGAGCGTCTGGCTGAGCAACGGCTGGAAGAATCACGTCAGATGCTCCAGATCGTTCTGGACACAATCCCGACGCGCGTGTTCTGGAAGGACCGGCATTTGCGCTTTCTGGGCTACAACCAGCAGTTCGCTCAGGATGCCGGTCTGGCTGACCCGGACGACCTGATCGGCAAAACCGACTATGACACCGTCTGGGCCGCACAGGCCGAGTTGTACCGGGCGAACGATCAGGCCGTGATAGCCTCCGGACAGCCCCGCTACCATGTCGAAGAACTGCAGACCCGGCCTGATGGCAGCACCAGTTGGCTGGTCACGTCCAAGATCCCGCTGCGCCAGGCGGACGGTGAGATTATCGGTGTGCTGGGCATCTATGAAGATATCACCGCGCGCAAAGCCGCCCAGGATCAATTAATGGCCAGCGAGGCGCGCTACCATCTGTTATTTGAGAATGTCCCGGTCTCTCTGTGGGAAGAAGATTTTTCGGGCGTCAAGAACACGATTGACCGCCTGCGAGCCGAAGGTGTGACTGACCTGCAGGCGTACCTCACCGACCACCCTGAGGTCGTGGAAGATTGTATCGCCCAGATTCAGGTTCTGGATGTCAACCGGACCTGCGTGGAGGAGATTGAAGCGGAGCGCAAGGAGGATCTCATAGGCCCGCTGGATGCGCTGCCGTCGGTTGGTCTTTTTGCGGCCATTCAGGAGGAAATACTCGCCCTGGCCGAAGGCCGCTCCCATGTCAGCGCCGAGAGGCCCAGCCTCACCCTGAAGGGGCGCGAAACCGTTATCGCTGTTGAGCTCAGCATCGCGCCGGGGTACGAAGAATCCTGGGGCCGGGTGCTGGTCTCCACAGTGGATATCACCAGCCTCAAGCAGGCTGAGGCCGCCGAGCGTGAACAACGCGCCCTGGCCGAAGCGCTGCGAGAGACGGCCTCCATCATCGCCAGCTCTCTCGACCCTGGCGAAGTGCTCAATCGCATTCTGGAAACGGTGGGGCGCGTCGTGCCGCATGATGCGGCCAATATCAGCCTGATCCAGGATGGATCTGTCCGCCTGTACAGCATGCACGGATACGGGCCTGCATCACAGGCCGCGCTCCGATCGATGCGAGTGCCATTGGAAACCTTCAACCTTCGTGAGATGTACGAAACAGGTCGCCCCTACCTGATCAGCGATACCACGCAACTGGGCGAGCATGTCTGGCATGGCTGGGGCGGGACCGGGTGGGTCCGCTCTTACACCGCTGCGCCGATCAAGGTTCACGAACAGGTAATCGGCTTTCTCAATCTGGATAGCGCCACGCCCGGCTTTTTCACCGAGATGCATAGCGAACGCTTGCAGGCCTTCGCCGACCAGGTTGCCATTGCTTTGGAGAACGCCCAGCTCTACGATGAGATCCGCCGTCACGCCGCCGAGCTGGAGGAACATGTGGCGGCCCGTACCGCCGAGCTGGAGCGCGAGCGCGCCCAGTTACGGGCTATCCTGGACTCGATGGGCGAGGGCATGATCTACCTGGAGGGAGGCGAAGCGCGTTATGCCAACCAGCAGTTGGCTGAGATGATCGGCTACACCCTTGACGAGATCATGGCCGATCTCGATCGGGTCGTGCGGGATATCATCCCGGGCGATGAGGCGAATCAAGCCATGTATCGCCGTATGCGCACCGGCAGCGGGGCGCAGCGCCTCCAGCACAACGAGATGTCTCTGCGTCGCAAGGATGGCAGCGTTTTCGAGGCCAGCCTGGTCACGACTCTGGTCGGCGCGCCGGATCAGGGCGATATCAAAACCGTCACTTTGATCCGCGATATCAGCCAGGAGCGCGCCCTCCAGAAGCAAAAAGACCGCTTCATCGCCTATGCTTCCCACGAGTTGCGCACGCCGATCGCCAACATGAAGATGCGGCTCTACCTGCTCCATCGCCAGCCAGAACGAAGCGCCGAACATCTGCGCGTGCTGAACTTCGTCACCGACCAGATGGAGAATCTGGTCCTGAACCTGCTCGATCTATCCCGGTTCGAGCGAGGCGTGATCCAGTTGGAGCGGGAGTGGGCCGATCTGCGATCCCTGATTGAGGATGTGGTCAGCTCCCAGCAGCCTGCTGCCGCCGAAAAAACTCAGAGTCTGACTCAGCACCTGCCGTCGGAACCGCTGCAAGCCTGGATTGATCCGGGCCGCATAATCCAGGTTCTGACCAATCTGCTCAATAACGCCATCAACTATACTAACCAGGGCGGGCAGGTCGAAGTGACACTCGCTCTCGAAGATCAGTCCGCCGTGATTCAGGTGCGCGATACGGGCATCGGCATCCCGGCGGATGCGCTGGATAAAGTCTTTGAGCCATTCTTCCGCATCAGCGAACGGGCCGCGCCGGGCAGCGGGCTGGGTCTGTCCATCAGCCGCGAGATCGTCACGCTGCACGGGGGTCAGATTGCGGTGAACAGCGAGATCGAAAAAGGCAGCACCTTCACCGTGGTCCTGCCGCTGGAGGCGCCGGAAAGCGAGCAGGGAAAGAGCAGTTCATCGAGGTCAGGCTCTTACGAAGAGGGTGCGAGGTGATGCCGTATCGATAGGATGCTGGCGGGTAAGAGGCTCAAATCCCTCCCATAGAATTTGGCCCATTGAAAGGAGCCGCTGACGCAAGATCAGCGGCTTTTTTAAATGAGGAAGGAAGTGCACCATCCCCGAAAACAGATGTGAGAAATACACCGGAAGACAGCGGCAGGTCAACGGTCAGCGCTGTGCTACTGGTAGATGAAATTACAGGTGCTGGATAAGCTCCAGGCGCAGCAGTAGCCAGAGCAAAAAGGGTACAAGCCCCGGCTGACCGCCCCGCCACAAATCAATGTCAGGTTTTTCCTTACAAGAAAACAGATAAGTGCTTACAGACACCCCTTCGACAATGGCCTTATGCTTGAAATAACTTTGTGCAGAAAAGCACAATCTCTTTATTCATGTTGCCTG
>WBZO01007552.1_pt1 | contig 10018 bp, 9 predicted proteins | sample 5204261 | NCBI WGS metagenome assembly WBZO01 (sample SAMN12412400, study PRJNA552823) | activated sludge metagenome | isolation source: activated sludge from anammox sidestream of wastewater treatment plant... | place: USA: North Carolina | collected 2017-09
GGTTTGAAACATTAAATAGTGATGTAAAAAAAATAAAGGAAATATTAAATTTAAAATTTACCGGTAAAATTGAACATAAAAACCCATCTAAAAAGAGAAAAACGAAAACTTATTTAGATTATTACGATAGTGAAAGTATAAATCTGATAAAAAGCTATTTTGCCCTTGATTTTGACATGTTGGGATACAGCACTGATAGTTTCTCCGAAAAAATCCCATTATTGTCAAACCCAAACAATATTTACAAATAGGATGGATAAGAAATAAGGCATATATTGGAATTACATAAAAATGAAAAAATGAAAATCCTTCATATTAACCCGGTTTATGGGATTGGTAGTACAGGTAGAAATACTGAAGAGCTTATTGATTTTTTAGATAAGAATGGCCACAAAAACTACATAGCATACGCACATGGGACCTGTTCGTACACGCAAAATTTCAAATATGGCTCTTGGGTTGAAAAAAAGTGGCATGCATTATATTCAAGGCTGTTTGGAAAACAAGGCATGTGTGCTTTTAGAGGAACAAAACATCTGTTAAAATACATAGATACAATAGAACCAGATGTTATACAATTGAATAACATTCATGGAAATCATTTAAACTTTCCTTTATTATTTGAATATTTTTCCCATTGCAACTACCCTATTGTATGGACCCTTCATGATTGCTGGTCTTACACAGGCATCTGCTACCATTATACTGCAATCGGATGCTACAAGTGGAAAGAGCACTGCAAGGCAAAATGCCCAAAACACCATCCTTGGATTCCCGAATTTGGTCATGATCGGGTCAAAGAGATGTTTGAATTAAAAAAGAAATACTTTACTTCTATCGACAAAATGGTGATAATACCAGTTTCTGAATGGTTAGCAGGCGAAGTAAGTCAATCATTCTTGTCAAAGTACCCCATTGTTCCTGTTTATAACTGGGTTGACTCAAAGAAGTTCAAGACCATTGAGATAGAAAACATAAGAGAAAAATACAAAATTCCCTCAGGGAAAAAAGTAGTCTTAAGTGTAAGCGCAAACTGGGATAAGAATAGCTCGAAATACCGTGATGCCATTGCTTTGAATAGAAAACTAAGTGAAGACTATTGTATGGTTCTTGTAGGCAGTTTGACCCATAACACTAAATTTCCATCTGATATAATTCATATTTCGTATTTAAATAATACAGAAGATTTAGCAAAAATTTACAATGCTGCATTGGTTTATGTCCATTTATCTGTTGAGGATACCTTTGGAAAAGTAATAGCAGAGGCAATGGCATGTGGAACACCAGTAATAGTTTATGAATCCACAGCAATGCCAGAATTAGTAGAAGAAGGATGCGGATTTGTTGTTCAACCCCATGAAGTAGGGAAAATATTTGAAAAAGTAAAAACAATAGATTTTTCGGGGAAAGACAGTTACTCGAGAAAGTGTATAGACAAGGTAAATCGAAGTTTCAATTCTGAAAAAAACATGGAAAAATACCTACAAATCTACAAAGGGGTTGTAAAATGAAGGGCGCACTTAAGAGCAACAAAAATTTCCCTTTCCTCTCATGTTCTTGGAACTATTTTTTTGTAAATTTCAAAATCGCCTGGCAAACCAATAAGCAACTACAAAGTATAATCGTAAATGGACGTAAGGATAGCATTATATTCTATAATCATATTTGGTGGGATCTTATTCAAATTAACCCAGACGCATCGGGGAGTAAAAATAGTCAGAAAGCGTTATATTATTTTAGTTTGTTTTTTCCTCGCTATAGAATCTGGATTACGAGGTTTACAAGTTGGACCAGACACCCCCACTTATTTTGTCATGTTCAATTCAATTATGGACCAAGATTGGAATTCCATCGCACAAGACTTTAGGGAAACCTACATAGAAGGAGTAAGTAGAGACCCTGGTTTTCCGGTTTTGGTCAAGGCCTTTCAGCTAATTTCATCAAACTTTCAGTTCTTTTTAGTCATTATTGCCATTTTGTATTTTAGTGCGATTGGAACATTTATCTACAGGCATACCTCTAAGATGAGAGATGTAGTTTTTGCTTTTACATTATATGTTGCTTTATTTCAAATTATTGGGTTATCGGGAATTCGGCAGCAAATAACTACAGCCGTATCCTTATTTGCCTTGACATATATTCAAAAAAGAGAGGGCATGAAATTATTCATAATTGTCCTTTTAGGTAGTACAGTTCATATTTCGCTCCTCTTAATGTTACCGTTTTATTATTTTTCAAAATTGTCTAAAAAGAGAATTAAATCAATTTATATATTTGTTTTATTTTTTGTGTTCTTTTTGGTTATGGCATTCCGGAAGCTAATTGCAACTTTTCTTTTAAGTCTCCTCAAAAATGATTATTATTTACAATATACAAACACCAGAAACGATTCAGGCGCCTATGCATATGTGGGAATTGCCTATATTGTTGCTGTCTTAGGTTTAGTGAACATCAATAAAATAATTGCACAAAATAGGAATTACAAGATTTACTATGCTGCAGTGATGCTGATGACTTTCTTCGTTCCCCTCATTTTGTTAAACGGTGCGCTTATTAGAATTGGTCAATATTTTTCATTATATTTGATGATCTTCATTCCCCTAATCATTAACAAAGTTACTGAACCAAAATTTGGAATACTGTTTTTTTCAATAGCTATTTTTAGTCTTATTTTTTTGAGTTTGAGAGACCCTTTTACCTATTATTTCTTTTGGCAATAACTGCTATGACCTTAGCAAGGGTAGCCCTACTCATGTATCCACAAACTAAACAAGTCCCAATGGAGGCTACCAATATGCAAAATTTGGTTCTATATGAAAACCTGTGGGTAAATTCATTTGTCATGATGGCTATTAAGAGCAATAGGGGGTTTTGGTGCTTGCCCCCAAGCCCCCTTAGCTTTTCATGCAGACCATAAATCGACACTCCTTTGATTGGTAGGATAAAATGTTCACCCACACAAAATCATAAAGAACCAATTTGTTTAACCACTATATTTCAACGATTCATTTCTGATTTTACCAATCATAAAAATTTAAAATAATGGATTTTAAAAACAAGACACTCCTTATAACAGGAGGAACAGGGTCTTTTGGCAATGCAGTTTTAGACAGATTTCTGAAGAGTGACATAAAAGAAATCAGAATTTTTTCAAGAGATGAGAAAAAGCAGGACGACATGCGTCATAAATACAAAGACTCAAAACTTAGGTTTTATATTGGTGATACGCGAGACAAAAGAAGTGTTGATAATGCCATGAATGAAGTTGATCTTGTTTTTCATGCTGCTGCCTTAAAACAAGTACCATCCTGTGAATTCTTTCCTATTCAAGCAGTACGAACCAATGTCATTGGAACAGAAAATGTACTTGAATCCGCCATCAATCATAACGTCAAGAATGTAGTTGTCCTATCAACAGATAAAGCTTGCTATCCTATTAATGCAATGGGGATGAGTAAAGCTCTAATGGAAAAAGTTGCCATAGCCTACGCGAGGGTTTTAGGCAAAAAATCAAAAACAACTATTTGCTGTACGAGGTACGGTAATGTAATGGCAAGCAGGGGGTCCGTTATCCCACTTTGGATAGACCAAATTAAAAACAGAGGGACTATCACCATTACAGACCCTAAAATGACTCGTTTTATGATGACTTTGGACGACGCTGTCAATTTAGTCTTATTTGCATTTGAAAATAGCAATAATGGGGATTTGTTTGTTCAAAAAGCACCTGCAGCAACCCTAACGACTTTGGCAACTGCACTTAAGGAGGTGTACAACTCTGATGCCAAAGTCAAGGTGATTGGCACGAGGCATGGAGAGAAGCTCTATGAAACCCTCGTTATCCGAGAAGAAATGGCAAGAGCAATTGACTTAAATGAATATTTCAGAATTCCATGCGATTCACGAAACTTGAATTATGATAAATACTTCATTGAGGGTGAAGAAAGAATAACAACCTATGAAGATTACCACTCTCACAATACACGCCGCCTCGATGTTAATGATATGAAAAGATTATTGCTGGAATTGCCGATTATCCACAATGATGTGGATGTAATTAAAAACTTAAATTTGGTGGCATCATGACAAATCTAAAGGTAATAATTCTTGGCGCATCAGGCCTTATAGGCCATACCCTTTTAAGGGAGTTATCTAAGGATTTTGATGTATATGGTGTCTTACATAAACCGAAAGAAAAATACAATTCAATTTTTTTTGACGCATATAAAACAATTTCAAATATTGATGTCTTGCAAATTGAGAGGTTGCGAGAATCAATCAAGGGGGTCAACCCTGATGTTATTCTCAATTGTACAGGAATTACAACTCGAAAGATTAACAAAAATAACATTCCGGATGCAATATCATTAAATGCTGCTTTCCCTCATAAACTTGCATGGATTGCAAAAGAAACGAATTCCCGTGTGATACATTTCAGTACGGATTGTGTCTTTAATGGAAAGATTGGAAATCATAAAGAAATGGATACAACTGATGCTGATAATATATACGGTAGGACGAAAGCCTTGGGTGAACTTAAAGAGTATGATAATTGTTTAACCCTTCGTTCATCTTTCATTGGACAAGAACTTTTTGATAAAACCGAATTGCTTGATTGGTTTTTAGCTCAAGAAGGAAACAAAATAAAGGGATATAGAAAGACCCTATATTCCGGTGTCTCCACTATCTTTATGACTACGATCGTCAAAAAAATAATTTTGGATCACCCTACCCTTCATGGATTATTTAACTTGGCCCCTCCCAACCCAATTTCTAAATACGACTTATTGGGTATCGCAAAAAAAGAATTTTGTGTGAATGTAGAAATTGTTCCAGATGATTATAATATACACTCACCAACCCTCGATGGTTCAAGATTAAGAAACAAGCTGAACATTAACATCCCTAACTGGCAAAAGATGATGAGCGATTTAGCTCGTCACAAGCTTGATTACAAATAAAATAATTTCTGATGAAAATAATGACTATTGTTGGAACTCGCCCTGAAATTATCAAACTAAGTAGAGTGATGGCGGAACTTGAAAAGTATGTTGACCACGTTCTGGTACATACGGGCCAAAATTACGACTATGAGCTAAATGAAATATTTTTTGAAAATCTGGGGGTTCGAAAGCCGGATTATTTCCTGGAAGTGGCCGGTAAAAATGTTGCACATACTATTGGTAACATTATAGCCAGAGCGGATGATGTTTTTGAGATTGAAAAGCCAGATGCTGTTTTGTTATATGGCGACACAAATAGCTGTTTAGCAGTAATTTCAGCAAAGAGGAGAAAAATACCAGTTTTTCATTTTGAAGCTGGAAATAGATGTTTTGACCAAAGAGTTCCTGAAGAACTTAACAGAAAAGTCTTGGACCATTTAAGTGATATAAACTTTCCGCTCACAGAACATGCTAGAAGGTATTTGTTGGCGGAAGGGATTAAACCCGACACAATAATTAAGTCTGGTTCCCCAATGAAAGAAATACTATCTTATCATTCTCGTGAAATTGAAGATTCACCAGCTTTGGAAAAATTAAATGTGAAAAAAAATAATTTCTTTATTGTAAGCGCTCACAGAGAAGAAAATATAGATTCAGAGGAGAACTTTAATGACTTGTTAAATTCTTTAAATGCCATTGCTGAAAAATACAAATTCCCAATTATCGTTTCAACGCACCCTCGGACGCGCAAAAAGCTTGAAAGTTTAGACAACAGCAATATAAACCCTTTAATTAGATTTTTAAAACCACTTGGCTTTTTTGATTACATCAAACTACAGAAAAATGCCTTTTGTGTAATTTCTGATAGTGGTACAATAACCGAGGAATCTTCCATTTTAGGGTTTCCAGCTATCACCATTAGGCAAGCACACGAACGCCCGGAAGGAATGGACGAGGGAACTTTAATCATGACAGGTTTAAAAAGGGATCGTGTTCTACAGTCCATTGAAATTGTTGTAAAACAAAGTCGATATAAGAAGAAGCCAACGAGGATTGTCTATGACTATGATGTTGACAATTTCTCCATCAAAGTTACTAGGGCGGTGGTCAGCTATATTGACTTTGTAAATAATACCGTTTGGAAAAAGCATTGAAAACCTCAACACTTCCTATTTGATGCGCACCACTGCCACTTATACTTGGCGCAAATAAGTTTTGCGCAAATGGGAACTTGGGGTCGAAGACTCCAAATCCCCTCCTCCGACAGCCTGCTCCGTACCGATAAGTCGAGAAGCCACTGACGTGCCCCGTAACGTAGGTCGGGAAAGCGGCAAGGAGAGGCTTCCTATAAATTCTTGATTCTCATAACTTGTCCCGAAAACTCGGGAAAACCTAATGACGTGGAGTATAGTTACTTCCAATATCAAATTTCTGAACATCCTGACGGCCCTTTATGAGTAAAAATTTCCCTAAAGTACTTATTTTGAGCAGATATACCTGGGATGATAACGCAGGTACCTCAAGCACACTTTCAAATATTTTTGGCAATTACGATCCTACCAATTTAGGCCATATTTACATTGAATCAAAAACACCTAAAACGAAAATATGCAATAGCTTTTTTCAAATTTCGGAATATTCGCTAATTAGGAAAATATTTAATGCTAATACAAAAACCGGGAGAGAGATAAACTTAGTAGAAAGTAATAAAGAAAACATCTCTATTTCAAATAATGAGAAGAATGAAACCAAATTGATGAGCCATGCGCGGCGCAACCGATTATGGATATATGCAATTGCGAGAGAAATTTTGTGGTTGTTTAATGGGTGGAAAAGCAAAGAGTTAATCAACTATATTAATGACAGTAATTTTGATGCCATTTTCGTCAATGGGTCATCTTTAATATTCATGAACAAGTTTCAATATTACATAATAAAAAAATCTAATAAACCTGCTGTCTTTTATTTCATGGACGACATATACACTTATAAGAGTCTTAAAGGTAAGGGCTTATTCAGTTATATATATCGATTTTTCCTTCGGTCTGCCATTAATGACGTGGTCAGATGTTGTTCCGAATTCTTTGTAGTGAGCCCTAAAATGAAAAAAGAATATGATTCTATCTTTAATTTCAATAGTAAGATTCTTACAAAAGGTATTGACAGTGCAAATAGTCTTGGCAAAAAGAAAATAAACAAACCCATAAAGTTTGTTTATCTAGGTCAAATTATTTATGGCCGGGTGTACTCTTTAATAACAATTGCAAAAATATTGAAAAAAGTCAATGAAAAAGAGACTAAGGCCCAATTGTACATATATACATCCAACTTCATTTCTAAGGACTTAAGGGAGAAGCTTGAAATACAAAATACTTCTTTCCTAATGAAACCAGTACCTTTTGAGCAAGTACAATCCGTCATAAAAGATGCTGATGTTGTCGTTTTTGTAGAATCATTATCCAAAAAGTATAAAAGTGTTGCAAGGTTGTCCTTTTCTACCAAACTAACCGATTACTTCTCAAGTGGAAAATGCATATTCGCAATTGGTGCCCCTGATGTAGCACCAATCGAATACTTAAAAGATAACGATGCTGCAATTATTGCATGTTCAGAGGCAGAAATTGAACCAAAGATTAAAAGCCTGATTGCGAATGAACAGCTCATTGATGAATTTGCTTCAAAAGCAATCTTTCTGGGGAGGGAAAACCATGACATCTTTAAAATGAACAATATATTGTACAATACCATCTGTGGAGTAGTGAAAAAGTCAACGTTGAAAGCTGAAGATGGGAACACTTCATTTACTAATGCTTTGTAAAAAAATTCGATATAAGTTTAAGTTAGGAATACCAGCTCTGATAAATTGGGAAAGTGTGCCAACGAACCATCAAAAAGGATTTGGAGGTCAATTTAGCTTATAATTACTTGACTAAAGCTTTATGGCTTACAAACTATTTCGCATCACTACTGTCCCGCTGTCCCTAAAGGTGCTTTTAAAAGGGCAGCTTCGATTTATGGCCGAAAGGGGTTATGAAGTAATTGGTATATCAACATCCGGAAAAGAAGTTGCCGAGGTTTGCGAACAAGAAGGCATTCGCGTAGAAACGGTCCCTATGACAAGGAAAATTACTCCTCTTCGGGATTTAAAATCTCTATGGCATTTCTATTACTTGTGTAAAAATGAAAAGCCTATATTAGTGCATTCCCACACACCAAAAGCTGGCATTATTGGCATGTTAGGTGCAAAGATTGCCGGCGTGCCTATTCGCCTTCATACTGTAGCCGGCTTGCCTTTAATGGAAATTTCTGGCCCTAAACGATATGTTTTGAATCTCGTTGAAAAGCTGACCTATGCTTGTGCCACAAAGGTTTATCCTAACTCTAAGGGTCTATTTGATTTTATCCTTGCCCAAGGGTTTACCAAAAGAAACAAACTGAAAGTGATTGGCCATGGCTCTACCAATGGCGTTGATACCGCTTATTTTAATGCATCTGTTGTTTCAGAAACACAAAAGCACCATCTAAGGCATGAATTGGGTATCCAAGAAAATGACTATGTTTTTATTTTTGTTGGAAGGTTAGTGGGGGATAAGGGAATTAACGAATTGGTTACTGCCTTTTCCGAAATTGCCCAAGTTCAATTGCCGAATATTGACCCCAAGCTCCTCCTTGTAGGCCCCTTAGAATCCGAATTAGACCCCCTGCTTCCAGAAACCATTAAGGAAATAGAATCCAACCCTCAAATTATCTGCGTTGGTTTCCAAGAAGATGTCAGGCCCTATTATGCCGTTTCTAATTGTTTGGCATTCCCAAGCTATAGAGAGGGGTTTCCAAACGTAGTAATGCAAGCAGGCGCTATGGGCCTTCCCTGTATAGTTTCCAACATCAACGGATGCAATGAAATTATCAGGGAAGGTGTGAATGGAACATTAATTCCAGCAAAGGATATAGAAAGTATTGTTTCAGCAATGAAAAAACTAATGAACAATAAAGAATACTATCACCACTTAAAAAATAATGCTCGTTCATTGATTAAGTCCAGATTTGAGCAGAAAATGATTTGGAATTACATATCAGAGGAGTATGGGAACGTAATCAGAAGTTGGCAGAAATCATTGGCCTATACAAAACAGTTCAAGTCGTATAAGCAATGAACTAGAGCTTGCTTGTGGATTAGGCTGTTATTAGGCTTTTCCAAATATCGGAATGTGCGTACAAATAGAGGAGATTTCAATTTTCAAACATGCCGTTGCTCTCTCTGAACCGATTGTCGAAAAAACCTAATATAGTGCCAAGCTTAATTTCCATTCTAAAGTGGAAAACCGAAAATTAATTATTATTGGATACTCGGGTCATGCTTTTGTGTGTATTGACAATGCAATCATCAATGATTACGAAGTTGTTGGGTATTGTGAGGTAAAGGCCAAGCCTGTAAACCCATTCAACCTAACCTATTTAGGAAAAGAAGGTGACTTAAAGAGAAAGGGCATTTCTTTCAAAGCGTTTGTCGGCATAGGAAACAATTCCTTCAGAGAGGCAGTGATGACTAAAAACAAAAGTCTTCACTTCATTAATCTGATACACCCAAGTGCAAAAATATCACCTTCTGCAACCATTTCCAAAAATTCCAACGTTCTGATTAATGCTGGTGTCATTGTAAATTCTTTGGCAAAAATTGGCAGGGGAGTAATTTTAAATACTGCTTCAATAATTGAACATGAATGTGAAATTGGAGATTTTGTACATATTGCTCCAGGTGCAGTTTTGGCTGGGAATGTTAGCATCGGAAAAAATTCTTTTGTTGGAGCCAATGCTGTCATCCGTCAGGGTTTGAATATCGGAAAAAACGTTGTTATTGGTGCAGGTTCGGTCGTAATTAGGGACGTTCCAAACGGGGAATTGATAGCGGGTAATCCAGCGAAAACACTTGCAAAAAAATAAGACACATTAAACCTGTTCGGATTTAACAAAGGTTAATCTGATTTCAATTTGACACTAAGGTTGTGCAGCGCAGCGCACAGTCCCACGGACAAGTCCTCGAACCGGTTCCTGTGGTTTCTGTAGGGATGGGCCAT
>WBZO01007554.1_pt1 | contig 10018 bp, 2 predicted proteins | sample 5204261 | NCBI WGS metagenome assembly WBZO01 (sample SAMN12412400, study PRJNA552823) | activated sludge metagenome | isolation source: activated sludge from anammox sidestream of wastewater treatment plant... | place: USA: North Carolina | collected 2017-09
CGGCGGCGAAGTGCTGGCCCAGGCGCTTGCGCAGGGATTCGGCGCCTCCCAGGAGGAAGGCGGCCCGTTCGTTGTCATCCGCCCCGAGGGCGGCGTATCCGAAGGTCTCGATGACGGAGGGTAGCAGCCATCCATTGCCGAGGGATTCAATGATGGAAGCCCATTCGCACAGGGCCGCTTCGGCGCGGGAGCGGTCTCCTCGCGCGATGGCGATGCGCGCGGCATCCCGGAGGGTCAGGCCGATGGTCCACTGGTCTCCGAGTCCCCGGAAAACCTGCAATCCCTCCTCAATGAGGTCGCGCGCTTCATCGAGTCGTCCTTCGTGGGCGGCGAGGCGTCCGAGTCCGTTCAAACAGAGGGCGCGGAGTGGGAGGGAGCCTGTTTTTTGTGAAGTCCTCAGTCCAGCCTCGAAGCGCTGTCTGGTTTTGTCGGAGTGTTCTATTGCGTGGAGTCCCTGCAGGGCATGGTAGAAGGCTGCAGCGGTTTCCTGTCCAGCCTGGGTGGCCAGTGTTTCAGCCTTGTGAAAAAGGGTCCGCGCCTCGTCATGGAGGTCCATGGCCCAAGCGATGTGGGCGGCGCTTGCCGTGGCATCCGCGAGCAGGGTGGGCGGGGCGTCCCCCGCGCGTTCCAGGACCTGTCGCGCCAGATCCCGCGCATCCGTGAGGTAGCCCCGCACGACGAGCGCGCGCTTCAAGGCGGCCAGCAGGCGGAGTCCCTCCGTGATTTTTCCCGAGCGGATGCTCCATCGGATGGCGGCATTGTAATTAAAGGCGTCCTCATTGAAGGCATCGAACCATGTTTTTTGGTCATGACTCTCGAAGTGGGGGGCCGCCTCTTCGGCGCATTCGAGGAAGAATGCGAGGTGGCGATCGGCGAGGCGGTCCTTTTCTCCGGATTCGCGCAATTTGGCCCTTGAGTAATGCCAGACGGATTCGAGCATGGTGTATCGGGGGCCGGAGATTCCCTTTTCAACGACAACGAGGGATTTCTCGACGAGTTGTTGGAGGAGGTCGAGGACATCCGCGACCGCCTCGTCGGAGCAGACCGCTTCGATGGCCTCGAGATTCCGTCCGCCAACAAAAATGCCGAGTCTCTGGAAGAGAATGCGCTCCGGATCGGAGAGCAGGTCGTAGCTCCAGTGGATCAGGGTCTCGAGGGTCTGCTGGTGGGGGAGGCGATCGGCCCGCGAGCCTCTGAGGAGTTTGAAGCGGTCCACAAGACGCTCGGCAATTTGTTGGACATCGAGGAGACGGCAGCGCGCCGCGGCCAGCTCAATGGCCAGGGGGATGCCGTCCAAATGGCTGCAAATTTGGGCAATGGTCGCGGCATTTTCGTCGGTGAGGAGGAATCCAGGGCGCGCAGCGGCAGCCCGGTCCGCAAACAATCGGACGGCATCGTATTTTCCGACCCGCTCGGCGAGGCGTGGACCGAAGAGGCTCTCGCGATACGTGTCCAGGATGCCGAGAGGCGGAATGGGGAGCGTCATTTCACCCGTCACGCCGAGTGAGTGGCGGCTTGTGGCGAGGATTTTTACGTCAGGGCAGGTCCTCAGGAGTTCGATGGTCAGCGAGGCAACCGATCCGGCGAGTTGCTCGCAATTGTCCAGAATGATGAGAATTTGCCTGATTCTCAGGAAAGAGGCCAATGATTCGACGAGGGGATGTCCGGGTTCCTCGCGCACTCCGAGGGCGGAAGTAACCGCTGGGAGCAGTCCCGAGGCATGTCCCACGAGGGCCAGCTCGACCAGCCAGACGCCATCCCGGAATGCGCCAATCATGCGGGCGCCCGCCTCGATCGCAAGGCGCGTCTTCCCGGTGCCTCCCGCGCCGGTGAGCGTCAAGAGGCGGGCTTTCCCTTCGAGCAGCGCAATGACCTCCGCGCATTCCTTTTCCCGTCCGATGAAGCTGGTTGTCTGCAGGGGAAGATTGTTGGGCAGGACCTCCATGCTGCGGGGAGGGGGAAACTCCGGTTCGAGTTCTCCAGCCAGCGCCTGGAACAGGCGTTCGGGGCGTTCGAGGTTTTTGAGGCGATGTTCGCCAAGATCCCGAAAACCAAAGGCTTCGCCGGAATCATCCTGCAGGAGATCCCGGACCACCGAGGAGACCAGGATTTGCCCCCCATGCGCGGCGTCCTGAATGCGCGCCACCCGGTTCAGAGTCCCTCCAAAATAATCCCCGTCCCGGTATTCCGCCGGACCAGCGTGGATGCCAATCCGAATTTTTAGGGCTGTAATGCCCTCCCAGGATGTTTTTTGAACCCTCCGGCAAGCCTCGATGGCTGCGCGCACGGCCACGGCGGGTTGCTCGAAGGCCACACAGAAGGCGTCTCCGACCGTTTTGAAGACAAATCCCCCAGCGTCTTCGAAAATTTCCCGCAGGAGTGTGTCGTGCCTTCGTATTGCGACCCGCATGGCGTCGGGATGCCTTTCCCAGAGAGCGCTGCTTCCCACGATATCGGTGAAAACGAATGTGACAGTGCCCTGGGGGATCTCTGCTGGGGCGCGCATCTGATGGAGCATTGGCGCCATCCCGCTCAATTGCCGGAGAGCGTCCGGGATTGCCTCACGAAATCATCCCCGCGCCAGTCTCCGTCTCCGGTGACAGCCTGTTCCGGCGCTGGAGGGCGCTCCTTTGCGCGCAGGCGTTCGGCCTGCATGACGCGGACGAGTTCCGAGTGCGTCGTAAAATAGGGGAGGCTCGCGCCCTTAAATGCGGCGGGACTCGCAAAACCATGGCGTTCCATGAAGGCGAGCAATCCTTCGCGGAGGGATTTTACCAGGCCGTAGCCGAATTTCATCACACCGGTGCAGATCTGGACCGTGTCGGCGCCCAGGAGGATAAATTCAGCGGCGTCGTCTCCCGTCTCAATACCGCCTATGCCCGAGAGGCTGCGTTCGGGGAATGCGTCACGAATCAGGGAGGCGATTTCCATGACAATTCGCAGGGCCACCGGCTTGACCGCCCTCGAGGAATACCCTCCAGCGGTGGAATAGCCGCCAACACAGGGTTCCGGACGCAGGGTCTCGAGATTGACGCCAATCACGCCACGGATCGTATTGATGGCGCTGATTCCGTTGCAGCCGGCAGCCAGTGCGGCGCGCGCAGGGTCCTCGACGTGAGTCACATTGGGCGTCATTTTTGCCCAGACCGGCTTTGTCGTGGCGCCTCGCACCCACCCGCAGACCTCGCGCAGGATGTCGGGGTCCTCACCCATTGCGGAGCCCATTTTTCGCTCCGGCAGGCCGTGCGGACACGAAAAATTGAGTTCGAAGCCATCCACCCCCGCCTCCTCGCAGCGGCCAATGATTTCCTCCCAGGCGTCCCTGCGAAATTCCTCCATGACCGAGGCAATGAGGACGCCCTCCGGATGGGCGTCCTTGCATTTCCGGAATTCCTCGAGCCAAATCCTCAACGGGCGGTCGCTGATGAGTTCGATATTTTCCCAGCCGATAATTTCCTGACCGTCCCGGGATCGCAATTTTCCGTAGCGTGGGGACACATTGATAATCTTCGACGCGTCCAAGCTGACCGTCTTGGCGATGACCGCCCCCCAACCCTCGCGGAAGGCGCGCTGGATGACGTTCAGATTGGTACCGGGCGGTCCCGAGGCAATGACAAAGGGATTGGGCAGGCGGAGGCCGTCAACAGAGACTTCAAGCGCGGACATGGGTGTCGGGCATCATCAAGGACGTCTCCTCGGGCGGCAAGGATGGATTTGATGAAGACTGCATGTCCACGCTCGTACCGTTTTTAGTTGTTTTCCCCTCTTAAATTCTTGTGGAAATCTCTTCACGATTTCCCGGATGCAGGCAGAACACCCCAGTGTCCAGACTCATCCTGTTATTTCACCTTTTGGCAAGAATGGCCTGCCGGCCCGGACGCATCGAGAAAAAGAGCTTCCGTCTCTTGAAATTTTCTCCGCGAGAAAGGGCTGGTCTTGGTGTAGATTCGGGTCCTCCGATGCGCGCGATTGCAGTCCTATCCTTTTTGCTCGTTGCGGGTATTCATGCCGGTGGGCAGGAGACGCCGCGACCGGTCGAGGAGGCGCGCTATTTTGTCATTCTCGGGAAAAACCCTTGGAATCAGACGGCCTTTGAGCGGCTTTGGGCGCTTCAGGGGACCGAAGAAGACCGGCGGCGCATGATCCGGCGGCTCGAGGAAATGGCCGTGGACAATCCGGCGGTTTTCTGGCCGCTCGCCCAGGCCTGCCAACTCTCGGGCGAAAATGCGCGGGCGGAGGCTGCCCTCGGACGGCTTGAAACGGGCTCCCTGACTCCGCTTCAGTGGGTTTCCGTCGGGGGGCTTTGGTCCCGATTGTCCCGAAGCAGGGAGGCCCTCAGGGCTTGGGAGAGGGCGGCCAGCGCCCTGGAGTCCGCGCCGACTGGCTCGTCAGATGAGGCCCTGCGCCGGGATTTGGCTCTTGCCTTTATGAAGGCTGGAGAGCCTGGGCGGGCGATCCCTCACTGGGAAGCCTTGGCTGGGTCAGAGTCTCCGGCGGCGCGTCTGGAGGCTTTCGAGGCCCTTTCGGATTGCGCTGAGGATCCGGCTGTGTCCGTCCGCTGGCAAAAAGAGGCACTGGCTCTTCTGACGCCGGATCACTGGAAATTTCGCGAGGCGCTGGCAAGGACTGTCTCTTTGCATGATCGGGCCGGGCAGCTCGACGCTCTGGACGCGGAGTGGTCGGCGGAAGGAACACCCTTTCGGGAATTCAAGCTGGCGGCCATTGCGCGGGAGCGCGGGGATATGGCTGGGGCTGCCACGCATCTGGAACGAGCCTTGGCTTCCACGCCGGGCAATGCGAGCCTCCTCGAGGAAATTGCGCGGTTGCGCGACCCCTTGCCGGATGCCTCCGCAGCGGAAACTGCCTGGGCGAAATGGCTCGAGGCCCGTCCGGACAGCGAGGAGGCCCTTGCCGGGTTGGTCCCCCGGCTCCTCGCGCGGGGAGCCGCGGACCAGGCCGCCAGGAAAATCCATGATTTTTTTGGCGACGGGACCGAACGAAAAATTGCCTTTCTGAAGCGCATCCGTTTCCCTGACGCCCTGGGTGAAGCGCTGCGCGAGCGGTCGCTCAAGCAGCCGGACAATTTGGATGCCGCGCTGGAATGGGCGGATTTTCTCATGCAGAATTTCGGTTACCCGGAGGCAACGGCGGCCCTGGATGCCTTCCCGGAGGATGCCTCTCTCCGGCGGGAGAACTGCCTGCGGATTGCCCGGTTTTATTTTGAGCGTCATTTGTTTGCCAAGGCCGGGGAGACGCTCCGGGCCCTCCGGGGTGGGCAGCCCGCGCAGGATCGGAAGGCCGCTCTCCTCCTGGCGGACATCGAGGAAGCCGCCGGCAATCTCGATGGCGCCATCCAAATCCTGAAAGAGGCCGCGCCGCCGGCCATGAGGGATATTCCTTCCGACATGGATTACCGATTGTTTGGACTGCTGCAAAAGCGGGATGCCATCGAAGAGGCCTCGCTGCGGAATTTTTCCGTCAAGACCTGGCTCGAGGCATTGGCGTCCGCCGCGGAAGCGTCCGCGCTCCCCGTCCATTGGGCGCGCGCCGGGAGGTGGGCATCCTGGCTGGGGGATTTGCGGGGGAGTCTCGATTCATTTTCCCGCGCGTCCGCGCTCGACCCCTCGAATCCGGCCTGGCAGGAGGAGCGGATTGGCATGCTGGAAAAATTGGGCGAGACGGACGAGGCGCTCCGCGCGCTGGAGGCGTTGGCTGCTGCGTCGCCCTCGGTGGAGCGGGATTTCCACAGAGCCCGGCTGGAAATTGCGCGGGGACGCGCGGAGGACGCCGTCAATCTGCTGCGACGCGTGATTCGTGAGCATCCACCTGACGGCGTGGCTTGGAGGGAATTGGCTCTCGCTCAACAGGCGTCCGGACAAAATTTCGACGCCATCGAGTCCTGGCTGAGAGCCTTTGATTTGGCGTCCCCCCAGGATCGGATGAATCTCCTCCAGCCCATCCTCCGGCTGTTCGGGAAGCTGGGGCTCGGTCGGCGTGGACTGGCTTTTGTGGAGACCACGGCCTCCGGCGCTCCCGACGATGCCGCCCGACTGGAAATCCTCCGAATGGGCAATGTGTTCGCCGCCGAGAACCGTCAGATGGACGCCTGGAAGGAACGTCTGACGCAGCGGGCTGCCGGCGGCGATCAGCAGGGCCTGTCATGGAAATTGGCCCTTGCGGATGTCCAGCCCGACGCGGGCATTGCCTGGGAGGAAACAAAGGAATCGCTGCGGGCGCTCATCCAGCAGGCCCAAACCAGGGGGGAACCCGCAGAGGCCGCCGCCCTTGCGGAAAAATTGGCCGCGCGCCCGGATGCTGGCCTGCCGGAGGCACTCCTCCTTGCGGATGCCCTCGGAGCCTCTGGAGAAACCGCACGCGCCTCAAAAGTCCTGCGGGATCTCCCCAAAAAATTCCCGCGCCTGATCGAGGCCCACCTGGCGGCCGCCCGCCAATTTGCCAGAGAGAACCGCCCCGGAGAGGAATTGACCTGCCTGAGGGCCGCCGCGGGCCTCGGCCCCCTGCCTCCGGAAATGCTCCTCAAAATGGCCTCGGCGCGGGACATCCCCCGGGAGGAGGCTCTCCAGGCCGCGACCACATTGCTCAGGCGCATCCCGCCGGACCCCGCCCGACAATCCGAATCTTTTCCGCGTCCCCAACGCCTGGCGCATACCGGGGGGATGCCTCAGCCGGAACCCTCCAACCCCCAAGGCGCCAGATTCCTTGCCCTGGGGGAACTCGGAAGGCTCCTGGCGCACAGTCCGCAAAAGGATTCTGAAATTGAGAGCCTGGCTTTGGGAGGAGCGCTCGAGGCCGCATGGGCCTGGCAGGGCGCTGGTGACACAGCGCGCGCCATGGGACTCATCGCCTCGCAGGATATTCCGCAGAAGGACACGGAGGCGCGCGAACTTTCCCTTGCGCTTTTGGGACTGGATGCGCAGCAGACCGCGTGGCTCGCTGACTGGACACGACAATCCGATTCCCGCTGGCAGGCCATCCGGGAGGCCACGGGAATGCTCGTCGCGAATGGGTGGGAACCGAATTCGGAATTGACGAAATTCCTGCAACATGCGGCGCCGGGCAGGATTGTCGCCGAGACCATGCTGGCGCTTGCGCAGGCGGGGAAATTCCGTCAGGCCCTGCAATTCCAGGTTCCGGAAGACCTGCCTCCCGAATGGGCGCTTGATGTCCATTTCCGGAGGGCTGGATGGCTGCTCGGATTGTGCGAACCGGAGCGGGCTCTCGAATCTTTGCGGTCGGCGGTTGCCCAGGGAATTCCTGGCGAGGGACTCGCCGATTCCTTGTGGTTCGGAGCGCTGCGGGCGCTCTGGCTGCTTGAGGCGCAGGAAATGCGGGCCTCGGTGGCCGAGCGCGCAAGGCAGCGGGCGCAGGCAGTCGGAACGCCCGCCGCGCAGCAGGCGACGGAGGTTGTTTTGGCTGCCCTGACGGAGAATCAGCCGGCTCTCGGCGAGGCGGCGTCGGCCTGGATCGAGGCCCTGATTCGGTCAGGTCGCCTGGATCCGGCGGCGGTCAGCCGGTCGGTGGCCCTGCTGGAGTCCTGGAATCTTGGGTCAGCCGCGCGGGTCGTTGCCCGGGCCGCCTTGCGGAGTCATTGCGAGCCCGGCGTCCGATTGGCTCTTGACCGGGACTTGGAATCCCGGCTCGCGATGGGTCTCATCCTCGACGCGCCGAAGGACAGGGTGGGCTTTCTTGTGAATGAATGGGCCATCCGGCATCCGGACGGGAGGGATGCCCACGCGGCGGCCATGCGCGCAAAGGACTACGGGAATTATCAGGCCGCCCGGATGTTTCTCTCGCTGGCCCATGAGCGGAATCCCACGGAAATGGCCGTCTGGCAAATGGCGCTTGCCCTCCCGGCGGAGACAGGACAGCCCCATTTTGCGGCGCAGTGGTTTCTGGATTCGCCAGAAAAAATCCGCCGGTCGCTGCCAACGGTCTTCATTCTCCAACTGGTCCACAATTTGGATGAGAATGGCCATGCGTCCCTTGCGGGTCGGGTACTCGAAGCCGCCCCGCAGAGGGACCGGGACATGGAGGTGGCCCGAGGAGCGAGGTTCTCCGGGAAGGAGGGCGCCGTGGACGCCACTCCCCAAGAGACCTCCCCGCTTCAGAATGTCCTGCCCGGACTCGACAAGGACGCCGATGCCAAGGCCATTCTGGATTTTCTTTCCGCCCAATCGCCCATCGAGCGCCTCCGGCTCATGGACCTCCTGGCAACCGTGGCTCCGGATCGGGTCAGGGAAATGGGCGTCGAACCCCTGAAGGCGCTCCTGGCCGATGCCGCGCAGGATCAGAATTTGGCCCTGAATTGGCATCTGACCCGCCACCATGTCGCCCGGGCCACGGGGACGCTCCCGGAACTCGAACAGGAATTTTCCAGGACCTGGGATCACGGCAGGGGGAATCTTCCGGCGGGGGAAATCCTGCTCCAGATGGCCCTGGACGAAAATGCCACGGAGCGCCTGCGGGGACTCGTCACGGAATTTGTCGAATCCCCCATAGCCACGCCGCAGGCGCTCACGGGTTTGGTTCGGACCCTGACGCAACAAGGCCACTTCCCGGAGGCTCTGCCGGTCTTTGCGCGGCTCGACAGGGATGGAATCGTCGAGCACAGCCTGGCGCTTTCCCATGCGGAGGCGCTCTGGAAATCGGGCCACCAAGAGGAATCCCGGAGGATTTCGGAGGCCATCGCCCGGGCCGCCCGTGTGGACCCATCCCTCCGGGTTTCGCTGGCGGCTTTTTATCTTTCGATTGACCACCCGGAGGAGGCTCTCGCCCAATTGGACGCGCCGGATCAGGCCGGGAGGTCGCAGGGGATGCGCGCCACGCTGCGATGGACCGTCGCCGCGCAATTTCTCTCCCGGGGCAGGCGGGAGGAGGCCACCACTCAAGTGCGTCAAGCCCTACGCCTGCCGGGATGCGCTCCGGAAATCGTCGTGGAGGCCGCAGGCGCCCTGGAGGACCTCCCTCCCACGGCCAATCCCTTCCAACTCGGGGATGCCAACCTCCACGCTTTCCGGATCGCCGCCGCGAGAAAATTCCTCAAAGAGGGAAAACCTGGTCCGGCCCTGGATTGGCTCATGGCGGATCCCATCACGGCCCGGAGAGTCGAAGCCGCAGAAATTGCGCGTCAGGCCGGAGATGCCGCGCCTGAAAAATGGGCTGCCTACTGGCGCATGGCGGCGGAGAGTCCCTGGCGGGCGGTCCGTCGGGAGGCGAGGGAATGCCTCTCGGCGCTCAAGCCGCGAAAGCCCGGGATTTCCGATCCTTGAGCATCTGCTCGACAAATCCCGTGTGGTAGGCGCCGCGCCGAAAACCATCGCTCTGCATGAGTTCCATTTGGAAGGGAATTGTCGTCTTGATGCCCGTGATCATGTATTCGCCGAGAGCCCGCGACATCCGATTGATGCAGGCCCTCCGGCTCGAGGCCGTTGCAATGACCTTCGCAATCATGGAATCGTAATTGGGCGGGATGGGATACCCCGCGTAGGCGTGGGAATCTATCCGAACCCCGCGCCCGCCGGGGGCGTAATAGAGCTCGATTTGACCCGGACAGGGCTGGAAATTGCTCTCAGGATCTTCGGCGTTGATCCGGCATTCGATTGCGTGGTGGCGGGGTGTCGCCTTGACCACGTAGTCATTGAGGCGCTCGCCGGCGGCCACCTGGATCTGCTGCTTGACGAGATCGCACCCATAGACTTCCTCTGTGATCGGATGCTCGACCTGGATGCGCGTGTTCATTTCCATGAAATAAAAATTCCCGTCGTCATCCACGAGAAATTCCATGGTGCCCGCATTGTAATACCCTGCCGCCTCCGCGAGACGGATCGAGGCCTTGCCCATGCGGTCCCGCAAATCGGGCGTCATGAGCGGCGAGGGGCATTCCTCGATGATTTTTTGGTTGCGCCGCTGGATCGAGCAATCGCGCTCCCCCAGATGGACAATTTGTCCATGCTCGTCGCCAAAGACCTGAAATTCGATGTGGTGGGGATTGACGATG
>WBZO01007558.1_pt1 | contig 10015 bp, 3 predicted proteins | sample 5204261 | NCBI WGS metagenome assembly WBZO01 (sample SAMN12412400, study PRJNA552823) | activated sludge metagenome | isolation source: activated sludge from anammox sidestream of wastewater treatment plant... | place: USA: North Carolina | collected 2017-09
GGGCGGAACGCTGAGGATGTCCGGCCAGGCCGCCGCGCCGCTCCTGCAGCCGGTCTCCGTGTCGGGCTGGAACCACGACATCATCATCGGGGCAAGCGAATCGGCCCCAGGGTACAGCATCAGCATGGCGGGCTGGAATTTCTATGAGACGGGCCTGGCCGGCGGGACGCAGGGACTGCCGGCCAATTCCGGGGCAACTCCCCGAACGATCACCAGCGTGACCAACCCGAACCTCTCGTTCCAGTTCGCCCCATACACGGGCAACAACGTCCTGTACTTCGACGGGCCGGGCGCCGCGACGCTCACGTTGAACACGCCGGGCCAGTTCCAGTCCCTCGCGTTTCTCGAGACTACGCGGACCATGAGCTGGTACGCGACGCTGAACTTCGCGGACGGATCGAGCACGAACACCAGCACCTGGAGCGACCCCGACTGGACCGCGAACCCCGGCGTGACCGACGCCGCCCTTACCTCGTACGGCCTGAAGAACACCGGCGGCTCCTTCTACAGCAACTACCTGTGGATGGCGGGGCGACAGGTCAACCTCTCGTCCGCGGACCGGGCCAAGACACTCAACTCGATCACCTTCCACACCACCAGCGGGGCCGGCCAGCAACTGGCGATGTTCGCCGTCAGCGGCGCGCCCGTCACCGGCGGTTATGCAACCAGCCAGACCTACGGCAACGCCGTCAACGTCACGGGCGACACGACGGTCGACGTCCGCAACAGCCTGTCCGCCACGCTCGGCCCCTTGAGCATCGGCAGCCGCACGCTCACGGTCACCGGCGATAGCGGCGCGCGCCTCACCATGGGCTCGACGGCGCTCTCCGGCAGCCCGACCTTCAACACGGCCTCGGGCACCACGCTGACGCTGGGCCCCGTGGGCGACGGCGGCGCGGGCTACGGCATCACCAAGGCCGGCGCCGGCACGCTCGTCCTCAACGGCCACAGCACCTACGGCGGCAGCACGGTCATCAGCGGGGGCACGCTGAAGCTGACAGGCGCTACGACCAGCCTGGGCAACCTCATGCCCCTGGGCGACTCGATCACCGACGGCACCTCCTACAACTCGACCCACGCCGGCTATCGCGGCTACCTGTACGACTTGCTCACCGCCGACGGGTACACGTTCACGTACGTCGGCAGCCTGACCGTCAACCAGGACGATCTGCCCGCCAGCCAAAGCCACCACGAGGGGCATAGCGGCTGGAACATCAGCCAGATCACCGGCGGGATCACCGGCTCGAATTGGCTGAACGTGAACCCGGACATCATCACGCTGATGATCGGCACCAACAATCGCGGCGGCGGCGCGGCGGGCGTGCCCAGCGCCATGAACGACTACAGCCAGCTCATCGACGCCATCGCGACGCGAAAACCCGACGCGCTGATCATGGCAGCCCAGATCATTCCCATCCCGGGCCAGGACGCCTTCGTGACGGCGTTCAACTCCGCCCTGGCGAGCCTGGTCAGCACCAAGCAGGCCGCCGGCGTGAACGTCACGCTGGTGGACCTGTACACGGGCTTCCCCACGCCCTATGCCAGCACCATGCCCGACAACCTGCATCCCAGCGACATCGGCTACGCCTGGATGGGCCAGAAATGGCACGACGCCATCGTGGCCAATCTGGGCATTGCCGGTGACAACGGTTTGCCGGCCACCACGGCCGTGCAGCTTGCCGGCGGGGCCACGCTCGATCTGAACGGCGTCAACCAGACCATCGCCTCGCTGGCCAACTACGGCGCTAGCGGCGGCTCCGTGGTCAATAGCGCGGCTGCCACGCCGCTCGTGCTCACGATCAACCCGGCCGCCGGCAGCACCGCCTTCAGCGGCACGGTGACCGACACGGGCCCGGCCGGGGCGATCAGCCTCGTCAAGTCGGGCGCCGGCACGCAGATCCTCTCCGGGGCCAACGCCATCTCCGGCTCCGTCGACGTGAAGGCCGGTATGCTCGCGATGAGCGGCCACGTCGGGCCGGTCACCATCGAGGCCCCCGGCACGCTTTCGGCTGGCGGGTCGCCCGGCCAATTAAACGTCGCCGGGAGCTACGTGCAGGCCGGCACCCTGCTGGCCGAACTGGGTGGAAAGACCCAGGGCGTGACCTACGACTGGGTGAGCGTCGACTACGCCTCGCCTGGTGCCCCCGGCACGGCCACCCTGGGCGGAACGGTCGATGTCAACTTCTACGGCACGTTCGGCCCCGGCGACGTGCAGGTGGGCGACTACTTCGACATCCTCACGGCCGCCGGCGGGATCACCAATGCGGACCTCAGCCAAGTGGCCTTCGACTTCAGCGGCGCCCAGTTGACGACCGCCGCGACATTCTGGAAGGCCGAGATCGTCGCGCTGGGCGGAGGCGCCGAGGCCCTCCGCCTGAGCATCGGCGTCCCCGAGCCCTCCACCTTCGCGCTTCTCGGCCTTGGCTTGGCTGGCCTTTCCGGGTTCCTTTGGCGCCGCCGCCGAAGAAGCTAGACCCTGCTGCAGATGATCGAGGCGGCAACCAAGCCCGGCCGGCGCGGGCGTGCCTGCGTTGCCGTCGGCGCCGACTGCTCACCTTTCAAGCACGATCATCCGGTAGTTCCACCTGGTCATCGGAAAGACCACTTCGCCGCGGTCGATCCTGGCGGACTCTTCTGGGCGCTCGAAGAATGCGGCTTTCTCCACCTCCTTGCCGTCCTTGTCCTTCTGCTTTTCCAGGCGGAAGCCCGTGCGGTGGACCGCATTCTCCACCTTCAGCGTCTCGGGAGGGCCAAGCCCCAGTCTCTGCCAGTCGGGCTTAAGGCGCATCTCGCCTTCCCACGCCGTGTTGTTGTACACGACCATGACCGCTCGATCCCGCAAATTCGGGAACTGCTTCCGCGCTGCCTCGGTATCGCAAAAGTTCTCGCTGCGGATGTACGGGGGCAGGTACTCGAACTTGGGCAGCGACGGCTCGAAGTAGTGCATGAACGTAGCCGCCCGGTTTCCCCAGGGATAGCCCATGTGGTCGTTCGGATCGGTGGCCGCCAGCTTCGACGGCCGAGCGATGTAGAACGAGACGTGCATGTTCTTGTCGGGCAGGGCGACGATGTCCTGCTTCCAGTAGGGCGTGAACTGGTAGATCCAGTGGGAGAGATCGAGCTTCGCGTAGGCATCCTGGGCCCGCTTGCACACCTCGTCCATGGGACCCGGGAAATGCCAGCCGGAGGGATGGCAATCGTGCAGGAGCTCGAGCCCCTGGAACTGGTCGATCACCGCCTCGGGCCCGCCGGCGCCGGCCACCCACGCCGGGTTGATCCGGGCCTGGCCGAGGAACATCACCGGCCATCCCCAGTTGTACCCCATGTACTCCGCGCGGAAGGCCGCCGGGTCGATCAGGCCGCGATACGTCGGCTGCTTTGAATTGATCACCGAGTTCAGGTGTTCACCGTCCCACTGGTAGGTGAAGAACGCCCCGAAGCCCATGTTGAATCCGCCGTTGGATGCCAGACCGATGTTCGCCTCGCGGGCGGCGAAGTGGGGGTTGCTCGAGGTCACGTTGTAGAGCCGCCTGAGCAGGTCGCGGACCTCCAGCGTGGAGCCCCCGCCGGGATTGTCGCAGTAGTGCCCCGTATAGCCGTACTTCTGTTGATAGCGCCAATAGCGCCAGACGAAGTAGTCGCGGAAGCTGTCGGAGGAGGTCGTGGGCGAGACGACCTCCGTTTCCCAGCCTCGCCGCGGGCGCTGGAAAGGGTCGCTCATCCACTCCGCTCCATAGCGACTGAAGTCCTCGGTGCCCGAGGCGTCGACCGCGGTGCAGACGTCGGCGGTCCACACGTAGAGATTGCCGGCCTTCGATCCGCCGCTATAGTAGTCCACTCCCGGATCGGCCGCCGGCATGGCTTCCAGTCCTTTCGGATAGAAAGGCCCGCCGCCGCGCGTGCTCCGCGGACGGAAGAAGGCCGTGCGCGTGAGCTTGGGGCGGACGGGCGTCGCGATGAGGCCGAACTGCACCACGTAGGGCCCGTCGAGCTCGGTGGGCTGGTCGACCAGCACGATCCGCAGCGTGGCCCCCTCCGGAGCAACTTCGACGCGCACGGGCTTGCCGTCGCGCACGTGCAGCGTCGCCTCGCCGGGCAGCCACTGGATGCCGCCATCGCCGTTGCCCAGCCAGACCGGGCCGAGCACTTGCCGATAGCCCTCCGGTTTGAGCGCGCCGACCGCCCCGCTGGCCTTGATCACATCCGTGAACGTCGGGTCCAGGGGGACCTCGATTTCCAGCGAGGCGACCGTGGCCTTTCCTTGCGGGGTCGCGGTCAAGGTGCTCCACAGCAGCCCGTCGTATTCGGCCCAGAAGGCGTGGGTCAGGGCGAGCTGGCCGTCGGCCACCGTGCGCGAGCCCTCCACCCGCGTCCGGCTGGTCTTGGTCCACTCCCGCCGGGCCTCCAGGGCGGCCGAATCCAGCACGGCGCCGCCGGCCGTCTTGAGCACCGCCCGCATCGGGGCGCGGAGCATGGGCGCGGCCAGCGCTGTGATCTGCTCGGGAAAGGGCCCCTTGCCAAAGCGGTATTCCCGCCCCCAGACATGCACCGTTTCCTTGTCGACCTTCATGTCTGTCCAGGGATAAGGCACCACGTCCATGTCCATGTCTTCGCGGCCGTACCGGTTGCCATACCAGGGCGCCTTCGGGTGCTTGGTGAAGTCGAGCTTCTCGCGCGCCAGCACCGTTTCGCCCCGACGGATGGCGACGGCCAGGGCGTAGTCGCCGCACGCGACGCCCTTGGTCGAGTACTCCAATCGCGCCACGTGCGAACCGACGCGGCGGTCCTTCTCCGCGTACGCCACCGCGCCCGCGGCGCTGGCGACTTGCACGTCGACGCGCAGCTCTGCCGCGGGCACGGCGGCGAGCGTGCCCAGGTCGAGGTCCAGCAGGAACTGGTCGTAGTCCGGGCGCTGGGCCAGCCGGACTCCGAACGACTGCTGGAGGTACACCGGCGCGGCAGTCCGGTGGATGATGCTCCCGGCGGCGTCCGCCACCTCGAAGGTCAGTCGCGACGTGGCAAAATCGGCGATCGGCTGGCGGCGGGCGATTGCCTTGCGGCCGCCTGCCGGGAGCGAAAGAGTCTCCTCATAGCGCAGCGCGTCCGTGTCGGTGTAGAGGCGCACGGTGACTTTCTGCTCGGTCGGGGCGGGGTTGGTCACGGTGGCGGAGAGATCGATCTCCCGCTGCCGGATGTTCCCGAGCCGCTCAAGCCGTACCAGCGGCGTCTCCGCGCCGGCGAAACGCAACACGCCCAACGCTGCTTGCGCCGGCGGGGAGCTCCCCAGGTGCAGGCGGTGTACGAGGTCGGGCTGCTCGGGAAGGGGATTGTCTTTCCGCCGCGGCTCCATGCGCCGTGCGGCGACCTCCTTGTCGGCGGCGATGCGCCATCCCCAGGCCCACTGGTCGCGTTCCTGTTTGAGCTGTTGCCACCGCCGCCCAAGCTGCAATCCCCAGCGGTCGCCCGGCGCCGGCGCCGCGGCGCCGAAGGCTGCCAGCGGAATCCTCGCTTCGAACTGCCAGCCGCCCGCGCTGACCGAGCTGGACGTCTGGCATTCCGCTTTCCACTGGGGATCGATCCCCTTGGGGCCCCCGCAGCGCGCGTCGTAGCCGCCGACCGCGTTGGCCAACAACTGGTGCTCGCTCCACGGCCCCGGCTGGCGGTGGTCCTCGGTCTTCCAGTAGTCCGGCGACACGATCATCTCGACGACGTCGTCCGCCGCGACCTTCTCGCCGCGCCCCGTCTGCTCGGAGCGGAGGAACCGCTCGATCACCGACGCAGGGTTGTTCCGCGCCAACTCCGTCAGCTCCCCGCGCAGGGCCACGTAGAGGGACTTCTCGTCATAGCCCAGGTAGAAAGTGCTCTGGTCGGCGGCGATTTCGCCGGTTTCGGCATCGAGCAGGCCGGTGGTTTCCGCCGCGCCCGCCCACTCCTCTTCGTCGAGCTTGCCGTCGATGTGTGGCGCGTTTTTCAGGCGGGGAACGGAGATGACCGGCTGATTGGACCAGTGGCCGTCCTGGCGGTACAGCCGCTTCACCTCCGATTCGGTGAGCACGCGGCCCCAGAGTTTGATGTCGTCGATCAGCAGGCGGCCGCCCGGCAGGAGGGGAGTGCTGCCGAAGCGCAGGCCGCCGATGCCGAGGGCGCCGGTCGTTTCGCCGGCCAGCTTGCCGTTCAGGAATATCCGGTTGCGAGTCTTGCCCTCGCCGTCGCGCTGCCAGGAGACGCCGAGCTGCGTCCACTGGTACTGGTCGAATTGGGGGAAGAAGATGGTGGGGCCGTGCCCGAACAGCGCGACTTCCCCGTACCACTCCCACTTGTAGATCATTCCCCCGCCCATGGAGACGAAAGTGCCGCTTTGCGCGCCCTCGCCCAGGCTCCAGATGTTCCAGTTCGCCAGGCCGCGGAGCCAGAGGCTCAGCGTGCCGCGGTCCGCCAGCGCGTCGGTGACGGCCGCGGGCACGACCACCACGCCGGCCGTGGCCGCGTCGTCCGTGACCAACAGCGCCTTGCCCGTCATGCCTCCCTCGTAGAACTGGGGCGGCTGCGTGGCGAGGCCGCTCCGCTGCGCCGCCCACTTGCACGGCTCGGCCGGGCCGACGTCGGGCTTCAGCCCCCCGTCCAGCGACAGGTGAAACACCGGGCCCGCAGCCCGCGGCTCCGCAGCCCGCAACGCGCTGTGACTGCCGACGAGCACACCATGAACAAAAACAACGCCAACGGCTAGCCGCGTTGCCTCCAAGACTCGTGCAATCATCTTCCAGGCTCCTTGACAGGCTACGGGACGCGAGTTGGTGCTACATTATCTCCCATCGAACGGTAAGCAGCGGGCAGTGGGCATCGCTCCTCGCAGGGCTGGCATGGGCCATTGGTCCGCCACTGCCCGCACCCGCGGGCCGTCGGGCAAAACGATCTCCAGGCACGAGCCAGCGGGAAATGACCCGCCCAGGATCGCCCGAAACATGGACGGCGACGACGCCCGGGGCGACAGAAAGGCGACGGCCACTCTTCGGCCCCCCTCAGGCCGCGCGGCGGCGGACCCGACCGCGGACGAACACAGCCAGCACGCCGCAAGAGCCCAGCAGGACCAACGCGCTGGGCTCCGGCACGGCAGCGACCGACTCCTGAATCCCGGCTGCCAAGGCCAGGTAACCGACCACCCCACGGGTCATGTCCGTAGCGTAGGCGTAGTTCAGGTAGTTGGCCGTGTCCACGGAGTCCGCCGGCTGGTGGTAATACGGGTTGCTCCAGACGTAGCTCTCGATCAACAGGGCGGCCGGCTTGTTCCGCCATTCAAACGGGGCATGGTCGCTCTGGTCCAGGATGCCGCCGTCGATTGCCGTGAGGCCGCCGTACGCGGCCAGGGCCGCCGCCAGCGCGGTCTTCACCGAGTTGGAGGCCGGCCGGCCATAGATCAGGGCGCTTGCGCCGCTGGGGTTGTACGCGATCATGTCCATCGCGACCATGCCGCGGATGTCGTCGGCCGCGTGGCTCGTGGCGTAGGCGTTGCTCCCCACGAGCCCCTGCTCCTCCCGGTCGAAGGCAATGAAGATGAGCGTGGAATCGAAATCATACTGCGAGAGCACCCGGGCGGCCTCGAGCACTCCGGCTACGCCGCTGGCGTCGTCGTCGGCCCCCGGGTTGTTGACCGAGTCGTAGTGCGCGCCGACGATGTAGTAGCGGTTCGGATAGACGCTGCCCAGCCGGGTGGCCACCACGTTGTAGTACGTGTTGCCGCCATAAGTGAACGCGTCGAGATAGGGGGCCAGGTTGAACGCCTGAAAGGCATTGAAGATGTTGGTCCGCGCCAGGTCGTGCGCGGCGCCGAACCCGCGGTCGTCGCCGTAGCGCGTGTAGAGGGTGTCCGTCAAGTACGCCGTGTAGCTGGACTGGCTGACCTGGTTGACGGCGTCCTGAATGGGGTCGGCCAGCACGCTGGGCACGAAGCCCACCACCAAGAGCGACGCCAGGACCATCGAGCGCATTGCGCGGTTCATGAGCTTGACACCTGTCGATTTGGACGGCCCCTGGCCCCTTCTCGCCCCCTAGTCTAATTCGGGCCGTCCGCCACGGCAAGTCGCCTGCTGCCGCGATTGCTCTGCCATTGCCACGCGCCGGCTGATGGGAGGGTGGCCGTGGAAAAGCACCACCTCCAGGGCCGGCGGATCGGGGTCGTCCTTGTTGAGCCGGGCGAGCTTGCGGAAGGCCGAGATAAAGGCCCCCGGGTTGCGCGTCCGTTCCAGGGCGTACCGGTCCGCCTGGCGCTCGTTGCGGCGGCTGACCGCGCAGGAAAGGGGCTCCAGGACCATCGTGAACACGGTCAGGACGAGCATCACGAAAGGGACCGCGTACACAGGCAGAGCGGCGTAGTCCAGCGGGCCTCCCTGGGGCGCGATCCACAGGGCCAGGAGCCGGTCGCACAGCCAGAAGCCCGCGGCGCTGGTGACGATGCCCATCAAAAGCATCTTGTGCAAGTGGCGGTGGACGTGGTGGCCGATCTCGTGGGCGAAGACCACTTCGATCTCGTCGGGCGAGAAGCCGTCCAGGAGCGTGTCGCCCAGCAGGACGCGGCGGGTGCGCCCCAGCCCTGCCAAGGCCGCGTTGGCCTTGACCGTCTCGGCGCTGAGGCCCAGGCGGTAGACCCCTTCGATCGACAGGCCGGTCCCTTGGGCCAGGCGCGCGAGGCGCTCGCTCAGCTCGGGCCGGTCGAGCCGCTCGACCTTGTAGAAGAGCGGGAGGATGACCACGGGCAGGACCTGGCCCAGGACCACGCTGACCACGAAGAAGGCCCCGGCCCCGGCCAGCCACCACCACGGGCCGGCGAAGCGGATGATCCAGAACAGCCCCAGGAACACGGCCACGGCGAAGCCCACGGCCAGGGCCATCTGCTTGGCGTAGCGCCACAGCCAGCCGGCCAGGGTCAGCTTGCTCAGCTTGAAGCGGTGCTCCAGCACGAAGCCCGAATACACGGAAAGCGGAAACGACACGGCCACGTGCAGGGCCATCATCACCAGGAGCAGGGCGGCCAGTCGCAGCGGCCAGTAGCGGTCCAACAGCGCACAGCCCTGGAGCCAGCCGTCGATGGGCCGCGCCAGCGCCAGGGCCATGACGGCCATGAAGGCCAGGTCGATCGCCTTGTCGGCCAGCGTGCAGCACAGGTCCAGCCGGCCGTAGCGCTTGGTCTCCGCCCGCTCGTCGGGCGAAAGCTCCGCGTCGCAGACGGGCGGCGGCGGCTCGGCGGACGGCGGCGGGGAGGGGTCGGCCGGATCGGTCAAGGGGGCGACGGCTTCACAGATGGGAAGGGATTGGGTGCTCGAACTCGAAGTTGGCGATCGACTCCCGTCCTCACGTCCTACTTCCCGATCATCTCCTTGCGGACCTTTTCCAGGTCCACTCCCAGGACTTCCTTGGCCAGCTTGGCCAGGGTGGCCGGGTCGGCGTGGACGTGGACCGTGCGGTGGTAGTGGGTCAGGGAGCCGCCCTTCTTGAGCTCGGCGGCGGGCGAGAGCGACTCGATCTCGTAAAACTTGCCCATCTGCGGCTTGCCGCCCCCGGGCGGGCCGTCGTTGTACGAGTTCATCACGTCCCCCTGGTACGGCTCCTTCTGCGGCACGACCCACATGTTGTTCATGTAGGGGACCTTGGTGGGGTCGTCGGGCATGGAGAACTGCACCAGCGTCAGCACTCCTCCCTCGAAGTCGATCGACCCGGCCACGTCCCTCGCCCGCCGCTGCGACGTGCCGATCTTCGAGCGGCAGTTGCCGTCGGCCATGAAGAGGATGGCCTCGGGCGTGACCTTCAGGCGCTCGGGAGGTATCTGGCCGAAGTAGTCCGATTGCACTACGGGGCCAAGCTCCTTCTCGCTCCCCTTCTTGTAGGGCACGATGACCACGGTCTGCGGCGAGGCGTTCATCATGCCCAGGATCCACACCGACACGAGCCCTTTCTCGCGGGTCATCGCCGCGCCCTGGTTCGTGAGCGTGTTGGCCGTCTCATAGCCGACCATCTTCACGCC
>WBZO01007559.1_pt1 | contig 10015 bp, 7 predicted proteins | sample 5204261 | NCBI WGS metagenome assembly WBZO01 (sample SAMN12412400, study PRJNA552823) | activated sludge metagenome | isolation source: activated sludge from anammox sidestream of wastewater treatment plant... | place: USA: North Carolina | collected 2017-09
GACAACGGCATCGCGCCAACCGTGATCGACCTGAACGTGGACGCGGTGCGCCAGCTCCGTAGCGACGGCGTGGACGCGGTGTACGGCGACGCGACACGGACAGAGACACTGGAAGCCGCGGGCGTGTCCACTGCCGGCATCCTGATCCTGGGATCGGCCGGCATGGCCAACAGCACGGAGGTGATCCGGGCGGCCCGGCGGATGAACCCGGCCGTGCGCGTGCTCGCCCGCGTGGCCTACCTGCGCGACGCCCCGCCGCTCGCCGAGGCCGGCGCGACGAGCGTCTACTCCGGCGAAGGAGAAGTGGCGCTCGCCTTCATCGAGGACATCCTCGACCACCTCGGTGCCACGGCGGAGCAGATCGACAGGGAGCGGGAACGTGCGCACGGGGAACTGGTCCGCGGCATCTGATCGGCCCGTCAGGGGCGGGGCCGGCAGGGCGGGTGGACTGCCTGCGGCGCTGCCGTTCCGCTCCGGTATCATCGGCCGCATGCGGGTTGCCCTCATGCTGCTGCCCCTGCTGCTCGTCGCTTCCGGCGTATCGCTGCGTGCCCAGTCGGGCCCGGGCACGCTCGAGGGCACCTGGGACTTCGCCACCCTCACGCCGCTCGAGCGCCCGGCCGAGTTCGCGGGTCGTGCCACCATCACCGACGCCGAAGCCGCGGCCTGGGCCAGCCAGAACATGGAGCGGAACAGCCGCGACCGGCGCGACGGGGGCGCCGCGGTGGACGTCGCCCGCGCGGTCAACGACTACTGGTTCGACCGTGGCACCGCACTCGCGCCGCGCAACGGCCAGCGCATGACGTCGCTCGTCACCGACCCGGCTGACGGGCGGCTGCCGCCGCTCACCGCCCAGGCGCAGGCGAGGCTCGCGGCCGGCGCTGCGGACAACCGTGCGCATCCTGCCGACGGGCCGGAGAACCGGTCGCTGCAGGAGCGCTGCCTCAGCTTCAACGCCGGCCCGCCGATGCTGCCGGGTCCCTACAACAACATGGTCCGCATCCATGAAATGCCGGGCTACGTCGTCATCTACAACGAGATGATCCACGATGCCCGCATCATCCCGCTCGACTCCCGCCCACGCCCGCCTGCAACCGTCCGCCGGTGGCAGGGCGAGTCGCGCGGGCGCTGGGAGGGTCGGACGCTGGTGATCGAGACCACCCACTTCACCTCCAACGTGAACGTGCGTGGCGGCGACGCGCAACTGCGGCTGGTGGAACGGCTCACGCGGGTGGACGACAGGACACTGGAGTACGAGTTCACCGTCGACAACCCGACGGCCTATACGCGCCCGTGGACCGCCGTGCTGCCGATGCAGCGCACGGACGACCCGATGTTCGAGTACGCCTGCCACGAGGGCAATCACGCCCTCGAGGACATCCTCCGCGGCGCGCGCTACCAGGAACGGAACCGCTAGACCCAGCCCTGCCCCGGTCAGCCCGTGGTGGCGGGCGGCCGCGGCGCCGCAGCCGCGATGTGCGCGAGCAGGGCGTCGTTGAAGTGAAGGCCGCCGAGACCCACCGGTGGCTTCGGGATGGGCGGACCCTCGATGGGCACCGGCTGGATGGCCGGCGGGTGTTCCTCGTCGCCCCCCTTCCGCTGGAGGGCGTAGTCGATCTCCTTCAGCACCCACGTGGAGTCGGCTGCAGACGACGACCAGAACAGCAGGAACACATCGCACGTGTCGATCTCGCGGTACAGCGCGCGCTCCCATCGCTCGCCCGGATCGAGATCGAGCACATCCTGGAACACCGACATGCCCGCGATCTTGAAGGCCTGCACCCGCTTCAGCACTTCTGCACGGTCCCTGGACGAGTACGAGACGAACGCCCGGCGGTAACGCGCCGCGTTCACCTCGTGCACCGCGGGTGCCGGTATCGAGGCGGCGTCCGGAGTCACCTTCAGCGTGAAGCGCAGGGTGCCGACCGGGATGCCGCCGACCGCGAAGCGCACGCGCGCGACGACGCTGGATGGCGCGAAGGTGGCGGGAACCGACACCTCGAACTGGACCGAGGCGACATCCCGCCGCCAGATGAGGACCGCATCCGGCTCCTCGACGATCAGGCCTGGCACTTCGAGCCGGATGTCGACGCGGGTGTCGGGCGCCAGCGTGAGGTCGAGCGAACGGCGCCCGCGCAACTGCGCGGTGTCGTCGGCCTGGCGTGCCTGCGCTGCCGCGGTCGCCTCGGCGCCCACAGGATGGAGGAACACCTGCACCAGGAAGACGCTCGCGGGCGCGACCGCGGTTGGACCGTACACCGCCGCGTCCACGCGCTCGGTGCCGTGCGGTGTCGCACCGCGTCCACCTGGCGGCGCTTCGTCGACGGCTGCCTTTACGGCGCGCTCCGCGGCCGATGGCGCGGGCGGCGCGGCCGCCGCGGGCTCGGTCCGGTCCGTGGGCTCGCCCCAGTCGATCGGCGCCCCGGCAATCTCGAATCCGCCGCCGATCCCGGCGTCCACTGAAGCTGCGCCCCCCTCCTGTGCCCCCGCTTCGACGCCGAGCACCTCGTCGGCCGACGCGCCTGACGGCGCGGGTGACAACCCCCGCCCGGCCGGCGCGGCAGGAGGCATCGCGGCGCTCGTCCGTTCCAGCCGCGCGTGCGTCCGGTGGTGCGCCACGCGCACGGCTCCGTCGGGAAGGTGACCGTCCAGCAGTGCACCGAGCGTGACGGTCCCGTCCACGACCACTGACAGCGTCGCGATCTCCAGGCGGGCCGCTGCCGACCTGACGACGCTGACAAGGTAGCGGGCGGATGCGGGCTGCAGGCCTTCACCCAGCGCGCCCATCAGCTCTGGGTCGTCACGGCGGCTCCGAAGCACGGCCAGCGCCGACGACGCGGCCGACGCATCGTCGGAGCCCTCGCCGAATGCCCAGGCAAGCATCGCATCCACCGGAACCTCAGCCGGAGTGGGGCTGCCGGCGTGCCACGTGGTCCACGACGCCGGCTGGAGGAGACCGTCAGCGGACAGGGCCGCCGCGTAGGCCGCATGCCACGTCTCGGGCCCGGCGCCGGCGGCAGCATCCGCGGCGCGCTGCGCCAGCGCAAGGCGCTCGACCGCGGTCTCGCGTTGCCACGCGTGGACGCCTGGTCCGAACACGACCACATGCGGTCCCACGACGGCGAACTGCAGCGTGCCGGTGGCGAATGGCGGGAACGCCGTGCCGAACAGGTCCAGGTGGACGACTTCGATTGACAAGGGCGCCGGGTCGTTCACGCGAGTCCTCCGGGGAACCGGTCGAGCAGGATGCAGGTCGTCCGGGTCGATCACCCGGCCGCTCGCGAGACTCTAGCACGCACCCGGCGGGCCTGGTGGGCGCCGCGATACCCTGTAGGCATGGCCGCGCGCCCGACGCCGATGCTGGCGCTCTCCGCACCAACACTGCCTGAAGGTCCGAACTGGTCGTACGAGGTGAAGTGGGACGGCTACCGCGCCCTTCTGCTCAAGGCGGGCGACCACATCACGCTGATCTCGAGGCGCGACGCAGACCTGACCCGTGCGTACCCCGCCGTGGTGGCGGCCGCGCGGACGCTGCACCCGCAGGCGTGCCTGCTCGACGGCGAGATCGTCGCGCTCGACGCAGACGGTCGGCCTTCCTTCCAGGCCCTGCAGCACCGGAGCCAGGCCGCGTCGTTCGTGATGGCGTACTACGCCTTCGACATCCTCGAACTCGATGGCACGCGCCTCCTGTCGCGCCCCTTGAGCGAGCGGCGTGTCACGCTCGCATCCACGGTGCGGGGCAGCCGCGTCCTGCTGTCGGAGCCGCTTCCGGGATCGCCAGCGCAGATCGAGCCACTGGTCCGGAGCTTCGGTCTCGAGGGGGTGGTGGCAAAGCGGCTGGACTCGCGCTACGAGCCTGGCGAGCGGTCGGGCGCCTGGCTGAAGGTGAAGTTCCAGCGGCGGCAGGAATTTGTCGTGGGCGGCTTCCGACCGGATGGCACGTCGGTGGACGCCCTCATCGTCGGCTATCGGGACGACGGGCGATGGCTGTCCGCCGGCATCGTCCGTGCCGGACTGACGCCGCGCCTGCGCCGCGAGCTGTTCGGCTTGCTCAGCGCGCGGGGACGCCACGAGTGCCCCTTCGCGAACCTGCCCTCGCCCAGGAAGGGCCGCTGGGGAGAAGGCATCACGGCCGAAGACATGGCCGCGCTCAGGTGGGTCGTTCCCGAGGTGGTGGTCGAGATCGCCTTCACTGAATGGACGGCTGGAGGGAGCCTGCGACATGCCGCGTTCGTGGGCCTGCGGACCGACAAGGCGCCGGGCGAGATCGGCCGCGAGGACTGACACGCCACCTCCAGGGCCGCCCCGGATCCGGCGTAGACTCCGGGAATGATCGATCAGCCGGGACCGCCCGACCCCACAGCACCTTCGGCCGACCGTGAGAGTGATGCGCGGCAGGCCTTCCGGAACAGGGTGGGCGACGCGCTTCGCTATGTGAGCTCGGCGCTCGAGGCTCCCAGGCTCGCGTGCGAACTGCTGGGAGAGTTCCTCGGCGTGAACCGGGTGTGCTTCGGCGAAATCGAGGGCGAGGACGTGGTCTTCCGGGGATCCTGGGAGCACGACGTGCCTCCACTCCCCCCACGCCTCGCCTACGCCGCGTACGGCCGCACGCTCGTCGACGCCTTCATCCGTGGCGAAACTGTCGTCATCGACGACGTGATGACCGACCCGCGACTGAGCGAGGTCGACCGGCTGCAGTGGATCGCGGCCCGAATCCGCTCAACGGTCGGGACGACGCTGCTCGATGACGGCGTGTGGGTGGCGGGATTCACGGTGCAGTCGAGCGACCCGCGCCACTGGAAGCCGAGTGATGTGGCGCTCATCCGGGAGACTGCCGAGCGGGCATGGGCGGCGCTGCAGCGCGCGCGGGCAGAGGAGGCCCTTCGCGAGAGCGAACGACGCCTCTCCGTGATCTTCGAAACCCTGCCGGTCGGCGTCGGGCTGGTGAAGCCTGGCGGCACCGTCGTCCTAGCAAACCAGGAGATGATGCGCTACCTGCCGAGCCGGACGGTCCCGTCCCGCGACCCGGCCAACCAGGGACGCTGGCGCGGCTACCACCCCGATGGCCGGCGGATCGAACCTGGGGACTATCCGTCTGCGCGGGTCCTGCGGGGAGAACGGGTGGTGCCCGGCGTCGAGTTCCAGTATCTGCAGGAGGATGGAACCGAGGTGTGGACGCGCGTGGCGGCGCTGCCGGTGCCCGATGCCGACGGTCACGTAGCCGAGGTCGTGGCGGTCGTCACCGACATCGATGCCCTGAAGCGCACACAGGAGGCCCTGCGCGAGAACGAGGCGCGGCTCCGGTCACTGCTCGAGACACTCGAGGAGCGGGTGCGCAGCCGGACCTCGGAACTGGCCGGGGCCAACGCGGCCCTGCAGGGCGAGGTGCAGGTGCGGCAGGCCGCGGAACTCCAGATCAAGGCCCTGTTCCGCCGCCTCGTGTCGGTGCAGGAGGACGAACGGCGGCGCATCGCGCGCGACATCCACGATCAGCTCGGGCAGCCGCTGACGGCGCTTCGGCTCAAGCTGGAACTGCTGCGCAACGACGCCCGGCTGCCGGCCGACCTGGTCGAACTGGTGGAGCGCATCCAGCGGGTCTCGTCCGAGATCGACATCAGCGTCGACGCGATCACCTGGCAACTGCGGCCGGCGGCCCTCGATCACCTCGGGCTGTCGGCGGCGCTTGCGAGGCTGGCGGAGGGCTGGAGCCGCCGGTTCGGCCTGGCGGCGGAGTATGGGTTCGCCGGGTCCGAGCCTCCGCCGCACGCGCCCGAGATCGACGCCAACATCTACAACATCGCGCAGGAGGCGCTGCACAACGTCTACAAGCACGCGCAGGCCACCCATGTCAGCATCCTCCTGCAGCACATCGGCGATGCGCTGCAGCTCACCGTCGAGGACGACGGAGTCGGGTTCGACGCAGCGACGGTCGTGCAGGACGGCAAGGATCGGCTCGGACTCGCGGGCATGCGGGAGCGGGCGGCTCTGGTCGGCGGTACCCTCGAGGTCGAGACCTCGAGGCACGGCACCACCGTGCTGGTGCGCGTGCCGCTGGGCGCGCCGCGGCCCGCCGAGGGCGGGGTGTAACCCGCGGATTGCCCCTGCGAAACGCAATGTCCGATCGGCCGGTCGCCGCTATACTGCTGCGACTGTCGGCCGGGTGACGCCGTTCCCCGAGCCGGCGCCGACATGCCTGACGTCGGGCCGCCCCCGGCACCGACCGTTTCGAGGAGGCCAGCGCCATGAAATGGGTGACCACTGCCAACGTCCACTTCGACCGCGTTGCGTCGCCGTGGCTGATCAAGCGGTTCATCGACCCGCAGGCCGAGTTCGTCTTCGTGCCGCGCGACCAGGTGAACACGCGGCCGGCTGACGCCATCCCGCTTGCGATTCCCGGCACCGAACTGGGTCCTCACGACGAGAACGGCACGACCTTCACGAAGCTGGTGAAGAAGTACAAGATCACCGACCCTGCCATCCTGCACATGGCCCAGGTGGTGGAGAAGGGGGTGAAGTTCGTGCTCGAGGGCTACCGCCCGGCGATCACGGACCGCGACGGTCAGATTGGCGTCGGGTTCCTGGCCTTCTCCGATGGCATGGTGCTGCACAAGTCCACCGACCAGGAGCGGCTCGACGCCAGCTACATCGCGTACGACGCGCTCTATGCGCTCTTCAAGGCGAACAAGGGGCTGGTGCTTGCCGCGCGCAACGACGGCGGCGCGTCCGAGCCTGGCGGGAGGGCGTGATGAGCGACACCACCTCGGGCACCGTGTCACGGCGCGGCTTTCTCGGGCGCACGCTCGCGGCGGCTGCGGCGCTGCCGCTCGCGTCGGCAGGGCTTGCGGCCGACGGCGCCGCCGCGGCGACAGCGGCCGCGGCATCCGGCTATCGAAGCCTCACCGCGGCGGAGGCCTCGATCACCGAGGCGCTCGTGAACGCGCTGTGCCCGGCCGACCACCTCACGCCTGACGGCGTGACCAGTGGCCTGGCGGCCTTCATCGATGCGCACCTGGCTGGTGCCATCGACGCCGGCGTCCATGGCCAGCGCGAACTCTTCAAGGCGGGCCTGGTGGCTGCCGATGCCGCCTGCCGACGCGCGCACGGCGTCCCGTTCGCCGGGCTCCCGGCGGTCGAGGCCCGCGCGTTCCTCAGCGCGATCTCGACCGGCGAGGTGGCCGCGGACTTCCCGCTCGCGGCGTGGCGTACCGAAGTGGTCGACCCGCTGCTGACGCAGGCCTGCTTCTCGGGCGACATCTACGCGGCCCACGACGGGCGCATGTTCTGGAAGCTGTTCGGCTGATACCACGTCATCTTCGCTAAGATGACCGCCTCATCCGTCGCATCACCTGCGGCCGATTGTGGAGGCGCTCGTGAGGTCATCTCCGTCCATCCTCGTCCGCTGCCTGTCCCTGGTGGCGCTGCTGCTCGCGTCGGCGTGCAGCACGCCTCCACCCCAGGCCAACCCCCTGAACCAGGCGTTCGCTGTCGGCGAGCCGATCACCGCCGAGCGGCTCGGTGCGGAACTCGCCGCCCGCGCCGGGCGGAACGCCGCGCAGGATGTGGCGTACCTCGTGGCCGGCGCCATGATCTCGCGGTGCGACGACCCACGTGACGGCTTCATCTCCACACCAGCCGAGCGCACCTGTCTTGCCGCGCTGAGCCTGGACGATGCCTGGCAGGCGAGGCTGGACGGCATGCTCGGCACACCGCCCGCCATCTCGGAACCGGGCTGGCTCAGCACCCTCCTCCTGATCGCGGCGCTCCTGCTGGCCCTCCCGTGGGCAGTCGACCGGTCGGTCCGGATCACCGGCTGGCGCCTGCGCCAGTTCACCACGGGCAAGTGGTTCCGGCTGCATCCCCTCGTCCAGCTCCTCGTGGCGGTCGTAGCCGGTGGGATCGTGTACGGCGCGGCGCTGCTGACCCTCCTCGCACTGAATGTCCAGTGGAGCGAAGCGGCGGCACCGCTGCACCGCCTGGTCGACCTCTATCACCTCGCCACACCGGAGATCCGCCTGCTCGGCGTTGTCGCCGGGCTGGGGATCCTCTACGTCTGGTTCGGCATGGTCGATGCCTCCCGTCGTATCCGCGGGCTGGTGGGTGCGCCGGGCCCGGCCAGTGCGCCCGCCGCCGCACGCCGGAGCCCGCGCAACATCGTCATCTGCTGCGACGGCACCGGCAATCGGGCGGAGGCGGTCGATGGTGGCCGTCGTGCGGTGTCGAACGTCCGCAAGTTCTTCGAGGTGGCCAAGTCCGACGTGGAGTCCGAGTGGCAGCAGGACAAGTGGTACGACGACGGCGTGGGGACCGGCACGTCGGGCGAGAGCAAGAAGTTGTCGACCCTCGAGAAGCTCGGTGGCTGGCTGGCGGCCAACACGCCCGCGAAGGTGCTGGGCGTCCTTGGCAACATTCGCGCGATTGGCGAACTCGCCTTCGGCATCGGCATCACGGAGAACATCACGCAGGGCTACGCGCAGCTCGTGCGCATGTACCAGCCGGGCGACCGGATCTTCATCGTCGGCTTCTCGCGCGGCGCCTACACGGCCCGGTGCATCGCCGACGTGATCGACGACGTGGGGCTGCTGCGGCAGGAGCACGTCCGCTTTGCACCCGACATCATCCAGCTGTATCGCTACCGCCAGAGTCCGGATGAGGCGGTGACCGTGCGGCCGGAACTGCTGCACACCGGCGTGCAGATCGAGTTCCTGGGGCTCTGGGACACCGTGGCGTCGCTCGGGGTGCCGCTCTGGGGCTGGTCGTTCTCCATCTTCAAGCTGTGGAGCAATGCCGGCTTCGGCGTGACGTGCATCCGCAACTGCAAGGTGATCCGACACGCGCTGTCGATGGACGAGCAGCGCTCGCAGTTCTTCCCGACACTGTTCGACGAGGCCACGCCCCAGCCCGGGCAGAGCATCGAGCAGCGCTGGTTCCGCGGCTCGCATGCCGGCGTTGGCGGAGGCTATGCCGACACGTCGCTGTCCGACATCGCGCTCGGCTGGATGATCGAGGAGGCGCGAAGGTGCGGGCTCATCCTGCACGACGCCTGGGACCGGACCGTGCTGAAGCGGACCGACCAGGACTTCTATCCGAACCCGATCGGCCAGGTGATCACCGAACTCGAGCGGCAGAAGGCCTGGCGGGTGAGCGGTGCCTGGCCCCGCTGGCATTCGTGCGAGCGGCAGGGAAGCCGGGGTTACGGCGTGCTCGACGGCACCGTGCTGGAGCGGGCCGACAAGGCCGCGTCGATCCGTGCGCAGGATGCGCCGGTGGGCACCGACGAACTGGTACGGCTGGAACCCGGCGGTCGTGCAACGGTGCGGATGTACGGTCAACTGGGATGGAACCGCACCGGAGTGGTGCTAGAGCGGGGCGAGACGTACCGCATCACCTATGAAGGCGGTGTGTGGCAGGACAAGGAGATGCCCTGCTGCGGTCCCGCCGGGCAGGATGCCGCCGGCGCGGGAGACCTGCGCCGCTTCCTCGGCTGGGGGAGGCGGGTGAAGACCGCGCGCTGGATGGAACTGATCGGTCACGTCGCCCACCCGCGCGAGTGGCCGAACGTCGAGCGTGGCGGCCTGCGCCTGCTGTACTACCTGCTCTTCCGGGAACCCAGGGAGCTGACCCGCTCGCTCATCCCGTTGGGACGCCACCTGAAGGCCGTGGGCGACGCCGTCGATGTGACGGTGGACGCGCCTGCCGGCGTCCTCCACGGGTATGCGAACGACTGGTGGCTGGCCTACGACAACAACAGCGGCTGCGTGACCCTGTCGGTGCAGCGCCTCGACGACACGATGCCGCCGCTGGCCGACCGCTATGTCGTTGCTGCGGATGGCGGGGTGCTCGACGGCCAGGGGAAACCGGTCGGGCTGTGAGTGGGAGTACGATCGGCTGCAGGCCGTGACCATGACCGAGACCGGTGCGATGGAGTGCGACGACGCGTTCGTGCAGGCGTTCGAGGCGCAGACGCTGCCGAAGGAGTTCTTCACGCACGCCGGCCACGTGCGGGCGGCGTGGTGGT
>WBZO01007560.1_pt1 | contig 10014 bp, 12 predicted proteins | sample 5204261 | NCBI WGS metagenome assembly WBZO01 (sample SAMN12412400, study PRJNA552823) | activated sludge metagenome | isolation source: activated sludge from anammox sidestream of wastewater treatment plant... | place: USA: North Carolina | collected 2017-09
ACGCCCTCGCCGGTCCGGTCGCGGTGCCGAAGTCCGAGGATCGACATGAACAGCCCGGCGGCCGCGGAGATGCCGTCCGGATGGTGCACCGGCGTGATCGTCGAGAGGTCGCAGTCCGGGTGTTGAGGATCTGCTGTCCCTCCGCCGCATGCAGGTCCAGGGTGATGCCCCGCTTAGGCGGTTCACGGCGAGGAAGGCGGCGCTGCGGTTCCAGGGCTCGTCGCCCGGGTCGCCCCGGATAGCCGGCGGCACCCGGGCAGCGGCCGCTCGAGACGAAGACCTTGCGCCCGACGAACGGCTCGAGCGGGATGCGACCAACGCCCCGGCGAGCCCTACTCGCCGAGCGCGGCGAGCCGACGTTCGATCTCCTCGATCTCAGCTCGCAGGCCCTGGAGCTGGTCCCGCAGGTCTTCCTTTTCTTCTTCGCGGCTCGGGCGCCGCTCGTAGCGCGGGCGCCACATCGGCGGTGCATACGGATACCAGTGAGCTCGGTTCTCCCAGCAACATGAATGCCATCCACAGTGCATGGCGGCCTCCCTCGTCAACGGTCTCAGCCCAGCGTCGTCGCGTGGACAAGGCATGCCAAGGAGCCATGATGCCCCGATGCTCGGGACCTTCGTCCGCTACTTCCAGGTCAGGACCTGCGTACTGCGGAAGCCGCCCGCATATGCTCCGGGGGCGACGACAGACGTAATTCCGTTGAGGGACCAGTCTGATGGACACCTTCGCCTGGATTGTCCTCGGTGGGCTGGCGATGTCCTTCATCGCCCTGAGTGGTGCGATCACGCTCGTGCTCCCTCCGGGCTGGCTCGACCGCCTGATCAACCCTCTCGTCGCCGTCGCTGCGGGTTCACTCTTCGGCGGAGCGCTCTTCCACCTGCTCCCGGAGGCGATCGACCACCTCGGCAACGAACTCCCGGTCTTCGGCTCGTTCGCTGCCGGCTTTGTCGCCTTCTTTCTGCTGGAGCAGTTCCTCCACTGGCACCACTCGCACCGCACGATTCAGGAGCATGAGCCACTCGGCTATCTGATCTTGCTCGCCGATGGGCTCCACAACCTGCTTGGCGGCATCGCGGTCGCGGGCACGTTTCTCATCGATGAGCGCGTGGGGATCGTCACGTGGTTCGTCGCCGCGGCACACGAGGTGCCGCAGGAGCTGGGCGACTTCGGCATCCTCGTCAGCCGCGGGTGGAGGAAGCAGCAGGCCCTCCTGTTCAACCTTCTGTCAGGCCTGACGTTCTTGGTCGGCGCGCTCATCACCTACGCGGTTTCCGGCGCACTCGATGTCGACTGGCTGGTCCCGTTCGCGGCGGGGAACTTCCTCTACATCGCCAGCAGCGACCTCCTGCCCGAACTGCGACAGCCATTGGGGTTGCGAGAGAAGCTGTCACTGACGGGACTCTTTGCCGTCGCGTTGGTCGCCCTCTACCTGCTCGCGACCATCGAGTTGTAGCGGCACGACACGTTGGACACCGGGGCCGAGGAAGGCAGCCACAGGAGCTTGGCTGGCTCACGATCGAACCGCGGAGTACATGAACGCCGACGTCGGGCGCTGGCCCGGCCGCTCGGCTGGGTGATCGCGGTCCACCTGGGACTGGCCTGCCTTCAGTTCACCGCGGCCTGGGTGACGGACAGTGCCGGTGTCACGGCAAGCGCGGTCCATGTATCCATCGGCCTCGCCGCGCATGCATCCGCCCTCGGTGGGATCTGGCTCAGTACACGCCCGGCGGATCGGCGACACCCCTACGGCTATGAGCGCTTCGAGTCGCTGAGCGCCCTCGTCATCGGCATGCTGCTGCTCGCATCGGTCGCGTTGATCGGGCTCGTCGCCGGTCCGCGGCTCTACCACCCGGAACCCATCCAGCAGGCTGGATGGGGGACGGCGTTGATGCTGGCATCCGCAGCGGCGAACGCGGCCCTGTTCGTACTCGTGCGGGAGCAGGGCCGACGCCTGTCCAGTCAGATCCTGCGCTCCGAGTCCGTCCATGCGCTCGCGGACGCCGCTGCTTCGGTGGCGGTCGTCATTGGCCTCGCCGCCAGCAATGCCGGGCTCCTCCGGCTCGACCCGGCCGTCGCGCTCGGACTCGCAGCGGTGGTGGCCTGGCGCGCATGGTCGGTGGTGCGCACGGCCGCCGCCGGGCTCATCGACGTCACGCCCGTCGACGTCGAGGTGCTTCGCCAGGTGGCGATGTCCGTCCCGGGCGTTCTCGACTGCCACGCCGTTCGCTCCCGTGGAGCGTCCGGATGGCTCCGGGTTGACCTCCACATCCACGTCCCTCCTGACATGACAGTCCGAGAGGCCCACGCGATCTCGGGCGAGGTGGAGCGCACGCTCATGGAGCGGGTCGAGGGGATCGTTGAGGTGCTCGTACACGTGGGAGCTCAGTCCGTATGACCCGACATACTGAGGACATTCGGGCCCGGCCCGGTGGAGGGGAGTGCATCACCATGTAGGTACAGGGCCCGACCCTGCCGTGACCGGTCACGTGGCCGACCGCTCTGCGACCGGCGCGTCCAACACGGTCCGATTCCATCGAGGGAGGACTTGCCATGACGGGTAGCAACACCGACGAGGCGGCGGGCGGAAGGACGGAGGGAGCGTCCAGAACGCGCGGACTGGAGCGCGTGCTCGCTGACACGTACACGCTCTACCTCAAGACGCATAACTTTCACTGGAACGTGACCGGACCCCGTTTCCGTGAGCTCCACCTGATGTTCGAGGAGCAGTACAACGAGCTGTGGCTGGCGACCGACGCCATCGCGGAACGCATCCGCGCCCTCGGGGAGTACGCGCCCGGAACGTACCGGGAGTTCGCGGCCCTGACCTCGCTCTCGGAGCCTGAAGGTGTTCCCTCGGCGGAGGCCATGATCGCGGAACTGCTCCAGGGCCACGAGACGGTCGCTCGCACGCTCCGGGAGGCGTTCGCGCCGGCGGAGGCGGCGGGTGACCAGGTCACGATGGACCTGCTGACACAGCGCCTGAACGTGCATGAGACCACCGCGTGGATGCTGCGCAGCATGGGTTCGTAGGCGACGCATCACCCAGCGGTCGCGTCGACACCACGGGTGAACGGGGGTACGGAGCGGTTCGCTCCCCGCCGGCGGCCCGAAGCACCGCTCAGCACGGTGGGGAGTGCGCCGCAGTCGCGACAGATCGACCGTCACGGGAGGTGCGACAGGTGCCCTCGAGCGCGAACCCCTTCGATCAGGACGCCACGAGCGCGCAGGCGTACGACGCCTGGTAGGACACACCGCTGGGGCGGGCGATCCTCGAGCACGAACCGCGCGGCGTCGCCGAACTCCTGCACGGTGCACCGCGCCCCTGGCTTGACCTCGGCACTGGCAGCGGGCGCTTCGGCGCGGGAGCCGGCGCGGACATCGGGCTCGATCCCGCTCCCGAGCTGCTCCGGATCGCGGCTCGGAGGATGCCGTCGCTCGTCCGCGGCGTCGGTGAGGCGCTCCCGTTCCGCGAGGAGAGCATCGGCGCCGTGCTCACCGTCGCCGTCGTCGAGTTTCTCCCCGACCCACAGACCGTCATGCACCAGATCGCGCACGCCTTGCGGCCCGGAGGCCGCATGGTGGTCGGCTTCTTCCCCCGAGAGGGTGCATGGGCCCGGTTCTACGAGGAGCAGGGGCGGCGACCGGTTCCGCATTCCGGAACGCCCGCTTCCTCTCGGTCGAGGAGGTGGGCGCCTGCGGCGAGCGCGCCGGCTGTGCGCTCGCGAGGGTGCGATCAGCCCTGTTCGAGGCTCCGGGAGCCATACCCAGGAGGCCAGTAGTGGCCGGGCGAACGCCCGACGCGGGATTCGTCGCCGCGGAGCTGGTGAAGCCGGGCGGACCGAAGGAGTAATGGGCGATGTCCGATCTCGCAGCCCAGGTCAGTCTGTATCCACTCGGAGACGAGGACCTGTCACCCCGGATCGATCATGTGATCGAGGTCTTCCGCACGCACCCGCTCAGCGTCGAGATGGGGCCGATGAGCACGCTGCTGGCGGGTGACGAGGTCGCGATCTTTGAGGCGCTCCGCGAAGCAGCCCGGGTGGCGAGCGACGGCGGGAAGATGGTCATGGTGGTTACCCTTTCCAATGCCTGCACCGTCGGAGGCTGACCGATCCAGGAGACTCCGGACGCGGGTGGGCCGCCCATAGATCGGAAGCCCCCGCGCGGGCCGGGCGTCCCGAGGAGCACAGAGCGTGGAGGCCGTATGGAACAGGACAGCGGTTGGATCGAGATCCTGGACCCGGAGACGAATGGCGAGGTGGCGCGCGCGCACCTGATGATTGAGCGGCCCTCCATTGGCGGGTCAGACTGGGAAGGTAGCCTCCTCTCCGTGCACTCCGTCACGGGCGACACGCTCGCCTCGGGCCGGTACCTCGTGCGCTTCGAGTCCGGCGGCCAGGTGTGCTGCATCGACGTCGACGGCGAGGCTGAGCCACCGCGCGTCAGGGGGCGCGAGTTCCCGGCCATCCTCAAGGAGCTGCACGCCTCCGATTGAGGCCCGCTCTCCACCGCCGCGGTTGCATGCGAGGAGCGTGAGCCATGGACAGCCGCCGGGGTGAGTCGGGCCAGGAACCGCGGCGCACGTCGCGCCTGGAGAAGGGGGCGGCAGAGCTTGGCGGCCTCAACCTCCTTCTGTGTGAGAGCCCCCTGCCGCCGATCCCGGCGGCCACGGAGGCCGCCGCAGCGGAGCTGCCGCGGAGCAACCACTACACGGAGGCCTACTCGGCCCCGCTGCGACGGTTGCTCAGCGAGCAGGAGGGGGTCCCGGAGTCCCATCTCCACATCAACGCCGGCTCGGAGCTCATTCTCCGCCAGCTGTTCGACCGGCTGGGCCAGTCCGTGCACCTGCTCACGCCGACGTATCCCCTGTTCCCCGAGATCGCCGCGCGGTTCACCGAAACGCCGCTCCTCCCTGAACGGGAGTTCGACCTCGACCTGTCGGAGATCGTGGTGCCGCCGGAGACGAGCCTGCTGGTCCTGGTGAACGCCAACAACCCGACCGGACGGGGCCTGGATCTGAGCATGCTCCCGGCGCTGCTCGACCGGCACCCGGGGCTCTGGGTGCTGGTCGACGAAGCATTCGTGGAGTTCGCCACCGGCTCGGTGGCGGCGCTCGTCCCCCACTCCGACCGGCTCATCGTCACCCGGACCTTCTCGAAGGCCCACAGCCTGGCCGGCTACCGGGTCGGATACGCCATCCTGCCGCCCAGTCTGGCCGACGACCTCAACCGTTCCAACGATGCCTACCCGCTGGCCCGGGCGTCGCAGGCCGCGGCAATCGCCGCGCTCCAGCACCGAGCGCTCCTGGCGGAACGCGTGACGATGCTGCGCGACTGGGCGAGGGGGCTCGCGGGCGAGCTCACCGCGCTCGGCGTCCGCACCTTTCCGAGCGACGCCTACTTCTTCCTGGCCGACTTCAGCCCACACGATGCCGATCGCCTCGCCGAAGAGCTCGCCCGGCGCCAGATCTTCGTGAAGCCACTGCGGGATGCGCGGCTCGGACCGGGATTCATGCGCATCTCCACGTCACAGCCGGAGGAGAATGCGCGCTTCGTCGAGGCGCTGCGCGCGCTGTTGTGAGGGGAATCTCCGGCTCACCGCGGGATCACCGCGGAGAGCGCCGCGAACGTCACGACCGCGGCCGCACCGCCGGTCAGAAATCCACGCCCTCCGCTCGGATAGGTGCGCGCCATCGGTAGGAGCTCATGCGCTGAAACGAACAGCATCGCGCCCGCGGCGAGCGCGAGAAACGCCGCGTTGAGCCCTGGAGAGACGTCCACCAGAAAGAGTCCCACCGCGGCACCGGCAGGTTCCGCGAGCGCCGACAGGCAGGCGATGAGGTACAGCAGGCGGGGACGGCGCAGGGGGACGACCGGAACCGCCATCGCAAACTCCTCGGGAAGGTTGTGCACGGCGATGGCGATCGCCACGAGCACGCCGAGCCCCGGGGATGCGGTGTAGGAGGTCGCCAGCGCAAACCCCTCGGGCACGTCGTGGAGGATGAGGCCGAAGGCGATCATGTATGCCGAGCGGAGTCGCCGGGCCTCGAGCAGTGCCGGGCTGTCGCCGAGATGACGGTGCGGGACTACGAAGTTGAGCGCGGCGAGCGCGAGCGCTCCCCCTCCGGACCAGGCCAGGGCAGTCTCCCAGCCGCGCGTATTCACCGACTCGGGGAGGAGGTCGAAGAGCGAGACCATGACCATGATCCCCGCCGAAAAGCCCACTCCCACTGCTATCCAGGACGCACGCTGACCGAATCGCACGGCCACTGCGACGCCACCGGCCGTGGTCAGCACGGACAGCAGCGAGAGTCCGAGGACCGCTGCCCAGACACCGGTCGTGGTGGAAGCTTCCGGCACGAGACCTGTCCTCAACCTGTCGCACAGGAGAATCAGCCCCGGGTGACGGTCTCCGACGCACTCTCGCGGCTCGCCCGCGGGCAGGATTCAGGGCCCCCCCGAGCGATTGCCGCCCGACCGACCGCGTCCCAGCCGCGCCGGGTGGATGCAGGCACGCGTGCACCTGACGGGCGTTCGCTTCCAGCAGACTACCCGCGGATGAGGGAGTGCATGTTCCGACACGTCCGCGTCACCCTGGATGGCTCACGCTATAGCCGCCCGGCTCACGCTATTCACGGTGCTTCCCGACCGGCCCGGGCAATCCGAGCCTCCGACCGGGGAGGGTGCCGACCTCGTCGAGCACTGCCGCGCTTACCTCGGGCAACACGCGCAGCTCCTTCGGGCGTCCGGTGTTCACGCTGTGGCCGCGGAGGTAGGCGCCGGATCGACGGTCGACAGATCGTGGATAGGGCACGCGACCTCGACGTCGATCTCACCCTGACGAGCACGCAGGGGATGAGCGCGGAGGACGACGAGGGGCTCGGCAGCACCGCGGCGGGCGTTGCGGCGCGCGCCCTGCCCGGTGTTCATGGTCCGCGTCGCGCAGCCCGTTCCTCCCCGAACGCTCGCGGAGGAACGGTGGCAGTCGGAAGGAGGCCGCAACGTCGGCCAGACGCCGTCGGTGCCTCCACGCCTCCCGATCCGCAAGCCCGCCTCAGGGCGGGAGAGTCGCAAGGAGCTGCTCGTGAGTTTCAGATGGGTCTGCGGTTTCAAGTTTCTCTGCACTGCAATGTTCGTCGTGGGGGTCGCCACGGTCGTCCTGGCATGGGTCGGATGGGGGTTCTGGGCAGCCTTTTCGCACGTCCACGGGATCGTCCTGACGCTCGTCGGCGGTGGCCTGATCCTGCTCTCACGCCGCCATCGGCCCCGCGTCGACGCGGGCGACGAACACGTCCCCTTCGCGGGTTACCCGGAGGGTCAACTGTTCGCCATCGTGGACACCCAGGAGAAGGCTGACCAGGCGCTCGCGGAGCTTCGGGCAGCGCAGATTCAGGTGCGCGAGGTATACCGCGGGAAGTTGGGCGCGGCGGAGCTCGATTCAGAGGGGATGATGCACGGGATCGAGGGCGAGTTGGAGTGATCGATCGAGCACCTCCTCGCGGATCGGGACGACTTGGGTAACTACGACGACGCGGTGCGACAGGGCAAGATCGTGATTGCCGTCGACGGCTCGGACCCGAGCCGTCGGCAAGAGGCCGAGCGCATCCTCTGGAAGCACGAGGCCCATGACATCGAGTACTTCGGGGCGCTGACGGTACAGGACTTGCCGGAGCGGCAACGGAAGACAGACTGACCGACCCTGTGCGCCGGTCGCGTCTCGTCCTCGGTCCGGCAGATGTGAGCACCGACGATGTCGGGACTGTCGGTTGGACGCTTCACCCGCAACCTGCAAATCGCCACGCGTGAACCTCCCGGTCTTGAACACCCGGGTCTTCGACTACCTGTACCCCGCAGCGGGCTGTCTCGTCATGGACATACCCGACGCCGGCACGCTCGCGGCTGCCTTGGAGACTACCGGGGCCGTGGGAGCGAGTGGACTCGCAGGTGCCCTGCATCCTGACGTCAGGCCGCCTCGACACCAGCGGTGGTGTAGGGAGACGAGCACGAACGCCGCCCCCGTCAGCGGCGCTTCCGGCGCTTCAGGGGCTCCGTCGTCGCTGCCCGCCTGAGTTACGAAACGGGGCCCATCCACCACTCGCTTAATCGCGATCACTGGACGCTACTCGTCGTACTCTCCGACCCATGTGGCGTGGTTTCTTCGTCACAGTGTTGGTCGCTGCCCTGAGCGGACTTCTCGTGGCCTGCGGGGAAGGCGCCGAGACTTCTCACGCGGCACCGTCCACCACGGCGTCCGTCCCGCCGACGAGACCCGTCACCGACGCAGCGGTGGCCACCTCCTCGGCGCCCCCGACACCCTCATCATCCACGAACGCGACGGCGGCCGCGGCCTCGCCGACCTCACCATCGGCGACGTCGGCAGCGCCGACCGCGGGAAGCGCAATTGCCGCGACGCCGGCGAGCACGACGTCGGCCTCGACGCCAACCCCGAGCCCGAGTCCGACCGCCGCTGCCCCTCCCCTCGTGACACCGACGCCGAGACTACCTGTGGCCACGGCCACGCCGCTGCGGACGGCCACACCGGCGAACGGGCCAGCGCCCCCGCCGCCACACAGGGGCCGTCGCTCTTCCAGACGGTCACCCCCTACTCGCTCTGGGCGGCCAACGCGGAACTCAGTGGCTTCACGTCAGTCGCGACGGGCGAGCCGCTCATCCCGGCCTGGGCGACGTGCTCCCTGGACGGCGACACGCTCGGCTGGGGACTTGCCAACGGTGCTGCCATCACCGTCATCGCTCAGGGTGTCGGGGCCTGTGCGGGCTGGTACGTCGCCTACTCCGCGGTCGACGATGTCGCCTACTGGGTCCATCCGGGGTTTGTCGCGGCCAGTCCACCCGCGGCGACCACGCCGAGCGGTGGCGAGGTCATCCAGACCTGCATTGACGGCACCTTCGAGGGGTGGTCGGGAGACACCGTCTTCGAGCTCTGCAACGGACAGGTATGGGTGCAGACCTCCTACGCGTACACGTACCGCTACGCCTACCGGACCGCCGTGACGCTCGTGCGCACCGGGGCCGGGTGGGTCATGTCGGTCGACGGGGTGCGCGACTCGATCAGCGTGCAGCAGGTCTCGTTCGTCCGGACATGCATCGAAAGCGACTTCGAGGGGTGGTCAGGCGACACCGTGTTCGTTCTCTGCAACGGACAGATCTGGCAGCAGGCGGACTACCAATACTGGTACCACTACGCCTATCGACCCGGTGTCCTCATCTACGAGGCCCCGAGCGGCGGCCACCGACTGAAGCTCGAAGGCGCGGACGAGACCATCCGCATCGTGCGACTGCGGTGAGGCTCCGCGAAGCTCCAGGACGCCTCGAGCGTCGACCACAGGCGAATTTCCCGTGGCCCTCGTCGAAGAGCCCGCCGAGCACGCTTGGCACACCCGACCCGCTCATCAACTTCCTGGCGCGCCCGTTGCGAGGCGTCCCTCGCCCAAACCCACGATCTCCGCGAGGTGGCGGCTTCGGCTGCTCCCTCGCCGCCTGCTGATGCTTTCGAGAACCCGTACCTCGTGATCATGCTCCGGCGCAGCTGCAGTCAGCCCTGCGCGTCGTGACCGTAGAGCGGTTGCGGTGGGAGATGCAGTCCACCAGGACGGCACGAACCGTCGCGGACGCCGGCGTCGGGCAATGAAGGGCGACGTCCACGTGGTTGCCATTCCTGAAGACCACGGCGCCCCCTCGTGCAGGGCTCGCGCAACTCGCGGGGATCCGAGCTCGTTCTCTCGGTGATCGGACGAGCGCACGTCAGGGATCCGCGGCACCGAGAGCAGCCCCTCGGACGGCGATCGGCTGGCGCACCCGGGGTGCACGGCTAGTGGCGCCGCACCGCCACGGGATCCTCGGCCGTGTCGAGCGGCCGTGTCCCGATGACCTGCCGTGCCGCGAGCTCGGCGAGCGTGTCGGCGTCGAGGCCGAGCAGGCCACCGAGCACCTCGCCGTTGTGTTCGCCGAGGCGCGGCGGCGGCCGGAACGAAAGCGGCTGGGTGTCCGCGAACTG
>WBZO01007561.1_pt1 | contig 10014 bp, 10 predicted proteins | sample 5204261 | NCBI WGS metagenome assembly WBZO01 (sample SAMN12412400, study PRJNA552823) | activated sludge metagenome | isolation source: activated sludge from anammox sidestream of wastewater treatment plant... | place: USA: North Carolina | collected 2017-09
CATGGTCCTACCTTCGTCACGTCGTCGTTCGTCCGCCCGAAGCGCTCCATGATGCGCTGCGCGACGACGATCGGGTGATCCCGCAGGAGCAGCAGGTCCTGCTCGACGGTGAGCTTGGACGAGATGCCGTCGGTGGCGAGGATGACGAGCTCGCCCGGGGCGACCGAGGCCTTCTCGATGCGCGCCTTCGCCGCGCGGTTGCCGCGTCCGCCGAGCACGGCCGACGACCCGGCGAAGCGGCGCGCGACGCGCGGGGCGGCGAGCTGGACGTCGATGTTCCCCGTCGAGGCGAGCTCCACCTCGCCGGCCGGCTCCGTGACGCGAGCGGCGGCCATGACGACGCCTCGTGTGCCTCCGAGCGCGTCGTGGCAGGCGTCGAGGATGGCGCCGGGAGCCTCTCCGACGTGCTCGTAGAAGGAGCGCATCGCCCTCAGCGACGCCTCGCGGGCCGGAGGTCCGTGGCCGAGGCCGTCGCACACGCCGAGCATCAGCGCATCGTCGAGCCGGACGAAGCACGCGTGATCGCCGTTGACCTTCTCCTCGGCGATCGGCCGACCGTAGACGCCGACCTCGCGCCGTCGCGGAGCGTCCTCGTCCAGGATGCGCGCGATGATGCGCGTCCCCTCGCCGAGGCGCACGTCGAAGTCGACCTCCGACGAGAGGCGACGCACGGATCCGACGCCGACCCCGAGCGTGCCTTCGGTGCGAGGGCGCGGGTCGAGCGCGCCGGCGGGATCGGCGAGGCCGGTGCCGCGGTCGACGGCGACGATCTCGAGGCCGCGGTGCTCGCCCCGCACGAGGGGCAGGACGAGGATCCGCCCGGCGAGCGCGTGTCGGAGGTGGTTGCGCCCGAGCTCCGAGGCGACGAGCACCGCACGATCCACGACGGCCGAGGGCACGCCGCCGTCGGCGGCGACCCGCCGAATGCGATCGCGCACCGACGTGAGCGACGCCTCGTCGTAGACGAAGATCGCGTCGTCGCTGTCACGCAGCCATTCGTCGATCAGAAGCGCTTCCACTTGGTCACCGTCACGCGCGTCCCCTGGCCGACCTTCGACTCGAGCTCGAAGGCGTCCACGAGCCGCTTGCTCCCGGAGAGGCCGAGGCCCATCGAGCGCGCGGTGCTGTATCCGCCCGACATGACCCGCGGGATGTCGGGTATGCCGGGCCCCGAATCGACGAACGCGATGCGCACACCGGCGCGCGGTCCGTCGGCGACCTCCTCGATCGTCGCGCTGCCACCATGCCCGTGGACAATCACGTTTCGCGCCAGCTCGCTGGTCGCGGTCGTGATCGCCGCAATGGCGAAGGTATCGAACTTGCGGAGCTCGGCGATCTCCTTCACCCGACGGCGCACGGCCATGATGTCGTCCTCGGTGACGAGCTTCATGTCGTGGGTCGCGAGGACCTCGATCATCACCGCCCCCGGTGCTTGGGGACGACGTGGCCGAGGAGCTCGAGACCGTCGTCGAGGTTCAACGCCGTACGGACGCCCTCCATGCCGTAGCCCATCCGGATGAGCGTGGCGGAGACCTCCGGCCGCATACCGACCAGCACGGTGTCGGTGCCCATCAGCTTTGCCATGCGGCCCGTCTCGGCGACGATGCACGCGACGTAGCTGTCGACCATGTCGAGGCCGCTGATGTCGATCACCAGACCGCTCGCGCCGGTCTTCTCGATCGACGTGAGCACGTCCTCCTGGAAGGCCTCGGCGACCGCGTCGCGGAGCTCGATGTGCACCGTCGCGAGCAGGGTCGAGCCGATGCGCAGGATCGGGATCTGGCCGTGGATCACGCCGCGCCTCCCGGCTTCGGCGCGGGCGGGACGGCAGGCGCCGGCGCTCCGGAGAGGGCGGGCGCCGGGGCCGCATCGGTGATCGCCTTTCCGACGATCCCCAGGGCGAGCTCGATGCCGTCGCTCAGCCGGCTGACGGTGTGCATCGTCGAGACGTCGACGCCGAGCTGCACCATCGTCCGGGCCACCTGCGCGGTGATGCCGGTGAGGATCGTCTGTGCGCCGAGGAGCCGTACGGCCGCCGTCGTCTTGAGGAGGTGATCGGCGACGCGGGTGTCGACGACGGGCACGCCGGCGATGTCGATGATGATGCACTTCGCCTGCGCCTCGACGATGTGGAGCAGCACGCTCTCCATCACCTGGTGCGCGCGATGGCTGTCGATCGCGCCGACGAGCGGGAGGAGGAGCACGCGGTCGTAGACGCGGATCACCGGCGTCGACAGCTCGCGGATCGCGGCCTGGTGGCGGCCGAGCGCATCGAGGTTCGCCGCGATGTACGTGTCGATCGCGAGCGCGACGTCGAACCAGACGATCCGCTGGATGCTGGAGAACGCCTCGCGGATCTTCGTCTCGTCCTTCAGCTCCTCGAAGAGCGCGTCGTGGATGAGGTGGAGGTACTGCCGGTACGCGCCCAGGTACCACTTCGGCGCGAGCCCGATCCGCTCGTGCGCCGCGCCGACCCGGAGACGATCCTCGACGTAGGCGGCGTCGCAGCGACCGGCGAAGAGACCCAGGAAGTAGTCCCTCTGGGTGCGCTTCACCCGCCGGATCGTCGCCTCGTCGCCGAAGAACCTCAGCGTGTCGGGGTGCGAGAGGAGCAGCGCGTAGAACTGCTCGACGATGCCGTCCGTCACCTTCTCGGCGAACGGGCGCAGCGACGCGAGGCGCGCGAGGTCCTCGTCGCCCAGCCGGAAGAACACGCGGCGGCTCTGGATTTCTGCGTCGTCGAGCTTGAGGATGGCCATGTATTTGCGGTGGTCGGGCATCGTTGGTTCCGAATCGAGGGACTTGACGCGCGGGTCGGGCGTTCACATACCATGCCGGCGTGGCCGATCGTGCGATCGACGCGCTCGTGCGCTTCGCCCGCGTCGTTTCCGACGCCGACGGCGCCTCCAACGTCCTCGCCCTGCTGGCCGATGCGCTTCACGAGCACGTCTGCGAGGACGGCGTCGCGGTCTACGCCCTCGGCGCGGGCGGGACGCTCGGGCTCGCAGCGGAGCGAGGCCTCGGCAAGGCGGCGCAGGTCGAGATCGAGCTCGACGAGATGGGGGCGCTGGGAGACAGGGTCCGCGCGGCCTGCGGTGCGCGCTTCGCGACGCACGTGGCCCGGCCCCTCGTCGCCGGCGGCAACCTCTTCGGCGCCGTGGTCCTCCTCTACGCGGACGACGGCGGCGCGGATCCGCGCCGGCTCTCGCTCGCCGAGGGCCTCGTCGACCTCGCGGCGATCGCCCTCGGCGACGCCGCCCACGTCGAGCAGCTCGAGCGGCAGTTCGCCGAGCTCCGCGCGCAGCAGGAGATGCTCGTTCGATCGGAGAAGCTCCGCGCGCTCGGGCAGATGGCCGCGGGCATCTCCCACGACTTGAAGAACATCCTCAACCCGCTCTCCTTGCACATCCAGGTGATCACGCGCTCGCTCGATCGCGGGAAGGTGGACGACGCCAAGGAGAGCGCGCTCGAGATGAAGCAGGTGCTCCATCGCGGCGTGCAGACGCTCGAGCGGCTCCGCGAGTTCAGCCGGCAGGAGAAGGAGGCGAAGACCGAGATCGTCGAGCTCGATCGGCTCGTGCGCGAGGCCGCCGCGATCGGCAAGTCGCGGTCCGCGTCGGGCAGCGGCCGCGTCCTGCGCATCAAGGAGGAGCTCGGCTCGCCTCCCCCGGTATCGGCGGTGAGCGGCGAGATCGTGAGCGCGCTCGTGAACCTCGTCGTGAACGCCGTCGACGCGGGGGCGACGACGATCACGCTGCGGAGCGGCGACGACGGCCGCGGCTCGTGGGTCGAGGTGGCCGACGACGGCCCCGGCATGCCTCCGGAGGTCGCGCAGCGCGTCTTCGAGCCCTTCTTCACCACGAAGGGCGCCGAGGGGACCGGGCTCGGCCTCGCGATGGTCTACGCGTCGATGCAGCGCCACGGCGGCACCGTCACGGTCCAGAGCGACCAAGGCAGCGGCACCACCTTCCGGCTCTGGTTCCCGCAGACGGGCCCCACGTCGCGCTGACCTCACGCTCCGGACGCGAGGATCCTCAGGGCGTCCATCGCCGTGAAGATCCCGACGACGCGCCCGCGCTCGACGACGACCGCACAGCCGAGCTTGTGCTCGAACATCTCCTTCGCGACGTCGACGACGAGCGCGTCCGGCTCGAACGTGCGCGCGTCGAGGCTCATCGCGTCGTCGACCTTGTCCTCGAACTTGTCGACGCCTGCGATCGTCTCGACGAAGTAGAGGTCACGCTGGCTGACGACCCCGACCAGCTCACCGTGCTCGAGCACGGGCAGATGGCGGATGCCGTTGTCGGTCATCATCTTGTGCGCCGTGACGAGCTTCTGATCGCGGCCGATGGTGATCGGCTGGGAGGTCATCACGTCGCCGATGGTGAGCTTCGTACGGGCCTTCTTCGGGACCTTGGCGGGCGTGCCGTGGGACGCGTGCATGATGCCCGGAAAGGAGCAATTTCCCGGCCAGGACGGCACAGCCATCGCATCGACCACGGTCGAGATGGCGCTCGATGGCTTCGTGGCGGCAGAGAAGGACGCATTCGTGGGCTTCTCCGCGTCCGTCGCCGAGCGCTTCTACGCGGCAACCGAACGGCTGGGGCGCAAGCTTGGCGTCGAGGTGCAAGGAATGGATCGGCTGCCCGAGGGCGCCGCCCTGCTCGTGGCCAACCACGCCTTCGGCTTCTGGGACGTCGCCTTCGCCATCGCGCGCATCCGCGCGGAGACCGGGCGCACCGTCTGGGCGCTCGGTGAGCACGCGTGGTGGCGCGTGCCCGTCGTGCGGCGACTCGCGAGCGCGATCGGCATCGTCGACGGCACGCAGGCGAACACCGATGCGCTGCTCCGCACCGGTGAGCTCGTCCTGGTGCTGCCGGGAGGCCTCCGCGAGTCGCTGAAGCCGCGCGAGCTTCGCTACCGGATGCTCTGGGGCAACCGCTACGGCTTCGTGCGGGCCGCCATGCGCGGCCACGTGCCGCTCGTCCCCCTGGCCTGCGTGGGCGGCGACGAGCTCGTCGATCTCGTCGGAGACGCGTTCGCGCGCGGGCGGCGGTGGCACCTGCCGATCCCCCTCCCCCGCCCCGCGCGCCTGCTCGCGCCGATCCACGGCGCGCGGCTGCGGTTCGTCGTCGGCGAGCCCATCCCTGCCGAGGGCGATCCCCAGGACGACGCGAAGGTGCGCCGCATCCGTCGCGAGGTCGAGGGTGCGCTGCACGAGCTGCTCGAGGAAGAGCTCGCGCGGCGGGCCGGCTTCCCCCACGACGACTGACGCCGCCCGTGCGCCTCGGCGCAAACGATGCGCCCCGGATCTCGCGCGCACGCGTTGCGGCTCGGATCGAGCGCGGCATGGACGCTGCACCAGCGATCGGCGTGAGCGCGCATCCCTTCACCTCCCTGGAACCTCCGGCGCGACTGCCGGACGACGGCGGCGGGACAGCCGTGCCGCGCGCGGCCATCCCGCTCGACGTCCTGGTCGTCGAGGACGAGCCCTCGACGCGCGCCGCGCTCGAGATGGCGATCCGGGCGCTCGGCCACTCGTGCCGCGCCGCCGCCGACGGCGACGAGGCCTGGCGGATGCTCGAGGCGGCGCATGCCGACGTCGTCATCTCCGACTGGGAGCTGCCCGGTCTGAACGGCGCGGAGCTCTGTCGGCGCATCCGCAGCATCGAGGACGGCGCGTACACGTACTTCATCCTGATGACCGGCTTCCACGATCGCGCGCACCTGCTCGAGGGGATGGCGGCCGGCGCGGACGACTACCAGAAGAAGCCCGTCGATCTCGACGAGCTCGAGGCGCGCCTCGTGTCGGCCGCGCGCGTCGTCGCGCTGCACCGCCGGCTCGCCGAGCGGGAGAAGGATCTGCGTCGCGACAGCACGCAGCTCTGGGCCGCGTCCCGGACCGATCCGCTCACCGGTGTCGGCAACCGCCTGCACATGCAGGAGGAGCTGGCCTCCGCGTTCTCGCGCGCGCAGCGCTACGGCCATCGCTACAGCCTCGCGATCGTCGACGTCGATCACTTCAAGGAGTTCAACGACGGCTTCGGACACCTCGCGGGCGACGAGGCGCTCAAGCAGGTCGCCGGCGCGCTCCGCAAGGCGATCCGCTCCGGCGACGCGATCTTCCGCTACGGCGGCGAGGAGTTCGTCGTCGTGCTGCCCGAGCAGCCGCTCGCGGATGCGCGCAGCGCCGTCGAGCGCATGCGCGCCGCCGTCGAGGAGTACGCGATCCGCCGCCCGGAGAAGGGCCGCACGCTCACCGTGAGCGCAGGCGTCGCCGAGCTCGATCCCGTCGCCGACGCCGGCGTCGCGGACTGGATCGCACGCGCCGACGCGGCGCTGTACGTCGCGAAGGGCAGCGGCCGAAACCGCGTCGAGGCGATGCCGTCCAAGCGCGGCCCGCTCGATGCATGAGACGAGAACGGAGGACATGATCATGAGCTCGAACAACCCCGCCGTGAAACGCACCGTCATCGTCGCCGCGATCGATCGCACCCCCGCGGGCGATCAGGCCCTCTACACGGCGACGACGCTCGCTCAGGACATCGCGGGTGCCGAGCTGCATCTCGTGCACGTCATCGAGGCGGCGACGCCCCCGGCGGCCGCCGCGATGCCGTCGCCCGCGAGCCTGCTGGAGGAGGCGCGCACGTTCATCGACGGCGCCGCGAAGACCGCCGGCGAGCGCTTCACGGGGCACATCGCCGCGCACCTCGCGGTCGGTGATGCAAGCCGGGAGATCCTGCAGATCGCGACCGACGTGGAGGCGGACCTGATCGTCGTCGGGTCGCACGGCAAGAAGGCGCTCGAGCGCATGCTCGTCGGCTCCGTCTCGCAGTCGGTCGTGAAGAAGGCGCGCTGCGCGGTGCTCGTGGCTCGCCCGAAGGAGTACGTGCACGAGGAGGTTCCGGAGATCGCGCCGCCGTGTCCGAAGTGCCTCGAGGTCCAGCGCGCGACCGCCGGCGAGAAGCTCTGGTGCGAGCAGCACGCGGGCCGTCATGCGCACGGCCGCCTGCACTACGAGCTCCCGAAGTCGTACGGCGTCGGGTCGATGTTGATCCGCCCCGAAGGGTGACGACATGGCCGCTCTCGACCGGCTGATCCCCACGCCCCGCCACGTCGAGATCGACTCCATCGAGATCGCCGCGCCGCCGGAACGAGTCTGGCAAGCGGTGAGGCACGGCGACCTCGGCAAGAGCCCGCTCGTTCGCGCGCTGTTCCAGCTGCGGACGCGCGAGGCGACACCGACGCTCCGGCTCGACGACCTCCGGTCGACGCCGGACGAGCCGGGCTTCCAGATCCTGTCCGACGATCCTCCGCGCAGCGTCGCGGTCGGCGCGATCGGACAGGTCTGGAAGCTCGACATTCCCTTCGTGCACGTCGCGAGCGCGGACGAGCTCCGCGCATTCGATGCACCGGGGCAGGTGAAGGTGGCGTGGGCGATCGACGTCGAGCCCATCGAGGGGGGCTCACGCGTCTGGGTCGAGGTGCGCGTCGACGCGACCGACGACGCGTCGTGGACGAAGTTCCGCCGCTACTTCCACGTCATCGGTCCGGCATCGCGCTTCATCCGGCGCTCGGTGCTCGTCTCCTTGCGCCGTGAGCTCGGGCCCGCCGGCGACGACGGGCGGCCGCTCCCGGGCGACGAGCTCATGGAGGCGCGCGCGCAGGTCACGCACGCGATCACCATCGCCGCGCCGCCGGAGGCGATCTGGCCGTGGCTTTTGCAGATGGGCTGCCGGCGCGCCGGCTTCTACGCCATCGACCTCCTCGACAACGGCGGCGAGCCGAGCGCGCGCGAGATCCACCCCGAGCTGCAGCGCCTGAAGGTCGGCGACCGGATCCCTGCGACGCCCGACGGAGAGACCAGCTTCGAGGTCCTGCGCATCGAGCCGGGTCGCGCGCTGGTCCTCGGAGGCCTCACCGACTCCGACACGTCCGGGTCCCTGCCGTTCGCGTCGCGGGATCCCGCGCGGTTCTGGCGCGCGACCTGGGCGTTCCTCCTCGACCCGATCGACGCCGGGCACACGCGGGTCCTCGTGCGCGCGCGCGCGTCGTTCAGCCACGGCCGCCTGCACCTCGCGTGGATCCGCCCCGTGCACCATCTCATGGAGACGGTGCAGCTCCGTCGCCTCAGAGAACGCGCCGAAGGTCGCCTCGCGCGCGATCGGCTCCGCGACGTGGCGGCCGGCATCGGAGGCGCGGCGATCATCGCGGCCGATTTCCTCACGCCGTTCATGCGCTCGACGCGCAGCCACTGGGGCCTCGACGAGGCGACCGCCTCGCGCACGTATCCCGGCGACGACATCGTCCCGCTGCCTCGCTGGCAGTGGACGCACGGCATCGACATCGAGCGCGCGTGCGAGGAGGTCTGGCCCTGGATCGCGCAGATCGGCGCGGACCGCGCGGGGTTCTACAGCTACCAGTGGCTCGAGAACGTCGCCGGCTGCGGGCTGCGCAACGCGGAGGCGATCCATCCGGAATGGGAGCTCCGCGAGGGCGATGCCCTCGTGCTCCATCCGAAGATGCCGCCGCTGCGCGTGGTCGACGTGCGCCCCGGACGGGGGCTGGTCGCCTCTGCGCCCGCGGACGAGGCGGCGCGCGAGGAGGGCCGGCCCTGGGCCGCGGTGACCTGGGCCTTCCTCCTCGAGCCGCTCGGCGCGCACCGCTGCCGCTTCGTCAGCCGCTATCGCTGCGCGACCTCGGACGACCTCGCGACGCGGCTCTCGCTCGGACCGACGATCGTCGAGCCGATCGGCTTCGCGATGGACCGGCGCATGTTGCTCGGTGTGAAGCAGCGCGCCGAAGGTCAGCCGTCGCTCTGATCGATCGAGACGCACTCCGTGCTCGCCACGTCGCCGTCGAGCGCGAGGCGCTCCTCGTCGAACATGTCGTGCTCGAGCGCTTTCAAGAACCAGGCGATCTCGTCGACGAGCTCCGCGTCCGAACGGGTGCCCGCGGCGATGTCCTCGACGAGCGCGGCGATCATCGCCCGCTCCGCGCGGTGATCGTCGCCGATCGACTCCACGCGCACCGGGCCCCAGGCGTCGGAGTCGGCGAGGAGCGGGAGGAACGCCTCGTCCTCGAAGTCGAGGTGGCGCTGGAGCGTCCGGCAGAGCTCGAGCGTCGGCTGCCACAGACGCGGCGCGTCCGCAGAGCTCCGCCTCACCTCGCGGGTGCTCTCGAGCAGAGACTCGATCTGCGTACGGATGGCCTCGTGCTCGTCCTGCACGCGGTGGAGAATCTCGTCCGGCGTCGGGGTCATGGCGGCACCTCCAGAGATGCGGAAAGCAAGCCCCGAGCCGGAGAAGCGGAGCTCACGGACGGGCCGCAAAGAGCGCGCCGACCGCATATCCTGCGAGCGCGCTCGCGATGCCGATCGCGGCCAGGGCGACCGCCGAGCGCGCCTGCGAACCGGTGGTGAGCCGTGCCTTGAACGCGCCGAGCGCGAGGAGCAGCAGGACGCCGATGCCGATCGCCGCGGCCGTCGCGCCCGTGCCGCGGGCGAGGGCAAAGGGCACGACGGGCCCGACCGAGGCCACGAGCGAGGCCGCGCCCACCACCGCCGACGAGCGAAGGCTGGCTTTCCGATCCACGTCGGAGAGCGCGTGCTCCTCGGCCATCATCATGGAGACCCAGGTGTCCTTGTCGCGGCACACCGTGTCCACGGCGCGGTCGAGGAGCTCGCCCGAGAACCCACGCGCAGCGAAGATCTCGCGCACCTCCTCGCGCTCGACGCTCGGCACGGTCTCGACGTGGCGGTACTCGCGCGCGCGCTCCGCACGGTAGAGGTCGCCGCGCGAGAGCGACGACGTGTACGCGACCGCCGCCATGGAGACCGACTCCGCGACCGCGGCCGCCATGCCCGTCGCGAGGATGATGCGCGGATCCGGCGTCGCCGACACGACGCCGAGGATCACGCCCAGCGTGTTGACGACGCCGTCCTGCGCGCCGAGGACGAGGTCGGAGAGCCAGCGTCCCCGCACGTGCGGATCGCGCTGGACGTGGAGGCGTCGT
>WBZO01007562.1_pt1 | contig 10013 bp, 5 predicted proteins | sample 5204261 | NCBI WGS metagenome assembly WBZO01 (sample SAMN12412400, study PRJNA552823) | activated sludge metagenome | isolation source: activated sludge from anammox sidestream of wastewater treatment plant... | place: USA: North Carolina | collected 2017-09
GTTCAGTGCCCGCTCGTCAAGCGCCTTGCCGCCGCGGGTTCGTCCACCGGAACCGATCGACGAGGACGACCTCGTCCTTCGCGCTGAGCGGATCGACCCGCCCGAGCACCCAGCCGTCGACCGCCGAGCCGTCGCGGCGCACGCGGAGCCGTACGAAGTGCTTGTACCCCGGATGCGCGAGCGCGGAGAGCGCCTGGTGCTGCTCGATCCCGAGGACGGTGAGCAGCATGAGATACGTCCCCAGGGCCAGCGTGCCGGCGTAGACGGACAGCGCGTAGGCGAACGCGGCGAGCTGGAAGTGAGAGGCGTGCACGTGCAGCGCGCGGACGACGAACGCCGCGGCGTTGTGGGATTGCCGCGGGAGGAAGCCGACGACGAGCCCTGTGATCAGCGAGAGCAGCACGACGCGCACCGGCTTGTGCCGCCAGCCGCCGAGCCCGATGCACGCCAGGACGGCGACGACGGCGGTGATCGTCGCGGCCACCGTCCCGCCGCGACCGGTCGACCACTGCACGGCGAAGAGCGGCGCGTAGACGAGCGCGAGGATCGACTGGATGAGGATCCCCGATCGACCGTGCGCGATCTGCCACGGCACCTGGAGCGCGAGCGCGAGCGAGGTCTTCGGACCGGGGAACTCGGCGTCCGGCAGCGGGCCGACGCCGCGACGGCTGATACGTGCAGGATGCACGAACGCCCCGCCGCCGCCGGCGATCACGTGGACGCTCTGCCCGAACGTCTGCCGGCAGTAGTGGTGCGTGTCTCCCGTCAGCACGAGCAGCCCGTCCCGCTCGAGCGAGAGCCCCAGCGCCTCGAGCGTGCGGACGCCGGCTGGATTCGGCTCGAGGAACGCGTGCACCGGATCGGCTACGCAGAGGACGATGCCGTCGCCCTGGGCGCGCGCCTCTGCGAAGTAGCCTCGCTGCTGGAAGTCCACCGAGCGCAGCTGCCGATCGACGCCCCAGAAGTCGAGGGCGGGTGCGAGCCGCACCGTCCAGTAGCTCGCGCTCTGGACCGGGGTGTAGCCGCGCAGGGCGAGGGCGGCACGCTTGAAGACGTCCTTGCCGACGCGGAACGCCTCCACCCATTCGATGAAGTGACCGATCTGCCCGAGGCGATCGATGTCGTCGTCGCTCACCTTCTCGGCGTGCTCCTGCGCGGCACGCTCGAGCCTCGCGTGGCGGCGGCGGAACATGCGTCCGAAGCCGTCCAGCCCCGCGAACCAGTCGTGGTTGCCGGGGACGCCCAGGATGACGCGCGGCTTGCCGTCGTCGCGCGAGCGGAGCACGTCGTTCCAGGGGACGACGACGCGGTTGTGGATCTCGATGTCCGTCGCGACCGGGTACGCGGTGTCTCCCCCGAAGATCAGCACGTCGCCGCGCGGGAGCCGCTCGCCGTCGACCTCGTACTCGGCGAAGACGAGGCGTGCGACCGCCTTGCTGACGGTGAAGTCGTCGCCGGTGTCCGCGACGAAGTCGACGAAGACGTCGCGCCCGAGCGCCTCCGCGAGCGAGGCGGCGCCGCCGTCGGCGCCGAGCTCCTTCGCGATGCGCCGGGTGAGCTCGTCGGTCTCGTCGGCCTGCATCCAGTCGCGCGAGTCGATGTCCTCCGTCGCGACGACGCTCGCGAGCAGATGCCAGATGTGCCCCCAGAACGACTGGAACCCGAACCACGCGATCGCCCGGGGGAAGCGGCGTCCCCGGCGGTAGAAGAGCTTCGGCGCGTCGGGCGGCGGGGGCGCGGGCTTGATCGGTTCGCTCACGGAGAGCGACGAGACTACCTCAGTGCGGTGTCGTTCCTCACCACCGCCGCGCTTGCGCCGCGCCGCGGGCCGTGCCATCTCGACGCAATGGGGAAAACCGGGGAAGGCGTCAACCTCACACGACGCTCGTCGGTGACGTGGCGGATGCTCGTCGCGTTCGCCGTCCTCTTCGCGTTCGCGGGAACGGTGATTGGGATCGCCCTCGCGCTGCTCGCCCTGCCGATCGCGTTCTTCGTGATAGCGGGCGAGAAGGCGGCGAACGGTGGCATCCAGACCGGGATCTTCGTCGCCTGCTGCTGGATTCCCGCCGTCCTCCTCATCCAGGGGATGGTCCGCGCGCGACCGGGCCGCTTCGAGCCCCCCTCCCCGGCGCTTCGGCGCGAGCAGGCCCCTCGGCTCTTCGCGCTCGTCGACGAGCTCGCGCACGCGACGCAGACGAAGCCGCCGACGGAGATCTACCTCACCGCGTTCGTCTCCCTCTCGGTGACGGAGACCGGCGGCTTCCTCGGGATCGGCAGCCGGCGCGTGCTGTGCATCGGCGCGCCCCTGCTCGCGATCTCGACGGTCGACGAGCTCAGGGCGGGCCTCGCGCACGAGCTCGGCCACTTCGCCGGAGGAGACACGCGCCTGTGCGGGATCCTCTCGTTCACCGAGAACACGTTCCGCAGCGTGCTCGCGGCGACGAACGGCAATCGCCACGCCGACGCGCGCGCGAGCCACTTCATCATCCAGCTCGCGTACGATGCCGCGAACTGGGTCGGCGGCCTCCTCGTTCGCGTGTACGCGGGTCTCTACGTGCGCCTCACGCGTCCCGGCGCGCAGCGACAGGAGCTCGCCGCCGACGCGCTCTCGGCCGCGCTCGCCGGACGTGAGACGGCGGTCGCGATGCTCGAGAAGGTCCACGTCGCGGGCCCGCTCTACTCCGCGTACCTCGACGGGGAGGTCGCGCTCGCGCTCGAGAACGGCGTCATGCCCGTCGATCTGCTCGACGGCTTCGCGCGGTTCCGAGCCCGCTTCGTCGAGCGCGGCCTCGAGGCGCAGCTCACGAAGGCTATCGGCGAGCAGAAGACCGACGCCTTCGATACTCACCCGTCGCTATCGGACCGGATCGCGTTCCTCCGCAGCCAGCCCGAAGGCCCGGCGCGCGGGCCAGATGCACCAGCGCGCGACCTGCTCTCACCCGAGCTCGACCTCGACGCGTGGCTCCTCGAGGCGACGTGGGCGCGCGTCGACCTCACACGCCTCGCGCGGCCGCGCATCCACCGCCTCCGCTGGGACGAGTTCATCGGGCGCGTCCTGCCCGCCGTCGTGACCGAGGACGCGAACAAGCTCGCTCGTGCTCTCGCACGCGCCGTACGCGTGCATCCGAGCGCCGTGCACACGTTCGGCGAGATCGTCCACGCGCTCGAGAGTGGGCGGCTCCCCGCGCTCGCGGGCGCCGTCGAGCCGCGCCTCGGACACCTCGCGCCCGCGCTGCAGATGGAGGCCGCGCTCCTCGTTGGCGCGCGCGTGCTGGCGACGTTCTTTCACGCGGCCCTCGTCGAGCGCGGCAGCGAGATCGTCGCGCTCCTGGGCGAGAGCGCGGCCGTCCATCGCTACGAAGGCGAGCTGCTCATGCCGGCGGAGATCGCGACGAGCGCGATGCGCGACGACGAGAGCCGGCGGACGCTTCTCCGCTGGGCCGAGCGCATCGCGGGCCTGCAGATGCCCGGCTCCTCGACGGCGGCATGAGGGTCAGGGTGCGGCGATCGGCGGGCGGGCGAGGGCGCTCGACGCCTCGGCGCTCTCGGCGGCCCGCCTGCGGTCCGCGACGATGCCCCGGCGCACCCACGCGAGACGACGCGAGTCGTCGAGGGTCCACCCGCCGTCGTCGAGCCTCTCGACGCCGAGCGCCGCGAGGATGCCCTCGAGATCGATGCGCTCGCCGCGCTGCGCGTGGCGCTCGTACATCCGCGACAGGACGTTCGTTCCGGTGACCTCGTCTCCGACGCGCATGACCTCGGCCACCGTCCACACCTTCGTCGCGTCGCCGCCCCGGGCGAGCGCGATGCGGATCACGTCGTCGAGCGACCGCTTGTTCCTCGTCTCCTCGCGGATGGCGACGTCGGCGGCGAGGCAGAACAGCGCGCCGCCCCAGTAGATCGAGTCGAGGTCGTCGCGCGCGGCGAGGCCGGCGCTCGAGCCTCGCTGGGGCATGCCGCGCGGCATGTTGCGCGCGAACTGGCGAAAGACGTCCGCCTCCTTCGTCCAGCCGGCGCGCGCGCGGAGGATGGGCTCGTAGTACGTCGCGAGCCCTTCGCCGAGCCAGCGACCCTCGCCGCGGAACGTGGGGAACCCGAGGTGGAACAGCTCGTGGACGAGGACCCAGTCCTGACGGCGCGCGCTCTCCGGCATCTTGTCGCCGACGACGAGCGCGACCGACGCGCCAGCGAGCGACAGCACCTTCCCGAAGACGACCTCGTCCTCGTTCTTCGCCGGCACGATGAAGAGCGTCGTGCGATCGACGGGGAAGCGTCCGAAGAGCGGGGTGACGACCTTCGTTGCGTCGTCGACCCACGTCTTGATCGCCTCGTCCGTCATGCCGTAGCGCGTCTTGCCGACGATCGCGACGTCGAGACGACCGCGCTGTCCTTCCCTCCCCGGGACGTCGATGCGGTAGTGGCGCATCGGACCGAACGCGGAGAAGCTGCCCTCGTCGAGATCGAACGAACGGAAGGCGAAGTTGCGGCCGGTCTCGTCGGCCGGGTTCATGCCCGATGCGAACTGCAGCGCGTTCGGCGTCCTCACGCGGACCTGCACCGGCACGTCGTGCTTGGGCATCGGGTGTACGAGCCAGGCGAGCGCCGGGGACATGGTCGCGTCGCCGACGCGCCGCGCGCAGTCCACCTCGTCTCCGCACGCGGCCGCGAGCTCCCCGAGGTCGATCCGGTAACGGATGGTGCAAGACGAGCGGCACGAGGGCTCGACCCACTCGTCACCGCGGCGGGCGACGGTGCGGAAGCCCTCGCGCGTGCGGAGCTGCATGTCGCGGACGAGCCGCGCCGATTCGCGGGTGATGCCGATGCGGTCGGTACGTGCGTTCTCGAACGTCGCCTCCACGGTCACCGTGCGCGAGCCTTCGCCCGGTGCGTCGACCTCGTAGGTCCAGCTCCCGTTCGTCCGCGGATCGCCCGGCGGGCGGTAGCAGGCGGTCGATGCGAAGAGCAAGAGCGGCATCGCGAGCCGCCGTGCGCGACCTCGGCGCAACGCGTACGGGCTTGCGCTCATGCGCTCGGGTCGTTGCACCGAGGATGCCTGGTGGCCGACGGATGGGTCCCAGCGAAGCGCGCCGACCGCCGCGAGCGCAGAGTCTGCGATCGGAACGACGATGCCGACGGCCCGCGCGCCGACACGGGAAGCGCGTGCCGCACGCACGCGCAGGCGGATGACGTCCTCGACCCCGTGGGCGCGCGGAGGGCGTGGGCCTAGGCGCGGTGCCGATTGCCACGATGGGGCCGATTGCGAGCGCCACTGTCGTACGGACGCTCCGCGGGGTGCGCGGACTGCTTCCGCACGCGCGCATGGCTCTCGACATCATGAAGGAGCGCGGCATCGCGCTCGACGAGCAGGAGCTCGACTGGCATGACCTCGTGCGCACGCCACTCTCGAAGCTCGACGACGAGGCGTACACGCGCGCCCGCGGTCATCCTCATGAACGGCATCGAGTCCGAGGCGCTGCGCTTCGGCCACGGTGCCGCGCGGAAGAATGGACCGCTCCCGGACGGCCCGTGCGCGGCCGCAAACGAACGGTCAGAACCCGAAGGTCGACGCCTTCTCCTGGTTCGCGCGCACCTGCGCCTTGCCCTCGCGCGAGGGAGGCGCGGGTGCGAAGCGACCGTCGCCGAAGCCTGCGCCACCGGCGGGGGCGGCCGCCACGGGCGGCGGGGCGAAGTTGGCCTCGGCCTGAGCGACGGCGGCCGACTGGTCGTCGAAGTCACGCGCGAGCGGCTTCGACGCGCGCGGCGGCGCGGCGAACGGGGATGCGGTCGCGAGCGCGAGCGCGCCGGTCTTCGCCTTCGCGAGATCGCCCTTGCGCGCGGCGAGCTTCGCGCGCGCTTCGTCGGCCCGCCCGGCCTCGAAGAGCCGGTTCGCCTCGGTGAGCGTCTGTGCCGTGCGGGAGCGCTCGAGGCGCGCCGCAACGAACGGGTCCATGTCCTTCTGCTCGGTGCCGTCGCTCTTCACCTCGAGCGCGAGGCCGCCGGAGCACGACGCATCGGTCTTCTTCACGAGGTCGCGGAACGCGAGCTTCACGTCGGCGACCGGCGAAGGGCCGTCGCGATCCGTCGGCACCCGCAGCTTCACGAGCACCGTCTTCTCCTGCTTCGCGCTGAAGGTGCCGAACGGAACGATCAGCTTGTTGCCCTCGCGGCGGAACGTGCGGTCGAAGACCTCGTCCACCTCGACGCCGGGCGCGAGCTCGATCGCCACCTCCGCCTCCTTCGCCACGGAGGCGAGCAGATCGTCGAACTCCTGCGAGAACACGTTCGCGAGGCCGCTCGCGTTCGCGACGAAGTAGTGCCGGCCGTTCGCCTCGTTCGCGATCGCGGCCATGATCTTCTCGTCGAAGTCGACATCGACGCCGATCGTCGAGATGGTGACGCCGCGCCCGCGCATGCGGCCGGCCATCGCGCGGAGCCCGCCCATGTCGCGGATGCCCGCGTTGGTGGCGCCGTCGGAGAGGAGGATCATCCGGTTGACCCGATCGCCTCCGAGCGGGGTGAGCGCCAGCTGCTGCATGCCCTCGTCGAGGCCGCACGAGATGCACGTGTCGCCCCCGAGGCGGATCGACCGGATGGCCGCCTCGATCGACGAGCGATTGCCGCCCGCGAGGCGCGTCGGCGGGACGACGACCTGCGCCGCCGTGTCGAAGCTCACGACCGTGACGCTGTCGCCGTCGCGCATGCGCTCGATGGCGGCGACGGCGGCGTTCATCGCGTTCGCGATGCGCTCGCCCTTCATCGACCCGGAGCGATCGATCACGATCGCGAGGTTGAGCGGAGGCACGGAGGACGGAGCCGCCTTGTCGTCGGCCGCGGTGACCGAGGCGAACAGGAAGGTCTCGCCGCGCGTCCCCTTCGAGAGCGAGGCGTGGCCGAGGCGGGCGTCGACGAGCAACGTGTCGCCCGCGGTCATCCGGGCGCCGGGGGCGCCGCCCCACGTCTTCCCGTCCTTGCCATCCTTGCCGTCCGGGCCGATGGCGGACGGGTCGGCGCTGGCACCACCGTACGAGCCGGGGTGCGACACGGGGATGGCGAACGCGCCGGCCGCCGACGCGAGGACGCCGCAAACGGCGAGAATGGCAGTGGTCTTGAGCTTCATCCGGGGGTCTCTTCGCGTGTGACCTCGCTTCCTACGTGCCAGGATCGCGAAGGTTCTCCCCGATCAACGGAAGGACGCTCCCCGACCTTACGACGCCGAAGCGCGAAAGCAGGTCCCAGGCCGGGATGCCTCCGATCAGGACGAGGAGCACGTCACACGGGAGGCGCTGTCCTCTCGAGAGCGTCACGTGGGTGCGCCCGATCGCAGTGGGGACGGCCTCGAAGAGGAGCTTCACCTTCCCGTCGGCGACCAGCTTCTCGAGCTCCGACACGTTCCGCGCCTTTCCCCGGCGGAAGCTCGAGCCACGGTACGTCACGGTGACGCTCGTGTCCGGCTGACGCGCGAGGGCAATCGCAGCCTCCATCGCGCTGTCGCCGAGGCCGGCGATCACGATGCGCTTCCCGGCGAAGCTCCGCGCATCGGCCAGGGAGTGGAGCACGCGCGTCTCCGCGCCCGGCTCGATCGCAAGCTCGAGCGTTCGGGGCGTGCCGCGCCGGCCGATCGCGACCACGACGCGGGCCGCCCGGAAGCGCTCGTCGCCCGCAGAGACCACGAACGCGCCGCCCTCCTCGTCGATCGCGGTCACACGATGGCCCTCTCGCACGTCGATCGCGCGCGCACGAACGATGCGCGTCCACTGGGCGACGAGCTCCTCCTTCGTCGACTCGCGCAGCCACAGCTCGCCTTCGACCGGCAGATCGAGGGGCGGGTCGTGCACGATCTTGTCGCGCGGGAACCCCTTCACGCTCGCCGCGACGGTCGCCTGCTCGAGGACGACGCACGACAGCCCCTTCTCCTTCGCCCGCAACGCCGCGCTGAGGCCCGCGGGCCCGGCCCCCACGACGACGACGTCGATGGGTGCGCTGCGCTTGCGCGGGAGCGTCGCGGCGATGCGATCGATCGCACGGACACCCTGGTTGATGGCGTTCTTGATGAGCGGGAGGCCCGTGAGGTCGCCGGCGAGGAAGATGCCGCGCACGTTGCGGCTCTCGAGGTGCTCGTCGACGTCGGGCCGATCGAGGACGACGTCCCCCTCGTCGATCTTCAGGCTGCCGTTCGGGCACACCTGCTCGCAGAGGACGACGCCGCAGCACTCCTCCGGGCGCGCGACGACGGCGACGTACCTCTGGATCTCGAGCACGTCGAACGGGCAGGCATCGACGCAGGCGTAGCAGCCGAGGCACGTCGAGGTGTCGACCACCGGCAGCTTCCTCTTCGCCGGTGGCGCCGTCGGCGCCGCCGCGGCCGAGGGGGAGGCCGCGCGACGGCGGCGGCGCTCGATCACGAGAGCGAGGCCGCCGAGGACCGACGCCCCGGCGAATCCTCCTCCGAGCGGCAGCCACGGCGGAGACTCCGCACGCGCGACCGCGACCCAAGGCGTCGTCGCGGCGATCCGGCGCGCCGCATCGTGCGCGGCGAACCGATCGGCATCGTGCTGCTTCGCGCATGCGCCCACGGCCGGGCCCGCTGCGTTCAGCACATGGTGCTCGTCGAAGCACGCGGCCGCGACCCGCTTCGGATCGCCGGCGAGCTTGCCTCCCGGGACGCACGCCGAGATCGGATCGGACGCGCGCGTGAGGTCGTGGCAGCCCGCGCACGCTCCGAGCGAGACGAGCGGCACGGTCGTTCCCGCCTTGATCCCCGGTGCCGGCGGAGCGGGCTCCTCCGCACCCGCGCCCCAGCGTACGACGCCGCTCACTCCGCCGAACGTCACCCCCTGCGCGCCGGCGTGTGCGGGATGGCACGTGGCGCACGTGAGCTCGCCCTTCTGCGCGAGCGCGCGATGCGCCGGCCGCGTCGACACATGCGAGTCACGGTGGCACGTCTTGCACGCCCCACCGCTCTGGAACGGAACCGTCGAGACGACGGAGGACGCGGGTGCCGGCGCCTCGTGACACTTCGCGCACGCGACCTTCGCGTGCGGCCGCGCGAGCGGGTGGTCCGCTCCGACCGGCGCGTGACCCGCGAATGCGGCGACGCCGACCCCGAGCGCCGCGCCGGCCGCGACGATCGCGAGCGCGCGGGGACGGTCGACGTCGCTCGTCGTCGTCGCGCGCGGCGCGGCCTTCGCCTTCGGCTTCTCCGTCACGGGCGGCCTCGCACCGCAAGGACGTGGAGCACGAGGAGCACGATCGCCGCGCCCGTCGCCGCGACGTGCACCGGGATCCAGCCGCGCAGCAGCATCGTGAGGACGCGCTGCGCGTCGATGGCCCGGCGCTCGACGACGAGCTTCACGAGCTCGTCGAGGCCGGCGAGCCGATCGCTCCGACGGCCCTCGAGGAGCGCGTGGATCCGCGCGCGCAAGCGCGTCTCTTCAGCGCGGAGGCTGCGACCGGAGAGCACGAGCGTCAGCGAACCGAACCTCGCGCGCCGGTACGGCCGGAGCACCCGCGCGAACAAGGTCTTCACGAGCTCGGTCCGGCCCGAGAGCTTCTCGAAGATCCGCTCGTCGAGCTCGCGTGCGCGCGCGGCGAGCTCCTCGGGCAGGACGGTCTTGCGCTCGAGTCGCGTCAGGCGCGGAGGAACGAGGACGTTCAAGAGGCCGCCGACCACGCCCGAGGCGACCGTCGCGACCACCGCGAGGAGCAGAGCCCCGGCCGCGCTCCCGGGTGCGCGCGCCCCCGCGTGCGCGACGGTGACGCCCGCCAGGAGCGCCCCGACCGCGGCGTGCGCGACGTAGACCGACCGCGCGAGCCCCTGCACCCGCACGCGCGCCGTCACGCGCGGGACCCGCTTCGCCGCCGAGCTCGCGAGGAGCACGAAGAACGCAGTGCCCGCCGCGATGCCGCTGGACCAGCGGCCGAGCGGCGCGAACGCGACGCCGATCGACGCCGCGGAAGCTCCCGCGAGCCACGGCCATGCCGCCGAACGCGGCGGAAGGAGCGCCCCACGCGCG
>WBZO01007563.1_pt1 | contig 10012 bp, 11 predicted proteins | sample 5204261 | NCBI WGS metagenome assembly WBZO01 (sample SAMN12412400, study PRJNA552823) | activated sludge metagenome | isolation source: activated sludge from anammox sidestream of wastewater treatment plant... | place: USA: North Carolina | collected 2017-09
CCCGTCGACCGCGAGGCGCAGGTTGCACACCGACTTGTCGCCGACCGTGCGGATGACGGGGTCGGTGGTGAGACGGCCGTTGATGGTGCCTTTGGCGAACGTACGCATTGGAAAATACCTCCAACATGTGAGTGGTGAGTGAACAACAAGACATGACGCTCGATGCGCCATGCCGGTTACCTGGCTGACCTAGTTACCCGTTGTGCGCACCGGAGTATCGATGCGCATGGCATACAGGTCCGGGAAACCAGAGTCGAAGTGAACTTCTGTGCCGCTTGGTGAGCTCAGGCAGCGTGGGCCTGAGGAGAGGAACACATAGGGGCGGAAGTGGTCACAGGCAGCATGCCATGTTGCATTGCGACGGAACGCAGCGCGTCCTCGCTCAATCCATGGTCCTTCGCAAGCAGACGGCAGCCGGCTTCCTTCGAGCGGAAGCGTCGGAGCTGCTCTTTGAAATGCTTGACGAGCGGGAGCAGTAGGGGATCCGTGGGTTGGAAGGCACCAGGGCTCGGGTGCCGCAGCATCGGATGGTGCGCGTCCGGATCGCCGGCAAGGATGGACAGGTCCTCCTCGGATAACGTGAGGAGCCACTCGGAGATGGCCTCGGAGTCTTCCTCGCTCAGGGAACGCGTAGACACCTCAAGGATCCGGCCAGCCGCTGCCCACAAGGCCATACGCGATTCGGTATGGTCGGCGCCCCGCAGCGCCAGGTCGATCAGCTTCTTCCGGAGGGGATGGCTGGTCAGGAAGAGTTCGAACGCGGGCTTGTGCATGCGGTCGCCGAGATCGGCGAGGTCTTGCGACGTGTTGACGAGGAGGTCGGCAAGTTCCTCTTCATGGAGGTCGAGCCCTTTGAGGCACTCTTCACTGCCTTCAGAGTCCGTCGGAAAGCTGTCGGGATCCACATCGAAACTCTCGTTACTGACGTCGTCTCCGGGCGAGGGGAATGTGGCTTCCAGGTCTCCCTGGGCGAAGAGCATGCTGGCGATCGCATCCTCGTTCTGGTCCATTTCCTCATCGGTGAGCTGGTCGGGTGCGGCAAAGTATTCATACCGGCCGCAGAGCAGGCACCGTGTGTGGTCGGGCCCGTCGGGAATATAGGAGGAGGCTTTGGGTGCGTGGCACTTGGGGCAGGTCTCGGCCGTGGATTGAGTAGGGGCGACTGTGCTGATCTCGGAGATTGAGGCCGCGATCGGAGGCAGATGTTTCCCCTGACATCCCGGGCACAGCCTGTAGCCGAGTCTCCTGTGGTTCCGGGCTTTCGCCTCTTCGAGGGAGAGGACGCCCGCGATGCCGCAGAGGAAGTAGACACGATGCGCATCGAGGAGAAGCACTCGCCGGCCGTTGGGGAGCACAGCGAATCGGGGCGCGCCAGCCCTCTGTGAGCGTTTGAAGATGTGCGGCATGCAGCGCGACGAGGAAGCTGACCACGACCTCTTCGTTGTCGCGCGGGAGCAGCACGTAGCGGTCGTAGAGAGGGGGAAGGGTGTCTTCCGGATCGAACTCCGGCTCGGCAATAAGCTCCGGCGGGTACAAGTCTGCAAGGCATGTCGCACATTCCATAGGATGATCCTCCTCCAACACAGATGATCCATCACACAATGCGGTTAGGTAGATGAACGTCGCTTGACGCGTCAGGCCGCCGCCGACTCAACAGGTTCAGCCGATTTCGGTTGTTTCGCTTTGGGTCCGAGGATCAGTAACCGCGGATCGATGACGATCACGGTGACCGCCTTGTGGCGGACTCCCTCCTTTATATAGGTCCGGATCTGGGGATTCCCGGTCAGTTTCACGTGCTGCCCCTTCTCCAGCGTGTTGGCCAGCTTGTCCGACGCGCCCAAGACCTTGATGTCCCAATACTCTGGGTCGTCGGCCTTCGCATAGAACCCATTGGAGTGGACGGCGATAGAAAACTCCAGCGAGGAGCCCTCCTGGTGCTGGAACAGTTCGGGCTTGTGCGTGATGCGACCGGAAAGCGTCAGAATCTTGATGTCCTGCTCAGCCATGGCAACCTCCTTCAACAAAGACGACGATTATGGATGCTCGCACACGTCATCCAGGCTGGAGTACTGCCCGCTTGCGGGCCTTCTGAAGTGGTTCTCGCCGACCGGGGAGAAGCTATCGTTGCAGCGACTGAGGGGCTGGAGGGCTGGCCGGCAGCGGTCGTTGCAACACACGGAAATGTAACTTGTCGAAGAACTCACGGGCTTGATCGACCGACCAGGCAGCGCGCACTTCGGCTTCGATCCTGGGATTGGGGTTCGTGGGGGAGAACCGGACAATCACAGCCTCAGCCCCTACCATGAAGCCGCCTTGGAGCAGGACTTCCGGCGCAACCTTGCCGGCCATGATCTCCTCGATGATGATACCCGGATGCTGGCCGTCGGATCGTTCAGGTTAGAAGGTCCCGCGCAGTTCTCCCATCCGTTGCCAGTGCGACTCATCGATCGTCCAGCAGTTGATCGCCCCGCCTGTCGGCGCATCGAACATGTGCCAGGAGCTGTTGCCCTTGGCGATATCGTGCTCGCGGCAAAACTCGTGAATGCGGGTCCAATCAAAGACACTGACAACGGCGATCCAAGGGCGGGCGTTGTTCATGATGACTCCTGCTGGTGGGGAAGAAGGAAAGGTTAATCTCGGCGCTGCTGCTCGATCTGGGCACGAAGGCGAGCCAGCCGTGACTCGAAGGACTCTTTCAACGGGCCCTGCAAGCAGTCCGGCGTCCGGGCAAACTCCGTCCATTGTTCGTAGAACAGATCGAACCACGCCTTCTGGGAATCGGGGGACGGAATCTGGGCGATCAGCCGGAGACACTGGTCGAAGCGTTCGCTCGAGAATCCCGCCGCGCGGCCGGAGCGGAGGAGGATTCCGAGCTGCGATTCGAGGTCCGTCTGATCCGGAAGGATGGGACTCACGGGTGAAGTATCCTGCGTGCGGCGTTCACGCGTCAAGGGAGACAGTGGCTTGTCGGGTGGTCTACGTGAGGAATGAAGTCACATCATCTGCATCGCGCTCGCTTGCGGCTGATCTAAAAGGATGAGGCGCGACGGATGGCGCCCGAAAGCTCGACGGGGACGTAGTGGGAGCCCTGCTCAGAAGCGTGGAACTGGTAGGCCTGTCCTTGCTGATCCAGATTGATATAGCGCCGGCTCCAGATGTGCTTGTACAGAAAGATGCGGGTTCCACTCTCGCAGAGCACCTCTCCCATGAACATGAATTGCGCGACGCTCTTCTCGGGCATGACCTTAAGAATAGGGTCCCATAGCGGGCGATCGGGACAGCGTTGCTCGATGACTTTCAGCGGATTCATGGCCGTCTCTTCGTCCTCCTCATCTGACGGACGTGCACGGTGCCCCCCTCGCGCATTGTCGGTGCTCATTCTGGGTACTACTGACCGTTGGATCGCGATGTGGTGAGTTTTCGGGGATGCTGGGGATAGCGTTATGCAGCCGGGTGGACAATGATGAAGCGGCCATCCCACAAGCCGGCCAGGACGGAGGCGACGTCTTTCCACGCGAGGCCGCCGAGTCCACAGCCCAGTCGAGGGCAGTAGATCGTGGTGAGCCCGTGGTGATCGGCCAGGTGGACGGCTTCTCGGGCGGTCCGTTCAATGAGGCCGAGCGTCGACGGTCGTGTCCATGCTTGCTTCGTCGGCAGTGTCAGGAGCCGGAGTTCACGCCAGTAGTAGACATGGTTGCCAGAAGCGCGGAGTCTCTCTCCGAGAAGAATGGGCAGGTTCGGGAACCGGTTGGCAGCAGCCAAGGCCACTCCCGCACCCATGACTGCGCGACCGTCTCGTCGGCAGTCCCCATTAGTAGGCACGCCGATGCAGAAGCCTTGATCGTGCAAGTCCCACAGGTTGCCGATAATCTCCTGCATAGCGATTCACCTCGTTGAACAAACCGATTTCATCGGATCCCTGCCCGCCGCGGGCCTGCTGCCATTGTGATGGGCAGGCGAAGTCTTCGAGAAAGGCCATACGCACGTGTGGGCTTATACGGATGGCTCTACTGGATGGCAGAACGGTAGAAATCTGGAAAGTCAGGCCGCGGTTCGAGAAAGAACCATTCGGGAAAACCCTGCGCGGGAGGAAGAGGGTATTCGCCGTCGTATGAGGACCCGAACAACGGAAGGCTTCCTGAAGAGATCTGGACTGAACAGAGGGGAGGGGTAGTACCGTTCAACCAAACCTCTCCACTATAGGGCGCACCTTGTGCAGAAAGCGAAAGCAGCCAGAGCGCGACGTAGAGATCAGCGGGGGACATCGTCGCACAATTTTAGACTCACGGACTTCTAGGAGCAAGGAGGATAACTATGTCCTTTGACGGTGAGGCGGCTTGGCTTACCGGTTTCGTTGTGCTCGTGCAGCAAGACGCCGGGCAAAAGACACAGCCGGCCGAGTTCGCTCTGGAACCTAATTAAGGAAGGTGTGGGCGGGGGTGTGGTGGGTGCTCCAAGGTCCCGTATCACAACTCCAAGCTGGTCGATCGCAAGTCCGTCTCCCAAAACACTACAACAGGTTGTCAAGCCGCTCTCATTAGCTTTTCCAGCCGAATTTGGCTAAACTCGCCCGGTTGGTTGAGGCTTCGGAGAAACCCGTGAACGTATTCGAGCTCCGAAATAGGCTGGTCAGCGACTATGCCACGTATGTCCGAAGCTTCCTCAGAATCCGCGACGAGCGTGTACAACGCTACGTCGAACAGGCTCTCTCGAGTGGATATCTCTGGCCAGAACCCCTTATTCAGCTCAATCCTTCATTTGAGTCCGGCGATACAATAGACCAGCTAGTCGAAGCTGGTGTTTTGCAAAAGGAATGTGCTCGGATTTTCCGAAAGGATAAGTCGGAAAAGACTCCACAGGGCACCCCCCTCCATCTTCATCGGCACCAATCGGAAGCCATCCGTATTGCTGCTCAAGGTCACAATTATGTACTGACGACAGGGACTGGGTCTGGGAAAAGTCTTTCGTACATTGTGCCTATTGTGGATCGAGTCCTGCGTGAAGGATCAGGAAAGGGGATTCGAGCTATCGTCGTCTACCCTATGAATGCCCTAGCGAACAGTCAGCAAGGCGAACTCAACAAATTCATCAACCTCGGGTATCCCAACCAACACGGCCCTGTAACGTTCGCTCGCTATACCGGTCAAGAATCCACCGAGGATCGCGACCGCATCACCAAGACCCCACCAGACATCCTATTGACCAACTATGTAATGCTCGAATTAATGCTCACGCGACCCTATGAGCAGCGCTCTCTAATCGAGTCGGCAAAGGGACTTCGGTTTTTAGTCTTCGATGAGCTGCACACGTACCGTGGCCGCCAAGGTGCAGACGTGGCTATGCTGGCGCGCCGCACTAGGGAAGCTTTACGTGCAACAGATCTGCAATGTGTGGGAACATCGGCCACACTCGCTGGTCCAGGAACACATGAAGAGCAACAAAGGGAGGTGGCACGAGTCGCATCACTGATATTTGGAGCGACGATTCATCCCGAGCATGTGATTGGCGAAACGATACGCCGAATCACCAGGCCGATAGACCCCACAGACCGCATTACTCGAAATGCGCTTCGAAACTCAATTGAGAAACAAGGCCCAGACAAATCCGATTTCGATTCGTTCGTAGGAGATCCACTCTCGAGCTGGATAGAGACGACATTCGGTATTCAACGCGAGCCCAAATCCGGGCGCTTGGTACGGTCCACACCGAAGACTATCGGCGGAGATCAAGGCGGTTCGGTCATTCTCAGTGGATTGACCGAATTGTCAGAGGAACAGTGTCGTAAAGCAATCGAGAGGACGCTCCTAAAAGGATATGAAGCTTGTCATCCTGCAACAGGTTTTCCCGCATTCGCGTTTCGCCTCCATCAATTCATCAGTAGAGGGGATACCGTATACGCCTCGCTCGAAGGTGAGGAACATCGCCATATCACTCTTGAAGGTCAACAGTTTGTCCCGGGGACACGAGAGAAAATCCTTCTCCCTCTCGTGTTTTGTCGGGAATGCGGGCAGGAGTACTACTGCGTATGGCGACGAGGAGATGGGTCAGGTGACAGCTTCGAGCCGCGAGAATTGATGGATCGACTGAGCGACGGAGATATGGAGCCAGGCTTTCTACACCTCAGTAGTACAGACCCTTGGCCTACGGACTTCGATGAACTGGTTCAGCGACTCCCGGAGGACTGGATTGAAGAGAAGAACGGTACTCGGAAGATCAAAGAGAATGTGCGTGGCGCTCTCCCCGAGGCAATTAGAGTCGGAGCAATCGGCAAGGAAGAGCAACGAGGGATAGATGCCCACTTCTTCAAGGCACCGTTTCGGCTGTGTCTCAATTGTGGAGTAACTTATGACGCGCGTCAACGATCGGACGCCGGAAAGTTGGAGTCGCTTGGCTTAGGCGGCAGAAGCACAGCCACGACGATCCTGAGCTTGTCGGCAATACAAGCGTTGAAGCGAGAAGAGTACCTACAGCAACGTGCGCGAAAGCTTCTCAGTTTTACCGACAACCGACAGGACGCCTCGCTTCAGGCTGGTCATTTTAATGACTTTGTTGAAATTGGATTGCTGCGATCGGCGCTACACCGTGCTGCCAGCAAGGCCGGACCGCAAGGCCTGACACATGAGGTTCTCGCCCAAAAGGTAGTCGAGGCCCTGAATCTTCCCCTCGATCACTATGCCAGTGATTCAGAAGTGAAATACCATAACCTGGCCGATACCCAACGGGCACTATGCGATGTGCTGGGGTATCGGCTGTATCTCGATCTGCGCCGTGGTTGGCGTGTCACCTCACCGAATTTGGAGCAATGCGGTCTCCTCGAAATTCGCTATGCCTCGCTGGATGAGTTATGCGCTGATCAACCGATGTGGGACCGTGGTCATCCAGCTCTCACCGGTGCGACACCTCAGGGACGGATGCGAGTGGCGAGAGCACTGCTTGATTTCATGCGGAGAAGCCTCGCGATCAACGTCGGTTACCTTGAACCGCAAGAGCAAGAACGCATAAGGCAGCGAAGTTTCCAGCGCCTTAGGGAACCATGGGGAATTGATGAGAATGAGCGACGGGAGTTTGCACCGATCGTCTTCCCACGAGCAAGAGAACGTGGAGATTATGGTGGCCATGTCTATCTCTCTCCACGTGGAGGATTTGGACAATTCTTGCGGAGGCCGACGGCGTTTCCCAACTATGGTCAAAGGGTAACCGTAGCCGATTCCGATCTGATCACTCGTCAGCTGCTGGATACGCTAAGGCGGGCAGGAATTGTAACCGTCGTAGAACAGCCGAAGGGTGCCGACGATGTACCTGGCTATCAGGTTTCTGCTGCTGCCCTCGTTTGGCTTGCCGGGGACGGTACACAGGGGTATCACGATGTCATTCGCATGCCACGCGCCCCAGAAACCGGCTTTCGATCTAACCCCTTCTTTGTGGAGTTTTATCGAAGAGCAGCGGAAGACCTCGTAGGTCTTCATGCCCATGAGCACACGGCTCAAGTCAACAACGAAGTTAGGGAAGAGCGAGAGCGGGACTTTCGGGAGGCCAAACTACCAATACTGTATTGTTCGCCCACGATGGAACTGGGGGTAGATATCGCCGAACTCAATGTGGTGAACATGCGGAATGTCCCGCCAACTCCTGCCAACTATGCCCAGCGCAGTGGTCGAGCAGGACGTAGCGGACAGCCTGCCCTAGTATTCACCTATTGCACGACGGGTAGCTCACACGATCAATACTTCTTTAGGCGTCCGTGGCTCATGGTCTCCGGGGCCGTGGCTCCACCCAGACTTGATTTGGGGAATGAAGATCTCATTAGGGCTCACGTACATGCGATATGGCTTGCGGAAACGCGAGAAGATCTTGGCAGTTCGTTGAAGGAGATTCTTGATGTAGATGGCGAACAACCCACTCTCAATTTGAGGGAACGCATTCGGTTGTCGATAGATAATCCTGATGCCAGGCATCGTGCGAAAATTCAAGCGCAGAGGGTGTTGGCTAATGTGATGAATGATGTGGAGCAAGCTGACTGGTATAGCGACAAGTGGTTAGAGGAAGTGATCAGCCATGTGGGTCTGAGTTTTGACGTAACGTGTGATCGCTGGAGAAGCCTCTATCGATCGGCGCGAGCGCAGTATGAAATTCAGACGAAAATTAGCGTGGATGCGTCACGTCCACAGGACGAGCGGGAGCGCGCTCGTCTGCTCCGACGCGAGGCAGAATCGCAGCTGGACTTGCTGACCCAATCCACAAATGTGATGCAGGCGGACTTCTATAGTTATCGGTATTTCGCAAGCGAAGGATTTTTGCCCGGTTACAGCTTCCCCCGGTTGCCGATTTCAGCCTTTATTCCAGGCCGCCGGGCGGCGAGAGGAGTAGATGAGTTCCTGTCTCGTCCTCGCTTTCTGGCAATTTCTGAGTTCGGACCTCGGGGACTGGTGTATCACGAGGGCTCTCAGTACATGATCAATAAAGTCATTCTTCCGGTCGATACGGATGAGACCCTCGTCACAAGCGCAGCGCAATGTCTACAGTGCGGGTACTTCCATCCGCTCGGGAACGGCCAATTGCGCGATCGATGCGAGCGCTGCAATCATGAACTGAGTCCCCCGTTAGTGAACCTCTTGCGTCTGCAAAATGTGTCGACCAAGAGGCGGAACAAGATCAATTCAGACGAGGAAGAACGGATGCGGCAGGGGTACGAGGTCAGAACTGGCGTCAGGTTCGCCGAACCCGGCGGGAGACAATCGTTTCGAACCGGCCAGGTCAAGCATGGGGAAGAAACGCTCTTCCGCATTCAATACGGGCATGCCGCCACGATTTGGAGAATTAACCTGGGATGGTCGCGAAGAGAAGACAGGAATCAGTTAGGGTTTGTCCTGGATGTTGAGCGGGGATATTGGGCGAGCAACAAGGCCTTGGAGGAGGCAGAAGAGGAAGACCCCCTTTCTCCACGGACAAGGCGTGTAATTCCATACGTCGAAGATCGTCGCAATTGCTTGTTGCTAGAGCCGGAGGCGTTGTTGTCAGAAACCGAAATGGCTTCCCTTGAGGCGGCACTGAAGGCGGCATTGGAAGTCGAGTATCAATTGGAAGATAGCGAGCTGGCCACGGAACCGCTGCCATCCTCGGAGGCTCGAAGGCTTTTGCTCATCTATGAATCGGCAGAGGGGGGAGCAGGGGTGTTGCGCCGGCTTCTCGATGATCCTCAGGCTCTTGCTGGAGTTGCCACTCGGGCATTGGAGCTCTGTCATTTCAAAACGGAGCCGATGCGACAGGCTCCTGCTGGGCTGCGGCGTGAGCCTTGTGAAGCCGCATGTTATGACTGTCTCATGTCGTATGGCAATCAGCGCGACCATCGTTTGCTTGACCGCAAGCCCATTGAGGCTCTCCTACGCAGACTAAGCGGCGCAACGGTCACTGCTTCACCGGTCACCATTCCTAGAGCCGAACATCTCGCAATTCTCAAGAAACAAGCTGGCTCGCAGCTGGAACAGGATTGGTTGAACTTACTTGAGAAGCATTCCCTTCGCTTGCCGTCCCATGCCCAATTCCACATCGAGGCGTGTCGTACCTGCTCGGACTTTTACTATCAGGAGAGCCAAACGGTTATTTACATCGATGGCCCGCCACACGACTTTCCGGACCGCCAACAGCGGGATCGCCAGCAGACCGATTGCATGGAGGATCGTGGATACACAGTAGTCCGGTTCCATCATATGGCGGAATGGGATGAGGTGATCAGTCGATTCCCGCATGTCTTCGGGAGAGCCTAATGCCGTTTGCTGCTGGGGCACTGGTCAAGGCAAGGGGACGGGAATGGGTGGTGTTACCTGAGTCCACCAATGATCTCCTAGTCCTCCGGCCTTTGGGCGGAACCGACGAAGAGAAGACGGGCATTTATCTCCCGCTTGAAAATGTTAGCCCCGCACAGTTTTCGCTCCCTGACCCAGCTGTTATCGGAGATCACCGTTCCTGCCGGCTCCTCCGTGACGCTCTCCGTCTAGGATTTCGGTCGAGTACC
>WBZO01004546.1_pt2 | contig 10010 bp, 6 predicted proteins | sample 5204261 | NCBI WGS metagenome assembly WBZO01 (sample SAMN12412400, study PRJNA552823) | activated sludge metagenome | isolation source: activated sludge from anammox sidestream of wastewater treatment plant... | place: USA: North Carolina | collected 2017-09
CCGCCTTCTTGCCCCGCCCCACAGCCAAGCCCAACGCCAAAGGGAAAATCCACAGCGCGCGCGAGAGCTTGACCGTCGTCGCCAAGCTCAGCGCTTCATCCCCATATTTCGCGGCGGCGCCAACAACCGAACTGGTGTCGTGAATAGCAATGGCCGCCCACAAGCCGAAGTGCCGCTGATCCATCCCGAGCGCGTGGCCAATGCTCGGAAAGATGAAGAGCGCAATCGCATTGAGCACGAAAATCGTACAAAGCGAAATGGACATGGCTCTCTTGTCCGCGCCTATCACCGCGCCGACAGCGGCGATCGCGCTCCCGCCGCAAATCGCAGTTCCCGAGGAGACCAACAGCGAGGTCTGCGGTTCAATCCGCAACAGCCGACCCAACAACAACCCGAGCAACAACGTTCCGAAAATCGTTGCGATCGTGAAACCAAACCCAATGCGCCCCGCAGCCCACACAGCCGCGAGATTCATGCCAAAACCCAGCCCCACGACCGACGCCTGCAAGAGCAGTTTGGCCCCCTTGTGGCTCGCCTGCGGCATCGGATTGTTCAGAAACAACGCAAACACAATCCCCAGCGCCAACGCAATCGGTGCCGAAACCCAACCGCTCACCGCCAACCCGGCCAAGCCCACAAAGAGAATCCACTCCGCCGTTCTTTTCACAAATCATTCCTTTGTCCGCGCCCATCCAGCTCGCGCGCGGTCGCATGGATAAGTCTGCCGCGCAGACACGGCAAGAAGAAATCAGTCGCCGAGCACATCAGATTGTGTTCAAGAGAACTGGAACGCGACCGCAGGTTGCAGTAGCGTGGGGCGCTGGAGGGCCGTGATTCATGTCGAAACTTTCTGAACGGGCGGAACAGATGGGCGTGCCCGCGATCCGCCACCATATCTTTCTGTGCGCGGATCAGACCAAACCGAATTGCTGTTCGAAAGAGGCCGGACTCGAAGCGTGGGACTTTCTCAAAAAGCGCCTCGATGAGCTGAATCTGACCGGCGCAGGCGGAATCTATCGAACCAAAGCGAATTGCTTGCGAATTTGCCGCCAAGGACCAATCGCTGTGGTGTATCCCGAGGGGGTTTGGTACCATTCCTGCTCGCCGTCGGTTTTGGAGCGCATCATTCAAGAGCACCTGATCGGCGGGCGAGTGGTTGCGGAGTACGCATTTCACGTGGGGTCGAATCTGCATTGAACGAAGGCGGGTGCACAGTGGTCAGAACGGGAATGTCCATGAACTTTCGAATCTTCAGCGTCGCGCTTATTCTCGCGTCGCTCTGCTTGGCCCCCCGCCTACACGCGGACAACAAACCCATTTTGGCGCCCAACGCCGACCACGTGCGCGCAGCCAAGCTGCTCGCCCTGAACTTGCCGCTGCGCCACCTGAGCCGCGCGCCGCTATCCGACGCGATTGCAACCAACGCCTTTTCCATCTTTCTCGACTCGCTCGACTTCGAGCACGTCTATTTTCTTCAATCCGACATTGAGGACCTCAAGCCCGCGGCCCCCCAACTGGACGACCAGTTGCGCGCGGGCGACCTGTCCTTCGCCTTCCGCGTGTATGACCTCTTCAAGCAGCACGTCGAAAATCGCGTCGCGTTCGTCAAAGAGCTGCTCGACAAAGGCTTCGATGTCACCCAAGACGAAGCCTACAACTGGAAGCGAAAGGACGCGCCCTACGCCGCCAATGTTGAGGAATGGGACGAGCTCTGGCGCTTAAAGATCAAGAACGAGTTTGTCGCCTTCACCGTTTCGCGCAAGATCGGCGGAACCGAACTCGAAGAAGGCAGCGTCACCAACGCCTCGCTCGCCGCGCAGTTGAAGATGTCGCCGGATGAGCGAATCCTCAAGAACTACGAACAGTTTCTCACCGTTCTCCAAGACAACGACGCCAACTGGGTGACCGAACGCTTCCTCAATGCATTCGCCCGCGCCTATGATCCGCACTCCGACTATCTCTCCCCGTGGGGCGCCGAAGACTTCGAGATCGGCATGAAGCTCTCCCTGCAAGGCATCGGCGCCCTGCTCAGCACCGACGACGGCGCCGCCAAAGTGGAACGCATCATCCCCGGCGGTCCCGCAGAGCGCGATGGCCGCCTGAAAGCGGGCGACAAAATCATCGCCGTCGCCCAAGGCGATGCGGAACCCGTCAGTATCTTGCACTGGCCGCTCAGCAAGGCCGTTCGACTGATCCGCGGCGAAAAAGGGAGCAAAGTCGTCCTCACCGTGATCCCAGCCGATGACGCGAGCGGAGCGGCGCTCACCACCATTGATATTGTCCGCGACGAGGTGAAGTTGGAAGAACAGGCCGCAAAAAGCAACATGCGGACAGTCACCGGCGAGGATGGGGTCGAACACAAAATCGGCGTCATCACCCTCCCCGACTTCTACGCCGACCTGCGCGGGCTCGGCAGTGGTCGAGATGCCCGCAGCTCCTCCAAAGATGTCGAGCGCCTCCTCGACGCGCTTCGCGATGAGGGCGCAGAGGCGATCGTGCTCGATCTGCGCAACAACGGAGGCGGCTCCCTGATGGATGCCATTCAAATGACCGGCCTCTTCTTCACGCGCGGCCCCGTGGTGCAAGTGCGCGACCAACGGCGCGTGCAAGCGCTGGACGATCCCAATCCCGATATCGGTTTCCGAGGACCAGTGGCCGTCCTCGTCAATCGCCTGAGCGCATCGGCATCCGAAATTCTAGCCGGTGCACTCCAGGACTACTCGCGCGCCATCATCATCGGCGATTCCAAGACCCACGGCAAAGGGACCGTCCAAACGCTCCTCCCGCTCAGCAGCGTGAACACCAACGTCGGCCAGATCAAAATCACCACGGCCAGCTTCTATCGCATCGCGGGCGGCTCCACGCAGTTGCGCGGCGTCGAGCCCGACATCGTCATCCCCTCTGTTTTGGAAACCATGGACATTGGCGAAGAAACCCTGCCCCACGCCCTCCCCTGGTCGCAGGTGGCCCCGGCGGACTACTCCGCCATCGGCGACTTGCCAAACCTCCGCAGCGAGCTAATTGAGCGCTCCCGGAACCGCTTGGATCACTCCGAAAAATTCACAACCTACACCAACCTCCTGAGCGAGATCGCGCGGCGCCAAAAAGCGCCCTCCATTACGCTCAACTTGGATACGCGCCTCTCTCTCGCCGACAGCGAACGCGCCATGCGCAAGGCCCTCGATGCAGAGCCCACCGCAGAATCGGTCGAATACGCCCACCCGCCGGAAGCCGATTCGGACCCTGCGGCCCAGCCATCACCCGCTGACGCTCAAGCAAAAGACAAGAAGCGTCCCGACTTTGTTCTCGACGAATCGCTCCAAGTCCTTTGCGATTGGCTCTCGCTCGAAGAGAGCGCGCACACCATCGGCGCAGTGCAGCCTCAATCCTGAACAGATTCCACCGCGTCGCCGTCGCTCGGCCCGATGCGCTGCGGCGCGCCGAAACGCTTCCGCTTAGGGCGAAATGCGCCCTGCGCTCCTCGGATATTTAATCTCCATCGCGCCACATTTTGCTTCACAAGCATGTGCCGAATGGAGTAAAGGTTCCCATCATGAAGATAATCTTATCCGCTATTCGGCCACTGCGCGCGGTTCTTTTCGCTGTGTTTTGCCTGACGCTTCCCAGCGCAAGTCGGGCGGGTATCACGGCGCTAATCCAGACCACTCTTGTCGTGGACGATGCCTCTTGGATGGAAGCCAGTTCGATCTCCGATGGAGACCTCTTCGATCTCACCATTGGCATTGATGAGGCGGCGCTCGCCACACTCCTGACCGATAATGGATTCGGAAACGGCGGCTCATTCGATAACTCGATCCTCTCCATTGCGCTCACGCCGCGCTCAGGGAATACCGGATCATTCGATCCCTCACTGGTCACAGCGCGGATCGGAGCGAATAGCCGCGTGAACATCAGTAACGATAACAACACATACTCGCTTTTGGAATTTGAGCTGTATTTGACAGGTGGGCCCAACGCGGATTACCGGTGGTTCGATTGGGGTGCGGAACGGATATGGCCCGGCAGCGGCCCCTTGGTCGAAGGCTTTCTCTCATTCGAAATGGCGTTTGTGACGATCGGGAATCTGGGCGATCCCCTGTCCGATGTGTTCCCAACGAATGACGGAGTCAACGGAACGGGCACACTCACATTTCGCGATCCAGATGGTGAACCCGGCAATTCAGCAACGGTAGAGTTTTGGGCCGCAGACTTGAGCTATCAGACGGTTCCCGAGCCGGGGAGCATCGCGCTGGCCGCGCTCGGCCTCGCCATCGCTGGCGTGGAGATTCGCAGGCGACGAGCACGCGCCTGATCACTTTAGGGCTGATCCATCAGCATCACAGTGGCCGGCCCACCCACGGGCGCGAGGGTGAACTCGGCGCAAACGGCAGGAATCAAGAGGGTCTGACCCGCTGCGAGGGTCTGCTCATAACCCGGCTGCGCGATAACCACGCGGCCTTCTGCAACGAACAGCACGCGGAAGGAAGATAGCTCCAAGCCCAAGACTTCCGTCTCAAGCAAATCGAGTCGCCGCATTCGGAAAAATGGGCTCCGCACAATTTCCCAGCACACATTGCGCCTTCCCGCGGCAAGCCGAATCGGACGCGCCAACTCGGTCGGCGGCTCGCCCCAGTTGATCACCTGGAGCGCGGATTCAATGTGCAGCTCCCGCGGGCGGCCCTCGGCATCCACCCGCCCCCAGTCATACAGGCGATAGGTGGTGTTGGAGTTCTGTTGGCACTCGAGGATCAGACAACCTGCGCCAATGGCGTGAACGCGGCCACCCGGCATATAGACGGCATCGCCCGCTTTTACAGGAATCTTGTTCAGCAGCGCCTCGACGGTCTCCTCCTCCAGCGCTGCGCGAAAGGCGGCCGGAGTGGCCCCCGGCTTGAAGCCTGCGTAGATGCATGCGCCAGGGTCCGCCGCGAGGATATACCACATTTCGGTCTTGGGCTCTCCGCCCGTGCGGTGAGCATTCTCGTTGTTCGGATGCACCTGAACGCTGAGCGTCTCGCGCGCGTCTATCAGCTTGATGAGCAACGGAAAGCGTTCACTCGTGCCCCGTGCGCCCAACAGTGATGCCCCCAGCTCGTTGACGAGCTTCCCCAGCGTGTACCCATCGAAGGGGCCCCCGCAAACAACGCTCTGCCCTTCCGGGCGATCGGCCACTTCCCACGATTCGGCGCAGCGCGCTGGAATGGAGGTTCGCCCGAAATGCGATTGGATGCGCGAGCCGCCCCAAATATAGTCTCGATAGATAGGCGCTAGAAGCAGTGGGCGCAATTCATTCATGACGGCGCAGTCCGAGTCACCGATTCCGGCGAAGGCGTTTCAACAATTCGCGCAGGGTTTCTTGATCGTCGGGCAGCAATTCGCTCACGCGCGAAAGCAGAGGATCCGCCAATGACAACGCCTCTGCGCTGCGCCCCGTCTGCTCAAATAGCTGGGCCATATTCATCTGCACTTCGGCCGCCTCTGGATTCAGTGCGAGGGCCTTCTGGAGTTCCACCTCTGCCTCCGCATAGCGCTTGAGCTGCAATAAAATATATCCGTAGGTGCTGGATGCGGCGCCGTTCAGATCGGTGGTCGCAAGGCACTCCTCGATGAGTTTCAGCGCCTCGGGAAACTGTTTTCGGCGCGCCAGAACATAGGCGAGATCGTTCAGCGTGGTCGGTTCGCGCGATTTGCTCAGACTCACGCGATAGGAAGATTCTGCCAGCGCATATTGTCCGCGCAGAGCCTGCATCGCGCCGAGCATATAGTTGCCGAAGGCATTCCCTGGATCGGCGGAAACGAGTTGATCCACATAGCGCTCCGCGGTCTCGCGTTCGCCCTCCGCCATCAGCAGGCAAAGCCAACTGAACTGTCAAAAAGCGGATCATCGGCGAAACGCGCGGCGCCTGCTGCAGGCGCGCGAGGGCCTCACGCGCTGTTTTTTCATCCTTCTGCTGCCCCGCCGCAATAGCGAGGGAAGCCCAAGCGCGCAAGTCATTCGGTCGCTTGCGAACAATCTCGCCAAGCTGAGTGAAGGCAGCGCCATGATTGCCGGTCATGAGATCGAGAATCGCGGCGTCCGTTTGAAGCGCGTCCTGCGGAGCGTTCTTCATCTTCGCCAGTTCGTTGAGACGACTCCGCGCCTCGTCAAACTGACCCCGCCTAATGGCAATCTGATATAGGCTATACGCAGCCGAGATGTTGTCGGGGGATTTCGCCTGCTCGGCCAGCAAGAACTCTTCTGTGCTGGCGCCGCCCGTGCCGGCCGTTTGATCGTCCAACGCCGCAAGAATCAGGCGCAGCGAGCGGTTTTCACTGTCGCCGGCCAGATCGAGCGCCTGCTGCAAGTCCTGCGCCGCGAGTGCGGGCTTGCCGGACATGGCCCACGCCCACCCGCGGCTCGCATACAACTCAGGACTGCGAATCAAGCCGTGATAATGAGAAAGAGACCACAGTGCGCGCTGCACCTGATCCCGCTCAATCAATCCGTCCAAGTCTTTCTCCACCGCCTCGGCCTCGGGGCGCTCCGAACGCACATAGAGCGCATGCAGGTTCACCAGTGCGCTGATGTTCTGCGCATTGATCCGGTGCGCGGCGAGATAGGCCTCTTCCGCGAAATCAGGGCGACTCGCCTCCTCGCATTGGACGCCGAGATTGTTCGCCGCCTTTGCGCTCTGCCACGCGAGCGATTTCAACCACACCTGCATTGGATTGCTCTCGTGAGGCATGTTTTCTGCAAGAGGATAAGCAAAGTTCGTCCAGAACGTGCGGTTGTCGCCCATCAGCGATTCAACGCCATCCGATGCGCCCCGCGCACGGCCGAGATAGAGCAATCCATGGGGCTCGGAGTTCAGCCCCGCCCCCATCCAGAGATCGGATGCGTCGAGCACGGCAACGCGCGAGGCAATGTTGGTATCCGTGGTGAACCATTCGATGAGAAACGGCTGAATGCCAACGGTGGCCAAGCTCTGGAGGCGCGTATTGTCCGGGAATAGGCTCGCGATATAGCGGCGATACGAAAGCTGCTGCGCGACCTGCAGGTTGATGATCTTCAGCGGAATGTGCCGGGCGCGCGCTTCGAGCAGGAGCACATCATCGAAAGCGCCGCTGGAAATCAGGAGGTCGCGCCCATCGAGGCGATCGCACACCTCGCGCGCAAAACTTCCGAACCAACGCCCCGGCCGCCCACTGGCCTCCGGCGCGTTGAAATACACCAAGCTCAACAGCGCCAACAGCACGGCCACGCGATATGCGATGCGCACGACGCGCCAGAAAGCCGCTCGGCCCTGATAGAGAACCGTGAGCCAATACCCCGCGATGCCACCCACCCACATCGCGATCAGCAGATAGGGCGTCACCAACAGCGGCGTGGCGTGCGTCATGGCCCACGGGGAAAGAATCGTGTTGGTGAACACCAGCACGGCGAGCGCTGTCAGGAGCAATGCCAGCAAGCCCGCCCCCGACAGGATAGACACGGATTCTGACCGCCTATTCGGTCTGAAAACATAAACAATCACCCACGGCACCACGCTGACCATACCCACCGTGATCCAGCCCGTGCGCGGAAGACTGCGCAACACGAGCATATACTGGTCGCGCCACATGTAGTAGAGCACCTGCCCGTAGTGCGAAAATTCGCGCCACGCGTATGCCGGGTTTTTCATGTAGAGCGCAGCGGCGATGAATTGCGGCGCGAGGCCCAACAGCGCCAATCCCAACAGACGCAGCACAACGCTCATTCGCAGCAGGCGATGGCGCGCCAACTGATAGAGCGTCAACAGCCCGAAGATCGGAAGGAACAAGACGAGCGACGCAAAGTCGGTCAAACCGATCCCATAGAGCAGCACCGCGCTGTTCAGATACCGAGCGCTCCCATTCTCCCCGAAGCGCAACAGCAAGTGAAACGCCGCCAAGAGCAACATCAGATCGAACGCGAGTGGATGCGCGCGCGTGGCCACCATCCAAAACGGGATCGCCGTCGCCAGCGCAAGGCACGCGGCCGTGGCGGAAAACACGCGTACGCGCGCCACCAGCGAAGAACTCAATCCCCTTTCAAAAGCCGCGGGCAGTCCCAACCGCACCATGATCTGAAACAGCAGCCAGATAGAGGCGCTGCAACAAATCGCGCCGAACAGATGAATGCGAACGGCCAGCGGCCCCACCGGCACGGCGGCCAGAAGCCGCACCACCCAACCCCAGACATGATTCACGAGGGGCGGAAACGGATCCACCCCCAGATGCGCCGCGACAACCGATGCGGACTGGCCGGGAACGAAGCCCGTGCTCAAGGTCAAAATATAGAGCAGCAAAGGCAGCGCAAAGAAAACGCGCCCCGCCCACTTGGCGTATGTCGGTAGAGAGATAGATTTCATAATGCTCGAGTCCGGCCATTCAAGCCTACTTGCCGCCCACATTCAACAACGGAAGGCCCCGCCCACTAATTCCTTTTCTTGCCACATCCGCACGACTCGCTACGCTCCCCAGCATGAAACGTCTTATTCCAGCGCTGTTGTTTCTCGCATTGGTGGGCTGCAAGACTCCGCCCGACGAGCAAATCGTTCCGTTCACACAAAATCAGACCCAGGCGCTCTTCACTCGCTCGCGCCCGCCCCAAGCCTTCGGCCTCACCGTCTACAGCACCGAAATGGGCCCCCTTTTCGCTGGCGCACACCGCGTGCATCCGGGTCAGACCGCTGTCATGCCCTTCATCAATCGCGCGGATCCCCGTGCCATCGAGATCAATCTCACGGCGCGCGGAATCAAGGAAATCCCCACCTTGATTGACACCGCCTCACGCGAAAACTGGGTCACCGCTCCCCTGGCCGTCTCCATGAACTCCGTCTCGCTGGCGGGCCCCAACCCCTATCACACCACGGCCGTTCACGTCTACGACGAGATCGGCGGCTATGCCAGCCTCATGCACCGGCTCACGATTGACAAACTCCACGTGGAAAATGTGCTGCTCTATATCCGCGCGGCAAGCGGCCCGCTGGGCGTCCCCGCGCGCTGGCTACAAGACCCCACTCCGCAACTCGCGCTCGGCGCGCCATTCCTCCGCGCGTTCAGCTATGTGACCGTTGATTTCGCGCAACGCTCCGTGGTCTTTTCCGCCACAACGCCGTTTCAGAAGCCAGAAGCAACGCTCATCGCGCAGGCTCCCCTCGTTGACGTGCGCGGCGTCATCGGCGTGGAGGGCACGCTCAACGGCGAACCCACCACCTTTGTCGTGGATACCGGCGGCGACTTCGACCTCGCCCTCAACGACCCCGCGGGACTCACAGTTCGCCGCGTCACCGCTGGCGACCTCGTGTTCCCGCTCGATGTGAGAGCAGTGGCCGCGCGAGAAATCGGGCTCGGCGAAGTGGAATATCCCCGCATCGGACGCGGCCTCTTGAGCCGCTATCGCGTAACACTCGACTTCCGCAACAAGACGCTCTACTTCGAGCGACCCACCCGTTGACGAATCGCCAGCCTCCGTCGCCCCCAGCAGCCTACGCCGCCCCAATCCACGCGAGATAAAGCTGCCACCACGCGCTGCCGCCCAAGATCCAGACGAGGGCGGCGACGGCCAGATACGGCCCATACGGAATGCGGCTCTGCCACTCCTTGCCGCGCGCGAGGATGAGCCCCATGCCAACGACCGAGCCGAGCAGCGACGAGAGCAAAATCGTGAAGACAACACCCTCCCACCCCACAAACGCGCCAATCGCGCCGAGCAACTTCACATCGCCCAACCCCATCGCATCCTTCCTAAACGCCAGTCGGCCCAACACAGAAACCAGATACAGACTTCCCGCCCCCACCGCAGCGCCCCACAGCGACGACCACAACGCAGGCTGCCACGCGCTCGCGCCGTGCAACATCGGCACCCACGCGCTCGCCAATAGCCCCGCCGGAATCCCGCCCAACGAAATGCGGTCGGGAATAATCATGAAATCCAAATCAATAAACGTCGCCACGACCAGCGCCGTCGTCAGGCCCATATAAATGAGGGTGTTTAACAGGTTTAACTT
>WBZO01007565.1_pt1 | contig 10010 bp, 10 predicted proteins | sample 5204261 | NCBI WGS metagenome assembly WBZO01 (sample SAMN12412400, study PRJNA552823) | activated sludge metagenome | isolation source: activated sludge from anammox sidestream of wastewater treatment plant... | place: USA: North Carolina | collected 2017-09
CAGCGGGATGCCGATATCGGTAAGCGGAAGTAGGAGGGGCAATTCGGTACAGGCCAGGACGACGGCCTGCGCATCCCTTCGTTGCAGCGAGCGGATCGAGGCCACCAGAACCTCGCGCGCGACCCTGCGGTCCCCGCCGGTGGTGAGGATATTCTCGATCGTCCGGTCGAGCCTGTCCTGCTCCATTGTCTCCAGAAATAGGAGGTCCCGCCCGTCGCCAGCGAGACGCTCGCGAACAAAGCTCGAGCCGCAGGCCGGTTTCGTTCCGAGAATGCCGGCTCGATCGATTCCTTTCAGGCGCAGCTCTTTCGCGACACCGCCGAGCACATGCGGCACGGGCACAGTGGTCGCATCCCGGACGGCATCATAGGCGCGGTGCGCGGTGACAGCCGTCAGCGCCACCACGCCGCAACCCGCCGCCGAAAGCGCCCGCATCGCATCCACGATCAGGCGCTCTACGTCCGCCCAACGCCCAGCGGCCGCCGCGGCCACCAACTCAGAGAAATCCAGATTCGATATCTGGCCCCGGAAACTGTGGTGGCGACCGAGCCGCGCCTCGAGGGCGCGGTTGATGCGCTCGTAATAGAGCGCGGTCGAATGCCAGCTCATGCCGCCGACAAGACCGAGGCTGCGCGTCTGTCTTCCGGCGTCGCGGCTCTCCGCCATCATTGTTTCCTGAAGATTCATCCGCTGCATTCCGCTCACACCGATATCCAGCGTTGAATCTTCGCCTTCTCGGAGATCAGTTCGCCGGAATTGCCGGTCCATACGATGCGGCCGCGTTCGAACACATAGTGCCGGTCCGCCAGATCCGAGAGCGCTTTCAAATTCTTGTCGAAAATCAGGATCGACTGCCCGCCTTGCTTCAGTTCCGTCAGCACGCGCCAGATTTCCGCGCGGATCAGCGGCGCCAGTCCCTCCGTCGCCTCGTCCAGGATCAGCATGGAAGGGTTGGTCATCAGCGCCCGGCCGACCGCCAGCATCTGCTGCTCCCCTCCGGATAGCTGCCAGCCGGCCAGATCGCGGCGTTCCGCAAGTTGCGGAAACAATCCGCAGACGCGATGGAGCGACCAGTTCTGTTTTCCGCCGTTTGCACGTGCCGTGGCGAGCAGATTTTCAAGTACGCTCAGGCTTGCAAAAATCCGGCGACCTTCCGGCACCCAGCCAATGCCGTTTGCGCAATGCTGTGGGTCTTGGCACCGGTGATCTCTTTGCCCCGATACGAAATTCTGCCACTGGTCGCGGAAAGCTCCCCCATGATGGTCTTGATCAGGGTGCTCTTGCCCATGCCGTTGCGGCCCATGATCGAAACGACTTCGCCACCGCCAACCGACAGATCGATATCGAATAGCATCTTGCTGCGACCATAGCCGGAACTGACGCGCTCGATGGAAAGTCCGGAAGTGCTAGTCATCGTCCGCTCCAAGATAGGCTTCGCGCACGGCCGGATCATCGCGGATCTGATCCGGCGTGCCGGTCGCGATCACACGACCGTAGACCAGAACCGAAATCCGGTCGGCCAGTTCGAACACCGCATCCATGTCATGCTCGACGAGAAGGACCGCATGCCGCCCCTTGATGGGGCGTAACAGATTGACGATGAGCGCAGAGTCGTCGGCCCCGAGACCGGCCATCGGCTCGTCGAGCAGAAGGAGTCGCGGTGTCCCCGACAGGGCCATGGCGAGCTCGAGCTGACGGTGCTCGCCATGTGCGAGCTCGGCCGCGATCACATCGGCGCGCGCGGAGAGTTCGGTACGCTCGAGCAGCTTGTGCGATGGACCGGCAATTTTCAGCTCGTCATCAACCGGCCGGAAGAATTCAAAGCTGCTGCCGCTACGAGCTTGAACCGCGACCGCAACATTCTCCCGCGCTTCCAAAGTCGGGAAATAGCTCGCGATCTGGAAGGTGCGGGAAAGGCCAAGCAGCGCACGCCGGTGCGCCGGCTCGTTGGTCACATCGCGGCCGTCGAACTCGGTAGTGCCGCTGTCCGGCTCGATCAACCCACTGATTTGACCCAGTAGCACCGACTTTCCGGCGCCGTTGGGCCCGATGACCGCGTGCAACTCACCCGGATGGATTTCGAGCGAGATACTGTCCGACACCGCGAGCGAGCCGAAGCGCTTCTTCAATCCATCGATCCGAAGCACGGGCGTCATGAATGCACCGAAAGCTGATGCCGGCGGTGGATCGGCAGGAGAACCCACAGCACCAGCAGCGGACCAAAAATGATCAGCCAATGTTGGGTCAGATCGGAAAGAAAATATTCGAACAGAATGAAAACGCCGGAGCCGACAATCGGCCCCGCGGTAAAGCCCATTCCGAGAATAACGATCACCAGCATGTCGCCGGAGACGATCCAGCCAAATAGGCCGGGCGAGATATAGCCCGAGAGGTTGGCGAGCAGGGCCCCTGCAAGTCCGGTAGCGCATGCGGAAATGACGAAAGCAACCAGCTTGCAGCGATAGGGATCGAGACCGAGCGTCGAAGCACGGACCTCATTGTCGCGCACCGCGACCAGGGCCCGTCCAAACCGGGACTGGAGAAGAAACATCTTTGCAACCAAGGTCGCAATCAGCAAAGTTAGCGTGACGAAGTAGAGCACAGAGGTGTCGGCCGCCGACACGCCCTGCCAGATTTCCATGCGGCGCTGCAACGAGAACCCATCATCGCCGCCATAGGCCCGCAGACTTTGCGCGAGATAGAAGAACATCTGAGCGAAAGCGAGCGTGACGAAGATGAAGTAGATGCCGGTGGAGCGCAGCGAGATCGCACCGATCACAAGGCTTACCAGCGCGGTGCCGGCAATTGCGATCGGCAGCACCACATAGGCGCTGGATATTCCCTGTTGTGCGAGGATACCCACGATATAGACGCCAAGTCCGAGAAACAGGGCGTGGCCGAGACTGATCATGCCGCCATAGACGACCAGCAGCGACAAGCCGGTCGCCGCGATGCCGAAGATCATGATACGGCAGACGAGCTTGACGTAGTAGACATTGAGCAAGGCTGGCAACGCCAGTGCCGCAACCACAACAGCCGCAAAGAGCAGCCAGTTCGCTATCGTCCAGCGCTTCATCGGGTACGGGCCGTGGGCTGGGACCGGCGGCGTCGGTACCGCCTGTGTGTTGCTTGCGAAACTCGCGAACTGCAAAGTGAACGTAGCCGCCGGCAGTGACGAGAAATGTAAGAAGCTACGCGCGCTCGGCGCCGACGACGCCATCAATTATACGAGCACCAAGATCGACCAGGCGATCCATGAGAGAACCGGGTCGCTGTTGCGCGGCGGAGGCGTCGATGTGGTGGTGAATTTCACCGCCGGCGATACCTGGGCGCCGTCCATGCGTTGCGTGAAGCGCTTCGGCCGCCTCCTGTGCTGCGGCGGCACCGGCGGATACGCGGCTATTACCGATATTCCTTATCTGTTCATGTCGGAAATGACCATCATAGGCTCGTCCGGCTGGACGATGGAGGATCAGAAGGCCTGCCTTGACCTCGTGATGCAGGGTCGGCTCGATCCACCGCTCGATCGCGTGGTGCCGCTGTCGGAGGGTATTGAGGCGGTCAAGGCGATCGAGGATCGCGGCATCTTTGGCAAGATCATCGTCAAGCCTTGACCGCGATGCTTCCTCTACCGCCGCCGTTCAGAACTTCAGCGGATATTGCGGCATTTGCTGCAACGCCCTTGGAGGTCCGCCTCAACCGCCGTGACGTGGTTGTAATGGTGAAGGAAGCGGCATTGTCCGATGGGAAAGCGCCGGCGCTGTCCTATTTTCCGTCCGGACAAGACGACAAGAACGCGGTGCACTTCAGCCGTGGTGAGCTTATCGAAGGCGCTGCGGCTTTCGCAGAGCAACTTCGTTGGCGTGGACTGAAAAGCGACGACATCGTCGCCTCGCTGCTGGTTAACGGCCCAGGAACCGTTGCAGCAGCGCTCGGGACGATGTCGGCTACGATACTGGCGCCGATCAATCTGTTCCTCGAAGCGACGCAGATCCGCAAGCTGCTCGCCGATAGCGGTGCGAAAGCCGTGCTCGTTCCTCGTGATCCGCCGCCTGCACTTGCCGCTATGTTCGACTCGTTGCGCGATGCGCTCGGCCGACACGGACCGATGGTTATCGAGGTCGATTGCGCGAGACTGACCGTCTCAGCCTACAATATGGCCATTGTTTCTCCCCGCGCGTTGCACGAGCGAGTCGCGCTATTCCACACCGGCGGCACCACCGGCCTGCCAAAATTTGTGCCGCTGCGTGCGCAGAATCTCGCGGCCGGCGCGATTATTTCGCAATTCGCCTACGGCTACAGCGAAGCCGACAACATCCTGTGCGCGATGCCGATGTTCCATGCCGGGGGCCTGTTCGCCTGCTCACTCTACCCCTCGTCTGCGGCGCGCATGTCAACATCCTCGGGCCTTTCGGATTTCGCGGTGAAGGCGTAATCGCAGCTTTGCCGAAGACCATTGCTGCGCTTGATTCGACGGTAGTGATCGGACCGCCGACCGTAATAGCGCAGCTTGCCAATCATCCGCCCGATGTGAGCAAGGCGCGAAAGCTCCGGCTGTTCGTTAACGGCGCCGCCGCATTGCCCCGAATTCTTGGTACACGACTCACGTACAGCACTGGCGTGCCCGTCGTCGAGCCCTGGGGACTGACGGAATCGACCCTCGCTGTAACCAGCGGACCGCGCGACGGGCCGCGCAAGCAAGGCTCGGTCGGCCTCGCCTTACCCTATTGCGAGGTGAAGGCATTCCGCACCGACGCGAACGGCAAGACCAGTGGCGAATGCAGCACCGACGAGATCGGCGTGCTCGGCATTCGCGGCCCGATGGTGTTCGACGGCTATCTCGATCGCGCGCCCGATCAGGAGCCTTTCCTCGCCGGCAACTGGCTCGATACCGGGGACCTCGGCCGTATCGATGCCGGCGGCTTTGTCTGGGTGACCGGCCGCGCCAAGGAACTGATCAAGCGCGGCGGCCATGGCATCGATCCCGGCATGATCGAAGACGCGCTACTCGCGCATCCAGACGTTGCGCTTGCGGCCGTGATCGGCAAGCCGGATGCCTATGCCGGCGAAATTCCGGTGGCCTACGTCCAGCCGAAACCCGGTACTGCGATCGATCCCGACCGTCTCATCGCCTTTGCGCGCGAACGCATTGCCGAGCGCGCGGCGGTACCAAAGGAAGTCCTGGTAATCGACCGGCTGCCGCTGACCGCGGTCGGAAAAGTCCACAAACAGACCTTGAAGATCGATGCGACACGGCGCGTCGCCGACGCCGCGGTACGTGAGATTGCGGGCGAGCGAACACGCTATGCGGTGGTAACCGAGCTGGACCCGCTGCATGGCTTGATCGTGCGTGCGCAGGTGCCCGGCCGCAATGTGGACGCCGTGAAGAATGCACTCGCCGCTTTCGCCTTCCGCTCGGAAACCGAAGCCATCGAAGAGGAGACCTGAACGCCATGCTCGATGTCGAGGCGTTCCGCCGGATCGTCGAAGCCGCCGCCTTCCACCAGTTGATCGGCCTACGGCTGGAAAAGGCGGACGCGATCAACGGCGTCGCCGTACTGCGGCAGCCCTATCGTCCGGAACTCAGCATCTTTCCAGATGCCGGGGTCTACCATGGCGGCGTGATCGGCGCGTTGATCGATGTGGCAGGCGCGGTAGCGTGCGGACTGACGCTTGGCCGTCCCACACCGACTGCGAATTTCCGCGTCGATTTCCTCAGATCGCCTGCTAAGGTCGACCTAATCGCAACCGGACGCCTGGTGCGCACCGGCAAGACGCTGGCGGTCGCCGACGTCGAGATCACCGACGACAAGGGCGAGGTCTATGCGATCGGCCGCGGCACGTTCAGCACGGCCGCAGCATTCAAGGCGATCGAGGGCGGCGCGGAAAGCGCAAAGGCGCGCCCTGACGGATCATCCATGACCGTCCTCCCGCAGATCGCCGCACGCCAGGAAGAGCTGACGCAGTGGCGGCGGCATCTGCACGACCATCCGGAAATCGGCTTCGAGGAAACCGAGACCGCGCGTTTTGTGACGCAGCGTCTGTTCGAAGCCGGAATCGAAGTCCATTCCGGACTTGCGAAAACGGGAGTGGTCGGCGTGATCGAAGGCCGGCCTGGATCGCGCCGTATCGGTCTGCGCGCCGATATGGATGCGCTGCCGATGGAAGATTCCGGCACGCCGCTCTGGCGCTCCACCTTTCCTGGAAAATTCCACGGTTGCGGGCATGACGGCCATATCGTGATGTTGCTCGCCGCAGCGCGGCATCTGGCGCAGAGCCACGATTTCGACGGCATTGTCCATGTGATCCTCCAGCCCGCGGAAGAAGGACTCGGCGGCGGCCGCAGAATGGTCGAGGACGGACTGTTCGAGCACTTTCCGTGCGATGAAATCTATGCGCTGCACAACATGCCACTGCTTCCGAAGGGTCGGGCTTCCGTCCGTGCGGGCGCGACCCTTGCCTCCTTCGACCAGCTCGACGTGACCATTCATGGCCGCGGTGGACATGCCGCGATGCCGCACCGGACAATCGATGCCGGCCTTGTGATGGCTTATTTGGTGACATCGCTGCAATCGCTAGTCTAGCTGTAAACTTCGAAGAACGGCGCTTGTTCCTTGTGCTCCCTGAAAAATAGCGGCATGGGCTTAGCCTGAGCCCCAACCCAGCAACACTGCGCAGCAATCCCCGCCTCGCCGCGCATGTAGTCGCTGTTCTTGCAGCAACTTCTTTTTGCGCGGCAAGTTCTCCGCCGGCAGGGCCAGCAGCAGCCCTTCATTCATCCCTATCGCAACTCCGTAAAATTGGTACGATTGTACACCGCCGTATTGCCGCGCTGCGCGGCCGGAGCAGCCGAGTTCGAGCCGCCGCTCGCCGAGATTGAGCATCGATTTGCGGCAGATTTGATTGAGCGTTCGTGCGGGGCGGCGATCACACTACCGACTCATGCGCGGATGCGCTGGTCGCCCTTTCCGGCGTCACTCCGGTCCCCTTGGACGGCTCGCTCGCGTCGGAACCGGCGATCTGCGCTCGCAGCGCTGCGATATCCTCGTCCTCGAGTGTCTCCTTCTGCAGCAGCAGCCGCGCCGTGTTCTCGTGCACCGCGCGGTGCTCATTGAGGATTTCGACCGCTCGGCCAAACGCATGTCCGACCAGTCCGCGGATCGCATGGTCCATGAGGCGCTCGGTCTCGTCGCTGAACTCCCGCGCCTGCCAGGGCTGCGGCACCGGCGTCGTGCCGAGCATGGGCGGACGCTCGCGTTCGTAGGAGACGTGCCCGAGGTCCTTGTCCATTCCATATCGCAGCACCATGCTGCGCGCGATATTGGTGGCCTTCACCAGATCATCGGCGGCGCCGGTCGAAAGATGGTGGAAAAAGATGAATTCGGCGGCCTGGCCGCCGAGCAGCACGGCCATGCGGTTTTCCAGCTCATCGCGCGTCATCAGAAATCGATCCTCGGTCGGCCGCTGGATGGTATAACCAAGCGCGCCGATACCGCGCGGGATGATCGAGATCTTGTGGACCGGGTCCTGTCCAGGCAGCGCCATGGCCACGATAGCGTGGCCGAGCTCGTGATAGGCGACGATGCGGCGTTCCTTGGGGATGAGCAGTCGGTTTTTCTTCTCCAGGCCGGCGACGATGCGTTCCACCGCGGCGGTAAAATCGGCCAGATGCACGCTGTCGGCGCCGCGCCTCGTCGCCAACAGCGCAGCCTCGTTGACCAGATTGGCGAGGTCGGCGCCGGTAAAGCCCGGCGTCAGTTCGGCAATCTGCTCGGGATCGACGTCAGCCGCCAACACCGCCTTTTTCAGGTGCACCTTCAGTATTGCAATCCGACCCTTCTTATCCGGACGGTCGACGAGAATCTGGCGGTCAAAGCGGCCGGCACGCAATAGTGCGGGGTCAAGCATTTCCGGCCGATTGGTGGCGGCCAGCAGAATGACGCCGACTGAGGGATCGAAGCCGTCCAGCTCCACCAGAAGCTGGTTCAGCGTTTGCTCCTTCTCCGAATTGCCACCATACGGAAAGGCACCACGAGCGCCGCCGAGCGCATCGAGTTCGTCGATGAAGATAATCGCCGGCGCCTCCTTGCGCGCCTGCTCGAACAGGTCGCGCACCCGCGCGGCGCCGACGCCTACGAACATCTCGATGAACTCCGAGCCGGAAATTGAGAAAAACTTGACGGCGGCCTCCCCGGCGACCGCGCGGGCAAGTAGCGTCTTGCCGGTGCCCGGCGGACCGACCAGCAGCACGCCCTTGGGAATGCGCGCGCCCAACCGCCCGTAAGCCTTCGGATCGCGCAAGAATGCGACAACCTCCTTCAGCTCCTCCTTCGCCTCATCCACGCCTGCAACGTCGGCAAAAGTCACTTTCGTATCTTGCTCGACATAGATCTTGGCGCGGCTCTTGCCGATCGCCATAAGCCCGCCGGCACCCTGTCCAAGGCGGCGGATGACGAACATCCATAGCGCAAGGAAGATCCCCGCCGGTAGCATCCAGGACAATATGTCGGTCAGCCACGGACTCGGAATTTCGCCCGTATAGGTGACATGGTGCTTATCAAGCTCGGCCGCGAGATCGGGACTGACGCGGGTGGTGACGAACTGCTTGAGGCCGTCCGGCTCCGGCTTTTTCAGAGTGCCTTGAATCGTGTTCTGTTCAATCCAAACCCGGTCGATCTTGTCCTGATTGAGCAGTATTTGGAATCGGCTATAGGGGATCGTCGTGTACTGCTTGCTCGCCTGGTAATAGCTTTGCAACAGAGTAATTGCCGCAAGCACCGCGATGACGTACCAGACGTTGAACTTGGTCTTGCGATCCATTGCGCATCTCCGTGTAAAATTTAGCGCAGGTTCTGCATACGAGCCGCCGCTTCGAAACTCAACGGGCGCTGGACCGGGATCGTGACGGCCGAACGCGGCCCGCTTGGCGCTAGGCGGGGGATAATGGCTGCGCGAACAATCATCGATTTTTGAAATTTTACTTACGGCACTTACCGTTGCGGATCGTCGACACGCCGCTTCCCGGCGCGGACCGGTTCCCACAAGGGTGGGCCCTCAAAATCAAACTATTCGGCTTTTCGTAGCGGTGACATGATGCGGTTCGGAATTGGCTTTGTCGACAGATCGCGCCGCCGACGGGCGATTTCGAGTGTCGAGAGCGGATAGATCGAGTTCATCGCGGTTTCTCCTGTTCAGCATCGCCCCCGCGACGCCATCGACTGGATGTATGAAGGGCGAAAACATACTCCTCAGTAATATAAGTCCTTCCCGCACTCAGACGCTCATTGAACAGCGCGTTGGGGCGCACAAGTTTGCGCAGCAACTTCCATGCTAGACCGATGCAGGCAAGTGCCCAAGCAGCGAGCGTGTCCGCGAAAACCATTGGCGGCAAGGGAGCGATGAACGACAGTTCGAGTGCCGCCGCCATTGCTTTGTCGCCACCATATCCATGTCTAATGGGAGAACTGCTCCCCAATAGAGCGGATCATAGCGCAGCGAAAACCGCCGGATCCGCCCACGCGGGACCGGCGGATCGCGCAGCGCAGCCCGCTGCTTGTGGTCGTTCTGAGTGACGATGAACAGTTCGCATTCCTCGGTCTGACTTTTCGCGTTAGCCTCCGACCAATAGCCGGCATCCGCCACCGCGGCGCCGAGCGTCGCCTCGACGTTCGCTTGCGCCTGCTTGAGCATGCCGGTGAGATGGTGCACATCGTTCGTCTCGGTTGTCACCTCGGCGGCCAGGATGATCTGATCGGCCTTCACCACCGCCTGCGCGTTATAGCCCTGCACTTAGCCGCGGCGCGTCTTCATGATGCCGCTGTCGGGATCGGTGGGGTTCGCCGTCCGGTCGGGGGCCACGCGCGGGTCGGACTCCTTCGGCTTGCGGCCGCGCTTGCGCCTTCCGGCCTTCTCCTCTGTCTCCCGCCCGCGATTTTCTCCTGCTGGCGAGCGGCAGTCGCCGCAGCGCGGTCCGCCAGCTTCTCCCGACACGCCTTCAGCCGGGCCGAACG
>WBZO01001589.1_pt2 | contig 10008 bp, 6 predicted proteins | sample 5204261 | NCBI WGS metagenome assembly WBZO01 (sample SAMN12412400, study PRJNA552823) | activated sludge metagenome | isolation source: activated sludge from anammox sidestream of wastewater treatment plant... | place: USA: North Carolina | collected 2017-09
GGTGGGTGAAACGCTGTTCCCGTGGAATCCGCTGGCCTGGCTGGCGTTCGGGGTGGCCGCCTGGGCAGTGTGGCGCGGCCTGCGACCCAGCCGGGCCGGGGCACAGCCCGCCTGGCCTGGCCGGGGATTGGCCGTCGCGTTGGCGGTCGGCCCGCTGGCCGTTTCGACCTTGCTCACCAGCACCGTCACAGAGTGCGGCTCAAAACCCAGAGAGAGCGTCCGGCCAGAAGCAGGCAGGGTAGTATGGCGTACCCCGACTTCATCCGTCGCACTGAACGTGTTCTCAGTCTTGATATCTGCGCCGTTGACCGTGTACAGCTCTACTGAGCCGGTCAGGGCGCCCGCCGCAAGCTGGATCTCGGTCTCCGCCGTGTCATGCTGACTGCGATTAACCACGAACAGCGCCAGCTCTCGCGTTGCCTCGTTGAGCGTCCCGGCCACATCAAGCACGCGCACGCCGGTGTAGTCGCCCCCGCTGAAGGTGTCCCCTGTCCAGAATACATCCAGTGCAGCAGATCCGCAGTGAGCGCTGTACAGATCAAAGGGATGGAAGATCGTTTGGAGCACCAGCCCGTTCGGGTGGGTGCGGATCGGAGCGATCATGTTGACGATCTGGGCGATGTTAGCCATACGCACGCTGCGAGCGTGACGGATGAAGGCATTGAAATGCATCGCGATCACCAGCGCATCTTCCAGATTATAGATTTCCTCAATGCCCTGCGTCTCGTCGGTGCGATAGATAACATTCCATTCGCCGACGGCGATTGAAATGTCGCGCTGGATGCCCCGATCGAGCTTCACGCCGCGGATCATGCCTTCAATGCCAGACAGGCGCTCCTCGATGATCTCCGACACAGTCATGAACGCGGCGAAATCATTGGCGCGGTTGCCAAAATACCAGTGAATATCGATATAGTCCAGCAGATCGCTGGCCTGTTCGATCAACAGGCGGATACGCTCCAGGACAGCGCCTTCCCAGTGGGAGATGCCAGAAGCGACGAGCTTGATGCTCGGATCCACCCATTTCATCAGTTTGCCGAATTCGGTGAAGGCGCGGGCGTATTCCTGCGGAGTTTTGTAGCCAATCTGCCAGGGGCCATCCACCTCATTGCCGATACCCCAGTAGCGGACATTATGCGGCTGCGCAAAATTGTGCTGTCTGCGCAGGCGGGTGAGAGCGGTGTCGGCGGTGCCGTTACAGTACTCGACCCAGTCGCGGGCCTCGCGCATATCGCCATCGCCGCAGTTGACGACGAGGAACGGCTCAGTATCAACCAGGCGACAGAACTGGATAAATTCGTTCGTGCCGAAGGTATTCGGCTCAACGTTGTGCCAGGCCAGGTCCAGGCGAGCAGGGCGCTGATCGCGGGGGCCAACGCCATCGCGCCAATTATAGCCAGACACGAAATTACCGCCGGGGTAGCGAATCAGGGGCATGCGCAAACGGCGTATGGCGTCCAACACATCAGGACGCAGGCCGTTTTCGTCAGCCAGCGGCGAGGTCGGGTCATAGATACCTTCATAGACGCAACGGGCCATATGCTCGGCAAACCCGCCGAAGATGTTCCGGTCAAGACTGGCCAGGATGTTTTCGAGATTGACATAGATTCGGTTGCGCATAGTGCTGTCCCTTGAGAGAAAAACAGGCTCATAAAAATTGGAGCGGCGCCTGCCGCTCCGAATTAGCGGGGCACAGGCTGACTCTCCCATGTTGGGCCGGACAGAACAGGGCGTTCGTCCTGCCAGTTTAACCTGTCGATTCGCATCAGGCGGGCGGTCATTGCGGCATCCCAGGCGTGATACACAATAAGTTCTTCGCTCCAATCCGGGGAAGCTATGAAGGAGTTGTGGCCTGGCCCAAGCACCTGCCCCGGCACGGAAGCAAAAATCGGATGCTCAGACCCGTCCGGCAGGTGGTAAGGCCCCAGCGGATGATCTGCAATGACATAAGAGACCCCGTAGTTGGGCTTGCGCCAGGCGCCGCCGCTGTAAAAGCAGTAGTATTTGCTGGCGTGCTGCCTGATCGCTGGCCCTTCAATGGTGTGCCAGTCATATTGTGCGCCATAGATCGACCGCTCTGATTCGAATAGCTGCCATGCGGCATGGGGGCGCACTACCAGCCGGGGTGCGCCAGCCAGCTCGGTCATGCTGACCAGGCGGTCAACCACGATGCCCGTGCCGACAAAGTCGTGAACCTCAGGTGGCAGAAAGTCGCGGGCATAAAACAGATACCACTGCCCATCCTCATCCTGAAAAGGGTGAGGGTCGATGGAAAAGGGCTGATCAGGGACAAGCACCACATCTGCATCTTCAAAAGGGCCGAGCGGGCTGTGACTGATGGCAACGCGCAGTTGATGATCGTTTCCGCCTATACCTGAAGCTGAGTAGTACATATAGAAGCTATGTCCGTCATAGGCAACTTCAGGCGCCCAGCACTCAAGCGCTCCGGACGGCCTTTTCAACGCCCAGCCCATGTTCTGCCAGTGAATCAGGTCGGAAGACTGGAGCACTGGAAAGACCCACCGCTCTTCAGCCTGTGGAGCAGTACCGTAGGCGAAATACTGGTCCTGAAAGCGGAGCACGAAAGGGTCCGCAAAATAGTGCGAATAAACCGGGTTTGTGTAATTTTCGGGCAAGGGCCAACGCCTCCAGTTCTATTCTTTCAGACCTGTCATCACAATGCTCTGGACGAAGTACTTCTGGGCAAAGAGAAAGGCAATGAACAGAGGTAACAGCGCCAAGGTAGCGCCAGCCATGATCAGGCCGTACTCAATGTTGTGCTGGCCCATGAACAGGGCCAGCCCGGCAGGCAGGTTACGCATCTCGGTGGTTTTGGTGATCAGCAGCGGCCACAGAAAGTCATTCCAGTTATACATGAAGTGAAAGACTGCGAGCGTGGCCAGCGCCGGGCCGGACAGGGGTAAGATCACCCGACTGTAGATGTAAAATTCCGTGGCGCCATCTATTCTTGCCGCGTCATCAAGCTCATGGGGAATCCCATTAAAGAACTGGCGCAGCATAAAGATGCCAAAGGCATTTGTCGCGCGCGGGATGATTAACCCGGCGAAAGAATTCAGCAGGCCCATGCTCTGCACTGTGACATATACCGGGATAAATGTGACCTGGAAAGGCAGCATGAGCGCGATGAGCACGAACAGGAACAGGATATCGCGCCCCGGAAATTTCAGGCGGCTGAAAGCGTAGGCAGCCAGCGAATCGAGGAACAGAGAAATAATCGTCACGCTGCCGGCAAACACGACGCTGTTGATGAAGAAGCGCAACATCGGGATTTGCTGCCAGATATCTGTGTAGTTCTCCAGTGTCCAGATATTCGGCCACAGCCGGGGCGGGTAGGCGAAGACATCGCTTTCTGGTTTGAAAGAAGTCAGTACCATCCAGACGAACGGGAGAAGAATAGCTGCCGCCGCGATAGCCAGGAATATCCAGGTCGCAGTGAAGAACAATCGGGAGCCGCGCTGGTGACTTAGAATTGATGTTCCCATGCTGATATCATCCTTTCTAGTCCATATCGCGGAAGCGCAAGAGGCGGAGCTGTATGAGTGTCAGGATGAACACGATGATAAACAGCATAACGCCAATGCCGGCAGCATAGCTGATATCCATCAGCTCAATGCCCTGGTAGTAAATGTAGGTCACCATGGTCTCGGTGCTGAAGAGCGGGCCTCCGCGGGGAGTCATAACCCAGACCTGGTCGAACACCTGGAAGGAGCTAATGACCGAGATGATGAGGACGAAGATCCAGGTAGGGCGCAGCAGCGGCATGGTAACTGACCTGAAGCGCCGCCAGCGGTTGGCGCCATCCACTTTGGCGGCCTCATAGTAAACTTCCGGGATGCTCTGCAGGCCAGCCAGCAAGATCACCATATTGAAGCCAACGTTCTTCCAGATGGAGACCATCATCACGGCGGGCATCGCGTACCGGGCATCGCGCAGCCAGTTGCGCGTGGGGATGCCAACCAGCTTGAACCAGTAAGCCAGCAAGCCAATATCCGGATTGAGCAGGAAGCGCCACACAGTCGCCACAATAGCAAAAGAGGCGATAACCGGCAGGAAGTAAATGGCACGGAAGACTACACGTCCACGCAACTTCTCGTTGAGGGCCAGCGCAAAAAGCAGCGATAGCAACAGCCCGACCGGTACAACGACTAGGGTGTAGTAGACGGTATTCTGTAATGCTCCCCAGACCCGTTCATCGGCCAGCATCCGGGCGTAGTTATCCAGCCCGACCCAGGTGACTTCTGAAGAACCAAAGCGCCATCTTTGCAGGCTGAGCAAAAGAGACTGGATGATAGGCCAGAAGACAAACACACCGAGGATGACCAGACTCGGGAACAGGAACGTGAGTCCCTGCCTGGTTGGAGGGTGGCTGAGGGCACGCCGAATTCGAACAGACAGTGGAAGCCTCCGCGACTGGGAGACAGACGCCTGGACCTGGATATTGTCCATCATGTGTATGCCCCTGGGTAGCTAATTTTCGTTTTGAGCTACGGGGGGCTGGTAACCCCCCGTAGCAATAGGAGTGTAGGAAAACGCGTTAATCGTCCTGTGCCAGGAGACGGGTGAGCTGCTCGTCTGCTCTGGTGGCGGCTTCTTCAACGCTGCTGACACCCTGCGTGATGCTCTGGATCATGGGGACGAAGATGTCGTTTTCGATCTCGGTGTAGTGCCTCTGGCCGCCCATGAAGAAGCGCGAATAAGGCACAACCGCCGCAAACTTGGCCGCCCAGGGGTTAGCTTCGTAGAGGTCAGGAGAGTCCGAGAGATCCAGGCGAGCGGGCGGGAAGCCAGTGCCAGCCGACCAGGTGATCTGGGCGTCATAGGAATTCCAGAAATCGAGGAACGTCTTGACTTCTTCCTCATGCGTAGTCGATGCGTTGACCACGAACACCACGGAGTCGGCCAGGGTCACGGGACCTGCGGGGCCGGTGGGGATGGGGGTCACGTCGAAGTTAACGCCTGCCTCCAGGAACCCGTTGACCATCCACGGCCCGGTGATGCCCATAGCCGCGCGCCCGCTCTGGAAGAGCTGATCGGCTTCCGCGCCGGTCAGGCCGAACGGACTGATTTCCTCGTCACGAACCAGGCCGCCCCACAGCTCAAGCGCTTCAATGGCCTCAGGCGTGGCAAGCCCGGATTTGCCGTCCACAATCACGTCTGCCCCATTGCCCCAGAGCAGGATAGGCCAGTTGGGGATCGTCTGGCGTTCGCCAATGGCGATGCCGTAATACCCGGCTTCCGTGATAGTGCGCAGGGCCTCAATCCAGGTGTCCCAGTCCGCAGGCGGGTTTTCCGGATCCAGCCCGACTTCAGTGAAGATGTCGAGGTTGTAGTACATCAGCAAGGTTGCGAAATTCATCGGGACTGCATAGAATTTGCCATCGTATTGCAGGCGTTCGACGAGGGCGGGCGGCCAGTTCTCCAGATCCAGGTTGCTGCCCTCTTCGAACCAATCGGAAATATCCATGATCAGCCCGCTCTCAGCGTACTGTAGGACATAGTTGAAGTTGAATCCCACGAGATCCGGGCCTTCTCCTGCAGACATCGCACCTAGCAGAGTCTGGTACAGACTATCCCACGGCGTGATCGTCATATCGATCTGAATGTCTGCATGGGCTGCATTGAACTCCGCTACAAGCGCCTCTACGGTGGGGCGATCCGGGCCGGTAAATCCGTTCCAGAAAGTGATGACTACGGGGCTTTGAGCCTCTGCGCCAAAAGGCACAGTCAGCATCGCTATCGCCATAACCAGCGCGATTGACAGCATATTGCGCACACTCTTGCGTTGCATCTTACTTTCTCCTTGATTCTTCAGGCGTATACGTAGCGTGATGGCATTTCCTGGTTTCGATCTATAGCGCTTCTCCTTTGATATTCAGTCTGGCTGTGGAGTCGTGACTTCAAAAACTATCCGCATGACAATATCCTGCGGATAGTTTCCGAAAGCTCGGCCAAATATGTTCAGCCCGCCGATATTCGCCGCGTCATCCTTGACGCCGAGTCGCAGCGGGATAAACCCCCTCGATCTCAATTTGAGATTATCAATCGTAACCCCGGAGATTTGCAGGCCATCAACGAACGTACCCTGTTCATTGATTTTCCAGATCTTCAACAGGCCGTATTGGGAATTCCATTCTTCCCACCAGCCAGGGGTCAACACCCCGCGTGTCCCCCCCAGATCACCCGGACTGGTCCAGGTTCCAACTTCTATATCGTTGATCCACAGGGTGATATCTGAGGGCCAGTTGTCATCGTGCAACGGCGCTTCTGAGCATAATTCCAGGCTGAGCTGGAGACTTTTCAATTCTGCTTTGGGGGGAAGGCGGTTGGGGAACCGGTATTCGACATAGCCCTGCTTAAACCACAGCAATTGCGCGTTGACACGTTCCGGATCATAGAATGTGTCCGGATCATCGAGCTGCCCGATGATGCCTTCCTCGCTGAGAATACCGCATGTCGGGGTTATGTTGCAGTCAACGTAGGCGCCGATCGGCATGCTGATGTCGATGAAGTTTTCCTTCGGAAGCTCACCGCTGGGCAAAAGAATAGAAACCTGGTCGTAGACCCGGGCGCAGATTTTCTGTAAACCGCGGCTGGCAGGCTTCAGCTCCGTCCTAATCAGCCCGGCTTCTTCGAGGACATTGATGTGCATGGTCGCAGTTGAAGGGGGTATTTCAAGCGCATCCGCGATCTCATTGATGCTGCAGCTATTGCCGCCCAGGAAACGGAGCATGGCAATGCGCCGATCTGATGCCAGAGCCTTGAGGATCGGCTCGACATTCAGGGAAGTGTCGTCGATATTAATTACGAGGTTTCGCCCGGCTTTTGTCATGAGGATTGCCGCCTTGACAATCGATCACAATAAAATAGAAAAAAACATATTCTTATATTGCATAAGGTTTCGTGAATATCAAAATCCAGACAAATATACTTGGAAATTCACTTTTCTCCGGCATATGACACAGAATAATATGTGTCATATATAAAATACTCCCACTTTTTATCCATGTCAACTACTATCGTGTTTTTAGCTGGCATTCAGCGGAAACTGGCCTCATTCAATCGGGTAGACGGTAAAAAATACCCGAGGATGGCGAACTACTTAAATCGGGCGGAGCCGAGATAGCGTGGACGAGGGCGCTATCCTGCCGGTAACATGGTCTGGTGCACTTATCGCGCTGTCCCGCAGGATTCATATAAATCTTGCCCCCTCTTCCCGGCGGCCGGAGGAGAAAATATCGATTTATCGCCAGCCCCGCGCCATGCCGCCTTCGCTGCCGTCCCTGTCTGATCCTGCTTTTCGGCTGTTCTCCGCTACTTCTCAACCAAAAGGCCGCTGCCTTCTCGACAGCGGCCTCTTCAATAAGTCAGACTCCAGGAGCAGTGCGCGGTAAACCGCACCGCTCCCACGCCACAGCTTTCAGGCTTTGATCGGCAGCGCGCTCCCATCGCGCAGGTAGAGCGGGATGCGCTCCAGCGGGGCGGCGGCGACAATCGTCTGGCCGCCGGGCAGGACAACGCCCGTCCAGGCGTCGGTCCACTGCGCCCCGGCGGGCAGGTACACCGCCCGTTCCCGCGCCCCCTCAGTCACCACCGGCGCGACCAGTAAATCGGGGCCGCACATAAACTGATCCTCGACCTCCCACGCCCGGGCATCGGCGGGGAAGTCGTAGAACAGCGGGCGCATCGGCGGCGCGCCGTGCCGGTGAGCGGCCTCCATCTGCGCCATGAGGTAAGGCCGCAGCCGCTCCCGCAGGAACATCAACTCGCGAATGATGCCATAGGCTTCCTCGCCAAAGGACCAGACTTCATTCGGCCCGCCGGACTTCACCTGTCCCGGCGCGCGGTTGCCGTGCAGCCGGAACAGGGGGCAGAACACCCCGTACTGGAACCAGCGCACGATCAGCTCGCGGAAGTAAGGGGAATTCACATCCCCGCCGGAGAACCCGCCGATATCCGTTGTCCACCACGGGATGCCGCTCAGGCCGATATTGAGGCCAGCCCGGACCTGCTTCGCCAGCGACTCGAAGGTGGAGTCGATGTCGCCGGACCACACGGCGGCGGCGTAGCGCTGGCTGCCGGCCCAGGCGGAGCGGCAGAGAGTGATGATCTCCGTCTCGCCCTCGGACCGCATTCCTTCGTAGAAGCCGCGCTCGTGCAGCAGCGGATAGAGATTGAAAGCCGCCAGCCCGCTCCCCAGGTGGAAGCGCAGGTTCTCCGGATGAGTGGGGTAGCACTCCGGCTCGCAGGCATCCAGCCACCAGACTTTGATTCCGTGCCGGTAGTATCCCTGGCGGACGCGCTCCCAGATGAAGCGGCGCGCCTCCGGATTGGTGGCATCGTAGTAGGTCATATAGGCGGGGGCGTCGGAGCCAGTGTCCACGAACATCATTTGCGCGTTCACCCCGCGCTCGGCCCGGAGGAGCAGGCCGCGCTGGCGCATCGGGGCGAAGTTAGCGCTGGCCGGGTTGACGGTCGGCCAGATGGAAACCATCACCTTCACGCCCAGCTCCTCCAGCTCGCGGACCATCGCCGCCGGATCGGGCCAGCAGGCCGGGTCGAACTGCCAGTCCCCCTGCAGGGTCCAGTGGAAGTAGTCCACCACAATGATGGAAAGCGGCAGCCCGCGCTGGCGGTATTCGCGAGCGACGCTCAGCAGCTCCTCCTGGGTGGCATAACGCAGCTTGCACTGCCAGAAGCCCGCCGCCCATTCTGGCAACAGGGGAGCGTGGCCGGTCGCGTCAGCGTAGTGGGCCATGATCTCAGCGGGGGTATCGCCGACCGTGATCCAGTAGTCGAGTTGATGAGTTCCGTCAGCGATCCAGCGCGTGCCGTTGTATCCCAGCTCTGCCCGCCCGACGCCGGGGTTATTCCACAGGAAGCCGTACCCCCGGCTGGACAGCACGAACGGGATACAGACCTCGCTGTTGCGCTGGACCAGATCGACAACACAGCCCTTCTGATCCAGCCGGCCATTGGGATGCTGGCCCAGGCCATACAGATGCTCATCCGGGTAGGCCTTGAAACGCGCCTCCAGTGTGAACAGGTCGCCGCCGGCGGCCTTGAAGTAGCGGGCTGATGGATACATGAAGCGGCGCTCCGGCTCCGCCAGCAGCTCCGCCCCGGTCCCGGCATGGGAGAAGCGCAGCTCGCCGTCGGCTCGCACCTCCGCTCGCAGCCGTCCGTTGGTGATGGTGGCGCCTTCCGGCCCGATAACAATTTCCGGGATGACCGGCTCTGGCGGGAGCAGGGCACTCCCTTCGCCGGTGCCGGTAGCGTCCTCAGCGATGGCCGGGTGCATGGTGGATCGCACGCGGAAGCTATCCGGCCCCCAGGCTTCAATCTGCAGTGTTTCCTGGTCCAGCGTAAAGCGAAGCATGTGCTCTCGTTGTTCAAAAGGCATACAGGAGTCACCCCTTCCCTGATGGCGCAGGCCGCAGGCTATATTATGCCTCATCCTGGCCGCGCTGCCGCTCCCTGGCGCGGGCGGCGTACGCCCCCCACAAAAAAACAGGACCCACCTGGCGGCGGGTCCCCGGTATAACTGTAAAATCGATCGGGCGTGCTATCAGCCGGTGGGGACAACCACCACCTGGCCGCTGCCGGGAGGGGCGAAAGCGGCGTTGATGGCGACGATCAGGTTTCCATCAGCGTCCTGAGCCAGGCCGTAGGGAGCGGTGATGTTCTCCAGCAGGGGGGTGGCGCCATCCGGGCCAACCCTGACTACGCTGCCCGGTTCCGGCCCATTCGGGCCCATGCCGCCGGCAACCTGTGAAGCGTAGATCGTGCCGGCATTGTCAACCAGCACATCCACGACCATCGTCAGGCCGCCAAAAGTGTTGACCAGCTCCCCGCCGGTCGTCCACTGCTCAATTTTGGCTGAGCCGGGGATAAACGGAGCGGGCGAAAGGAAGCCAATATACAGGTCACCCTCCGGTCCGAAGGCCACGCTGGTCGGCACAGGGTTATCTGGCCAGGCGTGGAAAGTCT
>WBZO01007567.1_pt1 | contig 10008 bp, 9 predicted proteins | sample 5204261 | NCBI WGS metagenome assembly WBZO01 (sample SAMN12412400, study PRJNA552823) | activated sludge metagenome | isolation source: activated sludge from anammox sidestream of wastewater treatment plant... | place: USA: North Carolina | collected 2017-09
AAGGCCGCGGCCCAGGGCCGCAAGGCCGCCTAGCAGGGACGCTGGTGGCCCGGCGGGCTACGCCTCGTAGGTGCGGAACAGCGCCGCGGCGTTTTGCCCGCCGAGGCCGAACGAGTTCGACATCACCACGCGCATGTCGTGTGCCACTGCCACGTTCGGCGTGACGTCCAGATCGCACTCCGGGTCCGGCTCTTCGTAGTTGATCGTCGGCGGCACGATGCCGTGGTGGAGCGCCAGCACGGACGCCACCGCTTCGATGCCGCCGGCGCCGGCGGCCAGGTGGCCGGTCATCGACTTCGTCGAGGAGACCTTCACCTGCTTGGCCCGGGCGCCCAGCGCGATCTTGATCGCCTGCGTCTCCGTGCGGTCGTTGTACTGCGTGCTGGTGCCGTGCGCGTTGATGTAGTCCACCGCCTCCGGCGACTCGCCCGCGTCGTTGAGCGCTCGACGCATCGCCATCGCCTGGCCCTCCGGGTCGGGCGCTGTGTCGTCCGTCGCGTCGAAGGACCAGCCCACGCCGCCGAGCTCGCAGTAGATGCGCGCGCCGCGCGCCAGCGCGTGCTCCTCTGACTCCAGCAGCAGCACGCCAGCGCCCTCGCCCAGGATGAAGCCGTCTCGCTTCGCGTCGAACGGGCGGGAGGCGTGCTCCGGGTCGTCGTTGTTCTTGGAGAGCGCGCCGAGGCGGCCCATGGAGGAGAGCGAGAGCGGCGTGATCATCGCCTCCGCGCCGCCCGCGAGGATCGCCTGCGCGTGGCCCAGGCGGATCATGCTCAGGGCGTGGCCCAGCGCGTCCGTGCCGGAGGCGCACGCGGTGTTGATGGTGGTGTTAGGCCCCCTCACGCCGATCTGGCGGCCCAGGCGCCCGGCGCCCATGTGCTGGCCCATGCGCGTCACGATGAACGGGTCCACGTTCCGGGAGCCGCGGTTCAGGTAGACCTCCCACTCCGGGCCCATCGCGAAGCAGTCGCCGGAGGTGGCCATCACCACGCCGATATCGTCGCGGTTGGCGTCCGTGACCACCAGCCCGCCGTCCTCCATCGCCTGCATCCCGGCGGCGAGGGCGAACTGCGCGAAGCGGCCGGTGCGGCGGGCGACCTTGCGCTCCAGGTACGGCTCCACGTCCCAGTCCTTCACCTCGCCGGCGATCTGCACGAGGCAGTCCGTGGGGTCGAAAGAGGTGACGCGGCCGATGCCGTTGCGGCCGGTGCGCAGCCCCTCCCAGTACTCCGCCCCGGTGTTGCCGATGGGCGTGACCGCCCCGATTCCGGTGACGACGACGCGGTGGATGCTGCGCATGGTGGGTGCCATCGATCGGGACTCCATCCTGGAGAAGGGGACGTCCTCTGATCCTACCGGGTCATGGGGGTTCGCTCGATCCCGGCGGCTTGGGGGAGGCCTCGACGGCGGTGCGAGAATGTGGCAGCGCTGGAGGTGGGGCGATGCCGCTACCGCTGGAGGGCTACCGCATCCTGGACCTGTCCGTGTGGCAGCAGGGCACCTATGCGACCACGATGCTGGCCGACATGGGCGCGGACGTCATCAAGATCGAGTCCTACGCCAACCCGGACCCCGGCCGCGGGCTGCAGATCACGCAGGGGAAGAGCCCGTACTTCCACGCCCTGAACCGGGGGAAGCGCTCCATCCTCCTCGACCTCAAGAACGAGGCGGGGCAGGAGGTGTTCTGGCGGCTGGTCCGGACGGCAGACGTGTTCCACAACAACATGCGCTACGGCGTGATGGAACGACTGGGCGTCACCTTCGAGCGGCTGCAGGCCGCCAACCCTCGGTGCATCCTCTCGAACGCCAGCGGGTGGGGGCACCTGGGCCCCGACCGCTTCGACGGCGCGATGGACACGCTGGCGCAGGCGCGCGGCGGCTTCATGTCCGTGACCGGCGAGGGCGAAGAGGGCGTCCCGACGATGGCCGGGTTCCCGCAGGCCGACCACGTCGGCGCCGTCGTGAGTGGCTACAGCATCGTCCTGGCGCTGTTGCACCGCGAGCGCACGGGCGAGGCGCAGGAGGTGAACACCTCGCTGTACGGGTCGCAGATCAACATCCAGTCGTTCGGGATCACGGCGGCCATGTGGTCGGGCGCGTCTCGCGGCCGCATCAACCACGCGCAGCGTCCGCCGACGTGGCAGCACTACCAGGGCAGCGACGGCAAGTGGTTCATGATCGGCGCGCTCCCGCCGGACAAGTGGTGGCACGAGTTCTGCGAGGTGATGGGTTCCGAGGAACTCGCGAACGACCCGTACCGGACGCAGGCCCAGCGCCTGGAGCGGAACGCCGAGGTCATCGCGAAGATGGACGCGATCTTCGCGACGAAGACGCGGGACGAGTGGGTGCAGGCGTTCCAGGCGCGCAACTTGCTGGTGCAGCCGGTCGCGGACTACCTGGAGATCGCCGCCGACCCGCAGGCGTGGGCGAACGACTACCTCGTACGCGTGCCGGACGAGGAGGGGCGCGAGTGGCCGATGGTCGGCTCGCCCGTGCACCTCTCGAAGACGCCGGCGCGCATCGCGCGGATGGCGCCGGAGTTCGGGCAGCACACGGAGGAGGTGCTGCTGGAGTCCGGCTTCACCTGGGACGACCTGGAGGCGCTCCGCGCCCGCGGTGCGTTCGGCAGCCCCCCGGCCTGACCGCTCCGGTCGCAGACGCAGAACGCCCCGCAGAAGCGGGGCGTTCGTGTGTCCGAGGGCGTGACGTCGCGACGTTAGATCGCGGCGATGCTCTGGAGGAACTCGCGCACGTTGAGGGCGAGCGAGGCGGGCTGGTCCGTGGGGACGTGGTGCCCGGCGTCCTCGATCAGCGACACGCGCGAGCCGGCGATGCGGCGGTGCAGGCGCTGGATCGCCTCCGGGGTCAGCATGTCCGTCTCCGCGCCGCGCACGATCATCGTGGGGCACTGGATACGGTCGGCGTAATCCCAGAGGTCGGCGACGCGGCGCTGGCCCGGGTCCGGGTCCGGCGGCCGCACCGAGGGGTCGCGGAACGAGTGGTCGAAGTCCCACACGTACAGGCCGTCGTCGTTCACGGTGAAGGAGCCGCGCACGCGGCGCTCGATCTGCTCCACGCTCGCGTACGGGAGGTACGGGCGGAAGGCGTCCACCGCCTCGTCCAGCGAGCCGAAGGACTCGCCGGTCGCCAGCAGCCGGCGCACGGTCTCGATGCCGGAGCGCAGGACTTCGGGCGCCGTCTCGATGACGATGAGCGCCGTCACCATCTCCGGGTGCTCCGCCGCGTAGCAGATCGCGTTCGCGCCACCCATCGAGTGGCCGACGAGCGTGACCGAGCGCAGCCCGAGCTGCTCGATGATCGCCTCGAGGTCCTCGACCTGCCGGGAGCGGCTGTAGTCCAGGTCGCTCGCGCGCGCCGACTGGCCGTAGCCGCGCTGGTCGAGGGCGATCACGCGGAACTCCCGCGCGAGGTCGATCGCCATGTCGTTCCAGACCTCGGAGGTCTCGGCGTAGCCGTGGAGCATGATCAGCGCGTGCTTGGTGCGGGTGTCGCCCCACTCCCGGTAATGGAAGCGGAGGCCGTTGGCCTCGATGAACTCGTCGCGTGCCTTGCCGGGGTTGGCCATTCGATCTCTCCGCGTGTCCGGGCCACGGACGCCGGGCGGCCGGATCGCGGCGCGCCGAGCGGGGTGGCCCGTCAGGTCAGGGGCTGAAGTTCCAGCCTATGCACGGAGACGGCGTACTGTCACGATCTCGTGATGGGATCGTGAACTATCGTCCGGTGCGCCGACTAGATCGAGGCGGTGGCGGCGTTCGCGACCGGCAGGCCCTCGCCCAGGCCAATCCAGGAGCGGCCCCGGTCGTGAGAGGCGAAGATCTTGTCGCCGGCGGCGACGAAGGTCAGGTCCTCCCAGTCCCACGGGCGGATGACGCAGGGGATGCGCTCCCACTCGTCCTCCTGCTCCAGCATCAGCCGCTGCCATGTCACGCCGCCGTTCGGCGAGCGGAACACGGCGCCCTCGGCACCGCCGGGGTGGCGCGCTACGGAGGCGACCAGCGTGTCGGGCGCGCCCGGCATCACCGCCAGCGTGCCGCCCCACGACCGGTCGAGGCCGCCCATGGACTGCACCCAGGTGAAGCCCTCGTCCTCGGAGCGGAAGATGCCGCGGTCGGCGGTGGCGAAGATGCGGTCGCGGTGCTCGGCGTGGACCCAGATGCCGTGCATCTTGGCGTCCAGCCCGTCTGCGCGGCGGAGCCACGTCTTCCCGTCGTCGCGTGTGTACCAGGCGCCGCCCCCGCCAATGCCGAGGATGATGCCCTCGACGACGTTGGCGACGCCGACGATGGCGACCTTCGACTCGCCCGCCGGCGGGGAGAAGCTGGCGTTCTTGATCACGTTCTTGACGCCGGTGATCTCCTCCCACGACTCACCTCGGTCCGTGGAGCGCACGAGCCCCCCGTCCGTGGTGCCGATGTAGAGGTCGAAGGTCGTGGTGACGCTCACCGAGCGCGGGTCGCCGTCCCAGCGGCGCGCCCACTTTTTGCCGTTGTGCACCCAGACGCCCTCGCCAGGCGCGCCGGCGATGCAGAGGCCGTCGTAGTAGTCGACGGAGGTGAACCGGTGGCCGCTGACGGCGCGCTCCGGGTTGCCCCCGGGCACGACCTGCAGGAGGCCCTCGTCGGTCGCGAGGACAATGCCCAGCGGCTCGTAGGTGCGGCGTCGGATCATGGTGCGGTCGTGCTCCCGTCGCGGTGCGCCCGGATGCGCTCGATGAGCGCGGGCAGGGCTTCACCGGAGGTGGCACGCACCACGACCACCGCGAGCGGGGTGAGGGGCGTCTCCTCCGGGTTGATCTCGATCAGCGGCACGCCTCGCCGGGTGGCGTCGATCGGGTATCCCGCGGCGGGGTAGACCACCGCGGACGTACCGATCGTCATGAAGCAGTCCGCCCGTCGCGTCTCCCGGGCGCAGCGCTCCAGCGCTTCCACCGGGATCGGCTCCCCGAACATCACCGTGTCGCTCTTCACGATGCCCCCACAACCGGCTTGAGGGCAACGCGGCGGCAGATCCGCGGCGTCCACCGGGAACTCCGCCTTCGGCCACCGCATCCCGCAGGCGACGCAGCGCATCCAGTGGCGGTTGCCGTGGATCTCCGTGATCGAGGTCTGGCCGGCGCGGCGGTGGAGGTCATCGATGTTCTGGGTGATGAGGTGGGCGACTGCCCCCATCCGTTCCAGTTCGGCCAGCGCGTAGTGGCCCGGGTTCGGCTGCGCGCCGTCGATCGCAGCGGCGAAGTCCCCAGGCTGCGAGGCTTCCTCGATGCGGCGTTCCCACCAGCGGCGCGGGTCGGCGGTGAAGGTCTCGTACTGGTTGAGCGGGGGCTCGCCGTTCACGGTCCAGAGCCCGCCGTCCCCTCGGAACGTGGGGATGCCCGACTCCTTCGACATCCCGGCGCCGGCGAGAACAACAGTGTGGCGCGCCCGCACGAGGAGGGCGGCAGCCTGGTCGAGCGCCTGGAGGGTCGCCGCGTCGAATGCCATCGGCGCGCATGCTACCCGGCCCCCGCGTGGGCGGGTAGCGCGTCGCCCGCGCGCCCGTTTCACACGTTCATCACGCTTCGAGTACGAGTCGATGGCGACCGCACGGCCCGGGATGGCTAGTCTGGAGACATGAGCACCCCGATCCGCCGCCTCGTGCGTTCCGCTGCGCTGTTCGCCGCCTCTGCCACCGTGGCCGTGGCCTTCGTCGCCTGTTCCTCGGGCGACGGTGCGGGCGAGGCGTCCGGCGCGACCAATACCGGCAACGAGATCGGCCAGCAGGCGCCCGACTTCAGCCTCGTGCGTGCCGACACCGGCGAGGCGGTGGCGCTGTCCGACCTGCGCGGGAAGACCGTGATCGTGAACTTCTGGGCCACGTGGTGCGCCCCGTGCCGGGCGGAGATGCCTGACCTGGAGGCGGCGCACCAGGAGCGGCTGGAGGCCGGTGACCTCGTGATCCTCGGGGTGAACCAGGAGGAGAGCGCGGAGCGCGTCAACGAGTTCGTCGAGGACCTCGGGCTCACGTTCCCGATCGTGCTGGACTCGGACGCGGCGGTACGGAAGCGCTACTCCGTGCTCGGCCTGCCGGCGACGTTCTTCATCGACCGGGACGGGATCATCCGTGCCCGCGCATACGGCCCGGTGTTCGGTAATCTGCTCCCGGACGGCATCGCCGCCGCCGACCGCGCCGGCGAGTCGTAGCGCCGCCCGAGGGGCTCCCGCCGATGCGCGTTGACTTTGCCTTCCTCTGTGACGCCGCTGCCGAGTCGAACGGGCGCATCCACGCGCTCGGCATCGGCCTGGAGCAGGTCGGGGCGCACTCGCTCCCGGCCGTGCACCCTCGTGCCGTCGCCGTCATCCGTTTCGCCTTCTCGCGCGACGACGCTGGCGCCCGTGAGTTCTCGGTGCGCGTGCGCGATGCCGACGGTCGCGAGGCGATTGAGCCGGTGCGCGGCGAGATGACGCTGACCGTCGCGGAGGACGCGGCGCAGATGCGCGCGAACATGGTCATCGAACTCCAGCAACTGACGCTGCGCGCCTACGGACCGCACGAGGTGCAGGTGCGCATCGACGGCGAAGAGGTCGTAGCGCTCCGGTTCGAGGTGGTGCCTGTGGCGCCGCCTCCGCCCGCCCCGCCGCCGCCTCCCCCGTACCCGCAGGGCGGCGGCCCGGCGTGACCGCCGAGCCCTTCGACCTCGCGTCGGAGGTGCTCCGCACGGAGCGGCTGCTCCTGCTCCCGCTGCCCCTCGCATTCTGCGAGGCGATCGTCGCCGGTGACCGTGAGCGTGCCGCCGCCATCCTCGGTCACCCGCTGGCGGAGTGGCCGTTCGGTGACGAGGTCCGCCTCTCCTTCCCCCGGTACGTGGAGCGGCTGCGAGTCGACCCCTCGGTCGCCGTCTGGCAGGGGCGCGCGGTGGTGGTGCGAGAGACGGGCGAGGTCGCGGGCGGCATCAACCTGAAGGGCCGCCCGCGCGATGGCCGCGTGGAGATCGGCTACGGCCTCGACGAGCCGTGGCGGCACCGAGGCTATGCGCGAGAGGCGGCGCGGGCGCTCGTGGCGCGGGCGTTCCGCGACCCGTCGGTGTTGGAAGTGGTGGCGGTGATCGACCCTGCGAACGCCGCCTCCATCGCTGTTGCGGAGTCGCTGGGGATGCACCGCACGGGTGAACTCTCGTCCGTCCACGCCGGCTCGTACACGTGGCTCGTGAGCCGCGAGGCGTTCACGACGTAACGGCCGAGAGGTCGTTCTCGACAGGTGTAATATCCCGCCGACAGGCGCAACTCCCCGCGCCCCCTCGGAGGGCCCACCCGTGGCAGAGATCGACGGCCAGACCATCATCGCCCGCGCGTTGAAGCAGCAGGGTGTCGAAGCGATGTTCGGCGTGGTGGGCATCCCCGTGACGGGTATCGCCGCCGCCGCACAGCGCGAGGGCATCAAGTACGTGGGGATGCGCCATGAGATGCCGGCCACGTATGCCGCGCAGGCCGTGTCGTACCTCGGCGGGCGGCTCGGTGCAGCGCTCGCCGTCTCCGGGCCGGGCGTGCTGAACGCGGTGGCCGCGTTCGCGAACGCCTGGTCGAACCGCTGGCCGATGATCCTCATCGGCGGCTCCTACGAGCAGACCGGCCACCTCATGGGCTTCTTCCAGGAGGCCGACCAGTTGTCGGCGATGCGCCCGTACGCGAAGTACGCCGAGCGCGTCGAGCGCCTCGAACGCATCCCGATCTACGTGGCGGAGGCCGTGAAGAAGGCGCTGCACGGCGTCCCGGGCCCGGTCTACCTGGAACTCCCCGGCGACATCATCACCGCCAAGGTGGAGGAGTCTCTGGTCGAATGGGCGCCGCGCGTCCCCGATCCGAAGCGCACGCTCTCCGACCCCGCGGACGTGGAGGCGGCGATCGCCGCGCTGAAGACGGCGGAGCAGCCGCTCATCATCATCGGCAAGGGCGTGGCGGCCTCGCGTGCCGAGGTGGAGATCCGCGCCTTCGTCGAGAAGACCGGCATCCCCTACCTCGCGATGCCGATGGCGAAGGGGCTGATCCCGGACGACCACGACCAGTCCGCGGCGGCGGCGCGCTCCTACGTGCTGCAGAACGCCGACCTGGTCTTCCTGGTCGGCGCGCGCCTGAACTGGATGCTGCACTTCGGCCTGCCGCCGCGCTTCCGCCCGGACGTGCGGGTGGTGCAGCTCGACTTCAACCCGGAGGAGATCGGTGTGAACGTGCCCACCGAGGTGGGCATGATCGGCGACGCGAAGGCGACGCTCTCGCAGCTCCTCGATGTCCTCGACCGGGACGGCTGGCGCTTCCCGGACGACTCCGAGTGGACGAAGGCGGTGAGCGCGGAGGCGCGCCAGAACGCCGAGGCCGTGACGGCGATGATGCAGGAGGAGACCTCCCCGCTCGGCTACTACCGCGCGCTGCGCAGCATCGACGAGCGGCTGCCGAAGGACGCCATCTTCGTCGCCGAGGGTGCGAGCACGATGGACATCAGCCGCACCGTCATCAACCAGTACCTCCCGCGCACGCGCCTGGACGCCGGATCCTTCGGCTCCATGGGTCTCGGGCACGGCTTCGCCATCGGCGCGGCCACGCAGTTCCCCGGCAAGCGCGTGATCTGCCTGCAGGGCGACGGCGCGTTCGGCTTCGCGGGGACCGAGTGCGAGGTGGCGGTCCGCTACAACCTGCCGATCACCTGGATCGTGTTCAACAACGGCGGCATCGGCGGCCACCGCGCCGAGTTGTTCGAGCGCGACCAGAAGCCCGTGGGCGGCATGAGCCTCGGCGCGCGCTACGACATCATGATGCAGGGCCTGGGCGGGGCCGCCTTCAACGCGAACAACTCCGAGGAACTCGACGCGGCCATCCAGGCGGCGCTGCAGATCGACGGGCCGTCGCTGATCAACGTCCCGCTGGACCCGGACGCGCGCCGCAAGCCGCAGAAGTTCGGCTGGCTCACCCGCACGAACGAGTAGGCCGTCACCGCCGTCCCTCGGGCGGCACAGGGAGGTGCACCGTGGACCTGTCGGACACGCCGGAGCAGGGCGCCTTCCGCGCCCAGGTGCGCGCCTTCATCGCCGAGCACGGCGCGAAGGCGAAGGCGGAGGAGACCGAGGGCGAAGCGCTGCTCTCTCGCGAGGTGCGCGCGAAGACGAAGGGCTGGCGCGAGGCCCTCGTCGCGTCGGGGTGGATCGCGCCGGCGTGGCCGGTGGAGTACGGCGGCGCGGGGCTGACGGCGACGGAGCAGTTCATCCTCAACGAGGAACTCGCCGAGAGCGGCCTGAGCAACGTGGGCGGCTTCGGCGTGATGATGTTCGGCCCCACGCTGATGATCCACGGGACGCCGGAGCAGAAGCGCGAGCACCTGGGCAAGATCCTCCGTGGCGAGGTGGTGTGGTGCCAGGGCTGGAGCGAACCGAGCGCCGGCTCCGACCTCGCCTCCCTCCAGACGCGCGCGATCCGCGAGGGCGACGAGTACGTCCTGAACGGCCAGAAGATCTGGACCTCCGGCGCTCAGCACGCCGACTGGATGTACATGCTCGCGCGCACCGATCCGGACGCGCCGAAGCATCGAGGCATCTCGCTGTTGATGTTCCCCATGGAGACGCCGGGCGTGAGCGTGCGCCCACTCATCAACCTTGCCAACACCCACGGCTTCAACGAGGTGTTCTTCGAGGATGTGCGCGTGCCCGTCGGCAACCGCGTGGGCGAGGAGAACCGGGGCTGGTACGTAGGCATGACGCTCACCGACTACGAGCGCAGCGGCATCGGCAACGCCGTCGGCACGCAGCGCCGGCTGCGCGGCCTGCTCCGTGCCGCCCTCGACGCGCCACGCGAGCAGACGGTGCTGGGCCGCGCGGGGAGTGGCTGGCGGATGGCCTTCGCCGACCGCTGGATGGAGGCGGAGGTCGCGCGCCTCTTCTCCTACCTGAACATCACCATCCAGGCGCGGAACATGGTCCCCAACCACGAGGCGTCCATGTCCAAGCTGTTCACGTCCGAACTGAACCAG
>WBZO01006601.1_pt2 | contig 10006 bp, 7 predicted proteins | sample 5204261 | NCBI WGS metagenome assembly WBZO01 (sample SAMN12412400, study PRJNA552823) | activated sludge metagenome | isolation source: activated sludge from anammox sidestream of wastewater treatment plant... | place: USA: North Carolina | collected 2017-09
AGATCTTTTTCAGCTGGCAATACAGGTTTATGATCTTATTTAATTCACTCCAATAATATATATCATCCTTGATCCCTTTATTCAGAAAAATATGCAGCATCTTCAATTGGAATTTGCTTTCATACCCTTCAATTCTGTCCACGTAAAATTCCAGGATATCTTTGGCACGGATCCCGAGCCTTGAAGTATAAAAGGGAAAAGTAGGTTCTTCTTCTGCAGCTACACGTATTCCTAATTTGAAAGGAACCTTCACAGTTTTTGCATATTCTTTAAGTTCTTCCTTATTGTCCAGCACAGGTATCACATTTTGAAACCCTGAATTGATCAATCCGGCAATGCGGCGAATGTATCCTTTCTGTTTAAATCCATTGCAAATGATATGTATGTCTTTGGAAATCTTTTTCTTTTCATAGAGTTTCCGTATGATCTCAATATCGTACGCATAAGAAGTTTCAAGATTAATATCATGCTTCAGAGCTTCTTCCACTACAAAAGAAAAATGGGAGCTTTTGGTACAATAGCAATAAAAATATTTCCCTTCATACTTGTATCTTTTAAAGGCTGTGGCAAACATCTGCTTCGCCTTTTTAATTTGTTTCCCGATTTTGGGAAGATAACTCAATTTAAGGGGAGTTCCATATTTTTCAACAAGCGTTTTAATATCAATACCATTGAACCAAAGACTGTGGTCATGAACTTCCAAACCTTCCTGGGGAAAGTTAAATGTCTGGTTTACCAGATCCTGATAAGTGTTGGTGACAATATGATCTGCGGGCATTTCTTCCAAATGATTTTTATCGGACACAAATGTAATGTGTTTGATATTTCATATACAAAATTTTTGCTTCCCGGGTAACTTATCTTTTAAATTTTTATCATCTGCCCCACCGCTCAGCCAAACTAAGGTTAAGCACCGTTAAGTGGCAGTTAAGGGAGTTTGTTGGTGCAATAGTATTCCTGCTTCTTCGTCATAAAATGGAAATCTGATTTTTAAACCTTTAAAAAAAATCAAACCATGAAAAAGATAATTCTTGCGATTCAAATAGCATTTGTATCAGCTTTACTGGTACCTGCTTATGCGGGCAGCAATTTCATCTCCGGTCATAAAAAAATGAATAAGAGGGACACTGAAAAAGCTCTGCATCAAAGAAATCAAAGAAATGAAAATTGGGTAAACTATCAGACAGCCCAGCAATTTTCACTGGACTTTCCCAATGCAAAAAACGTAAGCTGGTATGAAGGCGATTTCGCAGAAGCCACTTTCCAAAATGGTAGTATTATTCAGACTGCTTATTATGACAATGATAACAGTTTGATCGGTACTACACAGATAGTTCCTAATTCAACTCTATCTCAAAAGACATTAAAAGAGATCCAAAAAGACTATCCCGGATATGCCGTTAATAAAGTAATTCTTTTTAAAGACAACGAGAATAATGATACAGACATGATCATGTATTCAACCCCCTTTGATAATCAGAACAGCTATTTTGCTGAAATTGGTAATGGGGCAAAAAATATAGTTCTTCAGATCGGTTTAAGAGGAAATATCTCTTACTTTCATGAACTATAATATGATGTAAACTGGCACAAAAAAATCGCTCCGGAAAAACAGAGCGATTTTTTTTATCATAGAGAAAGTTATTTCACTTCGGCTACCAGGTTTTTAAAGGTTTCCGGGTGATTCATGGCGAGATCAGCCAATACCTTACGATCCAGATCAATGCCCTTATCCTGTAGCTTTTTAATAAATAAAGAATAGGTCAAACCTTCTTCCCTGACAGCTGCATTGATACGGGCTATCCAAAGACGTCTGTACTCTCTTTTTTTCTGCTTACGGCCTACATACATGTAGGTCATTCCTTTTTCAACTACGTTTTTGGCTACCGTTAATACATTTTTTCTTTTACCATAAAATCCCTTTGCCTGCTTTAATATCTTTTTGCGGCGGGCTTTACTCGCAACCGAATTTACTGAACGTGGCATATCTTAATTTTTTTAGATTTAAAAATTGAATTGAATTCCCGCAAGAATTTATTTCAACCTGAGAAGTCGTTTAACAAAATTCAGATTGGCTTTATCCACCACTCCGGCCTTTCTTAAATTACGTTTGCGTTTCTTGGATTTCTTTGTCAGAATGTGACGTTTGAAACTTTTTTGATAAGTGATTTTTCCGGTGCCGGTCACTTTGAAGCGTTTTTTGGCACTGGAGTTTGTTTTTACTTTAGGCATATTTCATGCTTTTAAAATTACGCTTTGAGGCGTCCCCGATCAGCCGGGGTCCTTGTCGGGCCTCTTCAGCAATTTATTCCAGTCAAATAAAAAGAACTTTTTTGAATGGGCTGCAAAGATAAATGACTATCCACTACCTGCAAAGAATATCATAAATAAAAAGAGGCCTTTCAGCCTCCTTTTATAAAAATCGAGTTTGATATTCTTATTATTTCGGATTCAAGGCATTATCAATACGTTTTGCAACATCCTGAAGATGATATTTAGTCATCGGATCTGAAATTGACGCCGCAGCAGCTGTGGATTCACCTCTCAAAGTTGACAGATGGGCCCTTATAAAGCTCTTGATATCTGAATTGTTTGGATTCAAAGATGGAGTTGCCGGACCGCCTAACCTGATCGTCACTCCTCCAGATGCGGCTGCCGGCGGATTCAGCAAATTGATCAATGTCTCAACATAGGACTTCTGAAGATTCCTGCGATAAACATCTATAGGTTTTCTTGCAGCCAACTCCGACCAGATGCCTTTTTTCAGATCAGAGAACAAGTCTGTCATTTTATAGGCGTTGTTTCCCAATTCCGCTTCTGCCGTGATCAATTTTCCTAAGATATTAATATTGAAAAGCCGGTTCAATACTGAGGTCTGAATATTGCCAATAGTGACCAATGGGTTATTGCCTGTTTTAGAATTAATCTCATTATTAATAAGCCATGACGGAGTGGCGAATAATTGTTGATTCAAAAATGAAACGGCCCGGGATTGTATAGATTTTGGAGTGAACTCATAAACTGCCCCTGATTGTTCCACTGTTTTTGGAGTTTTATAAATTCCGGCCACATTTCTAAGCACATGACCCATATAGCGATTGTATTGTGCAGTCACCTGACCATATATTTGAGAAAGGCTTGAATAATCATCATTGGCAACACGGCTCCAGTTCATTAATTGAGGCAATATGCGCTGAAGGTTTTTGATTCCGTATGCGCTTGCTTTCATTGCATCATCACCCAAGTCCTCTGTCTGCGATCTCGGATCATCCTGATTGCCTTCACCATCTCCCCACCATAAGCGATGATTTTTTAATTTTTCGATCACCAACTGATTCAAAAAGGATTTTTCATCATCGGCATCCTTGAATTGAGGATATAACCTGTAACCCCATTCTATAGCCCATTTATCATAGATGCCTATTCTTGGAAATAAACCTTTTTCAGTGATATTATCTTCCGGCTGTGCCACATAGTTGAAACGGGCATAGTCCATAATGGAAGGAGTATGGCCATTTGCTTCCACCCAGGCTTTATTACGGAGTGAATCTACCGGAACAGAAGAGCTTGAACCAAAATTGTGACGTAAACCCATGGTATGTCCCACCTCGTGAGATGAAACGAAACGGATCAACTGGCCCATCAGTTCATCGGAGAATAACATTTGCCTTGCAGCAGGATCGCTTGGCCCTGCCTGGATCATATACCAGTCGCGTATCAATTGCATCACGTTATGATACCAGTTGATATGTGTCTCTATGATCTCACCACTGCGTGGATCTGCTACACTTGGCCCGCTCGCATTGGCAATATTTGATGGTTTATAAACAATGGCAGAGTGCCGTGCATCTTCAAGGCTCCAGGTACTATCTTCTTCTTTGGTAGGTGCTACTTTGCCCATGATTGCATTTTTAAAACCGGCCTGCTCAAATGCAGCCTGCCAGTCATTGATGCCGGCAATCAGGTAAGGTATCCATTTTTTGGGTGTAGCGGGATCAATGTAAATGATAATCGGCTTTTGCGGCTCCACCAACTCTCCTCTCTTATATTTTTCCATATCCTCCGGCTTGGGTTCCAATCGCCAGCGTTTTGCAAGCTGAATATTTTTTACTCCCTGCGGATTTGCATCATAGTCAGTATAGCCGACTGTGAAATACCCGACACGGTCATCAAAATACCTGGATTGCATCGGAACTTTGGGCAAAAGAACCATTGAACTATTTAATTCAACAGTCAGATTACCGGTAGCTGCCTGACGAATGCCAAAACCTCCCTGGCTTGAAGAGGCCTGAGCAGGAAGCCTGGTATAAGTTTTTACTGCCGTGATCTCGATATTAATCGGATAGGATCTGACTGAAACGATATAGGATTTATCCGATTGCAGAGAGCCGATACGCATAGAAGATTTAGCGGCACTGTTGTAATATAAAATATCATTATCTCCGCCAATGTAATCAGTCATATCAATAACAGAACCTGTTGAATCTTTCGAAAAAGCTTTTATCTCAAATGAAGCTGCTATAGGTTGAAAATTTGAATTCCTTACTGAGTTGAACATCGGTGAAGTGGAATCTTTTGCATAAACCGCATAAGAAATCTTTTTCAGAAATACCTTATGCTTTGGCCCTTTTTCAAAACGGATCACATTTTGCCCGATCTGATCACCTCCATATCCGGATCCTTCCTGGGTACGTACCAGGCGGTTCACCATAAGTATGTCCCTTCCCAGTAAGCTGTCTGGGATTTCAAAATAATACTTATCATCTACCACATGAACTTTAAAAAACCCGTTATAGGTGACCGCTTTCTTTGTGATTACTTCATTATATGGCTTAGGCGCCGACGAAGCCCCTTGCATTTGTCTCCCTGCTAATCCATTGGCAGGCCCGGTGCGGGTAGTATCTCTTTGCTGTGAGAAAGCAAAAGAACACAAAGACAAGACGAAGGCAGAAAATACTGCCTTTCTTATAAATTCTTTCATATACAAAATTTTATTAAAAAAGTGCCCGAATATAGGCAAAGAACCAATCATTCAATTTGGATAGTTCAATTATTTTATAAATGGTTTTACGGGATCGAAAAAGATTTTATACGTAAAACAAAAAAAGGGCGGTCTGCACGCCCTTTGATATTACACATACAAAGTAAAGTTCATTTCTTTTTCCCCTTGGGAGTGAAAATGGCCAACATTCTTCTCCCCTCCATCTTTGGCAGGTTTTCTAAAGTTCCTGATTCAGCCAGTCTCTCGGCAAATTTTAAAAGCAATAATTCACCTCTGTCTTTGAACTGTATGGCTCTTCCTTTGAATTGAACATAAGCTTTTACTTTATTCCCGTCTTTCAGAAAACTTTCTGCATGTTTGGCTTTGAAGTTGAAGTCATGTTCATCTGTGTTAGGAGTAAAACGGATCTCTTTAACTTCAGATGCTTTGCTCTTTGCTTTTATTTCTTTTTCCTTCTTCTTCTTGTCGTAAAGGAATTTATTATAATCAATGACTTTGCATACCGGAGGGTCTGCCTGGGGAGAAATTTCTACCAGATCCAACCCTTGCTCCTGTGCAATCTTTAGCGCTTCCGCAACAGAATAAATTCCAACTTCCACATTATCTCCTACGAGACGAACCTGTGGAACACGGATAAAATGATTGATACGATGTTCTGCTTCTTTACGGGGAGCAAATCTTCCCCGGAAACCACCCTTTTTAAAATTTCCGCCGGGCGGCCTGTTGAACCCGCCCTTTTGAGGTACTGCCATTTAAATGATTTAAGTGAAGCTCTTCCCCTGCAAGAGCGTTTTTCTATTTCATTCCTCACCAGGGATTGAGGAACATAAAAAGATCAACACACAAAAACAGAAATTCAAACTACCCGTCCTTGAATTTCATTACCGGGCTTTTCCGGATGAGTGTTGATCCTTTATTATTTAATCACTTCTTCGTTCTTTTATATCTTCTGAAATACGTTTAATAAAATCAGGTATCTCTTCAGCTCCTGTATCACCTTTTCCATGCCGCCTTACCGATACTTTATTTTCATTCATCTCTTTCTCGCCCACCACCAGCATATAAGGAACTTTCATTAATTCGGTATCCCGGATCTTCTTCCCTATCTTTTCATTCCGGTCGTCAACTTCTGCACGAATATCTGCTTTTTTTAGTTGCTGAGAAACAGATTGGGCATAATCAAGGAATTTATCACTGATCGGCAGCACTTTCACCTGCACCGGAGCCAGCCAGAGAGGGAACTTACCCGCATAGTGCTCCAGCAGAAAACCGATAAACCGCTCATGGGTGCCCAGGGGGGCACGATGAATAATCAATGGGGTATCTGCATGGTTATCGTGCGTGGTAAACTCCAGTTTGAAACGTCTTCCCTGTGCAAAATCAACCTGATTGGTAGCCAGGGTAAACTCTCTTCCGATAATGCTCCATATCTGCACGTCAATTTTAGGGCCATAAAAAGCCGCCTCATCGGGCACTTCAATATAAGGAGTTTTCGTTTTGATCAAAACATCCCTCACCATTGCTTCGGTCTCTTTCCACAACTCAGGTTCATCCACATATTTCTTTCCAAGTTTGGCAGGATCATGCAATGAAAGGCGCATCACATATTTATCAATTCCAAAGATTTTGAAATATTTCAGGTACATTTCATTTACGGCTCTGAACTCATCATAGAATTGATCTTTGGTACAATAAATATGTGCATCGTTCATGTGCATACACCGAACCCTCATCAATCCGAACAACTCGCCGCTCTGTTCATAGCGATAACAAGTGCCATACTCCGCTAATCTCAGAGGCAGATCTTTATAGCTCCGGGGCTCAGCAGCAAATATTTTGTGATGATGCGGGCAATTCATTGCCTTGAGATAATATTTTACACCATCGAGCTCCATTGGAGGGTACATGCTATCCTGATAGTAAGGCAGGTGCCCGCTGGTGAGATATAATTTTTCTTTGGCAATATGAGGAGTAACCACTCTTTTATATCCTGCGGCAAGCTCTGTTTCTTTAGCCAGTTTTTCCAGTTCTTCTATTACTATGGCTCCATTCGGCATCCAAAGTGCCAGCCCCGGCCCTACATCATCATCCATAGTGAAGATGCCCAGTTCTTTTCCCAATTTACGGTGATCTCTCTTCTTTGCCTCTTCCAGCATGTGCAGATATTCATCCAATTCCTTTTGTGCCGGAAATGTGATACCATAGATCCTGGTGAGCATTTTATTTTTTTCATCACCTTTCCAGTAAGCGCCGGCTATGTTGGTAAGTTTGATCGCTTTAATAAGTCCTGTGCTGGGTATATGAGGTCCGCGGCACAGATCAGTGAAATTTCCCTGAGTATAAAAAGTGATCTCGCCATCATTCAATCCTTCCAGCAGATCCAGTTTGTACTCATCACCCTTTTCAGAAAAATAATGCACTGCTTCATTTTTAGGGATTTCTTTTCTTATATAGGCATTATTTTGTTTTGCCAGCTCATTCATCTTCTTTTCGAGTTTCACCAAATCTTCTTCCGAGAGTTTTTTGTCACCAAGATCCATGTCATAATAAAACCCGTTTTCCACAGGAGGCCCCACCCAGAATTTTACTCCGGGAAACATTGACTCTACTGCTTCTGCCATTAAGTGAGCAGAAGAATGCCAGAAAGTGCTTTTACCTTCCGTATCATTCCATGTCAGCAATTTCAGCTGAGCATCATCATTGATCGGTCTTGTAGCATCCCATATTTGTCCATTCACAGATGCTGATAACACTTTTTTTGCAAGCCCTTCAGAAATAGATTTTGCAATATCCAAAGCGCTTGCCCCTTTTTCATATTGCCTTACTGCGCCATCAGGAAATGTAATATTGATCTTCATAATGTTACTCTGCAATTTTTACAGCGCAAAATTAACACTCTTTTGCCAGCCATCCACCTCAGCATCTGAATGAATTTATTAGTTTTGGCTTGCAATGAAAAGAATTTTATGCCGGGCGCCTTTGCTCTTTTTGTTTTTTTTCTCAACCATAGCCTACGCTCAAAATCTCACAGGAATATGGAGGGGATATTTTATAGCAGAAAATGGCGATCAGTATAAATTTGAACTGCAACTGGACCAAAACGGCAACAGGGTTTCCGGTGTTTCTTATTCCTATCTTTCTACAGTATTTTATGGCAAAGCTGAATTGACCGGCAATTTTAACCGTGCAGAAAAAAAAGCTTTGATCACTGAGATCAAAACACTGGAAGTTCGCATGAGTTCGTTTTCAGTTGCCTGCATTATGAACTGTGAATTCCAATATGCAGAATCCGGAAGAGAACAATTTCTGGAAGGAACTTTTACCAGTAAATTTGAAAAGAACGGCCTGGGAGGAAAGCGGGGAGACGATTGCGGAAGCGGCCAGGCTTATTTAAGAAAGGTGACAACTTCCGATTTTTATATAGAACCGTTTTTGCGGAGTAAACTCAGAGCAGATTCTATCAAAGCTGCCAATAAGGATGCCGCACCAATAAAGCCTAAGGTCAACAACTTTACCAACAAGATCGGTCAGGGAGTGACAAAAAAAACCACAACTCCCAAAAAGACAATACCGCCCTCAAGATCATCTGTTGCCAAAACTTCACCCAAATTGCTTCAGGGGGTGCATAACAAACCGGTTGCTAAGAATACCCCACCACCGGCTGCAAACCAAAAAGCTGATAATAACAGCAAAGTAATTATAAAGAAGGATAAACCTAAAGATGAGATAGCTCAAACTGTTATTCCTGAAAGGCCTATCCGTGATTCAGTAATTAAAATAGAGGAGCCAAAACTCAAAGAGACCTTTCAAAAACCTTCAATCACAATACCGGAAGTATTAAAAACCCGGGAAAATGCATTGGTAAAAACATTGGTCGTAAAAAGTCCCGAAATTACCATCAAACTTTATGATAACGGGGTTGTGGACGGCGATACCATATCTGTATATGTGGACAAAAAGCTCGTATTGCAAAATAAAGGGCTGAGTGAAAAACCAATCATATTCAAATTGAAAATGGAGCAGGATGACGATGAACATGAAGTGACCATGGTAGCTGAAAATCTTGGAAGTATTCCGCCCAATACTTCTTTGATGATCGTGGAAAGCGGTGACCAGCGCTTCAATGTTTTCATTTCCTCCAGCATTCAAAAAAATGCAGTGGTTCGTTTCCGGTATCAAAAACCAAAAGGCAACTGATCTTCTTTTGAAATACAATCGAAATATCTTGCCTTGCCGTTGTTGTAATTTCCGACCTCAGTGTTGCTTTTTCATTTATTTTCATTCCTCATGAGATCTCTTACTCTTACAATAGGCTTACTATTCTTTTCGTTTTGCGAAGCTCAGGATCTGAATGGTATCTGGAAAGGAAGGCTTGTGCAGGAACCCGGCGGTTGCTTTCCCGTGTACAATATAGAAATGCATATCCGGATCGCAGCAACAAGCATTTCCGGTACTTCATATCATTATGCCGATACCAGCAATTTTGTAAAAGAAGAATTCCGGGGAACTTATGATCCTGTTAAGAATGAGATCCTGATCAATGAAACAAATATGATCTCTTTTCATGTGCCGGGGGATTGCGTACCCTGCATCAAAAGTTATACTTTGACCTATCATAAAGGAGGAAATGAAGAACAACTGAGAGGAAACTGGACCGGGGTCACCATGGGAAATAAAACGGCATGCCCTCCCGGAACTTTAGTACTGACCCGTACCACTCAGCCTGATTTTAAGCCGGAGGCAAAACTCCCTCCCACTCTGACCCAAAGAAAAAATGAATTAGTGAAAGAAATCAAAGTGGACACCGGAAATATCCGCCTTGATTTTTATGATAATGGCGTTGTGGATGGAGACACTATTTCCGTATATGTAAACAATATGCCCGTGGTCACCAACCGTATGCTGACCACCAGGCCTATCACGACCTATGTCCGGATAGATCTTTTCAGAAAAGAACAGGAGGTGATCATGGTGGGAGAAAATCTTGGAAGCATTCCGCCTAAT
>WBZO01007168.1_pt1 | contig 10003 bp, 7 predicted proteins | sample 5204261 | NCBI WGS metagenome assembly WBZO01 (sample SAMN12412400, study PRJNA552823) | activated sludge metagenome | isolation source: activated sludge from anammox sidestream of wastewater treatment plant... | place: USA: North Carolina | collected 2017-09
GAAGCCGAGGTCGCCGCCGTTTGCGGCCGACACGGCATCCTTCGAATACTGCTTCGCGAGCGCCGCGAAATCGCCGCCCGCCTTCAGCTTCGCGAGCACGTCGTCCGCGGTCTTTTCGTCCGCGACGAGGATGTGGCGCGCGCGCCGGCGCTCGGGCTCGACGTAGCGATCCTTGTGCTCCGCGTAGAGCTTGCGCAGGTCCTCGTCGACGACCGTGATCTGCGCGGCAGCCTGGTCGAGCCTCAGCTCGCCCCACGCGAGCCGCACCGACTCGGTGGTCATGTACTGCTGCGTGTTTGCGTCGTAGTACGCGCGCACGGCGGCTTCGTCGATCCGGGCCGGGGCGAAATCCGCGGCCGTCAGCAACGCCCAGGTCACTTCGCGCTGCTCGTCCTCGAGACCAACGATGCGATCGAGTTCCTTTTTCGTCACGAACTCCGACACGCCGATCGCGCGCTGCAACTGCTGGCGCGCGAGCGAGGTGCGCAGGTCCGCCTCGAAAGCCTGGACGCTGAGGCCGACCTGCGCGAGGCGGGCCTTGGCGATCGTCGCGGAATACTTGCCGTCGACCTGAAACGCCGGCTCGTGCTCGATCGCCTCCCTGATCTGCGCATCGGTCACGCGGTAGCCGAGATCGTGCACCCGGGCGTCGATCATCGTGCGTGCGATCAGGCCCTCGAGGACGCTCTGCTGCAGTTCCGCGCGGCGCTCCGCGGGGATCTCGCCACCGAAGGCCCGTGCGACCTGCGCCTGCTGGTCGAGCCAGGCCTGGCGGGCCGTCTCGAGCGGGATCTTCTCGCCGTTGACCTTGGCGGCAAACGCGCTGCGGCCGATGCCGACGTCGACGATGCCGTAGGCGCCCCACGCCACGAATACGAGCGCGATCGCGCCGAGGATCGTGTAACCGATGGCACCGTGCAGGTGATCGCGGATCTTCTGAAGCATCTGTCAACCCGGAGACGCGGAATTTTGCGGGTCGCGTAGTCTACTGGGGTGCGCCCGCGCTGTCATGCGGCAGAGCCCCGGCAGCACGAGCAGGGTGAGCACCGTCGACGAGAGGATGCCCCCGATGACGACCGTGGCGAGCGGGCGCTGGACCTCGGCACCCGTCCCGGTGTTCAGCGCCATCGGCAGAAAGCCGAGCGCCGCCACGAGCGCGACCATCAGGATCGGGCGCAGCCGCAGCAGGGCGCCCTGCCGGATCGCGTCTTCGATGGCAGCACCCTGCTGCAACCGGTCGCGGATCGCGGAGACCATCACGACACCCGTGAGCACCGCGACGCCCGAGAGCGTGATGAAGCCGACGCCCGCGGAGATCGACAGCGGAATGCCGCGAAGCCACAGCGCAATGACCCCACCCGTCAGCGCGAGCGGCACGCCGCTGAACACGAGCGCCGCGTCGCGCGCGGAACCGAAGGTCATGAACAGCAGGCCGAAGATCAGCAGCAGCGTGACGGGGGTCAGCAGGCGCAGCCGGGCGCTCGCCGATTCCAGCTGCTCGAACGTGCCGCCGTACTCGGGCCAGTAGCCCGCCGGCAGCGCAACCTGCGCATCGATCAGCGTCTTCGCGTCCTGCACGAGAGACCCGAGGTCGCGGCCGCGCGCATTCGCGGTGACGACGATGCGTCGCTTGCCATTCTCTCGGCTGACCTGGTTGGGACCCGGCGCGATGTCGAAGCTCGCCACTTCCGCGAGCGGTACATGGCCGCCCCCTTGCGGCAGCGGCACCGGCAGGCGCTCGAGCGCAGCGATGTCGCGGCGCAGGTGCTCCGGGAGGCGGACCACGAGATCGAAGCGGCGATCGCCCTCGAAAATCTGCCCCACCGTCTGCCCGCCGAGCGCGATACCCACGACCTCCTGGATATCCGCCACATTGAGGCCGTACCGGTAAAGCGCTTCACGTTTCGGGTGGATCGACAGCATCGGCAACCCGGCGACCTGTTCGACGTGGATGTCGGCCGCACCCGGCACGCGCTCGAGCAGCGCGGCCACCTGCTCACCGAGCGCCGCGAGCGTCTCGAGATCCTCGCCATGGATCTTGACCGCGAGGTCCGATCGCACGCCCGAGATCAGCTCGTTGAAGCGCATCTCGATCGGCTGCGTGAACTCGTAATTGCTGCCCGGCACGCCCGCCGCGACCGCCTGGAGCTCGGCCACGAGCGCGGCCTTCGTCTTCGACGGGCCCGGCCATTCTTCCTGCGGCTTCAGCATGACGAACGTGTCGGCGACCGATGGCGGCATCGGATCGGTCGCGACCTCCGCCGTGCCGATCTTCGAGAACACGCGCGCGACTTCCGGGCGCGCCTTCAGGTGCCGTTCGAGCTGCGACTGCATGCCGACCGCCTGCTCGAGTCCGGTGCCCGGAATGCGCAGCGCGTGCAGCGCGATGTCGCCTTCATCGAGGCTCGGGATGAACTCGGTGCCCAGGCGCGTCGCGAGCAGCGCACAGCCGATCACGAGCACCGAGGACACTGCCACCACGACCCACGGCGCGCACAGGACAGCGCCCAGCACGGGTTCATAACCCCGCCGCAGGAACGCGACGATCGGGTTCTCCCGTTCCGAAACGCGACCCCGCAGCGCAAGCGCCAGCGCGGCCGGCACGAACGTGAGCGACAGCACGAGCGCGCCGAGCAATGCGGTCACGACCGCGAAGGCCATCGGGTGGAACATCTTTCCTTCGACGCCGGTCAACGCGAAGATCGGCAGGTTGACGAGCACGACGACGAGCACCGAGACCAGGCTCGGCGTGAACACCTCGCGGGTCGCCATGTAGACGGTGTGCAGCCGTTCCTCTGTGTCGAGCGCCCGCCCGAGGCGATGCTGGCGCTCCGCGAGGCGCGAGAGGCAGCTCTCGACGATGATGACGGCACCATCCACGATGAGGCCGAAATCGAGCGCGCCGAGCGACATCAGGTTGGCGCTCACCTTCTGCTCGACCATGCCGGTGATGAGCAGCAGCATCGACAGCGGGATGACGAGTGCGGTGACGAGCGCCGCGCGCAGGTTGCCGAGCATCGCGAACAGCACGACGATCACGAGGAGCGCGCCCTCGAACAGGTTTTTCTGCACGGTCGCGATCGTGCGGTCGACGAGATGGGTCCGGTCGTAGACCGCTTGCGCGCTGACACCCGCCGGGAGCGTTCTGCGGATATCGGCGAGCCTGCCCGCGACGCGCCGGCTGACCGTGCGGCTGTTCTCGCCGGTGAGCATGAACACGGTACCGAGGACGACTTCGTCGCCGTCCTGCGTCGCAGCCCCCGTGCGCAATTCCTTGCCGAGCACCACGTCGGCGACGTCGCCGACACGCACCGCCAGACCGGCGCGCCGCGCGACGACCACGCGCGAGATGTCCGGTATGTCGCGCAATTGCCCCGGAACCCGGATCAGGTACTGCTCGCCGGCACGCTCGATGTAGCCCGCGCCGACGTTCGCATTGTTGCGTTCGAGCGCGGCGGCGAGATCCTGCAGCGTGAGCCCGTACGCGAGCAGTTTTCCCGGATCGGGTGTCACGTGGTACTGGCGGGTGTAGCCACCGATGCTGTTGACCTCGCTGACGCCTGCCACCTGTCGCAGCTGCGGCCGCACGATCCAGTCCTGGACGGTGCGCAGCGCCGTCGCGTCATACGGGCGGCCGTCGGGCTGAAGGGCCCCCGGCTCGGCCGTCACGACGTACATGAATATCTCCCCGAGGCCGGTCGCAATCGGGCCCATGCCCGGTTCGATCCCTGCCGGCAGCCGGCTCCGTGCTTCCTGCAAGCGCTGTGCAACGAGATTGCGTGCGAAGTGGATGTCGGTCCCGTCCTTGAACACGACCGTGACCTGCGACAAGCCGTAGCGCGACAGGGAGCGCGTGTAATCGAGATCGGGCAACCCGGCCATCGCCGTCTCGATGGCAAACGTGATGCGCTGTTCGGCCTCGAGCGGCGAGTAGCCGGGTGCCTCGGTGTTGATCTGCACCTGGACATTGGTGATGTCCGGCACGGCATCGATCGGCAGGCGCTGGTAGCTCCACACGCCGACCGCCGCGGCGAGCAGCACCAGGAACAGGATGATCCAGCGGCGCGCCACCGCGAAGCGGATGAGTCCGTCGACTGCTTCAGTGCTCATGTGACGCTGCCGATTTTTCGATGTCGGCCTTGATCAGGAAGCTGTTGCGCGCGACATGGGCCGCGCCCGCCGCGAGGCCGGCCGTAACCTCGACCCATTCGCCGTCGCTGCGGCCGAGTTCGACCGGCTGCACCTCGTAGGTGTCGCCGTCGTTGCGGAACACGACCTGCACGCCGCGAACGCGCTGAACGGCATCGGTGCGCACCGCCACCGGCACCGCCCTGCCGCCCACGAGCAGATCCGCGTTCACGTACACGCCCGGTGTCCAGTGCCGGCCGGCGTTGTCGAGCTGCACGCGCACCGTGAGCGCCTGGTTCGCACCCGCGCCTGCGGGACTCACGAAGATCACGCGACCCTCGTGTGCGACGCCGCCATCGACCGATCGCACGCGCGCACGCTGGCCCGGTCGCACGCGGGCGATGTCACGCGGAAACACGGCGAGATCGGCCACGACCCGCGACAGGTCCGCGATCACGAACAGCGGGCCATCGCCCGCCATCTCGCCCGGATTGGCGTGGCGCGCGGTCACGACACCCGCGATTGGTGCGGTGACGGCATAGGTCTGCAGGCTCTCGTTCGATTCGACCGTCGCGAGCACGTCACCGCGCTTCACCGTCTCACCGGGCGATCGGGCGATCGTGCGGATCGATCCGGGGAAGCGCGCCGATACGGCGCGGACCGCTTCCGGATCCGGCGCGATCACGCCGTAGAGCGGCAGCAGATCCTCGATCGTGCGGGGGCCCGCCGCTTCGACGACGACTCCCGCTTCCTTCGCGGTCTCCGCAGGTATCGTGACGCGCCCCTCGCGGTGGTCGTCGCCGGCTCCATGTTCCTGCGATTCGGCAGGCGGTGTGGGTGAGGAATCCGAGCAGCCACCGGAGAAGATGGCAATGCTCATCAGGGCAGCAATGAGATGCTTCATGGCACAGGTGCCTCGGAAACGCGGGCAGTCAGCGGCTCGCTCGTGATGCGTTCCAGCTCGGCGAGCAGGTGGTGGTAGTCGGTGGCGGCGTCGATCGCGGCGGCTTCGAGATCGAGCAGATCCTGCTGCGCCGTCACGAGCTCGAGAAACGAGAAGCGGCCGCGGTCATAGCCGTATCGGGTCTGCTCGAGGGCGATGCGTGCCTGCGGCACGGCGCGATCGCGCAGCGCATCGCCGCGATCGCGGGCGGCCGACATCCGCTCATGGAGCCCGAACAGCGTGGCGCGCAAACGAATCAGGGCGGCCTCCCCGGCGGCCGCGGATTGCGCCCGCCGGGCCTCTGCCTCGCGAATCGCGCCCTGGTTGCGATTGAAGACCGGCAGCGCCAGCGAGAACCCCGCTACCAGTGCCGTGTCGCTCGTCTCTCCGAACCGTCTCACGCCGAGCCCGAGCGAGAGGTCCTGCCGCGATCCGGCTCGCGCGAGCGCGAGCTCCGCGTCGCGCAGGCGCGCCTCCGTCGCAAAGCGCGTGATGTCCGGATTGCGTGCGACGCGCGCCGCGAGTTCCGCGAACGGCGCGACGTGTGGCAGCGCGTAGAGATCCGCCTGAGCAATTCCGAACCCCGGTTCGGCATCGCCCCACAGGCTCGCGAGCGCATGGCGCGCGCCGCGCAGTGCGCTTTGCGACTGCCGCTCGTCGATCTCCGCGCGCAGCAGCGCGATCTGCGCCCGGCTGCGTTCGGCCTCCGGTGTGCGGCCCGCGGCAACGCGCGCCGCAATGGCTTCGAGCGTGCGCGCCGCGAGGTCGCGCGAGTGGCCCGCAAGGCGCACGCGCTCCTGCATCGCCACGACGTCGATGAAGCGCGTCGTGACCTGTGCCAGCACGTCGAGCTGGCGGGCCTCGCGCTCCACACTCGCGAGATCGAATGCGGCGCGCGCGGCCGTCACGCGCCGGCCGCGCTTGTCGCCGAGTTCGATCACCTGGCTCAGGCTGAGCGTCGCTTCGAGCGCGTCCGTGCCCTGCAGCGCACCTCGGCCGGCGAAGTTCTCGAGATCCACGGCGAGTCCGGGGTTGGGGCGCAGGTTCGCCTGCGTCACGCGCGCCTGTCCGGCAACGAGCTCCCAGGCGCTCGCCGCGAGTTCGGGATTGCGTTGCAGCGCCAGTTCGACGGCACGGTCGAGCGTGAGGGCGTGGCCGGCGCCGGTCAGCCAGATACCTGCACACGCGACGAGCGCGCGTGCGACGAGCGGATTCATGAAACCTCCAGGGCCGGTGCGCGCGAGGCGCCGCCGGCGTCAACTCAAGGCGGGAGCAATGGAGGTATCAGCGCGGGGGCGCGTGCGCAGGAGGCAGGAAATGACGGGGCGGAGAGAACGGGACGAACGCGCGTGCGCGCGCGGGCCGGACGCGCGAGGGACTCCGCACGAGCGGGAAAAACAGGAACAGCGCGAGCAGCGGCAGGCCCGCGGCATCCGCCAGCGCCTTCGACGACTTGGCGAGCGCCTCGGCGACGATCGGCACATCGACATCGTTGTGCGAGGTGCCCACCTCTTCCGCCTCGTGCTGGCCGGCGTGCCCCTCGACATGGACCGTGACGGGCGCCTCGAGGCCATCGAGGCACAGATGCAGGTGCGCACCGCCCACGCGCGCCGCGAGGAACGCAACGCAGAGAATCCAGATGAGCGGGGTGACAACCCTGAACCGATGCATCGGCTCGCACCTTACACGAAGTTGCGGCACCGGGAACGCGGCGGCGTGTGCGCCGGTTCACAATGACCAGGTGGCGGAGCGGACGGGACTCGAACCCGCGACCCCCGGCGTGACAGGCCGGTATTCTAACCAACTGAACTACCGCTCCACATGGTGGGTGCTGAGGGGATCGAACCCCCGACCCTCGCCTTGTAAGGGCGACGCTCTACCGCTGAGCTAAGCACCCTTCAAGCGTCAGAAGGGCGCGGATGATAGCCGTTCAGGGAACAGGCGTAAACTCCGTCCATGCAGACCCCGCAAGGACGCGCCAGACGGTTTCTGGACCAGTTTCCGGCCCTCGCCGCCACCGTCGCCACCGCTCTTGCCGCCGGCGTTGCAACCGCACACGACGATGTCGCCGGCACGCGCTACGTCGCCCCGGAGGGCGTAGACAGCGACGACTGCGACCATCGGGATGCGCCTTGCCGGACGCTCGAATACGCGTTCTCGCAGCTGCGCCCCGGCGACGCGGTCAAGGTGGGCGCCGGCACCTACGACCTGTCGGGCTTCAACCTCGAGGAACTGCTCTTCGGCAAGCAGGGGCTGCGCGCCGGCTACAGCGCCGCCGACGACTTCGCGACCGACGACCCGGTCGCGCATCGCGCGTACGTGCGCGGCGCGGACCCGCGCTTCGTCCAGACGCTGATCGCCTTCGGATTCACGCCGGTCGATGAAGCGGGCGTGCCAATCCCGCGCGAGAAAGTGCAGGCGCAGGCCGCGACTCCCTGCAGCGGTGGCCTCGCGGGCACGTTTCCCTGCTGGAATATCGACTTCCTCGCCCAGATCCCGCTCACGTCGTTCTCGACGCAACCGCTCAGCGTCGCGAACCTGTGGGGTTTCGTCGACCGCGACGACAACCGCGAGTACGTGATCGTCGGACTGCGCAACGGCACTGCCGTGGTCGATGTGACGACTCCGGAAAGCCCGCGCGAAGTCGCGACGATACCGGGTGTCACGAACGCGTGGCGCGAAGTGAAGGTCTACCAGGTATTCGATGCCGCCGCGAACCGGCACCGCGCGTATGCGTACATCACGACCGAAGGCGCCGGTGCGGGCCTGCAGATCATCGATCTCTCGGACCTGCCGGCGACGGCCACGCTCGCGAACACGCTGCACGACCTGTCGACTTCGCACACGCTCTATCTCGCCAATGTCGACTACGCGACTGGCATGGCGCTGCCCGGCGCAACCCCGTTCCTGTATGTCGCGGGCGCCGACCTGCTCGGCGGCCGTTACCGCATCTACAGCCTCGCGGACCCCGTGAACCCGACGCTCGTCGCGACGAACCCGGGCGCGCCGGGCGCGCCGACTCCGTACATGCACGATTCGACGAGCGTGCTGCTCACCGACAACCGCACGACGCAATGCGCGGCGGCACACAACCCCTGCGAGGTGCTAATCGACTTCAATGTCGAGCGCGTCGACCTGTGGGACGTGACGGACAAGGCCGCACCCGCATTCCTCGGATCCGCGACCTACCCGAACGCGCGCTACATCCACTCGGGCTGGCCGACGGCGGATCAGCGCTACGTCATCGTGCACGACGAGCTCGACGAGCTGCGCATACCCGGCCTCCACACGTCGATCTACACGCTCGACATCGGCGACCTGCGCGCACCGACCATCACGACCTCGTTCACCGGCGCCGATACCACGACCGACCACAATGGCTATACGGTCGGCGACCGCTACTACCTCGCGCACTATCGCCGCGGCCTCGTGATCCACGATCTCGCAGACCCGCGCGCGCTGCGCGAAGTCGGCTGGTTCGACACGTTCCTCTTGCCCGCGGCCAATGTGGCGGGCACCGACGGCGCATGGGGCGTCTACCCGTTCCTGCCCTCGGGCACGCTCGCGGTGAGCGACATTTCGAACGGGCTCTTTCTCCTGAAGCGCAACGAGACGAGCGCGACGCCACCGGCCGCGCCGGCTCCGTCGCCGCCCGGCCTGGGAGGTGGTGGCGGCGGAGGCACGCTCGGCGGCGCGACGGGTGGCGCCCTGCTCGCGCTCCTAGCCTGGCTCGCTACGCGGCGCGCACACCGCAATGTACGGCCGGAACACAGGCATGGATGATGTTCCCGAATTGGCCGGGTTGACTGACGCACAACGTGCCCAGCTTCAACAAGGCATCGTGCACAGGAAGGGATTGCTCAGGCGGTTGTGCGATCAGACGCTGCGAAGACTGGGCATTGAGCCCATACCCAAATGGGGCGTTTCCAGTCACGCCCATGATTTCGTCCACGCGGAGGCATTGCGAGAGCTATTCGAAGCGAAGGAGGTGGATTGCGTATTTGATGTCGGCGCGTTCAACGGTCACTTCGGGCGCTTCCTGCGGGACAAGGCCCACTTCCGCGGCACGATCCTGTCGTTCGAGCCGCAGCCGGCCCCGTATCAGGTACTCAAGGAGTGGAGCGACCGCGACGACGGCTGGCATGCATTTCAGATTGCTCTCGGCGCGAATCCCGGCGATTTCCAGATGAACATGATGGACAAACTCTGGTTCAGTTCATTCATGGACCCGAGCGCCGCTACGCCCAGAAATCTGGCAGGCCGAAACAGGATCGTATCCACATTCACGGCCACCGTCGAGACGATCGCTCGGCTCTACGACGATCTCGCCACCCGCCACGGATTTGCGCGGCCGTTTCTCAAGATGGACACGCAAGGGTTCGACGTGAACGTGATGCGAGGAGCCGGAGGAAAAATCGGACAGTTCGTCGGCATGCAGAGCGAACTCGGGTTCATTCCCATTTACAACGGCATGCCAGACTGGCACGAAGCCCTCGCGGAATACGAGCGCGCAGGTTTCGCGATTTCCGCATTCTTTCCCGTCAGCACGGATGAAGCATTGCGTGCGGTCGAGCTGGACGTCGTGATGGTGCGCAGATAAGCAACACCCACCAAAGTCCTGTGCTCGGGCAAAGACCACCGCGCCAGACCAACAGCACATGACGCAATGCGCTCTGGCTGTGAGCCATGAGCCATCGGCATTTCGCTATCAATGCGCTCCGGCCCTTCGCGCCGCGCGCCGCGCGCGCTTCGGGTCGGCGGCTGGCGGAGGCGTGGCGGCATCGGCCGCCGCGGCGAGCGGCACCGGGCGCGCCGCGAGCGCGATCTCGAGCACCTCGTCGATCCACTTCACGGGCTTGATCTTGAGATTGCCCTTGATGTTGTCGGGGATCTCGGTGAGGTCCTTCTCGTTGTCGATCGGGATCAGCACCG
>WBZO01007570.1_pt1 | contig 10002 bp, 7 predicted proteins | sample 5204261 | NCBI WGS metagenome assembly WBZO01 (sample SAMN12412400, study PRJNA552823) | activated sludge metagenome | isolation source: activated sludge from anammox sidestream of wastewater treatment plant... | place: USA: North Carolina | collected 2017-09
CCCGTTGGACGTAGGCGCCTTCACAGTGCTTGAGAACTTTGTGTACGGCCAGCCGGGAGGGATCCTGCCCGACTGGGAAGCCGCCCGCCGCCGGTTCAGCGAGATCGAGAAGCACCTGGGCTTTGAACTTAATCCTGAACTCTCCGTTGAATATCTGAGCATCGGTCAGCGGCAGGAGCTGGAGATCATCCGCCTGCTGGCGCTGGGCGTGCACGTCCTGATTCTGGATGAGCCAACGACCGGCATTTCTGCGGAACAGAAGCAGGTGCTTTTTTCGTCGCTTAAGCGGCTGGCGCATCAGGATGGCCTGACCATCCTGTTCGTCTCTCACAAGCTGGAAGATGTGCTCGACCTGTGCGACGAAGTCGCCGTGCTGCGCCTGGGGTGCCTGGTTGGCACGGCCCAGATGCCAGTGACGACCAACGATCTGGTCGCCATGATGTTCGGACAGGAGCTGGCTCCAGCCTCCCGCGACGATATTCCATTTGGCGATATAGCTGTAGAAGTGACCGACCTCCATATGATCAGCGAGCGGGTCACCCTCCGCGGACTCGGGTTGAAGGTCCGGGCGGGCGAGGTGATCGGGCTGGCTGGCCTGGAAGGCAGCGGCCAGCAACTGTTGACGCGCGCCTGCGTCGGGCTGATAAAGCCGCTGGGGGGGCGGATAGTCGTGGCTGGCAAAGAGCTGACAGGGCGGCATTACCGGGACTTTCTGGCGGCGAACGTGTGCTTTGGCGCGGCGGGTCGCCTCGAGGAGGGCCTGGTCGCCGGGCTGACCCTGACCGAACATTTTATCCTGGCCGATCCGGAACAGACGGCCTGGATCGATCGCGACAGGGGGACCCGGCTGGCCGCCGATCGGATTGCCCATTACCATATCCACGGCCAGCCAGAGAGCAGCATCGAAATGCTCTCCGGGGGCAACCAGCAGCGGGTGCTTATGGCCCTGATGCCGCCAGCGCCCGTGTTGATGGTGCTGGAGCATCCCACACGCGGGCTGGACGTGGAATCAGCGCGCTGGATCTGGGAACAGATTCTGGCCCGGCGGCGCGATGGCACCGCGATAATATTCGTCTCCACTGACCTTGATGAGATTGTGACGTACAGCGACCGCATCCTCGTCTTTTATGCCGGTCAGGTTACAGAAGTGCCTGACGCCCGGCGCACGACGGTGGATGAACTCGGCCATCTGATTGGCGGGCATTCGGTCCTGAGCGGGGAGGCCGTCTGATGCACCGCGAGGAGACCGGAGCACAACAGCTCCTTAAGCTGGGAATCGGTCTGGCGGCGGTGGTGTTCTCGCTGCTGCTGACGGCGCTGGTTATCCTGCTGGCCGAAGCCTCGCCGATAGATGTGTTCGAGAAGATCGTGGAAGGAATCGGTTTCAGCGGGCAGGGCGCGGACATACTGCGTATCTCCGGCGTCATTAACTTCTGGATTCCCCTGCTGCTTGTCTGTACCGGTTTGCTGGTGACCTTCACCGCCGGGCTGTGGAATATCGGCGTCGAGGGTCAGATGATGATGGGCGCGATTTTTGCCTCGTACGTAGCCCAGTTCGTCTTCCTGCCGCCCGTGCCCCAGGTAGCGCTGGAGATCGCGGCGGCGGCGCTGGGCGGCGCGCTGTGGGCGCTGCTGGCCGGCGTGCTGAAAACGCGCGGCGGCGTGCACGAAATCTTCGGCGGCGTAGCCCTGAATAATCTGGCCAGCATCTTCAGCATCTACCTGATCTCCGGCCCCTGGAGCAACGAAGGCGGCCAGGCGTCACCGCCATTTCGTTCAGAAGCGCTGCTGCTCCCCTACAACAACGAATTTAAAGTCAGCCTGGTGGCGCTTGCCCTGATGGTGGTGGCTTTCATAGTCATTTTCGCGGTGCTGCGCGGCACTCGCTGGGGGTTGGAACTGAAGGCGGTGGGCAAGAGCCAGCGATCGGCGCTGCTTCTGGGCGTCCCGACTGAGCGCGACGCGCTGCAGGCTCTGGCGGTCTGCGGGATTCTGGCCGGCCTGGCGGGGTCAACCCGGGTCCTGTTCACTTATGGGAATCTGCGTCCGCTGGTTAGCGGCGGGATCGGCTTCCTGGGGCTGCTGGTGGTGCTTTTGACAGGGACGCGAGCTTTGTGGGTCCCCCTGATTTCGCTGCTGTTCGCTGCTGTTCTGGCCGGCAGCACGCGCCTCAAGATCGCGCTTCAGCTTGATCAGAGCCTGGTCGGGGTGGTGCAGGGCATTCTGGTCCTGATGATCATCCTCGCCAACGGGGTGCGCGGACGGTTCTTCGCTGCCCGACAGGCGGCAGCGGATGGGGCATCTGCCGCCGGCAAGGAGTCAGCGCATGAATGAGCAGTTAGCCAATACTCTGAGTTCTATCCTGGCGAACGCTACGCCGCTTCTGATCGCCGGCCTGGCTGAGACAATCACCGAGCGCGTGGGGGTGATCAACCTGTCGCTGGATGGCAGCCTCCAGATCGCGGCTATGGCCGCCTTTGTAACGGCTTACCTGACCGGCAATATCCTGGCTGGCCTGGCGGCGGGGATACTCGTGGCGCTGCTGGTGGCGCTGCTGATCGTGGTGGCGAATATCGAGCTGAAACAGGATCAGGTGGCAGTGGGCTTTGTGCTCACGCTGCTCCTGGGGAATCTGGCGCAGTTTCTGGGCCAGAACTATACCCGCCTTCCCGGCCCCCTCTTTCCCATCTGGCCGATCCCGTACCTGTCTGATATCCCGTTTGTGGGGAAGATATTCTTCAGGCAGAACGTGCTGGTGTACTTCAGTTTCATCCTGATCTTTGTGACCTGGTTTGTGTTCTACCGGACTCGCTGGGGGCTTTCGCTGCGGGCGGTCGGCGAACGCCCGCCGGCGGCATTCTCGCGCGGGACGAATGTGAACCAGATTCGCTATATCTATACGATAATCGGCGGCGCTCTGATCGGGATAGCCGGGGCCAGCTACTCCCTGGCCATCAAGTCCGGCTGGGCCAACCCGCCCGTGATGCGCGGCGACGGCTGGATCGCCCTGGCGATCGTGATCTTCGGCGGCTGGCATCCCTTCCGCGTGGCATTTGGCGCCTACCTCTTCACCGCTCTGCGAGCGCTGGCCAGCACCATCCAGCAGACGACGGACTTCCCGCTGGTGCTGGTCAATATGGTCCCCTGGATTCTCATGATTCTGACGCTGCTGATGGTCTCCAGCGGATTCGTGGAGCGTGTGATGCAGGTGTCGCCGCCATGGGCGCAGCGGCTGCTCCGCAATGTTTTGCGCTCCAAACCGCCGGTAGCGCTGGGGACGCGCTTCACGCGGGAGTGAGACGGCGCTTTTGCCGTCTGGAGTGGCCGGGGAGCGCGCTTTCCGGCCGCTTTTTGAATCTCCGCCCGGGCCTTGAATACGCTATAATATCGCCACAAGAACAAACATTTGTTCTGTTTTGTTTACGGGGAGCGCTCTATGCTGGCAATTGACAGGGACTGGATCGCGGCGGAGCGGTCGCAGGTGTACCGGCGCACGCCAGAGCGCCGGCTGACAGCAATCGAAGAGGCTGAAGCGTTCATCGACGAGGTGGGGCTGGCCTTTCTGTGGCCGATCAAAGGTATCGAAGCTCCGAACCTGTTTCACGCCATAGCGGGCCGTGAGCGCGATGTCCCGATGGCGCACGATGATCCTGAGAACAGCCTGTGCTGGTCCTGGAAAGACAGCGCGCTGGGCAGCCGCCGCTGGTACTATGCCAAGCTGCTGCGGCGCAGGGCCACTCTGGTCGCGCCCAGGCTGTGGGGAGCCTGTTACGCGCTGACGCGCAACTACGGCGATTTGCACGACTATATGGAGCTTGTTCAGGATGGGGTGATGACGCGCGAAGAGCGCCTGATTTACGAGGCGCTTCTGGAGCAAGGCCCGCTGGGCACGGTAGCGTTACGCAAAGCGATCGGAATGGCCGCTGAAAGCAGCAAAAGCCGCTTTGAGCGGGCACTGGTCGATCTGCAGGTCGATATGAAGGTAGTCCCGATCGGAGTCGCTGAAGAAGGCGCCTGGCATTACAGCTTCATCTACGATATTCCCATGCGGCATTATCCTGAGCTGCCGGCGCTGGCTCGCCAGGTGAGCACGCATCAGGCGTGGCGGGACCTGATCGGGGCTTATATTGATGGCGCAGTTGCCGTCACTGCGCGGCAGATCGCCCGGTTCTTCCATATTTTCCAGCCGACAGAACGCGATCTGGAGCGGGCTTTAGAAGCGCTGGCTGCAGCAGGCCGAATCGAGCAGGTGCAGGTTGAGGTCACGCCGGCGGGGGCGGGGCAGGCCGAGCTGTTCTGGGTGTCGCGGCGGGCGCTGGACCCGGCGTAAAGCAGAGCGTCAGTTCGCCCGGGGGTAGAAGGCGGGGGCGCTGTACAGGGCTTGCAGGGTATTGAGGTCCCGCTGGCTGTAACGACCCGGCCCGCAGGTCTGCTGGAAGTACATGATATCTCCAGCATCCGGGCTGTGAACGGCAATGCCCAGCGCGTGAGTCAGCTCATGCAGCAGAGTTTCCTCGAAGCAGGGATCCGACGCATCGATCCACACGGAGGAGAGCAGCAGCCCGATGCTGGTGTAATTGGGGACCGCGCAGGCGGCCACGGTGTCGTGGTACTTGCCGCAGGCGGCGCGCTGCCGGAAGTCGGTATCCCTCATCATCCAGACCGTGATATGAGCGAAAACGCGACTCTCCACCCGCTGCACCGGGATCACGCGATTCATTTCGCTGATGGCATTGTTAATCGCCGCTTCCTGCTCCGGCAGGATGGGCAAGCCCTGAAACCCCACGACGCATACGTTGACCGGAAACCGATCAAAACGGCCGAACGTCTGCCCCGGCATTTCCACATCCCACATGCTGCCGTAGCCATCGCCTTCCCAGTAGGTGTCGACCAGGGCGGTCGGGTCCAGAGTCGGGGGCAGGGCATTGACTGTAGGGGTGGCCGGCTCCTGGCTGGGGGAGTTCGTGATTGAAGGCGTAGGGGCAGGAGTCCAGGTGGGCGGCAGGTCCGGGCGTCCGTCAGGCGTGACGGTGAAGGCAGGGGCGGGAGGCGCAGGATTCAACCCGCCACCTGTTATCGGAGCGGCCGAGGGCAGCATGGCGACCGTCGGGATGACAATCGGGCCGCTGCTTTGCCGCGCCAGGCGGAGACCGAGTACGACGATTAGCGCCGCTGCTACCACGAACAGGATGGCCCCGATGAAGATAGCCAGAAGCGTCGTCGGGCGGCTTTGCCGGTGAGATGGCGGGCGTGCAGGCTGGCGGTGGAGAGACATGATCCTCCTATCCGGCAGAGACGGTGACCCCGCCGGCACTTTCCGGCGGGGTGTGGAGAGCCGGCAGGGGGCTATTCGTCGAACAACTTGCCGACGCTGCGGCCCTCGTGAGCGCGGATGATCACTTCTCCCAGGAGCGGCGCCACCGAGAGCACGGTCATATTCGGCAGTATCTTCTCTTTAGGCATGGGTACGGTGTTGGTGGTGATGATCTCTTTGAATTCAAGCTCAGCCAGCCGTTCGTAACCCGAATCGCTCATGATGGGATGGGTGAAGGCGAGGTAGATATCATTCGCCCCGTTGGCGCGCAGGGTAGCCACCGCGTTGGCTACGCTCCCGGCGGTATTGACCTCATCATCGACCAGGACCACGTTTTTGCCCTGTACGTCGCCGATGAGCGACAGCAGTTCAGGACGTTCTTTGTTGTCGAAACGGCGCTTCTCGATGAAGGCCAGCGGGCACTCAAGGCGGTTGGCAAAATCGCGGGCTTTCTTGGCGAAGCCCAGATCAGTGGTGGTCACCGCGAGGTTGGGGATTTGCTTCTCAAGCAAGTAGTCGCTGAGCAGGAAGAAGGCGGTCAGGACATCGCCAGGGATCTTGAAGAAGCCCTGAATCTGGCCGGAATGCAGGTCTACAGTGATATAGCGGTCAGCTCCGGCGACTTCGATCATGTCGGCGACCAGGCGGGCCGTGATCGGGACGCGCGGCTGGTCTTTTTTGTCCGAACGGGCGTAGGCCAGATAGGGGGTGACGACCGTGATGCGCCCGGCCGAATCCCTCTTGAAAGTGTCCACCATGATCAGCAGTTGCATGATGTTGTCGCTGACCGGAAAAGCCATGCTCTGCACGAGGTAGACATCCTGGCCGCGCACACTCTCTTCCAGCTTGACGAAGATGTTGTCGTTGGCGAACTTCTTGCCGAAGTATTCGCCCGGGGTCAGGCTGAGATATTTGCAGATTTCGTGACCCAGTTCCTGGCTGGCAGGGCCACAGAAGATCTTGATCTCTCCGTAAAGGTTGCTTTCGCTATGCGGCTGATGCTTACGATAATACTTGGTTCCGGGGACTTTATGGGCAGGGGAAGGCATGCACTCATATCTCCTGGTAGACCTGCGGCTCACCCCTTATGTTAGCACCTATCGCCTTCCTTGAGCAGTGTCTCTACAGCGGATTGTGGATCAATCCTGCGCTTTTCCAGATCATCCAGCAGGGCGAGCAGCCGTTCCGTATCCAGCCGGGCGACAAAGCGCTCCAACAAAGCGCTCTCCAGACGGGCAGAAAGTTCGGCGGCCAGGCGCTGCCGCTCCCAGACGCGGAATTTGCCGCTGCGCCCCAGATAGGCATGGTGCATCTCGATCGCTTCTGCCAGCGCATCCGTCCCCCAGTTATCGACGGCGACCGTCTGCACGATTGGAACCTGCCAGGCTTCTGACTCGGCCTCTGACTCGGGAGGGGGCGCTAGTATGCCGGACAGCGATTGATGGTGCCACGGGTTGGAGCGATATGCTGGTCCCAGATCGAGCATGGTCTGCAGAGCGCGGACGGTGTTCTGAGCATCGGGACGGTCGGCTTTGTTCACAACCAGAATGTCCGCGATCTCCAGGATGCCGGCTTTGATGGCCTGAACTTCATCGCCCAGGCCGGGGGCTTCCACCACCAGAGTGGTATGGGCCGCGCGGGCAATATCGACTTCACTCTGCCCGGTCCCAACCGTTTCGATCAGGATGATCTCGAAGCCTGCCGCATCCAGCGCGCAGATTGCGTCATCAGTGGCGCGGGCCAGCCCGCCCAGACTGCCGCGGGTCGCCATGCTGCGGATGAAGACGCCCTGATCGCCGGCCAGATCGCGCATGCGAAGGCGATCGCCGAGGACCGCCCCGCCGGTGAACGGGCTGGTGGGGTCCACGGCCAGGATGCCGACCGTGCGCCCGGCTTCCCGGTATGTTTTAGCCAGACTGTTGACCAGCGTGCTCTTGCCCGTCCCCGGGGCGCCGGTGATGCCGACCCGGTAAGCGCGGCCGCTGTGCGGGTACAGGCGCGCCAGGGCGGCCCTGGCTTCGGGGGTCTCGTTCTGGATGACGGTGAGCAGGCGAGCCAGCGCGCGCAGGCTGCCCCCCAGAAGCGCTTCGACAAGATCAGCCATTGTGGCTCCGCGCGGCCTGGACCATTTGTCGGATATCGTCGGCGATGCTGCTGGTGTTGGCGCCGGGGCCATAGATCGCGGCTACGCCCATGGCTTTGAGGGCCTGAATATCATCATCGGGGACAATCCCGCCGATGATGACTTTGACATCAGCCAGATCGTTCGCCCGCAGAAGCTCGAGAATACGGGGCAGGAGGGCCATATGCGCGCCGCTGAGGATGCTCAGCCCGACGACATCCACATCTTCTTGCAGCGCCGCCTCGGCAATCATTTCCGGCGTCTGCCGCAGGCCTGTGTAGATGACTTCCATGCCGGCGTCTCGCAGGGCGCGGGCGATGACTTTCGCGCCGCGGTCATGCCCGTCCAGGCCGGGCTTGGCAATGAGCACACGAATCTTCTGTTCGGTCGTCATTTCTTTCTGATCCCCACCAATGGGCCAGCCTGTTTCTCGGAGTTGCGCATACTTTGCGTTATGGGCGCCCGCTGTTGCGCTGTATCACACCATATGCTGCACGGGTAACGGCGGGCATGTCGCCTCATTATACCATATCGGGATTTGCGCCGGCCCCAGTGGATGCGCACCTTCCGGGCAGTACAGGCGCAGGCGCTTATGTCGCGACTATGCTAAAATGAAAGGCAGGGTTGATTACGGTTATTATGGTCCGCGCGAATTCATGCAGACAGTTGGAGTAGCTGAGTGCCGGGAGCAAGGGATTTGTCACAATCACAGGCGCATCCACAGGCTCGTGATGATCGACTGATCGGGTGGCTGAGCAAAGGAATAGCCATCCTGACACTCGTGGTCACAGTTGTTATTCTTGCTGTGTACATGGTGCTGGCTGTCCGCTGGCAGACTCGCCCGTATCTCGGGGTTATGCTCTCCCCGGAGATGATGGTTGTAGAATCGCATTCGCTCTCAACCGCGCTGACGCCTGCTGAAGAGGCGGGATTGCAGATTGGCGATCGCCTGACGGCGGTAGGGGGGCAGGACCTTTCCGGCGACTACTGGACCGCCAGCCAGGAACTGGCCGCCATTCTGTCTCAGTACCAGCCGGGGGATCGTATCCGGGTGCGCTTCGAGCGGTCTCTGGATGCCGGAGAAGCGCCGGGGCCTCAGCTTCAGTGTGTGGTGGCTGACGATCAGCGGTTGTGCGCTTCCATCTTCCCTCTGGTCACTTACCCCGCAATTGACTTTGTGCTCCAGTTCGTGTTGAGCTGGCTGGTTGGTGTGGTCGGGCTGGTGCTGGCCGCTATCCTCCTCCGCTGGCGCTGGGAGCAGGATATTGCCCGGATGGTCGCCATCTTCAGCGCCCTGCTGGCAATGATCGCGGCAGGCGCCTTCGATCTTTCTACGGCGCGGCTGCTCAGCCCGGTACTGTATGTCAACGAGCTGGTGCTGATCGCCGGACTGATGTTGATCTTCACGCTGTACTTTCCGTCGCGCCTTCTCGTGCTCCAGCGTCAGGGCTGGCTGCGGCTGATCGCTCCTCTGTTCATGCTCATAGGCGTGCTGGCCGGCGATGCCGCGCTGCGAAGCATGCCCGTGTATACGGAGGCGCTGCGCCTGAGCGTGGCGGCTGTTGCGGTGGCCTGGGTGATTCTGTTCGGGGGGATGATCTGGCGCGTCAACCGGGCGGTATCGCCGGTGGTCCGCGATCAGGTGACGCTGGTCATGGCCGGGATGCTGCTCTGCCTGGCGCCGATACTGACCTGGATCGTGAGCAATTCTCTAAGCCCGGTCTTCCTCAATCAGAATCTGGGTTTTCATTTCTCGCTGGTGACGCCGTTCCTGCTGCTGATACCGGCGGCCATGATGTATGCGCTGGCCCAGGATGAGCTGCCGAAGTCGGATACGCTGATCAGCCGTAGCATCGTATATACGATCATGGCGCTGGCGATCACGCTGGGTTACGCCCTGCTGGTGGCCGGGTCTGCCCTGCTGACCGGATCGGTGATCCAGGCCAACAATCCGGTTGTGATTGCGTTCACGGTCTTCCTGATGGCGCTGTTGTTTGTGCCGGTGCGCAGTTACCTGGAAAAGCGGGTGAATGAAGCTTACTTCCGCACGCACAGCCTGTACCAGCGGCGGGTGGAGACTCTGGCGCAGGACCTGACGCTGGTGACCAGCCTGGACGGCATTGTCAACGCGATCCGAAGTTACTTGAATGAAGCGCTCAACCCCACCCATACTTTCCTGTTCTTCCCCGATGAAGAGGCCGGACAGTACGTAGCCCATGGGGTCCCCGCGCCGGAGACCGATATACGCTTCAGCCTGAACAGCCCGCTGGTCCGGATGCTGGAGCGCCAGCAGCGCCCGCTTTACCTGGAGCCGGAATACGGCCTGCCGCCAGAACTGGCGCCGGAGCGGGCGCGCCTGGCCGTGCTGGGCGCGCCGGTCCTGGTCCCCCTGCGCGGGCGCGATCGGTTAAGCGGCATTCTGGCCGTCGGGCCGCGCCATATCGCCGAACGCTACCACTACGACGACCTGTCTTTTGTACAGGCCCTGGCTGACCAGGCGGCGCTGGCGGTGGAACGCGCTCAGGTGGTGGCCGACCTGGAGCAGCGTGTTCGGGAGATGAATGTG
>WBZO01007571.1_pt1 | contig 10002 bp, 8 predicted proteins | sample 5204261 | NCBI WGS metagenome assembly WBZO01 (sample SAMN12412400, study PRJNA552823) | activated sludge metagenome | isolation source: activated sludge from anammox sidestream of wastewater treatment plant... | place: USA: North Carolina | collected 2017-09
CCATCTCCGCCAGAATTCCTTTGCGCCAATCTCCTTTTGCAGCCGCCCTCAGGTCCTTTTCCAAAATTCCAAACACCCCCATTCCTGCTCGAATCAGTTCGAGACCTCGTATTTCTCCATCACGTGATAAAACGCCCCCGGATATTCAATGCGAACTTGTCTTGCCACTTCGACAGCACCACAGATTTTGAAGAGGCGCCAAGCCGAATGTCAATATACCATGCCTGACCCCTTTCCTCGATGCGAACTTGTCTTGCCACTTCGACAGCACCACAGATTTTGAATAGGCGCCAAGCCGAATGTCAATATACCATGCCTGACCCCCTTTCCTCGGCTTCGCAGCTCGGATGTCTCCGGCATCGCCTCCAAAATGCCCAAACTCCAGCCGGGGGTGCGAGCGCCCCCGGCTTCTGATGCTGGCCATGCCTTCGGCATGATGTCTTGGGACCAGACATTTCTCTGGGGAATTTGCCCATGCATTTTGTTTCTTTCCACTTTCCCGCCCTACGCTCGTTCCGCCGGAACGGGTCACTTTGGAATTTCCCGCAGCCTTCAGATTTGTCAGAGTGGCCTCATGTCGAATTCCTATTCTTTCGCGCAGGAGAGTTATTCCACGCTGGGGGTTGATGTCGAGAGGGCGCTTGCCACGCTCGAGGGCATCCCCATTTCGCTGCACTGTTGGCAAGGAGATGATGTCAGCGGATTCGAGGGGACCGGTGGGACGCTGACCGGCGGCATCCAGGCCACGGGGAATTATCCCGGCAGGGCGCGGACCATTGCGGAATTGCAGGCCGACCTGGACCGAGCCCTCGCGCTCATTCCTGGGAGGCATCGTCTCAACCTTCACGCCATCTATGGGGATTTCGGTGGAAAAAAGGTGGACCGCAACGAAATCACCCCCGCGCATTTCCAGGGCTGGATGGATTGGTGCAAGGCGCGCGGAATGGGCATGGATTTCAATCCGACCTTTTTTTCCCATCCGCTCTCCGAGGAGGGTTTCACGCTCTCGCATCCGGACGAGGCCATCCGCGCGTTCTGGATCGAGCATGGTCGGCGTTGCCGGGAAATTGGCGCTGAGGCGGGACGCCGGCTCGGCACGGCCTGCGTCACGAATGTCTGGATCCCTGACGGCTTTAAGGATCTGCCCGCGGATCGCGGCGGACCGCGCGGTCGCCTCGAGGCCTCGCTCGATGCCCTCTTCGCGAGTCCCTTTGACGCGCGCCATTTGCTCGACGCGGTCGAGAGCAAGCTCTTCGGGATCGGCTCGGAATCCTATGTCGTCGGCTCCCACGAATTTTATCTGGGCTATGCGGTCAAAAACCAAAAATGGCTCTGTCTCGACGCGGGGCATTTTCATCCGACTGAGAATCTCTCTGACAAAATCAGCGCCGTTCTGCCCTTCATTCCGGGCCTCCTGCTGCATGTGAGCCGCGGCGTCCGCTGGGACAGCGACCATGTCGTCCTCTTCGACGATCCGACCCGGGCCATTGCCAGGGAGATTATTCGGAGCGACGCCCTCGGGCGCATTCATGTCGGGCTCGATTATTTTGACGCCAGCATCAACCGCGTGGCCGCATGGGTTATTGGGACCCGCAACATCCTCAAGGCGCTCCTCGAGGCCCTGCTCGAGCCGGCAGAGGCGCTCCGCGCGGCCGAGACCTCCGGGGATTACACGGCGCGGCTCGCCCTGATCGAGGAAGCCAAGACACTCCCCTTTGCCGCCGTCTGGGACGAATACTGCCGTCGCAAGGACGTTCCCATTGGGTCAGCCTGGATTGCCGAAATCAAAACCTATGAAAGAAATGTCCTCGCAAAGAGATAGTCGGCCCCTGTCCGCGGCACCCCAAAAACACGAACTTGCCGCATTCTATCGGGATCAGCTCAGGACCCAGATTCTGCCCTTCTGGCTCGAGCGCGCCCCCGACCGCGAATGTGGGGGATATTTTAGCTGCCTGGACCGTCAGGGCCGCGTGTATGACGCGGACAAAGTGGATATGCTCATGCAGGGGCGAATCGCGTGGACATTCGGATGGATGTACAACGAATTTGAGCGGAATCCCGCGTGGCTCGATTTCGCGCGGATTGGCGTGGATTTTGTCCTCCAGCACGGATTTCGGGAGGATGGACGGTTGTATTACGGCCTCACGCGGGATGGGCGTCCGATGTTTGCGCCGTCCCTTTTTCATGCGGAACTTTCCAATTTGCTCGGCTTTCTGGAAGTGGCGCGCGCCACGGGAGACGAGGCACTGTACCGCAAGGCGCGGGAGATGTTCGAATGCGCCTGGGCGGGGCATGCGGACCCCTCCGCAAGCTGGAACGCCTATCTGCCTGAGAGCGGTCCCTACCGCCTCCACGGGAACAGCATGATCATCCTCAATGTCATCCAACAACTCCGCGAATACCGCGAGGAGCCCGGGGATCGCGCGCGCATCCTTGAATGCATTGACATCATGCGCAACTACCACCTCCGCCCGGAGCGCAGACTTCTCCTCGAATTTGTCGGAATGAGCGGCGAGGACCTCGAAGGCACGCGCGGACGCAGCGTCAATCCGGGTCACATGATTGAAGGGGGTATTTTTCTCATCCATGAAAACTGGAGGCACCCCTGCGCGGGGACCCGTCAGATGGGGCTCGATCTGATCCGTTGGGGCTTCGAAGCCGGATGGGATCCGGAATTTGGCGGCATTTTTAATGACGTGGACGCCGAGGGTCGCCCCATCTATGGGAAGGATGGCCTCCTGGCCGACTGCAAGCTCTGGTGGCAGCATGCTGAGGCCCTTTATGGGCTGCTGCTGGCTCATGCGGAGACCGGCGAGGACTGGTTCTGGGAGGCCTACCAAAAAACCCACGCATACAGCTTCTCGCATTTCGCTGACCCTGAATTCGGCGAATGGTTTGCCTACCTTGATCGCACCGGGCGCCTCATCAACGAAGCCAAGGGCTCTGACCGCAAATGCTGCTACCACGTCGGTCGCAATTTCCTCTGGGCCGCCAAACTCGCGGAGCGCTGGAGCCAGCCTGAAAAATAGACGAGATGGCATGACGCTCTCCCTGAACGGATGTGATGAAAGGCGGGCGAGCCTTAACATATTTTTCTTTGCGCAGGCCTGGTGATCAAATTAGAATATTCTCCCTTGTGCTGAGATCCCTGATATTTCTTGCTGTATTGGGCATTCCGACCGTTTCCGGATGGGCGGTGGCGCCCTTTGTGAGCCAGAAGACCCTTCAGCAGGTGACCATCGAGAGCATGACGGATGGGATTCCCTCGGGATGGTGTGGGCGCGCGATGCTCTCCCTGCTGCGGAAGGCCGGATTGGGAGAGGGTTTGCGTCCGGGCAATGGGCAGGACTGGGAGCAAATTCTGGCCGGCGCGGGATGGAAACCGGTGCGGGTTTCCACGCCGCAGAGAGCCCCGCTGGGGAGCGTCCTTGTTTATCTGGGCGACCGCAAGCTCGGGAAGACGCCGCGCGGCACGCCCGGCGGGTATCATGGCCATGTCGAAATGGTCGCCCTCTCCCCCCGTGGAGGAAGGATCTATGTGGCGGATTGCCCCAGGCCCTCCCCCGGTGGAACAGTTCCGGATAATTTTACGGGACGCGCCTGGGTCCCCCCGCGGGCCATCCTCGCCAAGGCACCCCCGGTGAACATCCAAGTCGAGACGGTCCTCGAGGAACGCCTCTCGATGGCCACCGCATTCTTTTCCCGTGGCGCCACGGATCTCACGAGCGCCTCCGGTCTGGAACTTTTTCGAAGCCAAAATGAGGATGGGCTCTGATGAAGACGCGCGTTTTGCTCGGGCAGCCTTCCTGGGAATTGCATTCGGACCGGGTTTCGCTGGCCCTTGCGCGGCGCGGCGGGCAATTGGGGCCGGTGGAATTCGACCTCGGTCGGGGGCGGGTTGTCGCGCCCTTGCATGTTGCGCCATGGCACGACGAATCCAGCGCGCGTGACCTGCCGCCAATCCTGCGCGTCCTGAGGGGCGATTTCTTTTGTCTGCCATTCGGTGGCAATGAGACGCGTTGGCGCGGCGAGGCGCATCCCGTTCACGGAGAGACGGCCAATGTGGACTGGGGAGCGACCACCGTGTCCACACAGGGCGCATGGACTTCCCTGCGCGCGCATCTCGACACCAAAATCCGTCCAGGCCATGTGGAAAAGTGGATTGGCCTCAAGGCCGGGCAGACCGCCATTTACAGCCGGCACACAATCTCCGGGATGTCGGGCCCCATGAATGTTGGTCATCATGCCATGCTGGATTTTTCCCGAAGCGAGGGTCTCGTTGCCGTGGCGCCCTTCGTCCGGGGTCAGGTTTTTCCTGGCGAATTCGAGTCCCCTGTCCGGGGCGGCTATTCGAGCTTGAAACCTGGCGCGTTGTTCCGGTCCCTCGAGAGAGTGCCTCTCAGTCGTGGGGGCTTTGCGGATTTGACCCGCTACCCGGCGCGCGAGGGCTTCGAGGATCTTGTCATGGTCAGCGCGAAGAAAGGCGCTCCTCTGGGGTGGTCAGCGGTCACATTTCCCGGCGAGCGCTTTGTTTGGTTTTCGCTGCGCGATCCCGCCGTTCTGGCGTCCACGGTCCTGTGGCATTCCAATGGGGGGCGTCATTACGCTCCCTGGAATGGCCGCCACCGCAAGGTCCTGGGCATTGAGGATGTCACATCCTATTTCCACTACGGCCTTGCGGAATCCGCCGCGCCCAATCCGGTCAGCAAAGCGGGAATCCCAACGATCCTGCGGCTGAATCCCGAGCGGCCCACCGTGGTCAGCGCCATCATGGGCGTGGCATTGGCGCCGGACGGCTTTGGGCGGGTGCGTTCGATTTGCCAATCCGAGAAGGGCATCCGCATTGAGGCGGACAATGGCAAGAGGGTCCATGCGTCCGTGGATCTGGATTTCCTCCAGGGGAACGAATCGGTCGCCGCATAAGACGCGCGACGGTGGATTCTTTTCCCCTCAGCGAATCACAACAAGGAATATCAAGGGAAGGACCAGGAGGGACGCGTGGAAGAGGCGGCGGGCGGAGCGGTCGTCCGGGACCGCAAGGAATTGGAGGGCGCGGGCCAGGATGAAACCACATCCTGCCAGGGCAATGACTCCGGAAATAGGATGGAGGATTCCGGTCAGCCAGGGGACCAGGAGGGACGCCACGAGGAGCGTTGAATAGAACACGATCCAGCGGGCGGTACGACGCCCCGTGGGATCGGTTGCGGGAAGGAGGGGCAGCCCCGCCGCGCGGTAGTCGCGGCGGTGGATCCAGCCAATGGCAAAGAAGTGCGGCTTTTGCCAAAAGAAGAGCGTGATGGCCAGGACCCAGGCTGGAGCGAATGCGATGCGGTGGGCCGTGGCGGCGCCAAGGAGGGGGAGGAGGGCGCCGGAGAGCGAGCCGACCTCGGTGGCCCAGCGCGTGACGCGCTTGAGCGGCGTGTAGAGTCCGTCATAGACCAGGATGATGGCGAGTCCCAGGGCCGCGCTGAGGGGTCCAAAGGCGGCAAGGAGCGCGAGGCAGCCGCCGAGGCAGAGCGCGACGCTCCACGCCAGCGCGAGCCGGGGCGTCAGGGCTCCCTGGGGCAGGGGGCGCGAGCGGGTTCGGCGCATGAATGGGTCGGAATCGCGTTCCCACCATTGATTGAAGGCGAGGCTGCCACCCGCCGCCATGCCGGAGGCGAGCAGGAGGAGAAGGACGCGCGGGAGGGACTCTCCGCCTCCGGAGGAAAAATAGGCCACGAGGACTGTGACGACCGAGGCCAGCGCGACCCGGGGCTTGGTCAGGGCCACCAAAGCCCTTACAAGACGGAGGACCGGCCACGATGCGGGTTGCTCCATGGCGGCGGCGGTGGTGGCGGCGACAGCAGAATGATTCAACATGGAATTCCCCCTGCCTCTCCTTCGTGCCTTCGTGTTTTCGTGTGAGGTGACACGACAAAATTATTCAACGCGGAATCCATCGGCGGGGGTGTAGGTGACGACCTGGATGCGGCGCGGCGCGGCGGCGATTTCTCCGGTCCAGGTGGCGGGGGCGCTTTCCGGGCCGTATTTGATTTCGACATGGATCGCGTGGGATCCGGGAGTGAGGGGGAGGGTCCACTCGCCGATGGTCGGGCCATCATGCGAAATCCCCTTGGGCTGAAACACGCGCGTTTCGCTGACGCCATCAAGGGTCAGGGTGATCTCCGCGGGTGCGCGGCGGGGCTTGGCCGTACTGCGTCCGCGCATGTGGACGGGCAATTTGGCCTGTTCCGCCTCGTCCAATTCCTGCGATTTCACCATGTCGCCGAGGACGCGGAAGGACAGGGTGAATTCCGGTTCGGCGGGGGCGGGATTGGCCACGCGGAAATGGCTGGGGCCGATGGCCGCCGCTGCCAGAAGGAGCGCAAGCAGGATGCCTGCGAGGAAGATCCTGAGGCGTCCGGGCCGCGGCGCGGACGCGACAAGGGTGCCCTCGCGGAAGGTGGCGGCTTCAGAGAGGAGGGCTGATGGATGGGCCGCGTTGAAATCCGCGACATGCCAACGGCCGCCTTCACCGGCCCGCTTGGGTCGGAAGTGGGGTTCGCGCGTCTGTTCGAGGCGGTGGCGAACCCATTGGTTGCCATCGCGCGCGGCGGCCTCGGCGCGCGTGTCGCGGACGATGAGGACGCCCTGCGTTCCGCCTTTGAGGAGGCGCTCGACAAATTTGGGCCGGACCCAACTGGCTGTCGGGATGGGTTCCACATGGTATCCGGGGAGGAGGTTGCGCCAGCGTTCTCCCTGGAAGTGGGCGAACCCTCCATCAATATCCGCCGCCACCAATGCCAGGAAGGCGGCTTCCCCCTGACGACTCACGGCGTCCGTGATGCGCTGCTCGTCCGCGTGGATGTCAAACCAGGTCAAATTCATGGCCTCGGAGTCGCAAGAGCCGACGCAGACGCCGCACCCCACGCAGAGAGCCGGATTCACCCAGGCGCGGGCCTCAAATTTTTTGCCATCCGTACGGGGGACCATGCTCACCGCGCCGAATGGACAATCCTGCACGCATTGCGTGCAGGCGTGGCATCGGGTTTGCAGGACGACGGTCTGCCAGGGCGTGACCCGCGTGTCAGGATCCCGGGGAGTCGTCATCCGGCGATTCCGGCGGACCAGCAACCACGGGAAGGCGGCGAGCAGGACAATCCCGCCAAAGCAGGCCCACAATCCCAGGGCGCGGAAGCGGAGGCCGAGGGCCAGCGGAGTCAGGTACCATGCGTCCACGGTGAACGCGGGCGCCTTGACGGCCATGGCCGCGGGTTCGTCCAAGGGCGCGGGGATGATCCACGAAGCCACGCCAATCCCCACGACAATCGCGATTCCCAGCCAGCGGTCCGGAAAAATGCGTGCGCGATTCAGGCGGGACAGGTGCAGGACGAGTCCGCCCCCGATACCCAGTGGCAGGAGCATGTGCAGGAAGAACACCACAAAGAACAGAAGGCTCGGCACCAGACGGTCCACGAGAAATTGGCGGCCCATCGGCTCCCCAAAAATGGGAAAGACATCAATAAATTGCATCGAGGCCACGGCGACCTGCTGGGCGGGTTGGTCCCACACGAGCCAGAATCCGGTCCACCCCACAAACCACGTCAGAGCCAGCAACAGGACGCCGGTTGTCCACGGCAGCCACCGCGAACCGGTGAATTTCCTCGCGATAAACATCCGGGTCGCATGCAGGAACAGGAGGAGCATGATGAGATCCGAGCTGTAACGGTGGACCGTTCGCACCCATCCGCCGAGGGTCCGCCCCTGGATGGCCGCCATGGCCGGGTAGGCCAATTGGACGCTCGGCGCGTACCAGAGGAGCATGAGGACGCCGCTGGCCGCGCACACGATGAGGGTCAGATTGGCGGCGCGGCCGGTTTGTTCCAGTGGGTTGTATTCCGGGGGAATGAGGCGGCCCATGAAGCCGTCGAACCATCCCAGGAGGCGCTCGAAAAAGGCGAATACCTTCTCGAATTGCGCGCGTTGGACGGGTCCCGGGGACTGCCGCTGGTCGGCGGGTGACGCGATGGTCTTCTCTTCGGTCTCGATCACGGCATGTTGGCTCCGGCCAGGGTGGGTATTTCCGCGAGGAGTTCGGCCACGGCCTCGCGCATCCAGGATTCCTGACGCGGATCCAAGCCAAAGCGATAGGCAATCCGCCCGGAGGCATCCACGAAAATGAAGAGATTCGCGTGGTCAATTACCCCGGTCGTTTCATTGCGGATGGCCGCGAATCCCAGGCGTTCGAGGAGGGGGTGGACGACATTTTCCGCGCCATTCAGGTAGTGGAATTGGGCTCCGGGGAAATACATGTCGGCGACAGCCGCCATTTGCCAGGAGGCGTCATTGCGTGGATCCAGGGAAAGGGCCAGTATCACGAATTTCCCGCGGTCCGCCTCGGGCAGCGCCTCGAGGACGCGCTTTGCGGTCAGAAGGATTTGCGGGCAGGCCGTCGAGCAGGTCGCGTACACCCCCGTCATGAGGACGACCTTTCCGCGCAGGGATTCCAGGGAGACCTCGCGCCCGCCCTGATCCGTCAATCGGATCGCAGGGGGCTCGATTTCCGTTCGGATGCGCTTGCCTGGAAAGGGAAGCGACGCGGCATCCGCCGGGGCGGGTCCGGCAAATGCGGTCAATCCCAGGAGGGCCACGGCCGTGAGCGCGCCTCCCGCGAGCGCGGCCCGCCAATGGGTCCGGAAGGCGCCACCCAAGCCGAGCCGCCACAAATTTTTCCGATAGAAAAAAATGGTGACCAGGGCGAGGAGGGGAGGTTCGAGGATGGTGATCCAGGCCGCCCCCCATTGCATGCCGCCGGTGGCCGGGTTGTAACTGAAGCACCAGACCTTGAATTCCTCGGCAAAGCGGCTCCACGGACCCCACCCCGCCGGCGCGAACATCACCGCGAGCAGGAAGGCCTCGTACACCGCGGCCACCGCGAGCAGGCACACCGGCAATCCCGCGCCATTGAAAAAATCGCGCAGGACGCCGGCTGTTTTGCGGAAACGATTGCTCAACGCACGTACCAGACGTCGGCCAGGGCCTTCCAATTCGCGAAGTAATAGACCGCGAAGCAGGCGAGGAAAATGAACGTCAGGACAATGGTCCCCTTCATGGCCCAGTGGATGTCGAGGGCGCCCTCCCGGGTTCCCGGCGCGGCCACGGCCACGCCCCAGTCCTTCATCGGGTTCCCCTTGTTGGTCTTCCCGAAGAGGATGGTTCCCACGCACAGGCCGACGAAAATGAAGAGGCCCGTGACGGCCAGGATGGCGCCAATCCCCATGATGCCCAGGAAGAGGTGGGTGGTCGGCCCGTAAATGCCGGCGACCTCGATGTCATAACTCCGCCGCGCCGCGCCCAGCGATCCGGCAAAGGACATGCCAATCGAGACGAGCAGGATGCCACCGCCGAAAAGCCATGGCTGGATGCGCGCCAGGGGACGCGCCACGAAATCGCGCTGAAAGTAGAGCGGGATCACGTAATACGCGAGGCCCATGAAGGCGAGCGTCGTCCCTCCGACGACCGTGGCGTGGAAGTGCCCGGTGATGCGCAGCGTGTTGTGGGCGATGATGTTGATCTGCTGCGTGCCGAGCGTGACGCCCGTGATGCCCCCGATAAAGCCGAAAATCAGGAGCGAAATGATGAACGCGGAGAAGGCCGGGTTGCGCCATGGCAGGGCGCCCACCCAGCCAAAGAGTCCGCGCGTGTATCCCTTCTCGCGCATGGCAATTTCGACCGAAGCGGGAACGGTGAATGCGTGGATCATCGAGGCGAGGACGGCCAGGTACATCGCGTAGGATGTGTTCCAGATTTTCCAGGTCACGCCCACGCCCGGATCCACGAGGAGGTGGTGGGCCGAGGCGAGATTGATGAAGAGGATGTAGAGGACGAAGGCGCCACGGCAGACGGTCTCATTGACCGGCTTGGCGCCCGTTGCGAGGTATCCGATCAGGTACCAGACCGCGACCATGGCGCAGACATTCACCTGCTGGGATTGGTGGCCGAGACCCCCACCAAATCATC
>WBZO01007572.1_pt1 | contig 10001 bp, 11 predicted proteins | sample 5204261 | NCBI WGS metagenome assembly WBZO01 (sample SAMN12412400, study PRJNA552823) | activated sludge metagenome | isolation source: activated sludge from anammox sidestream of wastewater treatment plant... | place: USA: North Carolina | collected 2017-09
GCACGTAGGCCTCGGGCTGGTAGTAGTCGTAGTAGCTGACGAAGTACTCGACCGCGTTCTTCGGGAAGAACTCGCGGAACTCGCTGTACAGCTGCGCAGCCAGGGTCTTGTTCGGCGCGAACACGATCGCCGGCCGGCCCAGTCGCGCGATCACGTTGGCCATCGTGAAGGTCTTGCCCGAGCCGGTCACGCCGAGCAGCGTCTGGTAGGCCAGGCCGTCGTCAATGCCGGCGACGAGCCGATCGATCGCCTCGGGCTGGTCGCCCGCCGGCGGATACGGCTGGAACAGCTGGAACGGCGAGCCGGCGAAGGTCACGAAGCGCCCCGGCGCGGCACCGGCGTCGGCCGCCGGCGCGGCCTCGATCAAGTCGGTCATCTGCACCCTCCCCGCTAAAATCGGCAGCGAAACACGGCAGGTTAACGCAGCGCCCCGGCGCGCGCATCAGCGTCCCGACCCGCCGCCCGCGGCACCCGGCCCGATCCGGGGCCACCCACCGACCCCAGCCCACCGCTGCGATGACCCTGTTCTCGTCAGTCGAACTCGCCCCGCGCGACCCGATCCTCGGCATGACCGAGGCCTTCAACGCCGATCCGAATCCGGCCAAGGTGAACCTCGGCGTGGGCGTGTACCTCGACGCGAACGGCAAGCTGCCGATCCTCGCGTGCGTGCGCGCCGCCGAGCAGCAGCTGGCCGCCGCACCCAAGCCCAAGGGCTACCTGCCGATCGACGGCATCGCTGCGTACGACCGCGCGGTGCAGGAGCTGGTCTTCGGCGCCGACAGCGCGGCGCTGCGCGACGCACGCGTGGCCACCGTGCAGACGCTGGGCGGCACCGGCGGCCTGAAGGTCGGTGCCGACTTCCTGCAGCGCCTGAACCCGAAGGCGAAGGTGCTGATCAGCGACCCGAGCTGGGAGAACCACCGCGCCCTCTTCACCCAGGCCGGCTTCGAAGTCCAGACCTATCCGTACTACGACCCGACCACGCACGGCGTGCGCTTCGATGCGATGCTCGCCGCGCTCGAGGCGGCGCCGGCCGGCACCGTCGTGGTGCTGCACGCCTGCTGCCACAACCCGACCGGCTGCGACCTGCAGCCGGCGCAGTGGACGCAGGTGGTGCAGGTGGTCGCGGCGCGCGGCCTGGTCGCCTTCCTCGACATGGCCTACCAGGGTTTCGGCGACGGCATCGCTGCCGACGGTGCGGTCGTGCGCCAGTTCGTCGACGCCGGCGTCGACTGCCTGGTCGCGACCTCGTTCTCGAAGAGCTTCTCGTTGTACGGCGAACGCGTCGGCGGCCTGAGCGTGGTCTGCGCCGACCGCGACGAGGCGCAGCGCGTGCTGTCGCGGCTGAAGGTGCTGATCCGCACCAACTACTCGAACCCGCCGACGCACGGCGCGCAGCTGGTCGCCACCGTGCTGACCACGCCGGCGCTGCGGCAGCAGTGGGAGGAGGAGCTCGCCGGCATGCGCGAGCGGATCAAGCGCATGCGCGCGCTGCTGGTGCAGCAGCTGGCGGCGGCGGGGCTGAAGCGCGACATGGGCTTCATCCTGCAGCAGAAGGGGATGTTCAGCTACAGCGGCCTGAGTGCGGCGCAGATGCAGCGGCTGCGCAGCGAGTTCGGCGTCTACGGCATCGACTCGGGCCGCATCTGCGTGGCCGCGCTCAACGAGCACAACCTCGGCCCGGTGGTCGCGGCGATCGCGCAGGTCGCCTGAAGCGCAGGCCGCCGCCCCGGCCGCGCCCGGGTGTTGCCGCGGCGACGCATTGCCTGCCCGGGTTTGCCCTGAATCGCACGGTCGCGCCGGGCCCACGCCTGCGCGCGCCTTGACAAGGGTCAATAATGCTGCGGTGCGGCATCCGCGCGAACGCGTCGATGCCGCTTCTGCCGCCCGAAGCCAACCGAGGTCAACGACGATGCTTTACCAGTGGTACGAGACCCAGCGCGCGCTGATGGCGCCGTTCTCCGAGTTCGCGAGCGCTTCGGCCAAGCTGTACAACCATCCGCTGTCGCCGTTCGCGCACCTGCCGATGTCGCACCGCTGGTCGGCGGCGCTGGGCCTGATGCACCAGCTGGCCAAGGAGTACGAGAAGCCCGAGTTCGGCATCATCTCGGCCAAGGTCGGCGGCGTCGAAGTAGCGGTGCAGCAGCAGGTGGCGCTGCGCAAGCCCTTCTGCCGGCTGCTGCGCTTCAAGCGCTTCACCGACAACCCGGTGGCGCTGGAGACGATGAAGTCGCAGCCGACGGTGCTGGTGGTCTCGCCGCTGTCGGGCCACCACTCGACGCTGCTGCGCGACACGGTGCGCAGCCTGCTGCAGGACCACAAGGTGTTCATCACCGACTGGACCGACGCACGCATGGTGCCGGTGGCCGAAGGGCCGTTCCACCTGGCCGACTACGTCGGCTACGTGCAGGAGTTCATCCGCCACATCGGGCCGCACGCGCACGTGATCTCGGTGTGCCAGCCGACCGTGCCGGTGCTCGCGGCGGTGTCGCTGATGGCCTCGGCCGGCGAGCGCTCGCCGCCGTCGCTGACGATGATGGGCGGCCCGATCGACGCCAGCCGCAGCCCCACCGTGGTCGACAACCTGGCGACGAACAAGAGCCACCAGTGGTTCGAGAACACGGTGATCCACCGCGTGCCGCCGAACTATCCGGGCGCGGGCCGCGCGGTCTACCCCGGCTTCCTGCAGCACACCGGCTTCGTCGCGATGAACCCCGACCGGCACCTGCACTCGCACTACGACTACTTCCTCGACCTGGTTCGCGGCGACCAGGAGAGCGCCGAGGCCCACCGCGCGTTCTACGACGAGTACAACGCGGTGCTCGACATGCCGGCGGAGTTCTACCTCGACACGATCCGCACCGTGTTCCAGGACTTCGCGCTGATGAACGGCACCTGGAAGGTCAACGGCAAGCTGGTGCGGCCGCAGGACATTCGCGGCGCCGCGCTGCTGACGATCGAAGGCGAGCTCGACGACATCTCCGGCGCCGGCCAGACCCGGGCCGCGCACGAACTGTGCACCGGCATCGCTGCCGCGCACCACTTCCACTACGACGTCGAGGGGGCCGGCCACTACGGCATCTTCTCCGGCCGCCGCTGGCGGGAAATCGTCTACCCGCGGGTGCGCGACTTCATCGCGGCCTACGATCGGCCGCCACAGCCGCTGCGCGCGGCCAAGGCCGCGCACCCGCACCCCCGGCAGCCGGCCTTGCAGCGACTGCACCGCAAGGCGGCCGCGCGCAAGGGCCGCGCCCGCTGAGGCATGATCGGCCGGTGACCCGCACCGCGCCGCCCGATCTCGCCACCGCCATCGACGCGCTGCTGCCGCAGACCCAGTGCAGGCGCTGCGGCTACCCCGACTGCCACGGCTACGCCGCGGCGATCGCCGCGGGTGAAGCCGACATCGACCGCTGTCCGCCCGGCGGCGCCGAGGGCATCGCCCGCCTCGCCGCGCTGACCGGCCGCGCGCTGCTGCCGCTGAATCCGGCGAACGGCGTCGAAGGGCCGCTGCGGCTGGCGCTGATCGACGAGGACGGCTGCATCGGCTGCACGCTGTGCATCCAGGCCTGCCCGATGGACTGCATCGTCGGCGCCGCCCGGCAGATGCACACCGTGGTCGCCGCCGACTGCAGCGGCTGCGAGCTGTGCGTCGCCGCCTGCCCGGTCGACTGCATCGCGATGATCCCGGTCAGCGGCGAGCGCAGCGGCTGGGCCGCGTGGAGCCCGGCGCAGGCGCAGGCCGCGCGCCGGCGCTATGCGCTGCAGCGCGAACGGCGCGAGCGCGAGCAGCGCGAGGCCGACGCCCGGCTCGCGTCCAATGCCCACGCCCGCATCGCTGCACTGGCTGCGCGCAGCGATACAGCCGGCGGCAGCGTGGCCGACGCTCGCGAGCATGCGCCGCGCGCCGCGCGGCACCAGTTCCAGGAGCTGGCCGGCGAACGCGATCGAGCCGCGACCGGCGCCCGCTCGACGCCGCCGGTCGAGCCCACCGGGATCGACGCGTGAACGACGCGCAGGTCGAGCACTTCTTCGCGACGCTGCAGGCGGCGAACCCGCAGCCGCTCAGCGAGCTGCGCTACACCAGCGTGTTCGAGCTGCTGGTCGCGGTGATGCTGTCGGCGCAGGCCACCGACGCCAGCGTCAACCGCGCGACCCGGGCGCTGTTCGCCGCCGCGCCGACGCCGGCGCGGATGCTCGCGCTGGGCGCAGCCGGGGTCGAGCCGTACATCCGCACGATCGGCCTGTACCGCAACAAGGCGCGCAACCTGGTCGCCACCTGCGCGATCCTGCTGGACGAGCACGGCGGTCAGGTGCCGCGCACGCGCGCGCAGCTCGAGCGGCTGCCCGGCGTCGGTCGCAAGACCGCGAACGTCGTGCTCAACGTCGCCTTCGGCGAGCCGACCTTCGCGGTCGACACGCACGTGTTCCGGGTCGCCAACCGCACCGGGCTCGCGCCCGGGCGCACGCCGCTGGCGGTCGAGCTTGGCCTGCAGGCCCGCGTGCCGGCGCCGTACCGGGTCGACGCGCACCACTGGCTGATCCTGCACGGCCGCTACGTGTGCGTCGCGCGCAACCCGCACTGCTCGACCTGCGCGGTGCGGGTGGACTGCGACGCGCAGCAGCCGGCGCGCACCGCAGCCTGAGCGCGGCCGGGCGCGAAGCCCGCAGCGCACGGCGCGAAGGGCGCAGCGGTGAGCGCTGCCGGCGCGCAGCCGGGCCGGCCGCGCCCGGCGCCAGTCATCCCGGACGAATGCGGCAAACAGGCGCGGCTGCGTATCCGCGGCTGCGCGTCGCCGCGCAGCGGCCAGCCTACAATCCCGCGCCCGCGCACCATGACCAAGATCGACGAGCTCGCCGAACGCGTTGAACGCCTGATGCTGCGGCACGACGAACTGCGGCGCACGAACGCGCTGCTCGAACAGCAGTTGAGCGCGATCACGGCCGAGCGCGACAGCCTGCGCTCGCGCCTGGCCGCGGCGCGGGCGCGGATCGACGTGCTGCTGCAGCGGCTGCCGCAACGCAGCGACACCGGTGGCGACGCATGAAGCAGGTCGAGGTGACGATCCTCGGGCAGAGCTACCTGCTGCGCTGCCCCGAGGGCGGCGAAGCGCAGCTGCAGGCCGCGGTCGCGAGCGTCGACCGCGAGATGAGCGCGATCCGCGACGCCGGCAAGGTCAAGGCGCGCGAGCGCATCGCCGTGCTCGCCGCGCTGAACCTGGCCTACCAGCTGGCCGACAGGCCGCTGCGGCCGGCCGATGACGGCCCGCCCGGCAACGGCGACACCCAGGTCGATGCGCTGATCCGGCGGATCGACGCGGCGCTCGAGCGCGACGGGCAGTTGTTGTGACTCGCGGCGGCCGCGCGCCGCTGCCGCCGAGCGCACGCGTGGCTAGAATGACCCGGTCCGTCGTGTGCAAGGGGGCTTCAGATTTCCCTGAACCGATGCTCATCGAGCCAGGGCTTGGAACATCGCGGGGCTGGTGCGATCGTCTCGCGTCAGACGAACCCGACGCTCCGCTGCCCTCGCCCACCTGAACTCCCCTGAGGGTTCGGGAATGCGGTCTCCGGGCTGCGACGGACACCTTCGCCGATCGCCCTCCGCGCCCCGTCTGCGATGCCGCGCCGCTACTGGCTGATGAAGAGCGAGCCCGACGAGGCGTCGATCGACGACCTCGTCGCCGCCCCCGGCCAGACGCTGCCGTGGACCGGCGTGCGCAACTACCAGGCGCGCAACTTCATGCGCGACCAGATGCAGGTCGGCGACGGCGTGCTCTTCTACCACTCGTCGTGCCCGCAACCCGGCGTCGCCGGGGTCGCCCACGTTAGCGCTGCGGCCCGGCCCGACCCGACGCAGTTCGATCCGGCGAGCCGCGATCACGACCCCAAGGCCACGCGCGAGCAGCCGCGCTGGGTCCACGTCGAGGTCACGCTCGACCGCAAGACCGCGCTGCTGCCGCTGCGCGCGATGCGCGCTGCGCCCGAGCTGGCGACGATGCGGGTGCTGGCACCCGGCAACCGGCTGTCGATCACGCCGGTCAGCGCGCAGGAGTGGCGTGCGGTGTTGCGGCTGCTCGACCGCTGAGCGCATCGGCCGGCGACTGCCGCCGGCCACGGGTTGACTGATTGCTCGCCGGCGCGTCGTTCGCAGCCGGCTTCGCCCGAAAGCCGCAGGCGCTGCGAACGCCGCGCCCGCCCGGGCGACCTCAGGACGGATCGAAGCGGATGCTGGCCAGCGTCAGGTGGTTGCCGCCGTGGCCCTGCGCCTGCTTCAGTGCGCTCTCGCAGGCGGCGATCAGCTCCGGCTGCGCGCTCGCGGTGTGCGGATAGCTGGCCACGCCCATCGACACGCTGAAGCCCAGCTCCTCGCCGTCGAGCACGACGATCTGGGTCGCGCACTGCCGCCGCAGCCCGTCCATCCGGGTATGGGCGGTCGCCAGCCCGACGCCCGACAGCAGCACGCCGAAGCGGCCGGCATCGAGCCGGCAGGCCGCATCCATCGCGCGGGTGTTGCCGCGCAGCAGCCGGCCCATCGCCTCGAGGACCCGCGCCTGCGCCGGCGCGCCCAGCGTGCGCACCCGGTCGCTGAACGGGTCCAGCTCGATCAGCACCAGCGCGAACTCGCGGTGCTCGCGCGCCGACAGGTCGAGCTCGCGCCGCAGGTAGTCGTCGAAGCGGGTGCGGGTGTACAGCCCAGTGGCGGCGTCGCGCACGCCCTGGTCGGCCAGCTCCAGCCGCAGCTTCTCGTTGGCCTGCTGCTGCTGCTCCAGCTGGTCCAGCGCCGCGCGCAGTTGCGCGTCGCGCTGCCGCGTCGGCGCCTGATCGAGCCACAGGCTGCAGATCAGGCCCGGCCCGGTATCGGCTGCGGGCAGCGCAACGCGCAGCACCTGAAAGCCGTGGCGCTGGCCGCCGGCCTCGAAGCGGTGCTCGGCCAGGTGCGGGCTGCCGCTGCTTAGCGCCGTCTGCTCGGCCGCCCGCCAGGCGGTGGCCAGGCCCGGATCGACGAACTCGGCGTCGGTGCGGCCGGCAACCGCGGCCGGCGTGCTCCCGAACACTGCCGCCATCGCCGTGTTGAGCTGCAGATAGCGGCCGCTGGCCGCATCCTTGACCGCGATTGCGAGCCCCTGCCGCTCGGCCCACGCGCGCATCAACGCCGCCAGCGCGACGGCAGGCGGCGAAAACTCGTTGGCGGCAGCGGCAGTGGGGTCGGTCATCGGCGGGTCACGGGCTGCGCCCACGCGCACGTCGTTGCACGCGGGCACAGACTGGATTGTGCGGCTGGAACGATGAGCCGGGCGTGAACCGCCGGGCGGTCGCGCGCGTTTGTGGGGCGGGCTCGGGCACGTCGGCGGCGCGCCCGGCGATGCCCGGCGAGCGGCTGCCGGGCGCAGCGCTTCGCGCCGGAACACACGCTCGCGAGCCCACCGCCCAGCTGGTCGTTGGCCGCGCCGGCCGGACCCGTGGCCACCCGCGCTAGAATCACGCCCTTCGCCTCAGCGGCGTGCCGTGCGTGGCAGCCGCTCGCCGGCGGGGCCGCAGCCCGAAGGCGCTGTGGCCCGGGTCGAAGGGTGCCACCGGCGCCCCGGCGCCCGGCCCCTTCGAACCGCATCACCGAACCCGAGGATTCATGACGACGATCCGAGTCAAGGAAAACGAACCCTTCGATGTCGCGCTGCGCCGCTTCAAGCGAACGATCGAGAAGCTCGGCCTGCTGACCGAGCTGCGCGCACGCGAGTTCTACGAGAAGCCGACCTCCGAGCGCAAGCGCAAGAAGGCGGCCGCGGTCAAGCGCCACTTCAAGCGCGTGCGCAGCATGCAGCTGCCCAAGAAGCTGTACTGAAGCTGCTGGCCGGAACCGGATCCCCGCGAGCCCGCCGGCGCCGCCGCAGCGGGCTCGCTGCGTTTCAGCCGCCGGCGCCGAACGCCCCTGGAGCATGAGCCTCGAAGACCGCATCACCGCCGACATGAAGGACGCGATGCGCGCGCGCGACGCTGCGCGCCTGTCGGCGATCCGGATGCTGCTGGCCGCGTGCCGGCAGCGCGCGATCGACGAGCGCATCACGCTGGACGACGCTGCCGTCGTCGCGGTCGTCGACAAGCTGGTCAAGCAGCGGCGCGACTCGATCCAGTCGTATCGCAGCGCCGGCCGCAGCGACCTGGCCGACAAGGAGCAGGCCGAGATCGACGTGCTCGCCGCCTACCTGCCGGCGCGGCTGGACGACGCCGCGATCGAGGCGGCGGTGCGCGCGCTGGCGGCCGAGCTGGGCGCCAGCGGGCCGAGCGACCTGGGCCGGGTGATGGCCGCCGCGAAGGCGCGGCTGGCGTCGCAGGCCGAGATGGCGCGGGTCGCGGCCGCGGTCAAGCGGCTGCTGTCGTCCTGAATCCTCGCCTGCGATGAACCCGCACCTGACCTTCACCCCGATTGCGCCCGACGTCAGCGTCGCGCCGCAGCTCACCCCGGACGCGATGGCCGAAGTCGCGCAGCGCGGCTTTCGCAGCGTGGTCAACAACCGGCCCGACTTCGAGGGCGGGCCGGGTCAGCCGACCAACGCGCAGCTCGAAGCCGCCGCACAAGCAGCGGGCCTCGTGTACCGCTTCCTGCCGGTACCGTCGCGCGCGCCCTCGCCCGAGGACGTGCGCGCCTTCGCCGCGCTGGCCGCCGAGCTGCCGCGGCCGATGCTGCTGTTCTGCCGTTCGGGCGCGCGCTCGGCCCACCTGTACCAGGCAGCCCGCGCCTTCGACGCGTAGCCCGCGCGGCGATACGCGCCCGCCCGCGGCGGGCGGGTCGCGATCAGCTGCCGGCGAGCTTCAGCCCGGTCACCAGCAGCGAGCCGGTGGTGCGCGCGCCCTGCGTGTACGCGTCGGCGCCGACCGCAACGATCGCGCGCAGCATCGCCTGCAGGTTGCCGGCGATCGTCACCTCCTGCACCGGGAAGGCGATCGCGCCGTCCTCGACCCAGAAGCCGGCGGCGCCGCGCGAGTAGTCGCCGGTCACGTAGTTGACGCCCTGCCCCATCAGCTCGGTCACGAACAGGCCGCGGCCGAGCTTGCGCAGCATCGCGTCCAGGTCGTCGCCGGGCAGGGTCAGCCGGCTGCGCAGCACCAGGTTCTGGGTGCCGCCGGCGTGGCCGTTGGTGCGCAGCCCGAGCTTGCGCGCCGAGTAGCTCGCGAGGAAGTAGCTCTGCACCACGCCGCGCTCGACCACCCGGCGCGCGGTGGTGCGCACGCCCTCGTCGTCGAAGGGCGCGCTCGCCTTGCCGCGTGGCTGGTGCGGGTCCTCGTCGACGTCGAGGTGCTCGGCCAGCACCTGCCGCCCCAGGCTGTCGAGCAGGAAGCTCGCCTTGCGGTACAGCGCGCTGCCGCTGGTGGCCTGCACGTAGGCGCCGAGCAGGCCGGCAGCCACCGGCGCCTCGAACAGCACCGGCACCTCGCAGGTCGCGACCTTGCGCGCGTTCAGCCGCGCCAGCGCGCGCTCGGCCGCGTACCGGCCCACCGCCTCCGGCGAGGCCAGCTCGGCGGCATCGCGCATCGAGCTGTACCAGGCGTCGCGCTGCATCGCGGCGCCGCGGCCGGCGATCGGCGCCACCGACAGCGAGTGCCGCGAGCTGGCGTAGCCGCCGCGAAAGCCCCGCGTGTTGCCGGCCCAGAAGTGCGACTGCTGCGCCGACACCGCCGCGCCTTCGGAGTTGGTGATGCGCGGGTCAGTGGCCAGCGCCGCGGCCTCGCAGCGCTGCGCGAGCTCGGCCGCCGCTGCGGCGTCGATCGCCCACGGGTGGAACAGGTCCAGGTCGCGCGCGGCCTCGGCCGGCGTGGCCAGGTCGTCGGCGTCGGGCAGCCCAGCCGCCGGATCCTCGGCAGTGAAGCGGGCGATGTCGTAGGCCGCCTGCACCGTCTGGCGCACGGCCGCGGTGGAAAAATCGGACGTGCTGGCATTGCCGCGCCGCTGGCCCAGGTAGACCGTCACGCCCAGCGACTTGTCGCGGTTGCGCTCCACGCTTTCGAGC
>WBZO01005611.1_pt2 | contig 9998 bp, 9 predicted proteins | sample 5204261 | NCBI WGS metagenome assembly WBZO01 (sample SAMN12412400, study PRJNA552823) | activated sludge metagenome | isolation source: activated sludge from anammox sidestream of wastewater treatment plant... | place: USA: North Carolina | collected 2017-09
GCCTCGCCGACCCAGCTGACCACCGCGCGCTCGTCCAGCCTGGTCTCCGGCGGCGAACCCTTGCCGGTGAAGATGCGCTTGGCCCAGTAGGCCTTCACCTGCGTGGTGTCCTTACCGATTACCTTCTCGTAGAATTCCTCGCGCACCGGGTTCCCGTTCGGGAGATCGATCACTTCGACGCGGGTGCCGTTGTCGAGCTGCACGGTCTTGCCCAGATACAGATTGCGCACGGTCTTCTCGCTCAGCGACGGCACGTCGATGCCGGGACCGCCGATCACCACCACCCCGGCCTCGGCCAGGGCCGACAGCACGAAAGACAGCAACGTGCCCGACACGCATCCCGCTATCCTGCCTCGTGGCATCCTCTCTCTCCTCGCGGACGCCGGAGACACCGCCGGCGTCCGTTTTCTTGCGCGCCGGGCGGGACCCGCCCAGCGGCGGCCGGCGGTCTGCGCCGCCCTTCGACATTCATCCGGTATCGGATGCCGCATGGCAAGCTTTTAAACATGATTCCCCGGCAAAAGCAAGAGAAACGGCGGATAGGATGACGCGACGCTTCGTATGCCCAGGCCCGCTCAGTCGGCGCCCCTGCAGGCGAGCATCAGGTCCATCACGTTGGTCCCGCTCGCGCCGGTGTGGATCAGGTCGCCGCTGGCCTCGAGAAAGGCGCCGGCGTCCGCACGCCGGAGGCAGTCCGCCGGATCCAGGCCGCGCCCGCGCCCGCGCGCCACGGTGGCCCCGTCGACGAGCGCGCCCGCGGCCGTCCCCGGGCCGTCGCCGCCGTCGGTCCCGGCCGCGAGCAGGACATGCCCGGACAGTCCGGCGAGCTCCACGGCCGCGGCGAGCGCCAGTTGCTGGCAGCGGCCGCCGCGGCCCGGCGTCTCCGGCAGCGTCACCACGGTCTCGCCGGACCAGACGTGCAGGAGCGGACCCTCGTCGCGCAACCGGTGCGCCAGACGCCGGCCCGCCGGCTCCGCCTCGCCGGTGACCAGGTTCGGATACAGGCGCACGCGATACCCCAGGGCGTGCGCGTGCTCCGCGGCGGCCCGGCGCGCATCACCGGACGTGGCGATCAGCCGGGTCTCGATGGCGCGGAAACATGGGGCGTCGACGGCGGGCGGGGCCTCCGCATGGGCGGCGAGCCGCGCCAGCCACACCGGCGGCTCCCGCCCCGGCGGCCCGGCGGGCGCGGCGGGGCTCAACGGACCGGAACCGATCACGGCGGGATCGTCGCCGGGCACGTCGGAGATCAGCAATTGCCGCGTGGGCACGCCGCCGAGATACGGTGCCAGCCGCCCGCCCTTGATGCGCGAGAGCCGCGTACGCACCCGGTTGATCGCGGCAATGTCCCAGCCGCACCCCAGCAGCCAGTCGTGCGCGCGCCGCAGTTCGGCGAGCCCGACCGGGTCCGGCGGGACTTCCACCAGCGCGGAGGCGCCGCCCGAGATCAGGAACAGGAAATCCGACGGTGCCGGCGGGCGGGTGACGAACTCGAGCAGACGCGCGCCCGCGCGCAGGCTGTTCGCGTCCGGCAGGGGATGGCCGGCCTCGATGACCTCGACCGGCAGACCGGCGGGAAACCCCGGCGCGGCATGGCCGTATTTGGTGACGACCAGCGCCGACTCCACCGCCGCCCCGAGCGCATCGCAGGCGCCGAGCGCCATCGGGCCCGCCGCCTTGCCGACGGCGACCAGGCGCACGCGTCGGCCCGTCTCCCGGCCGGCCAGGTACGCGCGCACCCGCGCGCGACCGTTCACCGCGGCGACGGCGTGACGATAGATCTCCAGCAGATCGGCGCGCGCGTCGCGGTTCACCGGGGGCCTGCCCGCGCGGACGCGCAGCTTCCTACAGGGCGTCGAATCCGCGTTGCAGATCGGCCATGAGGTCGGCGGTGTCTTCCAGCCCCACTGCGACGCGCACCAGGCCTTCGCGAATGCCGGCCGCCTCGCGCGCCTCCTGGGTGAGGCGCCCGTGCGTGGTGGTCGCCGGATGCGTGATCGAACTCCGGGTGTCGCCGAGGTTGGCGGTGATGGAGATCAGCCGCGTCGCATTGATGAAACGCCAGGCCTCGGCGCGATCGCCGTCCAGTTCGAAGGCCAGCAAACCGCCGAAACCGCTCTGCTGGCGCCGCGCCAGCGCGTGCTGCGGGTGATCCGGCAGGCCGGCGTAATACACCCGCCGCACCGCCGACTGCCCCCCGAGCCACTCGGCCAGGCGCTGCGCGCTGGCGCTGTGCGCCTGCATGCGCACCGCCAGCGTCTCCAGTCCCTTGAGAAACACCCAGGCGTTGAACGGACTGAGGCAGGCGCCGGTGGTGCGCAGCGCGCCATACACCTCCTTGCCGACCAGCGCCTCGCGGCCGACGATGGCGCCGCCGACGCAGCGCCCCTGACCGTCGATGTACTTGGTCGCCGACAGCACGACGACGTCGGCCCCCAGGGACAAGGGCCGCTGCAGCGCCGCCGTGCACACGGTGTTGTCGACCATCAGCAGACAGCCGTGGCGGTGCGCGAGCGCGGCGAGGGCCGCGATGTCGGCGATCTGCGCCAGCGGATTGGCCGGCGTCTCGACGAACAGCAGGCGGGTATTCGGCCGCAGCGCGGACTCCCACGCGGCCGCATCGGTCAGGGACACGAAACTCGTCTCGACACCGAAACGGCCGAGGTAATTGCCGAACAGCAGCGCGGTATTGCCGAACACCCCATGCGCGCTCACGATGTGATCACCCGCCTTGAGCAGGCCCAGGCAGGCGGTGAGTATGGCCGCCATGCCGGAGGAGGTCGCCACGCAACGCTCGCCGCCCTCGAGCACCGCCAGCCGGCGTTCGAAGGCGTTGACGGTGGGATTGGTGAAACGCGAATAGACGTTGCCGGGTTCCGCGCCGGAGAAACGCGCCGCCGCCTGTTCAGCGCTGCCGAACACGAAGCTGGACGTCGTGAAGATCGGTTCCGACTGCTCCCCCTGTTCGGTACGCAGCGTCCCGGCGCGGATACCGCGGGTCGAGAACCCGTACTGGTCGAACTCATCCGTCATCGCACACCTCCCGGCGGCACGCGGCCACCCATGGCCCATAAACGAAAAAACCCGCATCGGCGCGCGCCAAAGCAGGTGTTCCGCTTTAGCCGCATTTATTACGCGCCCGCAAGCTGAAGATCAAATCGGCGCACACAGCAAGGGTAGGAAACGCGCCGCGGCTTGTCAAGCCGCGGCGCGGACGGGTAGTGTCTCAGTTTGAGTGTTGGCGGGAACATTGGCCGTCCGGACCCAGTCTCAAAGCTGCCACTCGCGCCTACCATTCGATCGCACGCTTTTCGCCGATAGTCATTCGCTGCCTAAAGATTAGCGGCCATCTCGGCTAACTTCGCTACCGTATTCATATTTCGGGCTGTTCCGAGTTTTGCGGCTGGGATCACCAGCCTTGAGTCCCTCATCCCGTCGCCATAGTGCACATAGATTTCTCGCGCACCCAATCGCAATTCCTCGTCTTTGAGGTGCCTCAAATTATCAAGCGCATCGGGCTTCGGCGGCTGGTCCAGAAAAATTACGAGGGTACGATTTGGAGCCGCTTTCGGGAAAGGATTGGCTTTCAAAACCGCAATCATTTCATCCGCCGTACGTACAATGACGCCAACGGACTTGCCAGCAAACGTGTTTAACCGCGCTTCAAGTGCGGCTTTGATCCTTGTTGGCGACGTCTTGGTCTCGAAAACGACATTGCCGCTGGCAATGTAAGTTTGAACCTTCGACCACCCTTTGGCGACGCACATCGCTTTGAGTTCGGCCATAGACAGCTTGCCGGTCCCACCGACATTCACGGCACGCAATAGGGCAATGACCGCAGCCATACTATCTCTTTTGAATCCGATTGCTTTATTGTATTAGACATCGGGCGGCAACTTAGAGCCGGCTTCCGCGCTAGCACAACAAGGTTACGAAAGGCCGGACCGCTCCTGATCGGTTATTCCCGACGGCCGCAAGATCGCCAGATTTCAAACAGAAACACTGCCCGCGGACGGCTACAGGCTCAGCGTGCTGCCGCCCGTTTCCCGGTTGCGCCGGACCTTGTTCTCGTCGCTGCGCTGGCGCTCGAGTTCCTGCAGATAGTCCTTGGTGACGTCGCCGGTGACGTACTCGCCGTTGAAACACGAGGTATCGAAGCGCTTGATGCGCGTATTACCCTTGCCCACCGCCTGGATCAGGTCGTCCAGATCCTGGTAGAAGACGGCGTCCGCGCCGATCCTGCGCGCCACCTCCTCCTCGGTGCGGTTGTGGGCGATCAGTTCGTGCGCCGCCGGCATGTCGATGCCGTAGACGTTGGGGTAACGCACCGGCGGCGCGGCGGAGGCGAAATAGACCTTCTTCGCGCCGGCGTCGCGCGCCATGCGGATGATCTCGTCGGAGGTGGTACCGCGTACGATGGAATCGTCCACCAGCAGCACGCTCTTGCCCTTGAACTCGAGATCGATCGCGTTCAGCTTCTGGCGCACCGACTTCTTGCGCATCTGCTGGCCCGGCATGATGAAGGTGCGGCCGATGTAGCGGTTCTTGACGAACCCTTCGCGGTAATTGACGCCCAGGTCGTGGGCGAGCGCCAGCGCGGCGGTGCGGCTGGTGTCTGGGATCGGGATCACGACGTCGATGTGATGGCCGGCGAAATCCCGCTTGATCTTCTCGGCCAGATGCTCGCCCATGCGCAGGCGCGCCTTGTAGACGTAGATGTCGTCGATGACCGAATCCGGGCGGGCGAGGTAGACGTACTCGAAGATGCAGGGCGAGTGCTGCGGATTGTCCGCGCACTGGCGCGAATACAGCGCGCCGTCCATGGAGATGAACACGGCCTCCCCCGGCGCGATGTCGCGCACCAGTTCGAAGTCCAGCACGTCGAGCGCGACGCTCTCGGAGGCGATCATGTATTCGGTGCCCTGATCCGTCTCGCGCTTGCCGAACACGATGGGGCGGATGCCGTAGGGGTCGCGGAAACCGACGACGCCATAACCGGTGATCATGGCGATCGCGGCGTAGCCGCCGCGGCAGCGGCGATGTACGCCGGCGACGGCGGCGAAGATGTCATTCTCGTCGATGTGCATCTTGCCGCTCTTCTGCAGCTCGTGGGCGAAGACGTTGAGCAGCACCTCGGAGTCGGACTCGGTGTTGATGTGGCGCTTGTCCTCGCGGAACAGGTCCTGCTTGAGCTTCTCCGCGTTGATCAGGTTGCCGTTGTGGGCGAGCGCGATGCCGTAGGGCGAGTTGACGTAGAAGGGCTGGGCCTCGGACGACAGCGTGCAGCCCGCCGTGGGATAGCGCACATGGCCGATGCCGCAGTTGCCGCGCAGATTGATCATGTGCGAGGTGTCGAACACGTCGCGCACGAGCCCGTTGTCCTTGCGCAGGTAGAACTTGGTGCCTTCGCAGGTCATGATGCCCGCCGCGTCCTGCCCGCGGTGCTGCAGCACCGTGAGCCCGTCGTACAGCGATTGGTTCGTATTGCTGCGGCGCACCGCGCCGATAATGCCGCACATTGCCTATCCTCCGTCCGCGACGCCGTCCAACCCGTCCATGGCCCAATCCGACAGGATGGTGAAATAACCGATCAGGCGCGACTGCTGCCAGCCCGCCTCCTGCGCCAGCGGCGTCAGCGCCGCCAGCATCACCAGCACGGCGATCACCACGACGCCGCGCAACGCACCGAACAACGCCCCCAGGGCGCGGTCGGCGAACCCCAGCCCTCCCGTCTGCACCAGCCGCGAAACGAAACTGCTCAGCAGCATGCCGGTGACCAGAACGACGAGGAATATGAGCAGGAAGGCCGCGCCCGTCCGGACACTTTCATAGGGGACCGCTCCCTCCAACAGCCTGGAGGCCGGATACGAGTAACGAAAGGCCAGCCAGAACGACAATACCCATACCGCCAGCGAAAGGACCTCTTTTACGACGCCCCGGAACAGACTCAACAGTGTCGACAGCGCGATGACGGCGATGATGACCACATCCAGCCACGTCATCCCGGCAAGGCCCCTATTCTACCACTATTCGGTGCGCGTACCGCGCCCGTCGTAGGCGACCACCACGGCGCCCAGCTTCATCTCGCGGGCCACTTTCTCGCGTACCTGCTCGCTGCGGGCGCGCTCCACCTCGGGTCCGATGCGCACGCGCAATACCGGCTTGCCGTCGACCACTTCCCGGTCGATGAACACCGCCTTGTAGCCCTTCGCGCGCAGTTGATCGCGCAGGGCGCGGGCGTTCTCCTGGCTGGAAAAGCTGCCCACCTGGACCACCCAGGCCGGCGGTCCGCCCGCGGCCGGGGGGGCCGCGGCCTCCGCCGGCGCGGCGATTTCCGCGTCGCCCGGCGGCACGCTGTCTCCCGCCGCGACCAGCGGCACTTCCTCGACGCGGAAATCGCGGGGCTGCTCCGGGATATTGTCCCGGGCGGAGGGGTTCAACTGCCCGGCGTTGAAATCGAGCACCAGCGGCACGACGATCACCGCCAGCGCGATGAGCACCAAGGCGCCCACCAGGCGATGCTGGAGATTCGGCCGCCGGCCTTCCTGCTGTCTGTACTCCTTCATGGCCGTGCAGATTCTAGCTCAGAGCCCGTGCCGATGATACCGTCCCGCAGCGCGCCCAATACCGCCCCGACGGTATGGAAGGAACCGAAGACGACGATCCGGTCGCCGGGCAGCGCCGCGGACCGGGCGGCCCGCAGGGCGGCCAGCGGGTCCGCGCAGACGCTCGCCGCCGTCCCCGGCGCCCGGGCGGCGATGGCGTCCCGCAGACGCTCGACCGGCGCCGCCCGCTCCACCGCCAGCGCGCCCAGGTACCAGTCGTCCACTACGCCCGCCAGCGGCGCTATCATCCCCTCGATGTCCTTGTCGTCGAGGATGGCGGTCACCGCGCGCGTGCGGCCCGGCACGGGGCGCTCCGCCAGCATGAGCGCCAGCGCCTGCGCGCCCTCCGGGTTATGGGCGACGTCCAGGATGCACGGCACGCCGTCCACGGACAGGCGCTGAAACCGCCCGGGCAGAGAGACCTTCCGCAACCCCTCCTCCAGGGGAGCCCGCCCCACGTCCAGCCGGTCCCGGAGCAGGTGCAGCGCCATCAGGACGCCCGCGGCGTTGCGGTACTGGAAGCGGCCCGCCAGGGCGGGCGCCGGCAGCCCGTCCCGGCGGACGCCGCCGCCCCACCACGACCAGGCGCCGGAGCCCTCCTCCACCGCGTACCCGAAATCCCGCCCGGCCAGATGCAGCCCGGCCCCCGTGGCCGCGGCCGTCGCGGAGAGGGACCGGGGCGGATCGGGATCGGCGCAGACCGCCGGGCGGCCGCGGCGGAAGATCCCCGCCTTCTCCGCGCCGATGCTCTCGCGGTCGTGGCCGAGCCAGTCCATGTGATCGAGGCTGATGCCGGTCACCAGCGCCACGTCGCCATCCATCACGTTCACTGCGTCGAGGCGCCCGCCCAGTCCCACCTCGAGCACGGCGACGTCGGGCCGGGCGCGCGCGAAGAGATCGAACGCCGCCAGCGTACCGAACTCGAAATAGGTCAGGCTGACCTCGCCGCGCGCGCGGTCCACACGCTCGAAGGCCTGGCACAGCTCCGCGTTCGTCGCCTCGCGGCCGCCGACGCGGACGCGTTCGTTGTAGCGCAGCAGATGGGGCGAGGTATAGGCGGCGACGCGCTGTCCGGCGGCGGAGAGGATCGCCTCGAGCAGGGCGACGCTGGAACCCTTGCCGTTGGTCCCCGCCACCGTCACCACGGGACAGGGCAACGCGGCGCCGAGCCCGAGGGCGGCGGCGACCCGGCGCACGCGCTCGAGCCCGAGTTCGATCCGGCGCGGATGCAGATCTTCGAGCCAGGCGAGCCAGGCGTCGAGGGTGTCGAAGCGCATGGAGGGGGAACTCAGGGGCGGGCGCGGACGGCGCGCGGCGGGATCACGCCGGCGGGCGCTTGGTCATCATCGCGAGCAGGCCGTGGATCTTGTCGCGCATGTTGCGCCGGTCGATGATCAGGTCGATCGCCCCGTGCTCGAGCAGGAATTCGCTGCGCTGGAAACCCTCCGGCAGCTTCTCGCGCACGGTCTGCTCGATCACGCGCGGGCCCGCGAAACCGATCAGGGCGTTGGGCTCGGCGGCGTTGATGTCGCCGAGCATCGCCAGGCTGGCGGACACGCCGCCCATCGTGGGGTCGGTCATCACGGAGATGAACGGGATGCCCTTGGCGTTCAGCCGCGCCAGGACGGCGCTGGTCTTCGCCATCTGCATGAGCGACACCAGCGCCTCCTGCATGCGCGCACCGCCGCTGGCCGAGAAACACACCAGCGGGATGCCGCGCTCGAGACAGATATTGGCGCCGCGCACGAAGCGCTCGCCCACCACGGACCCCATGGAGCCGCCCATGAAACTGAACTCGAAGGCGGCCGCGACCAGTTGCAGCCCCTTCACCTTGCCCGTCATGACGACCAGCGCGTCCTTCTCGCCGGTCGACTTCTGCGCCTGGATCAGGCGGTCGCGATACTTCTTGGAGTCGCGGAAGCGCAGGAAATCCAGCGGCTCGATCTCGGCCCCGATCTCGACGCGCGGCTCGGGGTCGAGAAACATGTCGAGCCGGGCGCGGGCGCCGATGCGCTCATGGAAACCGCACTTCGGACACACGCCGTAGCTGCGTTCGAGCTCGGCGCGATAGAGGATCTGATTACAGGAGTTGCACTTGGTCCACAGGCCCTCGGGGATGGATTTCTTGCGTCCGCCTTCCGTGCGGATCTTCGAGGGCAGCAGTTTCTCGAACCAGTTCATGGCATGGCGCCTCGAAAATGACTCATCGATACATGTGGCCCGGACGCGGGCGCGTGGCGCCGCCGTCCGGAGGGTTTGCCCGAAGGACGCCGCACCTCATCCGGGCCGCACAGAAAACGTTCCGGGCACGGCGGCGTCCGCGCCGTCTCAGCGCGGGGTATCGACCGCCGCGCGCATCTCCCGCAGGCGGGCGCCGATCCTGGCCGTCATGGCCTCCGCGTCCGCCCCGCTCTCCTCCACGATCTTCACCAGCGCACTGCCGACCACCACGGCATCGGCCACGCCCGCGACCGCCGCCGCCGAGGCCGCGTCGCGGATGCCGAAACCGACCCCGATCGGCAGGTTCGTGCGGCCGCGGATCTCGGCCACCTTGGAGCGGACCGAGTCCACATCCAGATTGGCCGCCCCGGTCACGCCTTTCAGCGACACATAATAGAGGAAACCCCGCGCCGCCGCACTGATCGCACGCAGACGCTCCGGCGTGCTGGTCGGCGCCACCAGGAAGATGGGATCCAGCCCGCGGGCCTCGAGCGCCCCGAGCAGGTCGCCGGCCTCTTCCGGCGGCAGATCCACGGTCAGCACGCCGTCGGCCCCCGCCTCCGCCGCGGCCTGCGCGAAGGCAGCGTACCCCATGGCCTCGACCGGATTGAGATAGCCCATCAATACCACCGGCGTGGCGTCGTCACGGCGGCGGAATTCCCGCACCATGTCGAGCACGCCGCGCAGACTGACGCGATGGGCGAGCGCGCGTTCGCTCGCGCGCTGGATCACCGGCCCGTCGGCCATCGGATCGGAAAACGGCACGCCCAGCTCGATGACGTCGGCGCCGGCCGCCGTCATGGCATGCATCAGCGGCACGGTGACTTCGGGGGCCGGATCGCCCGCGGTCACATAAGGGATCAGCGCCTTTCTGCCCGCGGCGCGCAGCCTGTCGAAACATCCGGCGAGACGGCTCATACCTTGATCCCGTCGCGCGCGGCGACCGTATGGATGTCCTTGTCGCCACGGCCGGACAGGCTGACCACGACGATGCGGTCACGGGGCAGCGTCGGCGCGAGGCGGGCCGCGTAGGCCAGCGCGTGGCTGGATTCCAGCGCCGGGATGATGCCTTCGATCCGGGTCAGCGCATGAAAGGCGTCCAGCGCCTCGCCGTCGGTGACGGAGACGTAATTTGCGCGCCCGCTGTCCTTGAGCCAGGCGTGCTCGGGGCCG
>WBZO01007576.1_pt1 | contig 9998 bp, 8 predicted proteins | sample 5204261 | NCBI WGS metagenome assembly WBZO01 (sample SAMN12412400, study PRJNA552823) | activated sludge metagenome | isolation source: activated sludge from anammox sidestream of wastewater treatment plant... | place: USA: North Carolina | collected 2017-09
ATAATTTTGGGGCGTTCGCCCAGCAGCGCGAGATTGTACGCAATGTTGGTGGCAATCCCGCCGCGCTGTTTTTTCATAGAATCCACGAGGAATGAGACGCTAATCTCGTGGATTTTTTCCGGGAGAATATGATCCTGGAAAAATCCCGGAAACGACATGATGTAATCGTAGGCAATACTGCCGGTAAGAACGACGCTCACTCGGTTGTGACTCCGTGTAATCTCATGCAAACGCGCAGAGAGAATTATTTTTGGTAAGCAAGTTGCAGATAGGCGTGTTTGGCTTGTAAATATTTTTCCTTGAAAACTTCTTGCTCTGCGACATTTTTTTCTTTTTCATACGCAGAAAGTAATACCTGTAATTTAAGCAGAATCTCGCGGGCGCGGACAATTTTTTCAGGAAACGGTGTGACAGCGGGCTTGTTCTCAGCCATTTCCGCTTTCAGAAATTGCCATTCATTTTCCGCGTTTAGACTTTTTTGGCTCGACATATTCTTGATTGCTTGGCGCGTGTTCCATGATGAATACGACGTGCTTTTCAGTCAGCAAGATATAATCATCCTCATCTGCCATCTCTGCTTTGATGTTTTCCTTGAACGCGCGCATTTCTTTTGCCGAAGCAAATTCCCGAACCTCAATTCGGTCTTTGATCAAATCAAACAGCTCAAACGTCTTGTGACGATAAATGTCGCAATAGCGCTTGCCGGTCAGAACATACAATGTGTTTTTCATGTCTGCCTGCCTTAATTCGACAGCAATGGCTCATTTGTCGTCAGGGTCTCGATCATTTCAATGCTCTTGTGAAGCTGCAACATCAAGATAAAACGAAATCCTGCGGGCGTAATAACAATCTGCTTGCCGATTTTTCCCAAGAGCTCCAAATCTGTTGCAAAATTTAGAAATGTATATGTAGCGGTATTTAAAGAACGCGTTACACGCCATTCGGTTGATTTTCCGCTCACTGTCCGAAACATCTGACGCAGGTCATCCAATGAAATCGGATACAGATTGCGCGACAACAAGAATGCGCTTTCTACAATCGAATAAATACCAAAAACAGTAGAAGAATAAAACGGGTCTTGGGCAATAAATCTTTTCAAGAGTTCAATTTGACGTTCGGATAGTTGGACTGCGAGTGCGCCTTGATTCATTGCTTGAACATATTCGTCACCCAAGTCGGTCAGAGCATAAATCTTGTTGCGTTCTCGCACCAATCCGAATTCTTCGCTTACGCGCAAGTGATGCTGTACGCTCGTTCTACCAATACTTGATTGTTTGACAATCTCATTTTCGCGTTTTGCGCCGATTGCCAAGAACGACAGCGTGCGATTCATCAAACTGAGGTTGTAAACACCGTAATCATTCGGCTTGATTTTCAAAAAAGGCGCGGCTGCCGACAGTCTCCGATAATAACTTTGTAAAACATCCAACGGTTCATAAACTATCAAATTTACATTTCGATTCGCGCATTTCTGCGAATGTTGGCGTGTTGCCTCTGTGACCAAAAGATGCGCTTTGATTTCTCCCGGAATCAAAAGCTCTTGTTGCTGAAGAATTTGTAATTCCGTTTGATAATCTAAAACCTGCTCCAAGTAGTCTGCCTCAAAGCGCGTGATTTTCAATTCCACCAAATGCAATGTTTTTCCGCTCGCCAAAAGCAAATCTATGCGCCGTTCTCCATCACGCAACCACATTTGGCGCGCAATCAATCTGACAGGCGTCTCCAGCCCTAGCACTTGTTGGAGATAAAGCAAATTGGCAACAAATGCTTCTTCAACTTGGTTTTCACTGATATTATTGTGTTGCTTTTGTTTCATGGACGTTTGCGGCAAATTTTCCTTGAACTCAGGGCACCCACTTCACCTTCTCGATCCGGACGAGATAAATCGGCGCTCTGGCAGTTTACCATTTTTTTATTTCATCCCAGTCCAGCCAAAACTCCCTCACAATTTTCTCCGTTAAAAGCGCAAGATACGAATCTTCTTCGCGTTGGTACTTGGCGAGAGCTGCGCCCGCAACAAAATCGGCAATTTGGATGCGCGGATTCTGTTGACTATCCACCTGCTCAAAACGTAACGCTTTGCCAGCCCAACCCTCGAGCATACGCAATTCTTGCAGATTCGCCAGTCCTCCACTCTCATCCCCAAAAACAAAGTAGGACATTTCAAGCTACTCCAACCTCGCATAGAAAAAACGCAATTCAGTAACTCGCGTTACGCAGTCCATCCCATTTCAATTTTTGGGACACGGATTACGCAGATTTACACGGAAAAAGAAATACAACGCCCGATAATGAAAAATCTGTGGTATTTGTGGCGTCTGTGTCCGAAAATGCGTTCGTGAATTCTGGTCGGATACCCTTTTTTGTCGGCAAGGCGCGTAGCCGAGTTACTTTATGCCATTCATCACCCTTGCCAAATTCTCTTTGAACGGCGGATACACCACGCCGCGTTCCGTCACAATCGCGGTGAGATATTTGTTGGGCGTCACGTCGAACGCGGGGTTGCCGACGTGGACGCCTTCGGGCGCGAAACGCACGCCGTCAATCGTCGTCACCTCGTCCGCGCCGCGTTCTTCAATTGGAATGTCCATGCCTGATGCCAGCGTCATGTCAATCGTCGTCGTCGGCATCACGGAATACACCGGCACATTATTTTCGTGCGCCACGACGGCGAGTTTGTACGAACCGATTTTGTTCGCCACGTCGCCGTTCGCCGCCACGCGGTCCGCGCCGTAAAAAACCTTGTTCGCAATGCCGCGATAGAGATAATGCCCCGCGGCATTGTCCGCAATCAAGGTCATTGGCACGCCGTATTGCATCAGTTCCCATGCGGTCAAACGCGCGCCTTGCAAACGCGGCCGCGTTTCATCTACCAACACATGAATCTTTTTGCCGTCGCGATGCGCTTGAATGATGCAGCCGAGCGCGGTGCCAATATCCACCGTCGCGAGCGGACCGGTGTTGCAGTGATGCAAAATCGTGTCGCCGTCGTCAATCAACGTCGCGCCGTGCCGCGCCATTTGTTCATTCGTCGCAATGTCCTCTTCCGCAATCGCTTGCGCTTCGGCGACGACCAAATCGCGTAAACCGTTCACGTCCAAATCGGACGCGCGGGCCTTGTTGAGGATGCGTTGAATCGCCCAACCGAGATTGACCGCCGTCGGACGCGTTTCGTACAGCGTATGCCCCGCGCGTTCCAATTCCCCAACAAAATCCGCGCGCGTCTTGGCTTGCGAATGCATTGCCGCGAGCGCGAGCCCGAAACCGCCCGCCGCGCCAATCGCCGGCGCGCCGCGCACCCACATTTCCTGGATGGAACGCGCGACCGTCGGATAGTCGCGGATTTCGACGTACACGAGTTCCCCCGGCAAACGCCGTTGGTCAATCATACGCACCACATCGCCGCGCAATTCAAGAGTTCGCATAACAGCTCGTTTCCAACCTCGCTCTGATGAAAAAAGGGCAAGGAGAAAAAAAAATCTCCCACACAGGGAGACGCGTATCGAAATGAGTCATGCTCATCTTTCAAGTCGCGTCTCGTATAACGGACTTGCGGAATTGGCACTGCTTCAGTCAGTAGATAGTAGACAGTAGACAGTAGACAGATTGAATTGTCTGATTACTGATTACTGGCGACTGATGACTGCCCAGTTGCCGAGGCTTCATCGGGCCGTTCCCTCCGCCTCCTCTGGATGAGTTCCAGTATATTGTTTTGATAAATTTTCAAGGTTGCCGTATGACACGCAACAACTCACAGAGTCAAAATCACAAACCCTGTGAGCGCAAACCAATATAACATGACGATACGGCTTTGTCAAAAAAATTAGAGATCGTGCGATAGCGCAATCGTGCGATGATGCCAGCGTGTGATTGCGCATTTTGCATTCTGCATTTACCATTCTATAATTCCGCCCGTGTCTGTTCACCTCCGGCGCGCGGCGTTTTCAAGCGCCAATGTCAACGTTCTCTATCCCATCCTCGCCCTGCTCCTTTCGGTTTTTGCAATCGCTCCGCTGTGGTATCCGGGTTTCTTTCAATCGCATACGGGCTATGCCGCCGTTTATAACGTCATTGACCTCGACCGGCAGCTCGGCGGCATTTTGACGTGGGCGCCGACGTGGGGCCGCGCGTTTGATTTATTTCGCCTGGACGGACCCTTTGCGTACTGGCTTGCGGAATTATTTCATCTCGGCGGCTTGTCGTATCTCGACGCAGTGAAAATGGCATACGCCATCGCGTTCGCGCTTTCGGCGTGCGCGATGTTTGCATTGGCGCGGCGCGTTTTGAAAAATGACGCGGGCGCGCTGTTGGCGGCGACGCTGTATTTGTATTTTCCGTATCATCTTGCCATCGTATATCAACGCGGCGCGTTCGGCGAAGCGCTGGCGTATGCGCTGTTTCCGCTCGCGCTGTACGCGTTGGTTAAAATGGAAAATACTGCGCGCGCGCTGATTTTTCCCGCGCTGACGCTGATGGCGTTGACCTTGACGCATACGGGGCTGGCGATTGTGTTTGGCGCGTTTGCGCTCGCGTGGCTATTTTTTATTTTTCCCAAAGCGGAACGCGGAAAAATTTTGCGCGCGCTCTTGGCAATCGGGCTTGGCTTGGCGGTGGGTTTGGCGCTGCGCGCGCCCGCCCTGTTGACGCAAACGCAAATTATTTTGCCGAACGGATTCGCGCCGGCATTTGTATATCCCTTTCAATTGCTGTCCGCGACGTGGGGCAGCGCGCAGCCGCGCGGCGTCTTTGCGCCCGAACGCGCGGACCAAGAAGCGGCATATCAAATCGGCATCGCGGCGTTGGGCTTGACGATTGTGGCGCTGGCGTTGTTGTTTCGCAAGGGCCGCGCGGCGGCGCGCGCAAACTCTGCGTATCGCGTGACGGTCGTCAATGTGTTGTGCGCGCTGCTTTTGGCGGGATTGATGCTGCCGTGGCTGGAGCCGCTCTGGAATTTTACGCTCGCTTTTGTTTTGCAATATCCGTTTCAGCTGTTGAGTTTTGTGGGCCTCACGCTCGCGTTGGTCGCGGGCGCATTGCTTGCGATAGACGAACGCTTTGCCGAAATTCCGCTGCTCGCCGCGTTAGTCATTGTCCCGCTGCTCGCCGCGTATCCGTATCTGGCGCCGCAATTTTTTGATTTGAATCCGAACGGTCCCGCGCTCGCAATTTTTAATGACGAATTGGCGCTGCTCGACGCCAAAATCGCGCGTCCGCCCGGCGTATGGCGTCACGGCGCGACGGTGGAACTCGATTTGACGTGGCAGGCGTTAAAACAGCCGAATCGCGATTACACGGTCTTGATGCGCGTGGTGGACGAAAACGGAACGCAGTGGGGCGCGACGGAAGAGAAACCGCAAGGCGGCGCGCTTTCGACACTGAAACTGCAATCCGGCGCCGTTATCAGCGATACCCATTCCGTGCAAATCAATTTGGACGGTCCGCCCGAAGGGTATCACCTGCTGCTCGGTCTTTATCCGACCGCGACGGGGCAACCCGCGCCGACGGAAACGGGCGCGACGGAAATTCGGATTGATCAAAACCCGTAAAAGCGAAACATTTGCAGAAACAAATACCGCGCGTAAAACGGCGCGCCGGTGAACGTTTCGCCCCACATTCAAATGTCACATCCCGCCATCACCATCAACCGTTCGACCAAAGGCAGCGGACTGAATGTCCTCCGCCGTGTGTTGGCGCGCGTCGGCATCCGACCGACGCTGGATCGGCACGCGCTGGCGCTGGCGGCGCTTTCGCTGCTCGTGTTGGGCCCCATGCTGCAAGCGGGTTATTTCTGGGGCGCGCACGACGCGCGGCACTCGGTCTATTTTTTGTTTGAATTCGACCGCGTGTTCACGGACGGCGTACTGTATCCGCGCTGGTTCCCGGACATGACGTACGGATACGGCTATCCCCTCTTTAACATTTACGGTCCGCTCGCGTTTTATATCGGCGAATTTTTTCACCTTATCGGTTTTGATTTTGTGACGGCGGTAAAAATCGTATTTGCGTTGGCGTGGGTTTTGTCCGGTCTGGCGATGTACGGTTTTGTGAAACGCATTTTAGGAAATCGGAACGCGGCATTTCTCGCGGGCTTGCTGTACGTGTTCATGCCGTACCATCTGATTGACGTGTATGTGCGCGCGGCGTTGGCGGAATCCGTCGCGCTGGTTTTTTTGCCGCTGACGCTGTGGGCTTTTAACAATACGGTGAACGACCGCACGCCGGGCAGCGTTTTGTTTGCGGCGTTGGCGTACGCGGGCATGGTGTTCGCGCACAATGGCATCGCGTTATTGTTCACGCTCGTTCTCGCCGCGTGGATTGTATTTTTGCTTGTACGCACGCGCGATATGAAACATAAATTTTTCTCGCGCGCAAATATCTTGGGTTTGATTCGCAACGCGCTGCCGACGCTCGGCGCGGTGGCGTTGGGTTTGGGGCTGACGGCAATTTTTATGCTGCCGTTAATTTTGGAATATCGTTACATCAACGTCGCGCAGTGGACGCAAAATTATTACGACTATCAAGACCATTTTGTCAAAGCGTTTCAACTGTTCAGCCCCGTGTGGGGTTTCGGCATCAGTAATCTGGGCCCGGTGGACGGCCTTTCGTTTCAACTCGGTCTCGTTCCCGTCGTCCTCGCGTGCTTGGCGCTGTTTGTAATCGCGAAAAATCCAAATTATAAACGCGCGTATGTTTTATTTTTTCTCGGTCTCACGCTTGTCGTCGTTTGCTTGATGTTTGAAATTTCCTTGCCCGCGTGGCGCGCGTTTGGCTTGGCGAGCGTGGCGCAATTTCCATGGCGTTTGCTCACGCTGACGACCGTTTCGCTTTCCGTCGTGGGCGGCAGCGTAATGCTCTTGGACTCACAAACGTTCAACGTTGAACGTTCAACCTTCAGTCTCTCGCTTGTTATGCTGTCCGCGCTCGTCATTCTCGGCAGTTTTCCATACATCACCGCGCAAAATATCTTGGAGCCAAAAGAGGGACCGGTGAGTTTGGCGGGGCTGATGGCGTTTGAAAATTCCGCGAACGAAATGACGGGCACAACCGTTTTTGCAAATGAACAGCCGCGCTGGTCGCCGTTGGCGGATAATTATGTCGCGGGCAAGCGCGTCAATTCCAAAATTGATTTCAGTACGGTACCCGAATGGTTGTTTTTGCGCGTGACGCGCGATAGTTTGCGGACGACGGGCGAACGCGTGGATTACAATGCGCCGAACGGCGACGCGACGATTGTGTTTAACGTGCAAATGTATCCCGGCTGGCGCGCGTATCTCACTCCCTCGCGCTCGAACGAAATCGTGCGCGAACTGCCGATTGAAATCGAACCGCCGTACGGCCGCATCAAAGTGACGCTGCCGCAGGGCGAACATGGTTTGTGGCTGCGCTTTCAAGACACAATGCCGCGCACGGTCGGCGCCGTCATTTCGGGCTTGGCGTTTTTGGTTGCTTTGGGCTTGCTGCTGTATGTTGTGCGCGCATCCAGAAATCAAAACGATAAAAAGATTACGCCGTAATTTTTTGGTCGTACAAAATCCTCTTTCGTGGCGCGTCTAAAGTTTTCCCCGCAATATATCGTTCTGCTCGCGTTTACCGCGCTCGTCGCCGCGCCCTTGACCGCGCCCGGTTATTTCATGTTCGCCCATGACGCGCGGCACACGGTGTACTTTATGCAAATGTTCGACGCGGCGCTGCGCGATGGCGCGCTGTATCCGCGTTGGGCGACGGACATGGTGTTTGGGTACGGCTATCCTGTGTGGCTGATTCTCGCGCCGCTGCCGTACTATGCCGCCGAATTTTTTCATTTGCTTAGTCTGGATTTTCCCGCAGCTATCAAAGCGGTGGAAATCGGCGCGTGGTTCGCGAGCGCGAGCGGCATGTATTGGTTCGCGTCGCGCGTGATGGACCGGAACGCGGGCCTCGTCGCGGGCGTCGCGTATTTGTTGGCGCCGTATCACGTCGTGGATTTGTACGTGCGCGGCGCGATGCCGGAATTTCTCGCGTTTGTCTTTCCGCCGTTCGTGTTGTGGGCAATCTATCAGATTTTTTCGACGCGCCGCGCGTTTTACGTTCCGCTCGCCGCGTTGGCGTATGGCGGCATGATTTTGACGCACGTCCAAATGACGGTGCTGTTCTCGCCCGTGATTTTGGGATACATTCTTGTACTTTGGTGGAGTGACAGACGGCAGACGACAGATGACAGACGGCAGACGACAGATAACAGATGGCAGACGACAGATGACAGACGGCAGACGACAGATGACAGACGGCAGACGATAGAATTATCTAATCACTTCATCACTCTATCGCTTCGTCGCTCTATTGGCTCTTTTCTTTTCCGTTCCATTCTCGCGCTCGCGTGGGGCGTCGCCATCGCGGCGGTCTTTTTTCTGCCCGTTGTGGCGGAACAAAAACATTTGACCAATGACCCGCTCATTGGCGGCTTTTTCAATTTTCGTTTGCATTTCTTGAATCCGTCGCAATTGCTTTCGCCGTTTTGGGGTTACGGGTATGCGGGCATCAACGGCAATGACCAATTCAGTTTGCAGCTCGGCGTCATGCCGCTGTTTTTTGGAATTCTCGCGCTGTTCACATTGAAACGCGCGCAGCGCGCGCGCGCGCAGTTGATTTATTTCGCGTGCGTCACACTCGCGGCAGTTATAGCGATGTTGGCCGTTTCGACGCCGTTGTGGGAACTCGCCGCGCCCATCGTCGCGTTTGTGCAATTTCCCTGGCGCGTGTTGTTTGTGAGCGCGTTCGCGTTGGCGTTTCTCGCGGGCGCGGCGGTGCGCGCGGTTGGCGAACGCTGCGGCGAGGCGTTCGCTACGGGGGAACCGTTTCGCGCGGCTCTGATTTTTTCCCTCCTCATTGCGTTTTCGATGTTTCCGTTCGCGCGGCCGCAATATACCGCTACGCAATTTACGTGGAATACGATGATGGATTTTCAGGTCAAGGATCGTGAATTGTTGGGCGATACGGAATGGATTCAGGAACGTCCGCAAACTTCGCCGTTGGTGGAACAATATCGCGCGGGCGTCATTACGACTAAAGCGGTTATTGTCCAAGGCGCGGGCAGCGTTGAATTATTGGAGCGCCGTCCGTCCGGCGATACGATTCGGGTAGAGGCGGCGACGCCTGCGCGCGTCATGTTTTACACGCGCTATTTTCCGGGTTGGACGGCGACGCTGGATGGCGCGCCGGCTGCCATTGCGCCGTACGGCGCGCAAGGGTTGATTGCGTTGGACGTGCCTGCCGGTACGCACACGGTCACGACGCATTTTGGCACGACAAGGGCGCGCACGATTGGAGCGCTTGTTTCCTGTCTGGCTTTGCTTGCGGCGCTCGTCGTTCTCTGGCGCGCGCGTTCGCCGCGCGATAGAACGCGATAGCAAACTCCAATCGGTTTTCAAAATAGCGCAAGACGCAAGTTATACTATTGCTGTACCAAATCTTTACCTTGTCTGGAATGAATTCTGGTATAATGGCTTGCTAGATTTTAGCGGGACAGTAGTACTATATCTTGAAATTGCGGAATTATCTATTCAAGATTTAGAATAGTCCGGTTGCAAGTCGGTCATCGCATAGGATGACGGACCGGCGGAGCGCGGAAAAAAAAGCGGTTCGCGCAGGTTACAATCGCATGACAAAGCGTTGGCTGATGTTTTGGCAGCTTGACAGCCATGTCTGGATTTTTGATTCGTAATTTTTTGGAATTGGCATATTTAGGGCGATTTGGCGATCTTGGTTCGGACGGCGTTGGTTTTCTTGAAGTAAAACGGAGTACACACATGATTCGAGAACTCTGGTTCAACAATGTCGCGCAGACCATGACCTATTTTCGCAACCGCTATTTTTTCCTTTTGGATTTGTGCGCTCTGGCGCTGCTTCCCACCGTCGCGCTGTTTTTGCGCGATGACTCGCTGCCCTCCCTGTACGCGCCGGCGTTGGCTATCTATACGCTCGTCAGCGCGCTGCTGTGGCTGGCGGCATTTTTCTTTATG